>SKEQ01000040.1_pt1 | contig 170906 bp, 168 predicted proteins | sample 4826751 | NCBI WGS metagenome assembly SKEQ01 (sample SAMN11008805, study PRJNA524170) | human gut metagenome | biome: Human fecal sample; material: Feces; isolation source: fecal sample from pouch patient p44 | host: Homo sapiens | place: Israel: Tel-Aviv | collected 2013-07-11
ATCTGGATCATGGAAAAATGTCATTTTCTTTCCGGTATAATCATCCAGGCGTACCGGCTCTGTTTCAATTCCTTTCCCATTCAATTCTTTTACTGTATCATCTACACTCTTAACTTTAAATGCCAGATGGCGTAATCCCAATGCTTCCGGATAATTCACACGAGCTGGAGCATTTTTTATTATAAAAAGTTCTATTTCCTGCGTTCCACATGCCAGATCAATCTTGTAATCATCACGTTCTTTTCGATAATTTTCTCTGATTACTTTAAGCCCAAGCAGATCCACATAAAAATGTTTTGATTTTTCATAATCGCTTCCAATGATTGCAATATGATGAATGGTATCAAACATAACTCTCTCGCCTCCGTTTTTCATATGTTGATATATATTTTCTCACATTTTATCACAGTAACGAAATATGTGGAATAGTCATTTCATATCCATTTACATTTTATTTTTTGTTGGCATCGGAACAAATTCCAGCTTTAATTGCATCCCTAATCCCTGTGCAAGTTTTTTCACCTTCAATTACAGTTGGCTGCATAGGATTAGAACCACCAAATTTTGTTCTGGCATCTTCTTTCAAAATAACTTGTCAATTTTTCTTCTAGCTTCTGACCACGCAGGGAGTTTTTTTATTCTTACTATGCAAAATTCTCCCACCAGAAGTCTTTCTCCCCTAGCCAGCATTTCATAGCTTTATTCCTGATTGCATCACTCTCATCAGACAGGCTCTCGCATACCATTGTTTTCATACATTCTGCTGAAATCCACTCCAAAGAGCGTAAATTCCCCAGCCAAATTAGCTGCATTTCTTCACTAATCTCCATCCCAAGTCTTTTTAATGCCATTCCATAAGGACACGTAATTTGTGAAGGCAGTTGCAAAATCAGTTCAAATATGCAACCGTCATATTCAAGTTTTTCAAAATTATCTATCACATATTCAAGCTTATTCGGAGCTGCTATCCATATTTTTTGCAATTCTCTTTTCGCAATGGCAGAAACATCTGACATAGGGTGACTACATAAATGAATATATTCCTCCATAGTGAAAGATGAAAAACTTACAAGAGCTTCTATAAAATATTTTGTTGGTAACTCTGTACCAACAGAACATTTGGGACAAAAACCATTTGGTTTTATAAATACCTCTTCTTTGCAATGCAAACATCTTATTTTTTTCTTTTTCCACTTATTGTACGATCCTTTTATCATACTTTCCAACTGTGTCCGAATGTTCTCAGAAATACTTTCCTTTCTCAGAGATAAAACATATTTTAAAGCAGAAATCACCAAATACCGATTGCCGGCCAGTCCATGTTCTATACAGGATAACCATCTGTCCGCATGTCCATTCTCAATGTCTGGTATCTTTGACAAATAATCAAATAAGCAGGGAAAAGAGAGAATTGAATCATCAATTAATCTTTCTTCCGCATCCACTTCTAATTCTTTGTATCCACCTGCTTTAAGTACAATACCCACCCGTTTCACGATTCTATCTTCTGCACTGGCTCGAAACAGCTTCACTAAAAGTTCTACTATATCCGGTTTATCTATATTATAATATGCCATATAACAGGCACAGACTCCCAATATACCGGAATGACTGCTTAGTGCCTCCTCCAATAACTCAGCAGAAACCTCTCCTCTGCATCTTGACCATTCCCCCTTCAAATGTAAATGAACCGTATGATCATATGAAACAAATGAGCTATTCTTATCCCCAAAATGGGACAAACTATATAATTCCTTTTTAAGCTGTTCCAGATCAAGGTCAACCGTGATACAAATGAGCTTCACGAATTCCTGTGAATGCTTACGCTGCAGATCTCTTCCAAGCCATCTGATATCGGATATACCAGACTCCATATAATTCAGCACAGCAATGATCTTCGAATATTCGCGACAGATTTCCACCTTTTCTGATGTTTCCACTCCAAATATAGCGATCAATAACGCAATTAACCGCTCTTCACTTTGTCCCAGTTCCTTACTGACCAGCGCATGTTGAAATTCTCTGGCACCTGCCATAAGCCCTTCATAACGTTTATTAAACCATTCACCCTCACCAATAGCTTCCATATATTTTCCGATTATTTCAATTTCATGAACACTAATATCCTCAAATGATATTTTTTTAATTGCCTCTGTCAGTTCTTTATCATTTCCCTGCGTCTGCAAAAATCCCACTGCCATAGGTAGATCATTTACTCTAGGTCTGAACGAATTTCTCTCAAATACTTTCCTATAATCGATCACATATTTTCTTGCCCATATCTGTAATTTATCATTTTCATCAGATAAAGCAATTAAAATGACATGATATGCAATCATTTTCTTCCATATATCTTCGGATGACGCATAACTTTCCAGCTCTCTTATGTGCCAGTTTATTTTTGCTCCCTTAAGACAGTTTATGGTCATAGCTGTTTTCTGGCTTAAGTATTTATTATCCCCAAAGCAATACTCAAACATTTTGTCATACAATTCCTGGGGAACATTTTTTCGATTGCTTTCACTAATTCCCTGTGCCGCTAAAAAAACTGCGCCCTCGGGCAACTGACATTTTGACTCTATAACAATCAATTCCTCTACAAAAATCCCCTGGTAATCACAGGCAATTGCCATTCGCAATGTCTCCTGCCAGATATTTTCCCGATAATGGTTATGAACCCATTCTTTTTTCATTTTTAATGACATTTTAGTGAGATAACAAGCGGCCAAATACTCACCCACATTCAAATGCAGAAACAAAAAGCACTCCTGTCCTTTATAAAATCCTTTATCTAATATTCCACGTTCCAGCCAAAACTCCAGACACTGCTCTGCAATTTTTTTTGCCTTTAATAAAGGATATTCCATCTCTTCTATAAAACGTTCCCCCACATAGGTAATAATATTATTTTTTGTATATACTTCTCTGGCTTCATCGCTCACATGACTCATCATGTAAAACGCAATTGCTTCAATCCCGTAGAGCAATTCAACTTCTGAAATAATTTTTTCGTTATCTCGACTGGAACCTTGCAGCCATTCATTGACAATTTCCTGATAAAGACTGATCTTACTATTGCCAAAATCCTTTTTTTGCAGCGACAATTGCACCATAAAGCCCAGCACCAACGGACTTCTGCATGCTAATTTATGCAATTCATAATTTTGAAGCCTCTTCCTAAACCATTGATACTGTTTCTCACAATCTTGCTGAACCAGTTCCATTAATTTCTGCGAAGAAGACTCCATCTGCCACTCATCCATAGGAAGAATCTGATAATGATTATAGTCAGCCAATTCTGTCAAATCATATCCAATTGGTCTGCTTGTTACAATAATCATTTGATAAGGATGGCCATATCCCCATGCAGCAATAGATTTCGCTACTGTACGTCTATAATCTCCACACTCATCAAGTCCATCCAAAATTATAATTGAAAAAAAATGAGCCAACTCTGCTTTCGTAAATTCAACTGCCAGAGACTGACACATAGCTTTACATAAAGCAATTTCAAATGCAACACCTTCCCGCATATATCCTGCCACATCCCATAAACGCACCTTTATGGCAAATTTATTCATTGCTCCTGCCTGTAAAAACAGTTTCTTACATAAAGTACTTTTCCCCATTCCAGGGCCCGCCAAAACCACCTTATTTCCCGGTTCAATTACTAACGTTTCCGCATCATAGGTCTTACCCGATCTCCTGCCTGAATATTCATCATACTGATTCAAAAAATCCCATTGTGTTTCTGTCTGTTTCCGTTTAAGTTCTTCTTCGGTCAAAATATTCAGCTTTATCCAGGCATCCTGGATAGGCAGTTTTTTATGCAAACCTAAAATCGTGATATATGAATTCTCTTTATGTTGTTCTTCCTGATATTTCTGTACTTTCTCATAAGTCAATATGCGTAACTGTGTGTTTTCTGCCTCCCAGCCTAATTCCTGTTTCAAAAAAACAACTAACTTATGTCTTCCCTGGAAATCCATTCGTGAACTGACATCTAATAAATCCACAAAATCTATAATATCTTTTTCATCATCAAATACAATTTTTTCGTCATTCCGAATCGAATAACTGGCTTGCTTATCGCCCAGAATCAAGATCTTTAAATGAGGAAATTTATTGTATACTTCATTTTTAACAATTTTAGCAATCGTATTATTTATCTTGCTGCTGGTTTTCTCTACCGTTACCTGAACTCCAATCCCCCGTTCCCAATCACCCAGATCAATCCCAGGGAAATTTTTCTCAACGTGATTTAGGTTCTCCAACTTCCATCCATATATGCGATTTAAAACTTCACACATAACATCTTCTAACGCTTTATTCTCGTCTAATAATCCTTGCTTCCCATTATACTTTAAATATGTATTAATATAAGCCAATATTGAAGCCAAACTATCTTTATCTGCATGTGTTCTTGTCATTTGATACCTCGTTTGAGAGCAATAAATTCTCTATACATCTTGAATTAAAAAATTCACAATTTGGAGCATCACACCATCCGGATTATTAATACCCAAAACTGCTCCATCTTTTCGGACGCCAACATAGTAAACGGTAGAATTACCAAATTTCAATGTTAAATATTGATTTTGTCTTTTTGTTATACCTAAATTTGTTACTGTTCAAAGGTTAGCTGGACTTAGAAGAACCGATGGTGTAGACCGATAACAGTCAAAGCCATCTGTTCTCTCAAGTCCAGCTAACCCCTGAACAGTAACTTTTTATGCGTTACCATTAATCATCTCAATTGGAAATTGTCCCAGTTCTGGATCTGCATTCCATTCCGCTATATCTACCACTTTCACTTCATCTATTAATTTTAGCGTACCATCTGTCAACTGTGCCTGTAATCTAAACGGTAATTTTTCCTTCAATTTGTTACGAATAAATAAGCGGGATGTAGAATTTCCAGCTGGATATTCTAAAACATAAATATACTTTTTAGGCTTATTCTTTCCCATCAAATACAAACAATGCAATGTATCATAATACTTTTCAGCTACTTTATTTAAAATGTTAACACTTTCCGGTCTAAAAGCTTCTGGATTAGCAGCACCCGGAATATTAGCATTCTTATATTCTACAAGATAAATTGTGGTATTGCTCTCGATTACAAAGTCCGTATCTTTTAAAAAACCAATTTCTCCATATTTATGCTCTGCGTCCTGATAATAAGCATGTATCTGGTCAGTTGACCATACTGCTTCCGTACAATTTATAGAATAAATCCTATTCTCTTCTGCATATTTTACTGTCATTTATCGTATCACACTTCCATATTATAAATCTCGTTCAGCAAGTTATTAAATGCATCTATAATCCTATTATTCTTCAAGTTTGAAAATCTGTCGGATTTCTCATATTCAAGCAACATATTTTCTTTGTTGTGCGACAGGGAATGATATAATATATCATCCCTTTCCTTTTTTCTCACTTCAAAATAGCTTGCCAACATATAATCATGTGTTGCAATAAAAATCTGTACTTCTTTACGCTGCAACTCCAAAAGCATATCCACAATAATACTGATATACAATGGATTAATGTTGGCTTCTGGTTCATCCCAAAAAAGTACAGAGCCTTTTTCCAGAGTACCGTTTTTTACTAACTGCCATAATAATGCCATCTTACGAATACCCTCTGCAACTAAATTAAACTCTTGTTTAGAATTTCCACTTTTCAGGTAAAATTCATCTTTTTTTTCATCATATACTACAGTACCATGCGTCATCTGTTCGATAGATTTCAGCATAGCTTCTTTGGAAGTATTGTTTCTTCCTACAGAAATGTTAATTTTAGCCGCATTGATAATGTCCAAATATGTGTCATCAAACCTTACATTATTTTTCTCTGTTGCAGCATTCAAATTATAACTATGAGATAATATTTCCTTTGCCGGAATGAAAATACTGCTCATTCCACCAAACGACGTTTCCCATCCATCTTCGCCAGTCACTTCTGCATCCCATTTTTTAGTTTTCCCATGAAAAGAAGCATTCAATATTCTATCACCACTAACATCCGATTCCCCCGCTGTTATGCGTATAACCGCTGTTCTGTTTCCAGTTTTTCTGGTTATTAATCGGGATATTTTATAATCATCCGGAAGCATTGTCATAACAAGCTTATGTGCAAAAGAAATTTTCTGATCCGTACTCTGGCACGCAGAATATAAAGCTTTCATCAAATGAGTCTTCCCTGTTCCATTTTCGCCAATAATAATATTAACTCCAGGAGAAAATTCAATCTGCTGTTCTTCAAAAACTGTATAATTCTGAAATTTTATTTTTTTTATTTTCATGTTGCAATACCTCCGTATCAAAAAAGCAGCAGGATATTTTCTCAGATACTCAATGTTCTATTCCCTGCTACTTTTTATTCTATCTTATTTTTTTTCTTTTGTCTACTAATCACCAGTCCTTTTTACGCATCCCTCATACCGGCTCCCCGAACGTATCCGGATGTCCCGGGTCAAAGATCTCATTGCAGGTCATGACCGTAACGAGGTTCTCTGTCTCACTCAGGTTGATGATATTATGTGTCCATCCCGGGATCATATGTACTGCCTCGATCTTATCCCCGGAGATCTCAAACTCTACAGTCTCACCCGTATTAATATTCCTCTCCTGAATCAGTCCGTGGCCTGCCACAACGATGAAAAGCTCCCACTTGGAGTTATGCCAGTGCTGGCCTTTGGTGATTCCCGGTCTGCTGATATTGATGGAAACCTGTCCACAGTCCTCTGTATGTACCAGTTCTGTAAAAGAACCTCTGTTATCTACATTCATATTCAACGCATATTTAAACTTCTCTGTCGGCAGATAGGTAAGATATAGACTGTACAGCTTCTTTGCAAAAGAACCAGCAGGCATCTTCGGCATCATCAGGGTTAACGGCTGCTCCTTAAACTGCTGGAGCAGATCCACGATCTCACCCAGGGTAACCTTATGTGTAACCGGAACATAGCAGTAACATCCTGCAGGATCAGCAACCGCTTCCACTCCGTCAAATTCACAGTGCTGCTCCTTCCCTTCCAGAAGGTCAAACATCCCCTCCACCAGATCATCAATGTACAGCAGCTCCAGCTCTGTGGAACGGTCATTTACGGTAAAAGACTCGTCATTTGCCACAGCCCAACAGAAAGTAGAAACCGCAGAATTATACTTCGGTCTGGAATGTCCCATCAGATTCGGGAAACGGTATACTGCAACCTTCGCCCCTGTTTCCTTTCCATATGCGAAAAACAGCTCTTCCCCTGCCTTCTTTGAACGTCCATACTCTGAATTGCCGAAACGTCCCGCCAGAGTTGCCTGGATAGAAGAAGAAAGCATGATCGGTGCCGGATTCTGATACTTCTTCAATGTGTCCAGAAGCTGTGAAGCAAACCCGAAATTCCCCTTCATAAAATCTTCCGGATTCTCCGGACGCTTTGCTATGGAAGAGTTTTCCAGTGCTACTGCAACTTCTATCATTCAGGAATTTTATATCAATATACTTCTTTCAAATCTTGTTTCCCTTATCAAGAATGACGCAGATGAAGAAATAGACATCACTTCCAAAAGTTCCAATAAATTTCGTTATCAGGCTAATCGCGCATTTATCATCGGACGGATCAAGATCATCTTTCCAAAGATCCTCTGTGATCTGTCTGAACTCTCAGTTATTGAGAAGCTGTACAAAGAAGCTGTCCGGTGCCGTTCACAGCTCCTTCCCGGAAGACCATTTCCAAGAAAAAAATTAAAGTCAAAAGGACGTTCACATTTTAGAAATAAGAAAGCTGCCTTGTAAATAAAAACACTGTTACATTTAAGCTTTATTTAAGTGCGCCTTTTTGGTGAATTTTCTAACTGGTTGAGGATTAATCCTGCATTTTTGCGGTAAACCATAGTATATAATTAGGATAAAATCTGACGATTTTCCTTAAGTTGACGATAAATTGACCACATTGCGGTCTGACCCCAATGTGGTCAATGATCCATGGCTGGAAAAATGTGCTTATCCTCCGGGACAGCATCTGCGCCCAGAAGTTCAATCTGGTCAGACACGCCTTCAAACATCTGGGCGAGTCCTTCAAAAACCTCGGTCAGCCCATCCACGACCTTTTTGGGCGCATTCAGAACATTCATCTCATCCATGTTCTCTCCCCAAATGGAATCGAGGTACTCCTCCTGGGCGGCCAGCACTGCCAGAATGACCTTCCCGCACAGACCGGTCTTTGCCTTGATGAGACCGATCATTGCATCCACATCAATATCCTCCGGCTCGTCCTCATCAGGCTCATCGGTTTCATCGGAGTCGCCATCGAAGTTGTTGTAGGAAGTCATGCGCTCATCCATGTGGATATGCAGATTGTCGATGTGGATGTTGATCGGCACGGTCTTGACCTGTCCGCCCTGCGGCACCGCTTCCGACTTCTCGGTTTCCGGCTGAACCGTCTCCAGCGCATCTTCCGCAGCCTTAACATTCTCCTGCTGCTTATCCACTACATCCTTGATGGGAATGCGGACAGCCTTGCCTTCCTTGAGCATTTCCATGATGATCTCCTCCAGAGTCCCGTTCTTCTTTTCGTTAGCCATTGTTTTCCTCACTTTCTGCAGCTTCCTGCTGCCCATTGCTGTTTTCAGCTTTCATATCATCCAACGGAACATGGTACTGTTCCGAGATGCTCTTTAAGAGCAGTTCGACCACTCGCCCTGGCTCCGGCAGATTGCGTACCGGCTTGTTCAGCTCATGCGCTTTCTCGATCTCTGTCGCCATCCCCTCGGATATTGTATTACCGAACACCCAGAGCTCGTCCGCCTCCTCCAGCCAGTGCATTCCCAGCTTCATGCCGGTGTTGCGCTCCTGTGCATCTTCATCCTTTAAAAACTGGGTGAAGTACAGATGTGGAGCCATTGGGAGAAACCCCAGCGTAGTGAGAATCCTGCAGGCGGTCTTGGCTCGGTTGATGTTCGCCATCAGCTCATCTTTCCTACATTCCTCTGTTTTTGAGGTCGGTCGGTATGGCGAGCAGACGAAAATTTTCTTCGGTGCCGTTGCTGCCGCTTTGTTTGCTGTATCCGCACCCACGGCTTCGGCATCCGGTTCGGTGGCCGGATCTCCCCCACCGGGTGGACGCTCGATTGGATCGGTGGTCTGCTGGATGACCTTATCGCTTACTGCTTTCATAGGTTCTTACCTCCTTGATGTATTGAAGATTTTGCATCCTTACATAAAGCACACCGTTTGGAGCTGTTTGGGAGGTACTTTTCTTAAAAGTTTTTTCTGATTTTTTTCAAAGCACCTTCCAGGCAGTTTCCAACGGAGCGGCGGCCGATACCAATTTCCTCTGCGATTTCCTGCTGGGTCATACCTTTATAGAAGTAGAGCTGCACCACTTCCATCTGACGCTCGGTCAACTTGCTCATGGCAGCATACAGACGGCGAAGTTCCCTGTCTGCCAGCATCTCGGCATTGTCTTCGTCCAAAAAATCCACCATAATAGAAGCGGACCAGTCAGAGCCATCGCACTCCAGCGGCACCTGCTCAAACTTTGCGGCAGTCTTACTGAGGTTGTGTTCCATACGCTTCTCCCCTTCCATCAGAAGGCGCAGGCTCCACTCGGCATCCTCGAAAGTCTCTGCCGGCACGATCTGGTGCGTGCCATCGGTGAAATCGTAGCGGTAATCTCCGCAGCGATCCACAGCCATGACAGTGTGGGCGCTGTCCACCTCGTAGACTGCATAGCCGTTTTCATAGGCCGTCAGCTTTGCACCGTTCACGCTCGTGCGGGCTACTGCCACCGGGTTCATCTCCATAAGCGTCTTGAAAGTCGGCAGCTTCTTCTCCACCACAGTGTCGATCATTCCTTTGAGTTCACGCAGGGTGATGTGTGCATTCAGAGCCACCTGCTCTGCAGCCTGTGCCACGCTTTCTGCCATCTGGCTGACTGCCACCTGCGGCTGATGGATCTCCATCACACCTACTCCACCGTTGATTGCTACTGCTCCAGTCATCATGTTCATCATTTTTCTGTCCTTTCCCCCGGACTTCTGGGAGGGAAAGATACCAAAGCAGTGATGAGTCATTTGACCATCTGGCTAGGCTGTGAAACACAAAAAGCCCGGTTCCAGAGATAGGTAGAATGATCCCATTCGCATACCTCCAGCACCAGCAAATAGTTCTGCTGTGCTGTTGGTTCTGCTATGGTATCTTTCGCCTTCTCTAGAATCGGGCTTACGATTTTTTTATTTGTTCGGAGGATTGCCGACAGGTGCTTTCGTTTTGGCTCTGTGGGCTTGTTCCTTGAACTGACTCTATGATAACAGGATGGGCGAGGAACCACCTCCCCTGCAAATAGGAATCTGGCTTTCAAAAATCTACATATTTGTAGATTTTTCTACCGAGCTTCTAAAAATGGGCAAAAAAATCCACACAGTCGTTTCTTCTCGACCGTGTGGATCAAATCGCCATCTTCAATGTTTCGTTCTGTGCCATCATACGCGCCATTTTCAGTAGCATCTCTCTGTTCTCCGTATTCAATCCTGAGAACAACCTGTTCATCTCATCATCTTCTGGCTCTGTATGTACCTGCACCCGCTCCGGCATCAATGAATCAACCGGAACCTCTAAATTCTCTGCTATGTCGATGAGCGTTTGAACTCCCATCTCTACCTCGCCTTTTTCATATCGGGAAATGACCTTGTTGCTGCAGCTTCCGCCCATTTCCTCTGCAAGCTGCTCCTGAGTCAGTTTCGCAGCCTTTCGTGCTTTCTTGATGTTTTCACCAATGATTTCTTGATCCGATTTCCAGACTTCCGCCAACAAGGTCACCCCCTTTCTCTTCTGTATTGTCTACTTCATAATATCCGTTCCGAGTTCTTTCCCTGAAACGACAAAAAGACCGGAGCAAATAAAGTTACAAGTGTGTCGATTTCAGCGAAACTTGTCTCTTTATTTACTCCGGTCTTATAGATTCTATTGTCTATATGTACCGGTGTGTACCAGATTGATAGTTACTTTTTCAACCTCTAACAAGCGCACTTCGACCCTACAAATTAGTAAAATTTTCCTCAAAAATTTAATTAGTAGACTATTTTGCAGTATTACACTGCCAATTTGACATCCAAAAAATAAATTGATTTTACTAAATATGTAATCTATGTACGCCGTTCACGCGTCCTCATTCTCTATAGACGGCGCGGCTGGGCAACTATCTTCTGTGTACACCTCCTGTTTTTCATTCACTATTCTCTATTTATATATCCACCACGGTTTGTGGTAACTTTAACTATAGCAGATAATCTGTTATGAGTAAATAGAAATTGGTAAATTTTGTCAAACAGAGCAGAAACAAATCGTTGTTTTGTGCATTTCGCCAGCAAGAATCTTCCAGCAGTCATCTATTCCTACAGTGCCGAAATTTTCCTCGTAAACGACAAAAGGAGCCGAAGGTCATGGTCATACAACCACAATCTTCGGCTCCTATTAGCCCTTCATCGAATCCAATTACCCGATGGATATACTCTTTTTCACTTCATACACAGCCAGCTTTCCATTGCTGCGCTGCCTGACTTCAGCATTGTTACCCCGGCTCGTAATCTCCCGGATGGTTTTCATAATGAATGCATCATCATTCAATGCGCCTGCAGATACATCATTCACACGGCTGTTATGTGCGGAATAGCCATGTGTACTCTGTTTAAGTTTCTCCATAACCAACTGCGCTCCTTTCCGGATCAGATATCAAAGAGTTTCTGTTCCCAATCGCTCTCTGGTTCTTCTACTACTTCCTCCTCCTCGTCCTCCACCTCATCTTCTTCTATCGGTGTAAAAACGGTTCCAATATTCGGTTGATCTACCAGTGGGAATACATATTCCTCCTCTACCCTGCCTTCTTCCAGATTCACCAAAATAATAGAAAATATGTCCTTGAACTTTATGTTCTCAAGGGTTTCTACAATTCGACTATACACTTCTCGATTCGTAAGGACGAAACTCATCTTCTTCGGACTCATAGTACCCGTGTAGTAAAGTCCCAGAACCATCAGAAACTTCTGGCGCAGCTTCATCACCGTATGTGCAATGCTGTTTTTCTCATTCATCATCGTGTGCCAGATTTCAAATTCCCAGAGTTCCAAATCGTCATTGTCGGAATTCGCATTGGTTCGGATTGCCCAGTCTGTCCGATAATGATAGTTAAGAGCATTGTGTTCAGTGTTCTCTTGCGGCATAGAGAGTGTATAGCCTCTGAGTGCCAGTTCCTTAAATAAGATATCCGTGATGGCCTTTTCCGTAATAGCAAATTCTTTGCTCGTATACTTTCCTGTCATCCGGCGCGGTACTTTGCCGTTTGCGTCCATCAGGATTTCAAAAGTAATTCCACTTTCCGGGTCCGAGTTCTGTGCCACTTTCTGGATCAACTCATCCGTGCAGGCTCCAGAAGTTTTCATATTAACAATTCTTGAAAGCGTTGATGGATTCACTCCGCAATCAAGAGCAAACTGCCTCATACTGCGGCTTGCGCCTTTTGCTCTAATGAGCAGCTCTGCTAGTTTCTCTTTCTCCGGCGGGCGAATGCGAATATAATTCGCAAGCTCCGTCATATCAATTTTTCTATCGCTCATGCTTTGCCTCCCATAAATCAGGCGCGTTGTTTATGTTGCTTGTGTTGCGTATATTGTATCACTTTGCAATTCTCATGTCAATATATGTGCAACATTTATTGCTTGTTTTGCTTAATGATTTTTTTATTTGTTTTCAGCCAGTTTCCCTCTTGACTTCTACAACCTACTATTGTATTATAGGAACAAGAGTTCCCGAACTGTTGTTCTTAGTATAACGGAACAGTTGTTCCTTGTCAAGTAGCTTTACAAAATTATGTTGTAAGTGCTGGTTACTTTCCCTCCAGCAAACAGCAGAATATCCCACATGGAGGCAATAATGACATGAAAAAAGAAACGAACTTTGAAACAAGTCCACTCAACACGCAGGATGTCAAAGCAGAAGCCGCTGCTGCCCTGACCCCGGCTGCGACCAACGGAGATAAAATAAAAGCCCTCCGCACCGCCCAGCACATGAGTATGGCTGAACTGGCGCGTCGGGCTTCCATGTCGGACCGTGCGATCCGCTATATCGAATCCAACCAGCGCGAACCGAGCGTCGATGCAATCCAGAAGATTGCTGCCGCTCTCGGTGTCACTACGGATTATTTTATGGATGAGGCTACCTTCCAGCAGGAATTAAACGATGACCTCTTCTATGCAGATGTGCGGAAGAAGTACGGCTCCCGTGGCGTTGCACAGGCAAAGAAAATAAAAGAACAGACCACTGCCCTGTTTGCTGGCGGTGAACTGTCCGAAGAAGATCAGGCGGCCTTTATTAAAGAAATGGAAGCACTTTTCCTCGATGCAAAAGCCGATGCGAAGAAATTTACTCCCAAAAAATATCTGCGGTAAGGAAGCATATTTACTCCGGAGGAAAGGAGTCAAACCTTGAACACACGCATAATCGATACTGCCGATGCTGTGGTTCGCCGCTATAACCCGGTGGCACCGAAGACCACAGTGGCCGGCAGAGCAGCTAAGGAAAAAGAAAAGGAACTGGAGAAGTGGCTGCGAGGGTTGGATGGCATGGAGCGATTGGTTGAGGATTACGGCGGCCAGATACCTCTCTGGGAGAAAATCATGGACAGGCAGGGGAGTGTGTGTTGTGTCTGGGAGAAGACTGCTTTCGAGGAAGGTCTGAAAGTCGGGATACGGCTCATGACGGAAGTGTACGGTGCGTGATATATAGTTTATAATGGAAATAAAAATACACATGAAAAATCCCTCGCTTGTTACGGCGAGGGTGTGTGTTCTTATTCTTCTGGTGCTTCAGCTTTCTTTTTCTTCGGCGCGATCATCTTATGACCGGAGTAGATTGCCATCTGTACAATTTGGGTTGATGCCAATATATTCGCAGTTCAGCATGACGGTGTAGTAGCCCAGAAGATCTCGGCAACAGCGGATATCTTTCAGTTTGATGGCCCGCTGCGAGATGATCTCTTCTGGGTTCCGGGTCTTGTTCTCTGTGTAGTGCTCATAGATTAGATCCAGCAGATTCTCCACTGGCGGGTAAAACTCCGGCTCCGTTTTCTTCAAGTAATCTTCCAGCATCTCTTTCAATTTTTCTATAATGCTACCGTCCTTCCTAACTGAGATTCACTTCCTCAGTTACGGCACATCTTACCGTAGAGTTTTGCACATAGCAACCTATTTTTTTTTGCGGTTTTTCGGATGGCACATCTTCTCCTTTATCTCGTCCGGCACATCGATCATCCCGAACCGATAAAACATTCCGTAGATGTAAGTCACACCCCGGATGTCACAGCCTGTCCAGTTCCCCACGGCTTTGTACGGCCTGCCGGAAGTTCTCCCGGAATATCGTTGATATCCTGAAAAGCATAGTCCACGTCAATACGGTTTGTTGAGTAGACATTTCTGCACTCAAATTTGTTCGGAGAAGTTGCTCGACGGTGGCGTATAAAGCTCACTTATTGCCATATGTCGCTACATACCCACTTTTCCGGGCATAAAAAAGAAGCCGCCGATTATTGACTAATCGACGACCTCAAAGTACATCAGAGCGTAAAATATTCACTTTTTTTCCTTATAAGTGATTAAGCTCACTTATTTCAGTTTGTAATGATTTTCAGTGATTATAATCACTTATTTTTACCAAATGATAGCATCACCCAAAACTCCGGGTGGCGTAAAAAGCTCACTTTTTCTAAGTGAACAAAATCACTTATTTCCAATAGCCATAAGTGAGCTTAATCACTTATTTTTTACGTTCATAGGTGCAAAAGTGATTTTATTTACTTGTTGAGTAGACTTGTCTGTATAGCTCCTGCCCACCCGGTCACCTTCCACCTTGCTGCCTTGCAAGCATCCTGGATTCTGACCCGATTGGCTGCCTTTTGCCGACTTCGCCACACACCCCTCACAGCGCCCCACTGTCGCGTTTAATTGGCGAGGCCGAGGAACTTTCCGCAGCGGACAATTCTTCGCCACACAGGGGCTTTGTGGGGCTTGGATTTTCGTCCAGAGCTTTCCCGTTTTCCACCAAAAACGGAATGTCCAGATCGAAACTCACAAGTTGCTGTCTGGGGACGCTTTTCCCCTCCAGACGATATGTATTGTTCCGGTTCCACCGCATGTCCCGGTAGATCATCCGCACCAACGCCACGCACTTGATCTCGCAGCTGTTGCTCACAGTCAGCTTCGGTGTCTTATGAGCTCCTGCATCCTCAGCCGTACAGTTCTGCACAGCTACCTGTTTTGCCTCTCGGTTGTACAGAAAGCGATAGTGGGTTGGCCAGCCTAATGCTTCCAACGTGCTGCGGAAGATTGTGATCCTTCCATCCTCGACATTAAAAGTCAGACCCAGCATCCGCTGGTTCCATATTCTTTCGTTCACTACTCTCCCCTCCTTAAAAATGGGCGCACTTCCCCCTTGGAATCCTGGTGGCCGTTTTAATCAAGCCCGGTGTCGGGGACGGTCTTACCCGTCAGCATCCCCACTGATACATAGCCATCCATTTGCTTAACTTCAGATTCTTTCAGATGTTCTTCTACAGGTACGCCAAAAGTACCTGCAATATCATCTGGGTAAAATCCCTTTCTGGTATTTGCAGGCTTTGTCTCTTGCGCATTTTTCTGGTCTGTTTCATTTTTTCGCTTCTGGCCTTCATGGAAGATCTCCGGCACAAGCAGGTCAAAAACATACAGAGTTTCCCCTTCAAATGAAATTCTGTATCCAAGCATCTTATACCGGCATTCGGTATCCCAGCCCATTTCCTTATACACCAGTTCTGAAAAAGGCTTGCAGGTCATCTTCCGGCTTTTACGTTTATCTGGCTTGGCGATGCACCAGCGCAGAGCGTCCTTGTCGTTTTCATCACAGCCGCGTACAACAATACGCTTCAAATCACTGTTGAACATGACGTGTACATAAACCACATCTTCCAGCCCGGTGATGCAGGCCGTGTTAAATGTGATGCTGTCCTTGCGGATCACGATCGCGGGGTCACGGAGATGTGCAAACAGCTCCTTCCGCACGACCTGGTATCCATCATAGGAAAATGTACTTTCTAATTCTTCCGCTCTTGCGTCTCTATCATTTTCTGCCTGCTCTTCCGGTGGCATGGCGTTCGTATTTTCATTCATCTGTGTCAGTCCATCCTTCCATTATTTTTTCCGCTTCATGGAGCAGAGCATTCAGGCCATCTGCGGTAAAAGTATTCATTTCTTCTATCTCTGCTGCCGGCCGGAGCACATCCCAGTTTCCTGCATAATGTTCCAGCTGCAAAATGCCAACCTGTGCAATACTTGTGATCGGTTTTCCAAAAGTACCTGCCCATTCTGGCGGGAAGATATAGATCGTCTGCTTGACGGTTTTTCCCTCTTCATCCTGTTCCTTGGATGGCAGGACAATTTCTTCCACCTTAACCATTTCCGGCTCATCCAGTTCAAACAGCATCAGCTTGTCATCGTTCTGTCCCACGAGCTGCCCACGGAAACGGTATTTCAAACCTTCTTCCCATTCCATCATGTCAAAAAGGGCTTTTGCCAGACCGCGGCATCCGAGTGTACTGGCGCACCAGCGTCCCTCTTTCAGTCTGCCCCAGCGGATTGCGTTCGGATTATCCTTTTCGCATGGGCGAATGGCAATGCAGCGGTCAACCGAATTCAGGAGCAGTTCTACATACTCCACATCTTCAAACTTTTTCAGGCAGGCTGTATTAAAACGCAACTTGCCATTGGAGATCGTCATAGCCGGATTCTGTAAAGTAGCAAAATACTGTGCCCGCACAACTTCATATCCGCTGAGGTCTAAACGGTTCATGACTTCTACCGTATCCTGCTGTTTTTCCCGCATGACGCTTTCAGATGCTTCCCGGTATTCTTCTGCCGAAAAGCCGGTCCAGTCCTTATCAAAAGGCACATATCCGCGTAAGATTCCATCATCCACCACACTCAGGACTGGCAGTGGGCGATTTTTCTTTGTATAACTTCGGGATGCCCGCAGATGATTTGCCGCATTATAGACTTCCCTGGACACGATTGCCTCATGATGATCTCTCTGCCGGTACTGCGTCCGGTCGTTATTGTTTTTCTTTGATTTATGCGTCAGGAAATTCGGTGTGAAGGTCTTCCTTGCCAATACATCCCCACAATGGCGTTCATTAGCAATGACACCTGCAAGAGTGCCGGGATTCCACTCCGTATTCCCCAGTTTTGTCTTCCGGCCATATTCTGTCAGGAGTTCTGCAATCTCGGTGAATGAAAATCCATTCAGGTACAGATAGTAAATCACCTTTACCGTCTGTGCTTCGTCCTGATTCACCACAAGGCTGCCATCCTCGTCCTGGTCATATCCGAGCAGGGCCGGCGTAAGGAACAGTCCACGGCTGAACCTGCGGTCAATGGACCAGTTCATAATGATAGACTTGGAATGAGATTCTTCCTCTGCCACGGATGCCAAAATCGTCAGGATCATGCGCCCGTTACTGTCCAGTGTGTAGATGTTGTCCGCTTCAAATTTTACACCCACGGGCGGGTCAAGATTTTTCAGTGTTTCAATGACGGAAAGGCAGTCTACAATGTTTCTGGCGAATCGGGCGATGGACTTTGTGAGGATCAGGTCAATCTTTCCGGCCTTACAGTCCTCGATCAGCTGTTGCATTCCTTTACGATGCTCCAATGATGTACCGCTGATGCCTTCATCATCATAGATTCCAACGAATTCCCATCCCGGCTGTGCCTTGATATAATCCGTGTAATAATTTTTCTGAAGTTCATACGAAGAAGTCTGTTCATCATTATCAGTGGAAACACGGACATATGCGGCAACACGACGGATAGAGGTGCTTTCTCCAAGCCCCTCCACAGTTTTTGCCGGGATAACTTCCAACTCAGAAGTATCCACGCCTTTATATCTGTCTCTGATTCTCTGCTTGCGGTCTGCCGCCTCTGCTCCACTGCTTATCATTTGCTTCCTCTCATTCCTCCGGCTTCATGCTCCAGTACCACTGTCGCATCTTCCGATAACTCCGGATGCCGAGTTCTTTCTTTGTATTTTCTGCTGTCCTGCGGCTGATACCTTCATCGCTCATCCGCATATAGATTTCTCTGGATCTCATGTCACCCCCGGAAAGCAGCTTCTTGATCAGATACGCCGCCTTCTCAGATTTTGACTCAAAAACTGGTGTTTCCGGCTCCGCTGATGGATCTGGCTTAATTTCACACTCCAGCCATTTGAAGCCCTGCTCCGCTGTTATCGAGAATTTGATTTCACCATCTGACGGAGCCAGACTGTTTTTTATCTGCCGCACAATGCGGATATCTGACTTTTCCGCATCCCGTTCTACTTGTAGAACGCTCCGGGCAGCGGCAACAACATCGATGCTGCCAAGGCTCCGGTAAAGACCCTTTGTTCCCTCTTTTTTATTAAGGTGTCCGATCAGCACAATGGCACAGTCATACATAGATGCCCACATGCCAAGACGCTGCATCAGCCTTCTGGCTCTTCCTGCAATCTGGAGGTCGGAATCACTTCCAAGATATGCCTGGATCGGATCGATAACTACCAGCCGCGGCCGGAATTCTATAATAGCCTGCCGGATGCGCTCATCATCCAGTGTCAAGCCACTGTATGTTTCTTCATTTATGAAGGCCACATTTCTGCAATCTGCCCCACATTTTTCAAGCCGAGGCTTAATGGTATCTGAAATGCCATCTTCTGAGCACTGGTAAATAGCCCTTTGCGGCATTCCGATGGTTTTACCATCTGGCAAGGTTCCTCCCTTAGACAGCTCGGCTATCAGGTGCATCATCATTGTGGATTTGCCATCACCGGGGTCACCTTGCAGCAATGTGATCTTTCCAACTGCTATGAATGGATACCACAGCCAACGAACAGAAGTCGCCTGTACATCACTGTATAATGTAAGAATTCCTTTTTCTTCTTTGTTCGTCATCATCGTCCCTTTCTGTGTGCAGTCTTTTCTACATTTATATTATAGAGTATGTGTGGTGTTTTGACTGCCACCCATCAGGTGGCACATCATCGTTTTTGCCACCCAACAGGTGGCAAAACAGCCTTAGACCACATAACAGATAGAGGTGTAGACCTTTGCGGCCTTAGAATTCCTGTAATCAAGTTGCTATGTATTTTTCTCTGCGGGATAATCGTAACAGCCTTATGCGGGTACACATAAGGAGGAACATACATGGCATTAGATTATACTGCACTTGGAAAGCGTATCAGCACTTTCCGTAACGCATCCGGATTAACTCAGGAACAATTTTGCGAAAAATTGAATGTATCTCGCAAACACATCAGTCAGATTGAAGCGGCAATCAGCCGCCCCAGCCTTGAAACTCTGGTCGACATTGCTAATATTCTTAACATCTCAGCAGATGATCTTCTTGTAGACAGTTTGGCGCACTCCGCGTCCACTGCCGATTCCGAGATCCACCGTCTGCTTTTAGACTGTAATGCAATTGAGCAGGAGATTCTCACCCGGATGGTAAAGGAGATGAAAGCAATTTTATACGGCTTAGGAGTTTGATTTTATAACTTGTTGATCATATAACAAAAAAGCCCGCATAAGCCACAACTGCACTTTGGAACACACCGAAGTGCTGTCTGTGGTTTATGCGGGTAAGGACAAAAAAAGAAGCCCACCAGCGGACCATGTAGGAATCTACACAGTGCGCCAGTGGGCTGGTATGTTTTATACTGCTTCTGCTGGAATTTGGTTCATCTTCTCTTTAAATTCTTCCACAGTCATGTTCAAGTCCTCAGCAGCTTCTTCAAGGGTAATCTTGCCCTTTTTATAATACTTTACTGTCGTTCTAAGGTCGCCAATGTCGATGCCCTCAAGAATACTCTCATTTCTTAAATCTTCCATCTGCTTGCACACTTCGCTCACTCTTTCAGTTTTTTAGACATCTGGTTTTCTCTGCCATCAATGGAAAAAGCATATCAATAGTTACACACTGCACCGGTAGGCGATGAGTTTCAATTATGCACTTCTTCTCTCATCTAGTTCTTTTACCTCATCAACTGTGAGTTTCGTAGCTTGCGCTATTTCCTCATAAGTTAGCTTTCCAATCAACAGCAAGCTACGGGCTGTTTCCAGAGAGTTTTCTCTTGCAGCTTCATTTCTCATGTCTTCCATAACCTTGCACATAACCGCCACTCCTTTCTCATCTTCTTTGAAGTACTGTACTCGATTAGCTAATACTTCATAATACATATCTTTTGCACTTGTACAAGAAAAGTCATGCATCAGTTTTCCAAGTGCCGTTTCATTTTTGATTTGAGAGTTCACATATATAATATGCGATTCGTCACCAAATGATTCTCCTGTTTCTTTAATCATACGGTCAATATGATATATCGGAAGTCCTCTTTTAAGAACATCATTCTCTGTGATGAAAATCACATAAGTTTCATTCAGGTATTCATACTGCTCGCCTGGTTCAGTAACATTCGCATCGATTATACCGCTGTTATACCTAGCTCGCTTAACACCAGCACCTTTATCATTTCGCTGAATTTCAATATTGTATACACGGTTTTCCCTATCCACTGCAAGAATATCCAACCGCACAGATTTTCCCTGTAAATTTTTAACGCTATACTGGCTATTGGATTTTTTCACTTTCAGATCGTCTCGATTCAGAATAATCTGCAACAAAAATTCTGCACACTTTATATCTTCAAAGACTTTGCTCATGAAATCATCATCCAAAAGCCTAAAACCTCGCAATCTTTGAAGATCTTCTTCATGCTTTCGCTCGAAATCCAAATCTCTACACTTATTCATCGGATATCACCCTCTTTCAGGTTGTGAAGAATAAATCTCCCCATCAATATCTTACCATCAAAACACGCTTATTTCAAGCGGTCATGCTCTTCTAAAAAAAAAATAAACAACCCTATCCAATACCTTGGAAATGATTACCTGTAAATTTTTCCATTAATATTCACGCCGACGCAAACTCCTATATACATCCTCGATAAAACTCATGAACTCCACGCTGGCACACTTGATCAGACATTTTCCATCCACGGCTTTCAGCTTTTCCATAACCATTTCTGCCAATGCATCCCCACGCCCTCTCATCTTCTGAGCAGCAAACACCACAGACTCATCGATGAACGCAGCGTACTTTGCACCATCAATATTGCTTTGTACCGGCACGCCTTCGCCACTGTCAAGCATGATCACTTTTGGCTCATACACAGCCCTTACCTTTCTCAGTGCCTCTGCCGGCTCCATGCTCTGGAGATATAATTTCATAGCACCGGCCGCCACAATTTCATCAGCTGTTGCACCATATTTCTCTGCCAGCATCCCAGCTACATCTTTCATTCCAAACACTCCTCGCTATGTGTATTTTCTGTCGTATGTGTATTTCTCGCCACCCACAACATATAACAGGATTCTGCACATAGCAATCCTTACGGGTAAAAAAGGCCAGACAAAAAAGCAGGCAAAATAGCAGCACAATAAAACCTTAAAAACAAAAAAAGCCCTGCCTGATGCAGCCACAAAAACCACACCCGGCAGGGTCCTGTCTCCTTCCATCACACCGCTTCTTCCCTCTCGCGCTTCGCTGCAGTTGTCAGGTATCTGCGGTACTGAATGCTGAATCCGTACACCTTATAAGGAGCGTCCACATAGACCACATTGCCGTCCATGTCACTCCGCTTATAGCCCATGAAGCTGTCGAGCGTTCTGCGGTTGCCCTTTGAGGTCAGTGTCACACCGAAGTTTGTCTTATAGGTTGCCACATCCCCCTGCAGTACCCCGCTCTCAACAAAAGCACAGTAGATGCCTTTTTCAAAGTGGAGCATATCTGGTGCTTCTGCGATCCGCTCAGGAGTCAGCTTGAGCTTTCCGCTGGTGATGGCACGTTTCCGGCCTTCGATGGCATTTCCGTCCACATCCCGAAGCAGGGTTCCCTGTACATCCAGACCGTTGACTCTCAGCGGCATTCCGCCTGCATTGGTATCCGGCAGTTCTTTCAGGCAGGCAAGGAAGTATTCAAAGTTCTTTTTCATGATCGCCAGCACACCCTGTTCCTCCTCGATCGTCTGCCGTTCCTGTTGGAGTGTTTTCAGCCGTTCCTGCAGGTCGTTCACAAGTTCTGTATAAATCTGGGCTTCCGAGCCTTCCTCCGTTTCCGTCCCATAGAAGCTCACTCCGATGCTTCCCGGTGTCAGTCCGCTCCGGATGTCCAGGTCGATGTCGTCAATGGTCACCTCCCCGTTGGAAAGGGCTTCATTCAGTTCCACGTTCTGTTCCAGTGCAGCTTCCCGAAGCGCCGCCACCTGATGGCTGATGGCATCCTGCAGGCGTTCTTCCATCTCCTTGATCTGATTTTCCACCGTTGCCATCCTCTGCACCGAGATGCTGTTGTTATTCGCCAGCCGGACAGCCTGCTCATAGGCATTGTCAAACATCGCCACGATCATGGAGGCATCTCCGTGTTGTTCAAAATCACGCTTCATGCTGTAGAGCAGTTCCATGAAACTCTGCTCCAGCGCACACTCATGGTAGCGTTCTGAGGGGCAGCGCTTGTTTGCAGCTTCCTTTTCCTCATCTGACATGCAGCCTTTCTTGCTCCGGCAATACGCTTTCTGGTCGGGAGAACCGTTCTTCGGCGGCTCACCGTCCCGCTCCCCGACCTTACGCTTGCACCGCCAAACGGGATACGAATAAGTGTATTTTTCCAGATACTCTCCGGTATCCTCACCAGTCGCCTTAAGACTCCGCTCATCGCTGTAACCATTTGCCACACCCGTGTAGGTTGTACGGAAGAATCCTTCCCCGCAGGGTTTTCCGGCATCCGGCCCATTCTCCAGGATCGCACCGCAGCGCAGGTTTCCAAACGGAGAACCCTTAATGCTCTTTACCTTTTTCTTGCCGGGGCCTTTCGTCATGTCTGCCCTCGGCTTCTCGAACAGCATGGTCTGCACTTTGTCCCAAGTCACACGGTCGATGATACCCACATGATGGTTCTTCACATAGTAGCGGGGTGCTTCGCCCTTGTTGATGCTTGAACGGTGGGTAAGGAAGTCTTTGGTGATGGTCTTCTGCATCTCGATGTCGCCCACATACTTCTCATTCCGCAGGACGATCAGGATCGAGCCGGCACTCCATTTCTTTCCGTTGACCGTGAACTTTTCCATCTGGTTCAGCTCCAGTGCGATCTTATTCGCCGTCTGGCCTTTCACGAAGCGGTCAAAAATGTACCGGATGATCTCTGCCTGCTCCGGCACGATGACCCACTGCTTATTTGCCCCAAGCTCATATCCCAGCATCCGTTTCAGATTGATATGCGGGACACCAGACTGGAACTTCTTCTGGATGCTCCATCGGATGTTATCGGAAATGGAACGGCTCTCATCCTGTGCCAGTGCAGAAAGAATCGTAAGGATCAGCTCACCTTTGGCATCCAGTGTGTCGATGTTCTCTTTCTCGAAATAGATACCCACGGGCGGCTTCAGCTGCCGAAGCTCACGGGTACAGGTCAGGGAGTCAATAGTGTTTCGTGCAAATCGGGAAATGGACTTTGTAACGATGTAGTCCAGCTTTCCATCCATCGCATCTTTTATCATGCGGTTGAATTCCTCTCGATGTTCCCGGTTCGTACCAGATTTTGCTTCATCCGCGTAGATGCCGGCAAAGATCCAGCCGGGCTTCCGGGTGATGAGGTCTTTGTAGAATGCTTTCTGTGTCGTGTAGGAAGTCTGCTGACTCTCATCGCCGGTGGAAACACGGCAGTAAGCCGCCACACGGATGTTGGTCTGGCTTTTCAGCTGCCCGCCGTTCTGTACCGAGCGCACACTGGCGGGGATCACATCCACTTTTTGTCTTGTCATAATCTGCTCCTTTCTTCCAGCCTTGCAACTGGTCTTATCTTACATGCCTCTTCCGCTGGCTGCCGTCGCGCATCGTATGCCCGTCATAATAGCTTGCGGTATTGCGGTAATCTTCGATATTGGAATCCATCTCTACCTCGGTCTTGGTGTCATCGAACCAGTGTACCGTAAACTTCAGCGGTGAATGAATCGTGATGGAGAGGAGGAATGCCTTGCAGTGTTCTTCGGTCACTTCATTCAGAAAGGCCACCGTACCATCCCGCCCCGCCGGGAGGTTCTTCATCCACTCGATTGCCTTTTCCCTTCGTTCATAGTCGCCCTCCAGTTCTTCCCAGTAGTCTTCCATATAGTCGAGCTGTTCGGTCAGTTTCTGCTCAGTGTCCGTGTCCTTCTGAATATCACACTCCAGTTTCTCAATGAGCTTTTTCTTCTCCTCAATAGAAGCAGGGTCGATCATCTCGTCACCGAGAAGTTCCAGACGGGTCTGCATCACATCCACCTGACTTTTCAGGAGCCGGATCTTCTTACTGGTGCTTTCCACACTGGTGTGTGCGGCCGCTATCTGCTTTTTATAAAAAGCACGGTCGCGTTCCATAAAATCCAGCTTCTGAATGCTCTCCAGCCGTGCAAGCATCTGGCTTACAAAAGAATCTGCTTCCGGGGTGAAGTTGTCATACTGCTCTTTGAACCGGCCGCTCATGATGTCTGCCACAGCCACGTTGTCATGGATGGGCTTAAGCGTCAGCCGGAACCGCTCCAGAACTGCTTTACGGAAGGCTCGGACAACCTGTTCCTCGTATACTTTTTCTGCATGGCAGATACGTTTTCCTGTCGTCCGGCTGCTCGTCGGGCACCGCCAGATGGGATAGTTCCCATTTCCGTTTGTCACATGGAAAAAACGGCCGCACTCCCCGCAGATTAGTCTTTGGGAAAACGCTCTCGGCTTCTTGCCGGATCTTGTCCTGTTATATAAATCGCTGTTTACTTTTACAACTTCCTGTGCCTTTTCAAACAGGTCCTCGTCAACGATTGCCGGATGATGGTTCCGGACAAAATACTGAGGAACTTCGCCTTTGTTGTCCCGGACTTCATGTGTCAGGTAATCCGATGTGAACTTCTTCTGGATAAGGACTGCACCCATGTACCGCTCGGCACGGACGATCCGCGTGATATTCCCGCCTGTCCATCCATCCAGCAGATCACTGTTTAACTGCCCTTTCTTGGATTTTTTCTTTCTTACTCTCACTGCGTCGGTGACAGGAGCCGGAATCTTGTCCATGTTCAGTCCCCTTGCAATCTCCGTATAGGCTTTCCCTTCCACAACTTCATGGAAAATACGCCGGACGACCCTGGCTTCTTCCTCAACGATCTCAATATCTTTATACTCATATCCGCTCTCGGAGGTAACCATTTTCCCATTGTAGCGGTATCCGTACATGATCTTGTTTGGAACATCCCCCTTCGGAAAGCGCATCTTCTGCCCCAGCCGGATGTTACTGGAAATGCTGCGGCTTTCTTCCTGTGCAATGGCTGCCAGTGTCGTAAGGATGAAGTCGCTGGTCGGGTCTGCCGTATCCAGATTTTCTTTCTCGAACAGAATCGTTACCCCGCAGTCATGCAGGACATCCAGTGCACTCATAAAGTCAGCCGTGTTTCGGGCAAATCGTGATATGGACTTGCACACAATGCGGTCGATCTTCCCGTCCTTACAATGACGCATCAGTCGGCGGAATCCGGTTCTCTTTTCCTTGGAAGTGCCGGAGATGCCGTAATCGGAGTACACACCGACTGCATTCCATACTGGATTATTTTCAATCAGCTGGTTAAAGTATTTTTCCTGCGTTTCATAGGAGTTCTCCTGGTCGCTCATGTCCGTAGAAACGCGGATGTAAGCCGCCACATTAAGGGTTCCGGCTTTCTTTTTGGTAGCCCGGAAGGTCGCCGTCGAAACGAACTTGTTTTCCTGCGGTTCTTCCGGTGTGAAGAGCTTCGTAAACTCACTCTCCATACTGCTCTGCAGCCGTTCTGCAATGTCAGGCTCTGCCATGACCTTTTTGGCATCCAGAGCTTTCTGGATAAGAGCTGTGATACCGGCGTCCACGATGTCTTTTGATTTTTGGGGTGTCTGTTTTTTATCTGATGCGTTTTTTGGTTTTTGTTGAGTAGACCTGCCTTGGTGCGTATCAGCCAGTGGTAAAAAAGAAGCTGTGGCAGCATCCGTACTTTGACGAACATCTGCCACAGCTTCCACAGGTTTCTTTTTTCCAAGAGCGGCTTCCAGTAAAGCCGAGACATCCACAGCAGATGCATTTACTCTCTTCTGCTGTTTCTGCTGTACTGTATTCTTCACAGTCTTTTTCTGCAGATTTGCAAGGAAATCCGTACCAGTACTCATAGTTTTCGCTCCTTTCCTGCCCGTTTTCTTCTCTTTGGGCAGTCACATATTCCCTCTGTTTCGTGATATTATCAAGTAATTTCGGCGCAGAAAGACGGAGAATAATCTGGGAGATTATTGTCTTATCTGCACGATATGTACGCCCCGCCCGGTAAGGACGGGGCGTGTTTTTAGATACGGGCCGCAAAGTCAAGTGCGATCCACCCTGCACCGGATTTCAGCTTGCCCCAGCCCTTCGCAGAACCAGCACCGGCAGATTCTGCCACGATAGTAAACACGCCTTTCCCGGTGTAATAACCGGTCTTACCGTAATTCGTGCCCGGTCCCTTGCGGATGTTGAGGTCTTTAATGGATACACGCACAGTATATGGGACTGAAGACTTCGGTTCCGGGTAGACGGCCTTACCCGCCGGGTCAAAAACATAATAGCCCGGATTCTTATCTGCACACTGTTTTGCATAGGTGAGGTCGTGGAACGCACCTTTCTGGGAAGCGGCATTCTGCCAGCTCTTACGGACACGGTACCAGCCGGAAATAGTGGTGCTTTCAGAATCCTTTACCGCATCATACTGCGTCAGGTTCCAACGCTCGATGATATTGCAAAGGTTCTGAACATAGGTGTGGCTGGTAGCATAACCACCATCCTTGATGATCTGTGCCGCTTTCTTGTAATCGGTACAGCCTGCCAGACCCTCATAGCGTTTCCTGCTGCCACTCATCGCTCCGAGCAGATATGCTGCATGGTCGGCAATGGAGTCTTCCACACAGGCGTACTTGCGGAAGTCAGCAGTGATCGTCACATAGCTGCCATCGGTATTCTGCTCCTGCGTTTTCTTAGGATAGACAGACTTGCCATCCCAACTGCTGCCGCTCCAGCTGTTCCCGGAAAGCGAGGTCTTCATGCCGAAGCAGTTATTGGCATTTTGTGCCAGCTCAGATTTACCGTAGCCGGATTCCAGAATGAACTGTGCCATCGACACGCAGGCAAGGATGCCAGTGGTTTTCTGGTTCGCAGTAAACAGCGGGCCAATCTTTGCCACTGCCTCTGCTTCCGAGAGATTTTTCAGCGAAGAAGCCTGCATGCCAGATGAGGATGAACCGCCCAGTGCTGCAGTTACCCTTGCGGCCAGATCACCCAGGCGGGCATACAGCCAGTTTCCAGGGCAGCTTTTATTCGCAAACCAGCGGTGAACGGTCAGCACCATTTCATCTGCCGCCGGAGCATAGTTGAGTGTCTTATTTTTATCACCCAGCCACAGGAGCTTCTTCTTCCCGTTACGCTTGCAGATATCAATGCAGAGCTTGACCAGAGAGTCATATACGGCACTGTTCATGGCATACGGCTCATTCATGTCGCTGGCGCATTCGATGGTGACCGCCCTCTGGTCATTGGCATTGCTGGACGAACACCAGCTGCGGTTCTTTTCTTTGACACAAAGCGACACACGGCCGTCTGTGCCGATGCCGTAGTTGCAGCTTGCCTGACGGCTTGTGCTGGTGAAACAGCCGCAGATGCTTTCCGCAGAAAGCTGACCGACCACACAATGCGGTGTGATGCGGTCGATGCTGTGTGTCCTCTGCCCGGAATGGTTCGGGGAGAGCTTAGTGTAAACAACGAGTGGACTATTGGTATATCCCATAATGATTTCCTCCTGCTAAAAAAATTGAGGTCCAGATCACTCTGAACCTCGTACTGTGGTTATTCTGTTGTTACGGAATCAGCAGTTTCATGCCGACCCGGATGGCATTGGAAGTCAGACCATTCAGCACACGGATATCTGCACAGCGGCTGCCGCTTCCCAGTTCCTTATCTGCGATTTTCCAGAGATTATCACCGGGAACAACGGTATAGATTCTGCCAGCTGTGAACGCATAGGTGTCCGCACTGTTCAGGACATATGCGACACCGGCCTCTGCTTCGGCACATTTGATCTTCAGCCAGCCATCACAGAACTGCACGACTTCCACAAGGGCATTCTTCTTGTAGACCGCTACGACCTCTGCATCCAGACTCGGCTTTTTGCGGATGTTCATGAGGGTCTTGAGCTTGCCGTAGGCAATGGTCGCCGGAAGCTCCTCCGCAGTCGGGAACTCATTCTCATCCACTTCGTCTTCAGCTTCTTTCTCCGCCGGGATATCTTCCACAGGGGTTGTGGTTTCCGGCTTATCTTCCGGGATATCGTCCACGACTGCTTTCTCCTCGTTCTCATCTGCACCAGTATCCGGGACAGCCTCTTCCGGATAGATCACGTTGCCGTCATTGTCGAACACTCGGCTGCCGGGGTTCTCATCACACTTGGCTTTTGCATTCGCCAGCAGACGGTACGCGCCAAACTGGGATGCCTCATCTTCCCAGACTTCTCGCACACGGTAATAACCGGTCGTCAGTTTTGCGGGATACTCTTTCTTACTCATGGTTCATTCCTCCTAAAATTTGAGGGAGAGGCTGTTACACCTCTCCCCATTGATCAATCGTCCTTATTCTCTCTTTCTTCCTTCAGCTGTGCCAGCATCTCCTTGAGCTTCTCCGGCACGGGAAGACCGATAACGGCTGCGTTTTCGAGGCAGCTCAGGCCTTCATTCGCCAAATAAAAGAACACCACTGCTGTACGGATGGCCGCTCCATTCTGGAGGATCTGTGTGTCGATGATGTTGGCAATACCAACCAGCACAAAGATACACACCTTCTTGGCGATGCCCTTAAAGCCAACTTCAGAAGAAAGCTCATGCTTGATCGCTGCCGCCAGCACCCCGGTGAAGTAGTCACAGACCACGAACACCACCAGTGCATACAAAAAGCCGTCAAACCCGCCAAAGAACCAGCCCAGGAAACCACCCAGACCTGCGAACATCCATTCAATCTTGTCGATCACATTCTGCATAATCTTGTCCTTTCCTGCCCATTTGGGCATAAAAATAGACGGTCAATGCCGCCTTGTGTATACTCCTTCTATAATGAACACCGTTTCACAGGCATTTGGGAGGTATGTCTGTCAGGGACGGTGGAAATTTAATAGAATTTATTGTCCAATCCAATAAACTCAATCTCACGGAACTCATTCGGATTCTTCTTCATGATCCAATCAATATAGGTAGAAATAATCATGGCACAGATAAAGTACCCGACTGCATTGTAATGACCGCCACGTTTCTGCTGATAGAGAAAGCCAGAATTATACAAAGCTGTTCCATAGGTATACAGATCAACCAGATAGACGCTCTTAAATATTCCTGCAATCTCCCGAACTGCCGAATTGTAGCCAGCATTTTCTACAGATTTTAATGGATCAGTCAGAATAAAAATTTTAGCTTTCGGCTGCATTTCCTGAATCTTCTGAATGATCTTTCCGTAATTGCCATAATAGGTGTCTGGATTCTGTGTGTAGTCGCCGAGATTGATATCTTCCACCGTACCAATCTTGTACTTTCGATTGTTTTCATTTTGTCCAAGACCGATAATATAAGCCTCGCACTTATGATTTCCATCAAAGCACTCCGTTGCAAGCGAACTGGAAAGGAACGTATCACAACGCAGTCCACCCTTAGACCAGTTGTAATAGGTATTCCCGGTCATTCTAGCAAGATACTGTCCCCAGGAATATTCAAACAAATCCTTCCCTCCTGTGGTGCCATCGGCTTTTTTGTATACTGCTTCTCCGCTTGCAAGGCTGTCACCAATGCAGCCCACATGACGAAATACGGTCATTAAACCAGCATCATTTCGAATCCGTTCCAGAGGATTATCTGAGAGATTCAAGCCTAACAGATCATTGATTCCTGCTGTCAGTCTTTTTTGGATATCTTTTTCCAATTTGTCTTTTGTGATTGCTTCATCAGCAATTTTCTGCGTAGTAATTGCAGCATCTTGTACCTTTCCGGTAGATACGACCGTATCCATAAACCAAATCTTGGCAAAATCTTTTAAATTTTCTTTATACATGGTCAGGCGGATATACGCAGTACCCTTGGGGCAGATAAAATCCGTGTAGCTTAAAATACCACCCTTTTCCTGATTGTACTTCAATCCTGAAATATACTTTTTGTCCTGATCATAAAAAGCAAGACCTGAAACATCAGTGGAAGCTGTACTCATACTTGCGCGTAAAAGGCATTTACTTCCACCATACGGGAACGGCAGATAGTCCTCTGTTGCAAAATAGGTGTTTGTTCCCGGTGTATAAGTCCGCAAATCACCCTTCGCACGTGCAATATACAAATCCGGTGTCAAAACAATCTCCAGCGGGATTTCCAAAAAGGCAGCATTTTTCACCTGCACAGCGTTGTCACACAGTTTCTCTGATGTTATCGCTTCATCCGCGAGATTATCCGTTTCAACACTTTTTTCTGCCAATTTTTCATGTGTTACCGCACGATCCACCAGATGCCCCACTGAGATTCTATAATCATCCAACCAGATACCCACGCCATTGAGATTGTCCTGCCCCATACAGCTCATGCGTATATAAGCAGTTCCATCTGGGCAGAAAATTCTGCGAAATGCCAGTTTCTTAGTTTCCCGATTGTAATCGCTTCCGCTGATAAATTTCTTATTTGCATCATAAAATGCAATACCTGATTTATCGCTTTCAACTGTGGACATGGCAGAATATACTTGAAGCCAGCAGCCTCCATATGGAAACGGAATATAATCCAACGTGGCAAAATAAACATTTGAGCCCTGAGAGAAATTATCTAGCCCACCATATTTTCTCGAAATATACTTATCTGCAGTCCAAACCAGTTCTGGAGTAATGTCCAAGAACGACAGGCGGCTTCCATTTACTGCACCTTTCAAAATACCCTTGCCACTTCCAATTGCTCGAATATGGGAACCGACAGAACCGTATTTCGTTCCCTCTTCATCTACTCTTGCATCCACAACCTCTGCTGCATAGTCCTTATCCTTGTCAGTCGAAGCAGACACATTAGCATCCAGTCGCTTGTCCAACGTATCCATACGGCTGTTCAGCTCTGCCTTGTTGCTATTAGTAAGGCTTTCAGCAGAATTCACCCGACTGTTCATGTTGGATTCTGCGGTATCCACATACTGGATGAGACGTGCTTCTGTATCTTCCATTTCCTTGACAGCCTCTGCGATCTGCGCACTATAAAGACTGTATTGCATCCAGTAAATTTCATCCGAGATTGCAGTACCGACCGGCACAGGTCTTCTGCTGATATAGCTCTCACCGGACGCCTTATCCAGAACGATACTGAGTTCTTCGTATTCCTTATTGATATCCCATACACCATCGTGTTTCGGAACAATTCTTCTTCCAATAAATTTAGACATAGGATTCTCCCTTCTGCCGGACAATTCCGGCTACAACTACTATCGGTTCATCCAGCAGATTGGGAGGCCCTGTCTTGGGAAAATCAAGGGTTACATAGTACCCCCCCCCCGAATTTTCTGACGATTCATCATATTGTTTCCTTTCCCGGCATAATGCCGTTTTATTTGCTGTCTTCCGTCAGCCATGCACGGATCTGGCAGTAATAGCCGTCTGCCCATGCCTGATAGCCTCTTCCGGACGGGTGGATGCTGTTGGTCAGCGTCCGGCTGGTTTCCGTGAATCGGTTCGTCACCGGCTTATCCGAATACGGAAATGCCAGACGGCGGTCCGTGCGAAGACCGTGGGCAAAACAGGTCACGTTTTTGCGATACTTGCCGGCATCGAATGCCTTGATCAGCGCAAGGTTCAGCGTGTTGATGCTCATATGGAAGATACCCATGCTGGAACCGCACTGATAAGAATAATCCGAACCGGGTCCGCAAAGGCCGATACCGATCTTGCAGTTCGGGAAGCCCGTCTCCTTATCCAGCAGAGCATCAATAAACTGCTTTGCCTGATCCACGAACTTCTGCACCTCAGCTTCCGTGCGGTACAGTGTAGTGCCCTGTGACACATCATTGGTGCCAAGTGCGATCAGGAAGTAATCGATGCCCTCATAGCCGTTGGTCTCGCAGTATTTCTGGAAATCCAGACGGCCTTTGATCTTGTCCCAGAACGCATTCGTTTTGCCGGCGTAATCCGTATCTGCCAGATACCGGGCAAAGGTCCAGCTGCCGCGTCCTTCGTGCTTGCCGCCAGACGGTCCTCTCGTTCCCAGCTGGTGGATCACGCAGTCATTATCCTCTGCCAGCAGACGGTACACTTCCGTTGCCACAGAACCATTGTCCACGAGAGAGTCTCCACAGATGCAGATATTCTTCGTGAGCTTGTCCTTCAGCTTATGGTGAACCCTGACCTGGACAGGTTTGGACGATACCGTATGGCAGTCATCTTCATCCAGACGGCGGACGGTCAGTGCAAAATCCGTACTGTCCTTCGTCGGCGTGTAGTTCATGCAGTACTCGTTCCGGGTCAGGCTCGGTGCATTCGTGCCTCTGGCGAGCACATACAGATTTTCCTTGCCATCGTGGCGGGAAAGACAGTCAAAGAAGATGGAAAGCTGGCGTCCCTCCATGCAGTCCCAGTGGGACGGGGTCACGATGTCATCCTCTACAGCCGGAGTAATGGCTTTCTGCACATAATCCGTGATACGCTTCGGGATGAAAGATGCCGCGTTATCTGCGAAGAGATCACCCGCTTTGTATTCCTTACCGCCCACAATGAACTTCACATCCGGGTGAATGTGCGGATTATACAGCTTGCTCTGATACCAGGATGCAATATAGAAACCATTCGTACCCAGCTTTCGGAACAGGCTGGTGTCGTACAGATTGATGGTTTTCGTACCAGCGTCATAAGCGAGAATGCGCATCGGCATGCCAAAAGTCGAGCTGGGTGTGTTAAATGCCATCTCCGCCGGATCGCCTGCCGTGATCCACTCATAGTGGAACGTATCCGGAACACCCAGACACTTGGTACTGACCTGGATCGTACCGGCATTCTGGTCAATGGTAATGCCACCGCTTGCCAGATACATATGGCGGGAATCCTTACCGGCAAGATCCGTGCGGAGCTGCTGGAAGCGGTCCTCATACTTCTTTTCGATATAGTAGTCACGCCGCTCTTCATCGAACAGCTCACCAGCCTTATAAGTCGTGCCATCCAGTACAATGCTGAAAGAAGAACCCATGTGCGGATACCAGAAATGGTTTTCATACCATGCAGCGATATAGTAGCCGTTTACTCCCAATGCCCGGAACTGTGCAGTGTTGTAAAGATTGATCTGATCTATGGACGAGTCATAGGCAAGGATCAGCATGTGATGCTTTTCTGCTTCCGTACTATCCAACATCGGTACCGGCTCCTCACTAGCACTGATCCAGTAGTAAGCACCGTTATCGACAACCGCCAGGATACGTTTCGTGACCTGAATGGTGCGGTTGACCGTATCGATCGCAAACTGGCCTGTAGCGAGGAACATTTTTGCTGAACGGTACTTGTGCCAGGTCATCGAATTGTACGCTGCTTTCGCCGGATTTCCATAATCGATTCCGTTGATAACCGTCCCACTGTTAGACGGAGCCGCATACACAACATTGCCGTCATAAAGCACTGCAAACACAAAGCGGTTCCTTGTGAACAAACCGCCCCAGTCACCGCCCGTGTTTTCCGCTTTAATGACCGGCAGTTCAATCTTTTCTCCCGTTTCGTCAGCAGATACTTCCATTCCATCGTAATAGATTGCCCACCAGCCTTTCGCAGCGAAATCAATCGAGGTACTGTTCTCTGCCCCCAGTTTCGTCTGCTCATACTGTGTACCATTTGTACGGCGGCAGACATACACACTCTTTCCCTCCGGGAATGTGACTGTCACCTTGCTGCCCGTGAACCTGATATCCACGCTGCCGTTCATCCACTGCCAGCCTGTTGCGTAATTTGACAGCAATCTCAGTGGGAGCATGTTATCATAGAGGTACACCGAGAGCTTCGAGAACAGCTTTTCATTGGTGGTGACCGAAATAAATCGGGTGTTCGGAAGCAATGTGATCACATAGTTGTCGTAGACCTTGCCGCTCTCTGCCCGGAAACAGCCACCGAGGAACTTACGGTCCATGTCATAGCAGACCACGTTGTTATAGTCATTCCGGCCGCTCATATAGCCGAACTGACCGTCCACCAGAATCGCATCACCGCTGACCGGGACCATGTGCGCCACGCGCCAGCTTTCCGAAGCTACAAGGTTGCCGTTCTGGTTTGCGTAACCATTTTTGATCACCCAGTTCTTCATGATATTCTGCATGGAACGCACCCTGCCGACCGCACGGATATTGTCACCGGCTGTGGGATAAGTCTTTCCCTCATCATCCACACGGGCATCTACAAGCTCCTGTGCATAGTTGGCATTTTTATCTGTAGATGCCTTGACGTTGGCATTGATCTGGGCTTTCAGCGTTTCTGCAGTCTTATCCATCTCGGACTTACTGGCCGCAACCGCACTGTTTGCGGCATCGACCTTCTGGGTGATATCCGCTACATCCTGTGCGGTCATCTTGCGCAAGGCTGCCACATCTGATGCAGTATCTGTACGAAGCTGCTCTACATCTGCCGCAGTATCCTTGCGGAACTGCTCCACTTCTTCTGCCGTATTCTGACGGTACAGAGCCATCTGTTCCGAGAACCGGGAACACATCGCCCAGTATTCCTCCTGTGACAGAAGCGTTCCGGCCGGTACAGGTTTCCGGCTCATATAGCTGTCGCCTGTGGATTCCTCATACACAATGGTAAGAGGCTCATATTCTTTTGCTTTGTCCCAGACACCATCATGGCGAGGGACGATTCGGTTTCCGATATATTCCGACATATTTTCCCCTTTCCCGGCTCCATCAGCCGTTTGTAAACTCTACGATCAGCCGTCCGTCACCGTCCATTGAAAAGATGAGCTTCAGACCGTCTTCAGTGGTGAAAGCAAGATAGCCGTCATCCGTAACCGTACAGTTCAAAAGATTTTCAATGAATTTCTGGATGGTGCTGGATTCCGACTTGTCACTGAAGCCGAGTCCATCCTCCGACACAACGGCAAAATAGCCATCGTCCGTGATATACACTTCCAGCAGTCCCTTGCGGATAGCTTCCACCACACCCGCGTAGGTATAGGTGGCGATCTTACCGTTGTTGATGGCCGCCCGCTCCACCTTCAATGTGAGGGAGAACGAACCAAGGACATCACCCGCTGTGCTGAGCATAACAACATCCAGCGGAAACCGCCCGGCCTGTGCGGTCATGAAGGTCGTGATCGTAAAGACGACCGCCCCATTTTCAACAAACACAAGGTCGGATGCTGTTTCGCTGGTGTAGTGAAAGATCGTACCGTCCGGTCTGGTACCGGAACAGGCAACGATGCAGTCCTGTGGCACGGAATACTGCACCGAGTTGTTATACAAAACACAGCGAACTTTCCGTGCTTTGTTGTCATATTGTTTGACTGGGACTGTCACCGGGATAAGATTCTCCGTCAGCGACAGCTCCACTTTCTGATAAATGCTTGTGACCATTACGCGCCCCCTCCTTCCTGATCGGTCTTCTTATCATCTGTTTCTTCTTTGTTCCCATTATCTTTTCCTTCGGTGTCCGGGTTCTCCGGCTCCGGCTTTTCCGGTTCCGTTGGTGTGGTCGGTTCCGTTGGCTGTTCCGGCTCATGGCCGATGGTCTGCCACTGTTCTCCATCCCAAAGCTTTAACCGAAGGTTCTTCTTATCGACCCAGAGCGTATCTGCTGCTGGGGCTTCCGGTGCGGTTTCCGATACCGGGACACTCGGCTGGTACTTTTCATCCAGTTCTTTTTCGACCTCTTCCGACAGCTTCTTCGCCGCACTGTATCTCTCGTCCAACTCCTTTTGCAGATCTTCCGAGATTTCCGTAAGGGTGCCATACCGCTTATCCAGTTCCTCATATAAATCCTTGGACAGCTTTTTTGCTGTTTCGTACCGCTGATCGAGCGTTTTCTGAAGCTCGGCAGAAATGGCGGTCGCTGTTTTGTACCGCTCATCCAGTTCCTTCAGCAGCTCCTCGGAAAGCTCCGTGGCTTTCTTATAGCGGTCATCCAGTTCTTTGAGGGTCTGTTCCAGCAGGATCGCTGTCCTGACTGCAGTGTCATCCGCCTCCCAGCCATAGCCCCACGTCTTACCGCCATCCGTGGATACAAACAACCCAGCAGAGCTGTTCTTCCATGCGACCGTGGACTGTTTCAAAGTCGCCGCATTGAATGCATACCGGGTCGTATTTCCCTTATTGTCAGTTTCATTTTTATAATGAAGGCCAAACAGCGCAGCAAAAAGCGCACCGTCATAAATGATAGATGCTGTGATCCCACCGACCTGCTCTCCCACTGCCGTTTCCGCACGGACTGCCGTATCATAGGCAATCGTCGCTGTATTCCGGATGCTGTTGAGCGAACCTGTCAGAGAAGAATTTCGGCTGCTGACCGTTGAGTTTGAGAGCGTGATGCTGTTATAGCGTTCCAGTAGCGCGTCATACTCTGTTTCGGTGACTTTGGAACTGACTTCGATTCCCAGCTTTGAGATAAACACATGGACCGTATCGCAAAGGGAAACACGCTCTGCTTCCACGATGTCCTCATACCCCGGCGTATTCCAGAGCTGTAAAAAGTCGATCTTGATATCGATCTCCGGCTCTGTTAAGTCCGTGGTGTCGATATAGTTCTGTGCGTATTCCCGGAGTGCCGCTTCACTCGGCTTTTCCTGAAAATTGCTGGTACAATCCAGCACGGTGATCTTCTGGTAGGGGATCGACCGTTTGCTTTGCAGCACCACCTTCTCCGGCAGTTCCATGACCGCCTGGGTTTCATTATCCACCCAGTACGGATGCACACCCGTGATGGTGTTCTCGATGGATTTCTCCATCTTGAAGTCTGTCAGGTTCTTCCCGTAGATGATGTGGACATTGTGATCCGTACCTCTGGTTTTATGAAACTTGACCGTGTACCGATCCCACTCGAATTCACCGCCAAAAACATCCAGAACTGACCCGGCCATACCTCCAAGGCAATTTCGGAAGGAGGATGGAATTCCAAGCGTAAAGGTGGCACTGGAGTCCACATCCGTCCAGACATCGAAAGGGCAGTCAGAAGCAGCGTGGCTTTTCAGCCCCTGCATTGCTCCCGCACACCCAGTCACTGAGAACGGGGAAACTGTGATGAAGTTCAGCTGGTAGGAAATGTGCCGAGCCTGAACTTCCAGCTTTCCATCTATCGGGGTCGTGATCTTGTAGATGCGGAACGGCTGAGACTGCATGGTATCGGATGGCTTGGCAAGGATGATATTCCCCTCCTCCAGCATCTCTGCATGGATGCCATCTGCCGGACAGACCAGCTTCAGCTCATAGCTTCCGTTTCTCTTTTCCGTTACGGTACAAGACTGTGCATCTGCCAGCTTTCCAATACCGTTATGATTGAACTTCATCTCTGTTGATGCATATAAACATGGGATCACTGGCTGCACCTCACTCTTACAGCGTCCACCAGCGTGGAGTCACCTCCACCGCCGTGATGCCGCCTGTCCATGCGATTTGTGTCTTTCCCTCCGGCAGTTCCGGGAAATCATCCGAAAGGATGGTCTCATTGCAGAAGCCGGAAGCGTTGTAAGCGTTGTGCGTTTCACAGTTGAGCAGCACGTAGTCCTTGATGCTGTGGATGGTGATCTTCTCCTCACCCACATACAGTTCGCCGCCAGAATCCCCGTAGATCTTGAAGATAGGCTGTGCCGGAAAAGCGAAGGGGTTCTTTAAGGTCGACCTGCCATCCAGCCGGATCACCCTCTGCCCATCCACGCTCCAACGCTGGGGCTTACAGTTGAATGTCAGCTCCATCTCAGCGGCTTTCTGGGCTGTCACATCAAATTCCAGAGCATCCTTGCAGACTGCCATCCGGAAGAAATCCGGGTCGTAGGTGTCCTGCAATTTCTGATACCCGATCGGAGATAACAGCCATGCCTTGACCGCTGCGGTCTTGGCAGGCAGACCGTTGAAGAAAAATGCCTTATACTTGATATCCACGTTCTGATATCTGCGCCTGCCTGTCCTTGCATTCTCGGTGATGATGTCCCCGTTCCTGCCTGGTACGGAGGTACTCTCCACATCCGCAGCCGGGGAATCATACACACCGGGTCCAGACAAATATAATAGGAAGTCCTTACTGGACTTCCCGGCAAAGGACAGATACTGTCTGGCGTATCTGCCTTTAAGCTGAAACTGTGATACTGTCTGCTTTGGGGCATTGTAGCCCATACGCATCTACCTCCTTTACTTGAAGACCGAATCATCCTCGTGGATCATGCCGTTGATCTTATCGGCAACGGTCTGTGCGAGTTCATCGTCGTTCCGGGCATTGTAGCCATTGACCGTGATATACACACCGCCAAGGTTGGTCGTCCGGGTGGTGCCGCCTCCGGCCAGAGCCGCCTGCGGGAAGTTCCAGCCAGAGCCATCGAAGTGCGGCAGGGTCAGTTCCGGCAGACTGAAGGAACTGATGCCCTCCATACCCTGCTGCACCTTTGCTGCCATCGACTTGATCTGGCTGATTAGTCCGCCCTCGCCTTTCTTGATGCCGCCGGAAAGCAGCTTCATAAAGTCGGGCATATAGGTGTCCGCATCTGCCAGAGGTCCTTCATCCGGCACAGAGAAGTGCAGGAATGAACGGATACCGCTTGCCACACTCTTGACCGCACTGCCGACCCAGCTCACACCCTTCTTGATGCCTCCTGCAATACCGCCAACGATATCCTTGCCCCAGCTGACTGCCGAGGAAGCCACGTTCTTGATACCGCCCCAGATGGACGATGCCACGTTGCCGATGGCAGAAGCCGCATTGGAGATACCGTTCTTGATGGCATTTACTCCATTCGAGAATACCGAAGTGACCTTGTTCCAGATATTCGTGACTCCTTCCCGGAAGCCATCGCAGTTTTTCCAGAGAGCGGTCAGTCCAAGACCGATGCCGCCAACGGCCGCCACTGCGATACCTGCAGGACCCGCCAGACCAGCAAGTGCTGTGCCTGCGGATGCGAGGAAACCACCTGCGGAGCTTGCTACGCCTGCAAGAGCCGTACCCGCACCTGCCGCCAGACCAGATACGGCCGTGCCAACCGAGCCGAACAGTCCTGCGATTGCGGAGCCGGCAGAACCAGCAATTCCGCCCAATGTGGAACCCACACCAGACAGAAGCCCAGAAAGACTGCCGCCTAAGCCGCCGATCTTCGTCACTACACCGGAAAGCAGCCCGCCCAGATTCGACAGGATTCCCCCACCGCTGGAGCCAAGGCTTCCCAGCTTCGAGATGATACCGGAGATTCCCTCTCCCAGACCGCCCATTTTGGAGGTCAGCCCGGAGATCAGGTTGCCAAAGTTCGACACGATCTGACCACCATCTGCGCTGCCGATCTTCGACAGGAAACTGCCGATGTTGGACAGCAGACCGCCTCCGTTTTCGGAGCCAAGAACATTGCCGAGGTTCTGCAACGTACTTCCGAGGTTTCCGATGGTATTCTTCATGGAACCGAGCTTGTCCACAAGCCCCGTGACCGTATTGACCGTGTCACCGACCTTGCTGATGCCGTTGCCGAGGCTCTTTAAGAAATCCGAGTTGAAGGTATCGCCAAGGCTGCGGATCGCATTTCCAAGGGAACCGGTCTGAGAACTCAGCTCTCCAATGGAATCCTTTATGTCCGTAAAGCCCTGCTTCACTTCATCGCTCATACTGCCGACTGCTGTTTTGGTGATACCCTGCAGGTCAGTCCAGAGCTGCTGGAACTGTGTTTTCAGCCCGGAAAGCCCGGCCATCAGCTGGGACTGGATACCGCTGCCCACATCCCTTGCAGCACTGCCGATACCATTTTGGCTTCTCTTGATCGTGGCAGCAAAACTGCCGACCACAGAATCCATCCAGTCGCCCAGAGAATCTACCGGGGTCGTAAGGTTGTTGCTCATAGACCCGGCAAGTCCCTGCACGGCTTTCACCACCGACTTGACATTTTTTTTAATGCCGGTCGCCAGCAGCTTCATGAAGTCGGGCATATAGGTATCTGCATCAGACAGAGGTCCTTCATCTGGTACAGAGAAATGCAGCAGACTTCTGACCCTGCTTGCGACATTTTCCGCCGCTGCGATCACGGAACCGGCCGCTGCCCGGACACCTGCCGCCATCTGGGAACAGATATCTGCGCCCCAGCGGTATGCAGAAGAAGCAATCGAACCGAGCGAGTTAAAACTGCTCCTGATACTTGCAACACCGGAAGAAACCGTGCTGCGCAGGCTGGACATTGCCGAAGACACCGTGGACTTGATGCTGTTGAAGGCAGAGGTCGTGGTGGATTTCAGTGTGTTCCAGCCGCTTGTGGCCGTACTGCGAACTGCGGATACAGAGGAAGTTGTAAGACTCTTGATGCTGTTCCATGCAGTCGTGATGACCGTCTTGATACCATTCCAGCTGGTGTTCGTCAGAGTTTTCACTGCGTTCCATGCGCTTGTCATGGAAGATTTGACAGAAGCAGTTGCCGAAGTAGTCAGAGACTTGATTCCATTCCATGCTGTGGTGATAACACTCTTGATACCGTTCCAGCTGGTCGTTGTCAGCGACTTTACCGCACTCCATGCACTGGTCATGGAAGATTTGACAGCTGCTGTCGCAGAGGTCACATTGGATTTCACCGCCGCAAAGCTGGTCTGGATGGTGGTCTTGATGCTGTTCCATGTGCTCGTGGTACTGGTTGTAATGGAACTCCATGCGGATCTCATCGCGGCACTCACACCTGCCGTTCCGGTCTTCACCGTCTGGCTGATGGCCGCCCAGCTCTTACTGTATGCCTGCTCCACTCCCCTCATGGAGTTGGTGATGGAAGTAGACAGCGTGGTGGACAGATTCTCTGCCGCCGCAGTTACAAGGCTGGTGTTGGTCGTGATGCCGTTTGCCAGTCCCTGCATGAAGTCCGGCATCCAGCTTTCCATATCTGCCAGAGGCCCCTCATCCGGCACAGAGAAGTGCAGGAAAGAGCGGATACGGTCCGCCACTCCCGATACGGCGCTTGCCACATCCTGAATCCTCGACTGGATACCGGACACAATGTTGCCGATCATGTCCGAGCCCCACGAGAATGCCTGTCCAGCCAGACCCTTGATAAAGGAAACTGCACTGTTAAAGCCGTTCGTGATGGTGGACTTAATACCGGAAATGGTAGAGGAAATCCCGGATTTCATCGAGTTAAAAGCTGTGGTCGCCGCGCTCTTGATGCTGTTACTGAGGGACGAAACCGTAGACTTCATGGCATTCCAGCCGGAAGAAACCACCGATTTGATACCATTTACCACACCGGAGATTTTGCTGCTGATGGCGCTCCAGATGGAAGAAACCGTGGACTGGATTGCTGAAAGGACAGTCGAAATGACCGTCTTGATTGCATTCCATGCCGTACTCATCCGGGTCTGAATGCCAGTCAGCAGCGGAGACAGGAACGATACAATAGCGTTCCATACAGTTGTCACCGCGGTCTGGATTGCAGTTAGCACCGTAGATATGGCTGTCTGGATCGCGGACCAAACCGTAGAGAAAGTCGTCTGCAATCCAGTCAGGATCGGAGTCACAAAGGCGACGATGGCGTTCCAGATGGAAGTGATCTTCGTCTGGATCGCAGTCAGTGCTGCACCGATCAGGATCTGAATTGCCTGCCAGATGGTTTCAAACAGATATTTGAACGCATCCAACAGAGGTTTCATGGTGTTGTAGATGCCATTCCACACCGAAGTGATCGTCGTGCTGATGGTGTTCATGACCGTAGAAATCGCAGTCGAGATCGCCGTCCACACAGTTGTCACCGTGGTATGGATCGTATTCAACACAGAAGAAACGGCTGTGGAAATGGCAGTCCAGATGGTGCTGAAGGTCGTCTGGATACTCGTAAGGACAGTCGTAAAGAAGCTCGAAACTGCAGTGAACACAGTCGTTGCCACACTCTGGATAGCAGAAACTGTGTTTGAAAAGAAGCTGCTGATTCCGCTCCACACGGTCTCAAAGAAGCTCTTGATACTGCCCCAGACCGTCTGCCAGTCCGTACCGAACAGCCCAAGAAACACATCCAGTGCGCTCTTTAATGCGGTAAGAGTCGTAGAGAATACAGACTTCACGCCATCCCAGATACTGGAGAAGATACCCTTCACCGCTTCCCATGCGCCACTCCAGTTGCCGGAGAACACATTGGAAAAGACATCGAACAGACCCAGTAAGGTATCCAGAACGACGCCGAGGATGGTCGAAATATTCTGGAATGCTCCCTCAAACAACGGGGCAAGCACCTGACAAAGGCCATCCCAGACTGCTTTCAGTACCTCGGTGACATCCTTAAAATCAAAGCCCAGCCCATTGATCCGCTGTGTCAGCTGATCACAGAACCCTTTCACCTTGGAAACGATGTCGTTCCAGATACCGGTAATGGCAGTACGGAATTCCTCGTTCGTATTCCAGAGGTTCATGAACGCCGCCACCAGTGTGCCGATGACCGCCACCACTGCTACGACCGGCCCGGACAGACCACCCAGAACCACACCCAGCTTGCTGAACACACCGCTGGCACTGCCCACATGGGTGATAAGAAGCCGGACACCCTTTGCAAGAGAACTGAATCCCCGCATCGCTGTGCCGACGGTCGATATGGTCTTGCCAAGCACAATGAGCAGCGGACCGATGGATGCCGCCAGGAGCCCGATCTTGATGATCGTTTCCCTGGTACCCTCATCCATGCTGTTGAGCTTGTCCACGAACTGCTGCACGGCAGATACGATCTTGCGGATGGTGGGCATCAGGATATCGCCAAAAGAAATAGCCAGCTCCTCCAGCTGAGATTTCAGGATGGTGAGCTGACCATTTAAGTTGTCCTGCATGGTTTCTGCCATGCTCTCGGATGCGCCGTCACAATTTTCAATGGCACCACGCAGTTTGTTGATGTCCGTCTCGCTGGAATTCATCAGGGCAAGGAAACCGGACATCGCATTCTTGCCGACCAGTGCCTCTGCATTGGATGCTTTTTCAGATTCGGTCAAGCCGGAGAATGCTACACGGCAGTCTGCGAGGATATCGTTCAGGCTCCTCATACTGCCATCTGCATTGCTGGTGGCAATCGTAACCTCACCGATGTTCTTGCCTGCAAAGGTCACTTCACCGGAAAGGTTGTTCATGATGGTACGAAGGGACGTACCAGCCTGCGAAGCCTTGATACCACTATTTGCCATAAGTCCGATGGCTTCTGCGGTATCCTCTGCCGAGAACCCCAGCGCACCGGCAATAGGCGCACAGTACTTGAACGTCTCGCCCATCATGGAGACGTTGGTGTTCGCATTGGAGGAAGCGGCTGCGAGGATATCGGCAAAATGCCCAGAATCCGCAGCGGATAAGCCGAACGCGGTAAGGGCATCGGTAACAATATCTGAAGTCGTAGCGAGGTCTTCACCCGAAGCGGCCGCGAGGTTCATGACGCCCTCGATGCCGTTCAGCATGTCAGAAGTCTTCCATCCGGCCATGGCCATGTATTCCATCGCCGAAGCTGCCTCGGATGCAGAGAACTTGGTCTTTGCACCCATCTCACGGGCTTTCGCACGGAGCTGGTCAAAGTCATCCCCGGTCGCACCGGAAATGGCAGAGACCTTACTCATCTCGGAATCAAAATCGGCTGCGGTCTTCACTGCGGCAGTGCCAAGACCCGTCACAGCGGCAGTCACCGGAAGGAACTTCTTGCCTACATTCTCCACAGAAGATCCGATGTTCTGGAGCTTTTCTCCAGCTTCATCGATCTTGGCAAGCGTCGCATTGGTAGTAGCCGCCTGATCCTGTAAGGATCGCAGATTCTGTTCGGTCTCCACGATCTCACGCTGAAGAGCATCGTACTGCTGCTGGGTGATCTCACCGTTGGCAAGCTGCTCATTAGCCTGCTGTGCGGCAGTTTTCAAAGTTGCCAGCTTTTCCTTAGTGGCTTCAATGGCATCCTTCAGCATCTTCTGCTTCTGGACGACCAGTTCTGTATTGGAAGGGTCCAGTTTCAGGAGTTTGTTGACATCCTTCAGTCCGGACTGCGTCCCCTTGATTGATTTGTTTACACTTTCCAGTGCTTTGGAGAGCTTTGTGGTATCGCCGCCGATCTCAACGGTGATGCCCTGGATTCTGGATGCCATTTGCGTAACCACCTCCTCGCAGGCATGAAAAAAGCCCATCTGCACGAAGCAGACAGGCTAAAGGAAAAAATGCTATTAGCTGTGTATCAAAGTCATCCTTTCAGCATACAATATATTTATCAGTAAATTTATCGACTAACCGGTTGATATTTTTGCAAACGTGTGCTATAATGCAATCAAAGAAAGGAGTTGACGATTATGGCTTCTGTTATGAGTGCTATTACCAACACTGTTCCAATCACCCAATTCAACCGTGGTCTTGCCGGAAAAATATTTGAAGATGTCAAGCAGTGCGGTGCCAAGGTTGTTATGAAAAACAATGCTGCCGAATGCGTTCTCATCTCCCCGGACGAATATGTCCGTTTAATGGATGAATTAAATGATGCTCGTCTGCTGGCTGTTGCTTCTGAACGTATGGCACACTTTGATCCCACCTCTTTGATTTCTGAGGAAGAAATGAACCGCCGTCTCGGTGTTACAGAAGACGATCTCGCCGGTTTTGACGAGGTAGAAATCGAATGAGCTGGAAAGTTGAATACCTCCCTGAAGCAGAAAAAGACCTCAAAGGTTTAGATGGTAGCCAGCGCAATCTTGTTCTGAAAGCCATCAAAAAAGTTCAGCAAAATCCACTGCCTGTTGATGAACAGGGCTACGGCAAACCGCTCGGCAATCACAACAGCACTAACCTTGCAGGACTTCTGAAAATCAAACTCCGCTCTGCGGGTCTGCGCATTGTCTATCAGCTTCGACGTACTGAGACATCTATGATGATTATTGTCATTGGAGTCCGTGCTGATGAAGAAGTGTACGAACTTGCCCAGAAGAGAGTTCTGAAGCACGAAAAGTCCGATTGACTTTTTCTGCCTAATCGACTATACTTTGATGATGATCAGGTTTCGGTAACCTTGCGAGGTCCGAGACCGGGAAGATGACCTTCGGGCCACCTTCTTTCTCCCCCAGTTGTGCACGGCTGGGGGATTTTTTATACCCATTGCCAGACGATTGTGCTTATTTCATTCACAATATAAGCACGTTCGTCTGTTTTTTCGCCTTAGAACCGGTCAAAGTCCTCCTGCGATGCCAGTTCCTTATACGGATACTCGTCGTTCTGCCGCTCCGTAAACATATCATTGACCAACCCGATGGTCAGCAGGTCGAGGTCGGCGATGCTGATACCGAGCTGTACACAGCGCAGCAGAAAGAGCGGGGTGGTCATTTCCCGCTCACTTTTTCGAGGTTTTTTCTGGATTCCACCTCCGTCTGCACGTTCAGACCCCACAGTTCGATCAGCTGGGGCAGGATCTGGTAGATGGAGAAGGTGTTGAACTGGTCCAGAAACTCCTCCGGGCTGTCCGGCACCTTTGCCGGGTCCGCATGACGAGCCATCAGCCATGCCAGGTCCTCGAACATCTCCAGACTGAACAGGTCGAGGTTGGAATTGTCCTCATCGTTCTCCCCCACGCTCTTTTCCAGCTGGCGCAGGTCTTTATAAATGTCACGGCCAAACTTGATGCGGTACAGGCGCGGCACGGCGGCACTTGCCTTAAAAGTGACTTCCTTGCCATCGATCTCGATTTTCTTCGTAACTGCCATAATCGTAATCCTCCAAAATTTCATGTAAAATTGGCAGAGCCGAAGCCCTGCCGTATATCGTGTTTCTTACTCTGCCGGGTCAATGCTCACCAGTGCATTACCGCCGCTCACAGTAGGCAGCTTACCATCCCACTTCTGGATCTTCTGGTACTCGATCAGCGTATCGGACAGGCTTTCTGCCAGTTTGCGGTTTGCCTCTGCCTGTGCTTCTGCGGCAATGGAAGTCTTCTGGGCTTCCGCCTCTGCATTGGTGATTGCCACCTGCTTATCCGCTTCTGCCTTGGCAATGGCGGCTTCATTCTCGATCTTCTGCTTATCTGCATTCTGCTGTGCAATGGACTTCTGCTGGATGGCTTCGTTATAAGCATCCTCGAAATTCATGTCGTTGATGACGACCTTGTTCACAAACACAACGTCCTCACCATATTTCTGCACAAGGGATTCTGCCAGCTTCTGTTGTGCCAGAGGCTCAATCTTGGTGCGGTTTGTCACCTCATTGGGGCCAAGTTCAGCCATCGCAGACTTGATGGCAGATGCCACCAGCTCATCACCAACCAGATTCTTGATGTCGGACACATTCGCATACAGCCATGCACTCTTCTCAGGAAGCACCTGATAGGTCACGATCACATCAGCGGCATACACAGGGGTCTTGTCGGAGGCTTCGCCCCAGACCTGCGCTTCGATGTGCTTATCCTGCTGCTTGTTGTTGACCTTGTGGATGCTCTGCACAAAGGGAATGCAGAAGTTGAGCTTGCCGCTCTGAATGGTGGTTTTCTGGATCTGACCGAAGCTGGTCTTCACGCCCGTGTAACCGGTGGGGATGATGTGGAACGAGCAGACAGCCAGCACCAGAACGATGATCACTGCGAACAAAGGAAAAAACTTCTTCATAATCGTATACCTCTTTATAATAATGTAAGCAGAGCCGAAGCCCTGCAGTGTGTGTCGGTCACTTAGCCCTGCGGCTCCTCGGTGTGACTGGTGTCTTCGGTGTCCACAGCTTCTGCCTGCGGCTCGTAGACCGCATCGTACCATTTGTTATAGACATCATCGGTGGTGTTAGTACCGGTCTTTGCCTTGACATAACCGTTTGCCAGAGGGGTTGCCTGCAGGTTCAGAGTGTCCGTCTTGACTTCCTTACTGTCCTCATTGGTCTCACCCTCGATGGACGGACGGCTTGCCACACAGTTGTACAGCACATGACGGATGTGGCGCTGGTCGCCATCGAACTCAAACAGGAAGGCGAAATGCTCCAGTTCCACATTGGCGTTCTCAGCAAGCACGCCGTTGCCATCCAGCTCCTCGTGCATGATGTCCGTGAGGAAGCTCTCCGGGATCAGTGCGATTTCCAGATCACCCTCGTAGCCGGAGTTGTTATTCACGACATAGTAAGCGATATTGTCCGCATAAAACGGCTCGATCTCGCCATTGGCATCCATCGAAAGACTGACTGCACCGGGGATGCGGACCGGCTTCGCATAGGTGACACTGCCATCTTCGTCAAAGGTCGCCTTTGCATAATGGCAGTTTTTCAGGCCAAATTTGACCTTATTGCTTTTCTTCGACATAGTGTTCCTCCCATAAAAATATCCTGCATGAGCATCACACAGTCAGCTCATACAGGACTTCATACATTTTTTCGGTTTCGATCCAGACCTCGCTTTTCTCATAGTAGAGTTCGTGTGCGGTCAGGACTTCTTCAATAGTTGCTTCCATATCCGGGTCTTTGTAATCGGTGTACACCTCGATGTCCAGCCGGTTGAAATGGTGGTACACAAGGTTATCTGCGCCGAAATTCTCGGCTTTCGGATACAGGAAGCAGATAAACGGTGGATCAGGACTCTCCCCTTCTGCGAAATGGTCATACGCATAAGGAAGCCCCATTTCCTCCACCAGAGCTTTTACTTCTTCGTGGGTCATTGGTTTCTCCTCACTTCAGTGCCTTTTCGATAAGGGACTGGAGCTGCTCGATACCGGCCTGTTCTGCCGGAGCAATATGGGGTCTTCCTGCCACACGACCGCCGCCGCGCTTGGCATGACCCTTTTCCAGCAGATGTGCCAGCTGGTAGCGGTTCTTGGAATGCACCACCATCTGAAGGCTCTGGCTGGATTCCGACTGTTTGGTCGCTACCCAGCTTTCCTTGTACCGCCCGGTTCTGGACGGTGCGCCGGACTGAATCTGCTCCTTGACGGTCTTGGCAGATTTACGGACAGCTTTCTTGACCTCGGTGGAGGCAAGGGTCGCATACTCTTTCAAGCCCTCATTGATGGCATCTGCCATTTCATCGATGTTGACAGTTCTGCTCATCCGGCTGCCTCCTTTCCAAACGGCAATGAATCTTCAGCGTTTTCTTCTGGAAATTCATCGGGTCAACGGATTCGATATTGTAGAGCTGCTCCCGGAAACGGATGCGGTAGCCAGTGGAAGTCAGGCCTCTCGTCTCACTGCACCAGCGGACCGTGAACACCACACTCTTCTGCTCGGCTATGACCTCACCCTCTTCTTCCTGCGCCTGATAGGTCGAAGCGTAGGCAAAGCAGGTGAAATATTTCTCCCATGTGTTCCGATGGTTTCCGACCTTATCGGTCACAACCGTGCTTTTCTCGATCGTGATCCGCTCATTCAGCTTCTCGATCATCAGAACACCCCCTCCCTCACAGCAAACAGAATGGAACGAAGCGTCAGCATCAGCTGGTGATGGTCGGCTTCGTCCCGGTGCTCATAGAGATACCCCAGTGCATACAGAATCGCCACACGGCAGGTGCTGCGCAGGGCTTCCAGTTCCCTTGTAGGCTGTACTCCGTTCTCGGCATCCCGATCAGCGGCATTGACTGCCTCCCACTGGTCTTCCGATAAACGGCCCACATCCTTGCACATCTGCTCCGCAGAAGATAAAAGGATGCCGATTAAGGCATCTTCATCGCTGCTGTCTACCCGGAGATAGGTCTTCGCTTCGTATAGCGGGATCAGTGCCATAACCGGCTCCTCCTTTCCTGGCTTTCTTAGCCCTGCGGTGCCATCTGCAGAAGCTGTACGGCTTCCGGCAGGATCAGCTTGCCATCCACACGCTGGGTGGTCAGGAAGCCGACCTGATCAGTACGGCATACAGCTCGTTCAGACGGCGGAAGGTGCGGTTCTGGCGGTCAGCCACCCAGTAGTAGCTGTAATCGCCAAAGGCCATGACCTTGCTGCCACCCTTGATCTCCGGCATGAAGGCGGAAGTCTTCAGCGGACGGTTCAGCAGGGTATCAGGCTTGCCGATCTCCAGACCAGGCTTCCAGATATAGTTGCCGTTGTTGTCCTTGATGGTCATCAGCTGCAGCACCAGGGCTTCGTTGCAGAGGAACTGTGCCTTCTTGCGGTACGGAGCCTTCAGTGCGTAGTAGAGCTTAAAGATCTCATCGAAGGTAACGGCATCCTTCTGGGCAGCGGTCACACCGACCTTGGCACCGCCAGTCTCAGCCAGCAGACCCAGAGGCTTGCCCACACCGTCACCGGTGATAAAGGCGCGCTCCTCTGCGTTGCCCATACGCACACCGAAACGGCGGGCGATATAGGTGGCAAGGTCGAATGCGGAGTCGTTCAGCAGCTCATTGGAGATCTTGATCATAGTGCCCAGCTTGTACGCAGACAGCATGGTCTGACCGAAGGTGGTATCGCTCTCCGGGATCTCCTCGCCCTCATCGATCCAGCTTGCCTCACCGGTATCCTCCGCGATAGGAATCTTGCGGGTGCCGGAGCTGGTGCGGATGACCGTTGCCATGCCACGGAAGATGTTATTCTCTTCCAGTGCCTCCACCAGCTTCTTCTCAAACTCATCGGGAACGGTAAAGCCGCCCTCAGTGTCCTCACCCACAGACAGGGCATTGCGGACTTCGCCGTAATGGCCACGGTTGCGGATCATGTTCCAGAAGTTCTCGGCATACTCGGCAGTGGCAGTCGGCTTGACATCCTTCTTGGCACCGCTCTTCGGGTCAGCGTGGACAGGGCTGGAAGTCGGTGCGGACAGCTGTGCCTCGATCTGTGCCTGCTGCTCCAGACGCTCAATCTCTGCACCCAGGTCCTTGACCTCCTGTGCCATCTTGTTGTACTGCTCCACGGCCTCAGCCTTTACCAGACCGTTCTCGCCGCGGTTCTTCTCCAGAAAGTCCTTGGTCTGCTCCCAGAGAGTGTTGCGCTTGGTGCGCAGTTCCAGAATCTTACTCATAGTACGTTTCCTCCATAAATTTGTGATGGTTGATTGGATATAAAAACAGCCTGGATGCACATCACTTCATGCACTCAAGCTGTTTCATCAGGATATTGTAAGGGATGCTGCCATCCTCGGTCTTGCCGTCCATGTCAAGAACAGGTCCCAGATTGGCAGGCGGTTCTGCCGGAGGGGTCGGCTCTGCGGACGGTTTCGGGTCAGCTGGCGGCTCGGCATCCGGTTTCTTTGGTTCAGTGTATTTCTGCCCCACATCTTCCGGCTTCACACCCAGACGGTTCAAGACGATTAGATCCATCTGACGGCTAGAGAAAAGGTGCCCTGCCGTATCCTTCTGGAACGGCTTCTTTTCTTCGCCCTCGCCCGGTTCACTGTCAGGGTCTTCTTCCGGATTTTCCGGGTCTACCGGGTCACTGTCCGGCTCCTCCTCTTTCTTTGCAAAGAGGATCTCGTCTGCAAAGCCCAGCTCCACCGCCTTCTTCGCATTCATCCAGGTCTCATTGCTCATAAGGTTGGCGATGCGGGCGTGGCTGAGGCCGCTCTTCGCTGCGTAGGCATTGATGATGCTTTCCTTGACCTCGGTCAGCACCTCGATGGCCTTTTCCATGTCCTTGGTGTTGCCCATCGCAACGGTGCTGGGGTCATGGATCATCAGCATGGCAACAGGACTCATCTGGACAGTGTCACCGGCCATCGCCACAACGGATGCAGCAGATGCCGCAATCGCATCGATCTTGACCGTGATACTGCCCTTGTAGTCCTTAAGCATGGTATAGATCTCAGCAGCGGCGAACACATTGCCGCCCGGAGAGTTGATCCAGACGGTCACATCCCCCTCGCCGGATTCCAGCTCATCCCGGAACATCTGCGGCGTTATTTCATCGCCCCAGAATGATTCCTCATCGATGGGGCCTTCCAGCCGGAGGATTCTGGTATCGTCACTGTTTTTGATCCAGTTCCAGAATTTCTTCATCGGGTTCTCCTTCCATTTTTCCGTGGCTTACTCTCACTCAGCCGATTATCGCTGTCAGGTTCTTCTTCCGGGTCGGGCTGTGTTTCTTTCGGCTGATTCTGCTGGGCTGCGGCAGCTTTATTCTGCTGTGCCACCCCTGCATCTTTCAGCTTCACATAGCCGCCGTTCAGGTAGTAGTCGTCACCGCCCTCCTCTGCCGGGATGAGATCCATGTTCTCCAGACGATGCACATCATTTGGAGAGAGGAAGCCGTTGCTGATGCCGGTCGCATAACCGTTCATCCGGCTCTGGTAATCGCCACGGAGCAGACCATCCACATTGAATTTCGGGAAGTAGGTATCCTGCTCCTCCTCCAGCAACAGATCCTTGATGATGCCCTGCTCGATGCGGACAAGCCACGGGGTCAGGGAGTGCATCACGAAGTTCAGCGACTGGTATTCAATGTTGGAGAAGGTCGCCCTGGACAGGTCAGCCACCAGATGCGGAGGCACACGGAAGATGCGGCAGATCTCCGTCACGGAAAACTGCTTCGTCTCCAAAAACTGGCTGTCCTCCGGCGGCAGGGAGATCGGTTTGTAGGCCATGCCCTCTTCCAGCACAGCCACGCGATGGGCATTGGCTGCACCGCCATAAGCCGCTTCCCAGCTATCCCGGATACGGTTCGGGTCTTTCACAACGCCAGGATGTTCCAGCACACCACTGGGCTGTGCGCCGTTCTTGAAGAAAGAGGAACCGTATTTATCTACCGCAATGGAAGTACCGAGACTGTTCTTCATCATGGCGATTGGTGAAAAACCGATCAGCCCATTGAAGCCCAGTCCCGGCACATGAAAAATCTCGTCCCGGCGGAAGTAGATGTCCTTGTTCTGCTCTCCCGGAACTTCATCCGTGTATGCGTGGTAGATATAATAGAGCTCGCCGCTCTCATCCCGGTCCACTTCGACATTTTCCGGTAAAAGCGGATACAGACCAAGCACCGTGTTCTTGCCATCCCGGACGATCTGTGCATAGGCGTTGCCCCAGAGGAGCAGGTGGGTCATCAGTGTTTCCCAGAAGACAAAGGATGTCATCTCCGGGTTGGGCTGGCGATACAGGATCTTGTACAGCGGATGATCCCGTGCCTTTTCCTTGTTGCCGTTGTTGTCTGTCACCCGGTAGAGATGCAGCGGCAGTGCCGCAATGGACTCTGCCAGCAGACGGACACAGGCATATACAGTCGGGATCTGCATGGCGGCTTTTTCATCCACCTGCTCCCCGGCATTGGAACGCCCAAACACAAAGGTCTGCCCGGAATCGCGGACATTATCCGTGACCTGCGGCAGACCTTCTTTTGGCTGTTCTGTTTTGGGAGAATCCCTTGGGTTCTCAAACCCCATCCATTCCCAGAATCCCATTAAGCCTTATCCCCCTTCTCCAGTTCCGGCAGACCGGCAAGGCTGGTGCCAAGGGACGCAACACCTGCCACGATCACTGCACTGCCGACCGCCATCCAGTCCACACTGCCGCCGGGCATCTGTGTCACGACCAGAGCCGCACCAGTCTGGAACATCGTCTTTGCAGCACGGATGCCGGCTGCCTTCCACCATTCTGCACTCATCAGATACTTCATTGTGTTTTCCTCCAAATCTTCATATCAAAAAACGATCATGTCACGTTCGTCGTAGACGCTTCCCTGCTGCTGACCTTCATTTCGGATGCAGCGGTCCAGCGCCATGATCGCAGCGACGATACCATCGATCTTCTCCGGCGACTTCGCCTTGGTCGGCTTGATGTTGCCAGCCGGGTCGGTATCCACGACCACATTCCCCGCCATCCATGCCATGACCGGATTGCCGCCGTGGATGATCCTGCCTTCCATCAGGAGCTTGTAGAACTCCTTGGTAGGCGGGCTCATATCTTTGAATCCCTGACCGAAAGGAACGACTGTGAATCCCATCCCCTCAAGGTTCTGGGTCATCTGCACGGCTCCCCATCGGTCAAAGGCAATCTCCAGAATGTGATAGGTCTTGCCCAGCTCCTCGATAACCTTTTCGATAAAGCCGTAGTGGATGACATTTCCCTCGGTCGCCATCAGGTAGCCCTGCTGATACCAGACATCATACGGAACGGATGCCCTGCGCACCCGCTGGGGGATCGTGTCCTCCGGTATCCAGAAAAACGGAAGCATGATGTACTTCTCCTCTGGAACTCTGGGCGGGAACATCAGCACAAAAGCCGTGATGTCTCCAGTGCTGGACAAGTCCAGTCCTCCATAACAGTCACGGCCTTTAAGTGCTTCCATATCGATTGGCTGATTGCCGAGGTCATAGATGTGTTCCGGGATAAACCGAGTCAGCGAGGACACCCACATGTTCAGACGAAGCTGCTTGAACACATTCTCCTCTGCCGGGTTATCCAGTGCTTCCTGATATGCATCCCGGACACGCTGGATCTGAATGGTCTGCCCCAATGAGGGATTTGCTTTATACCAGTTGGCTTCATCATGCCAGTCATCCTCATCTGTCAGTCCATAGACCACAGGATAAAAGGTGTGGTCGATCTTACGTCCAGCCAGCAGGTCAAGGGCTTTCATGTGGAGCTCGTAGCAGATGCTCTCCTTGTCCGTGCCGGCCGTGGTGATCAGGAAGAACAGCGGCTGTTCACGGGCGTCACCGGAACCTTTGGTAAGGACATCGTAGAGTTTCCGGTTTGGCTGGGCATGAACCTCATCCAGAACAAGACCCGACACGTTCAAGCCGTGTTTCGTTCCAACTTCAGCAGACAAGACTTGATAAAATCCTGCGTTCCCGTAGTTCACAATGCGCTTCGTAGCCGCCATGATCTTGCACCGTTTCAAAAGTGCCGGGGTCATCTGCACCATCTGGTGGGCAACATCAAAAACGATGGATGCCTGCTGGCGGTCAGCTGCAGCACCATAGACTTCGGCAGATGGCTCATTATCGGCAAAAAGCAGATACAAGGCCACCGCAGCGGCAAGCTCGGATTTTCCGTTTTTCTTGCCGATTTCGACATAAGCCGTGCGAAACTGACGGTTCCCTTTTTCGTCCACGATGCCGAACACATCCCGGATGATCTGCTCCTGCCACGGAAGCAGCCAGAACCGCTTTCCTGCCCACTTACCTTTGGTGTGTCGGAGGTTCTCAATAAAGGTTACTGCCCGATCTGCTTTTGCGGCATCGTAATGGCAGCTGGGAAGCATGAACCGACTTGGTTTATAGTCCTTCAGTTTTGGATAGTTTTTCGGTCTGCACTCTGCCATCAGCTTCCACCTCCTCCCAGCAGATTTTCCATCTCATCGGTAGCATCCGCAGGACCGCCGTCTGAAGCAATGATGCGGCTTCGGGAGGACGGGGTCAGGCCGAACTGCTCTGCGAACTTGTTCATGATCTTCAGATAGGTCTGTGCGATGGACACCTGCGGCACCTGCTGCCAGTAGCCGGACGGGGTCTTGACAATGGTGCCGTGCTGGGTGATGAACTCCTCTGCCTCCTTCCATCGGGCATATGCCTGACAGTAACCGGCAAAGGCCGCCATATCCACTTCGGTCAGGATGCCGATGGCTTCCATCTGTTTTGCAAGTCTGCGCCACTCTTTCTTTGCTTCCGGCTCCAGCCACTTCGGACAGGCCGGTGCTTTCTTGTTGGGCTTCGGTTCGCTGGTGTTCAGCGGATGCTTGCCCGGATTGCCTTCCAGCTCCTTCATGGCGGTCGGCTTTGGTTTTCTGCCTCTGGTAGCCATTGGCTTCCCCTCCCTTCTGTAAAAATGGGTAAAGAAAAAGGACCTCCGAAGAAGTCCTTAAAATATCATTTTCCCAAACGAGAAACTTTTTCGTATGAATAGTAAGTAGTTTCCCATTTCGACAACTTTATATAAAACACATCGGATACGAGGCACAGCCCCTTTTCGGGGCGTGTACCTTTTGGGTGCTGTTATGCGTTGGGGTTGGCTTCCTTCCAAGCCTCGTACTCATCGACCAGCTCCGCTTCCTCGATGACCTGCCAGACGCTGCAGAAGCGGCTTCTCTGCTGCTCGATCTCCGCTTCTGTCCAGTCTTCCGGCTTGCGGCTCATGTCGTGGTAGGCATCCATCTCCGCTTTCGTCCGGAAGAAAAGGATCTGCTTCAGCTTCAGCGTTTCCTCGTTGTTCCGCAGGCTGTACCGCTTGTCTTCTGCCGCCTTGCAAAGGCTTCCGAGGTCGCTGCAGCTGAGGGTCATGTCCTGCTTGAAGGCGATCTCGATGCCGATCAGCTTCTTCTCGGTGTCGGCTTCCTGAATGTTCTTGAGGTAGGTTTTTGCTTTGTTCGTCATGGTCTGTATCCTCCGTGTGTTTTGTTTTCCGTAGGGCTTTTCCCTTCGTTGTGACTGTATATTACCGTCACTGCCCGGACATAGCAAGCGGCTATGCCGCACGATCATACACACCTCTTTTTGTCGGATTTATGTGTATTTCCACACTGGAGAAATCCGCCACTACGAGCAAAAGCCCCCGAAGGAGCTCTGCCCTTTTTCAGTGTGCGTTCTTGATGCACCACTCGATCGCGTGACCGGCATCCGTGTAGGTCTCATCGGAAATCTTCAGAAGCTCCAGTCGGCACTCAATCGGTGACCAGCCTTCCTCTGGGTCTTCCACAAATCCGTATACCGCTCCCTCCAGCATGCCGTTCCAGTTCATCTGGGCAACCAAAACCCGGTCACCGAACTGCATGATGCTGTCGTAGCAAGGTCTGAGTCGGTCGTAGAAACTCTCAATGCTGATGTTGTTTTCTGGAAAGTCGATCAAATGCTTTTTCATGGTGAATTCCTCCGTGTTTTCGTTTTTCCCTTGGGGCTTTCCCCTTTCGGTATGTGCATATTACCGTCAGGTGCAGCAGATAGCAAGCGGCTAAAGTACACGATCTTCTGCCCTGAATACCAAGCAGAATGTACATCACTCTGCATCCTGCTCCATGAGTTCCACAATGGTATCGTAGAAGAACTGCGGGTCATATGCCAGCGGTTCCCGTCCGGCTTCCTTATCCATCCTGATCTGGTCTTCCACCATATCCTCGGCATCCTCCAGCGTAAAGGCATCCTTATCGCTGTCCTCCATGTGGTTGTAGATTTCCACGATGACATCCATCATCCGCTCTTCCATGTGCTTCTCCTTTCTGGCGCATCCACGCCGCCACATCTGCCCCTGTGTTGGACGTTGTCGGTTCATTCGGATCGTTTTGCCACCCGTGGCACAAGCCCCTGTGTGGGGCTGTGTCGGGGGCTGTCGGTTTATCTGGTCATCCGTCCCAGCAGGTAGGCTTCTTCCATTGCTTTCTGGATGCCCCAGACCGGAACCTCAATGAAGTCCTCGCTGTCATTATCGCGGGCTTCGAGGTCGCCCCGGCTGTCTATCGCTGCCATCAGGCGCTTGGCGATCTCCAGCAGGGCTTTTTCCTCTTCCTTGGTGATGTTCTTCTTCATGGTGGTTTCCTCCGTTTTTCTTGGTTTTCCGTTTCGGTATGTGCATATTACCGTCTATGTCACACACTATCAAGCGGCTATACTACACAAATATGTTCCCCCGGAACTGTGCGTATTACGGCAGAAGAAAAGGGCCGCCGTTTCCGGCAAGCCCCATGTGTTTCTCTGGCTTAGTAGTCTTCATCGTCCTCGTAATCTTCCTCTTCGTCCCAGTCATCTTCCTCTTCATCCCAGCTGTCATCCTGGTCTTCTTCCTCATCTTTGAAGTCCCACATATCTTCAGTCGGCTGGTTTCTAAGGTCTGGGTTCTGCTCGACATAGTCGGCAACCGCTCCGCAAAGGATGTCCAGAACCTTTTCGTAGGCTTCCTCGCTGTAGACTGCCCAGGCATCTGCAGTCAGCTTTGCGATTTTGTCGTTGCCCTTGACTCCAAGGAACCGCCCTGCAGGGTTGCAGGTTTCCTTGCCGTAGCCGATGCCCAGCTGGTCGCCATCGTTGTAAAAGCGGTATCCGATGCGGCTCATTGCCCTTACCAGCTCCCCTGCGAGGCTGTCTGCCTTGCCCGTCTCCGGTACCAGTTCCTTGAAAAGTTTATTGATGCGTTCTTCGTTCTTCGTCATTGTCGTATCCTCCGTTTTTGTTGTTTTCCCCTTTCGGTGACTGTATATTACCGTCACCTCGGAGCACTATCAAGCGGCTAAACTACACGATCATTCAATCCTGTAATTGTCATATTTATGTGCTTTTCATGCCAGCTTTCGGAAGACAGACACGAGCAAAAGGCTGGTCATTTCCAGCCCCTTGCGCCTGTCGGTCTTGCCTTTAGCGGATGATTTCAAGGTAGCTTACGTTGCCCCAGCAGTCCGTTCCCTTGAAGCGGATGCGCTTGTCATTCTCCCTGTCGAGGGTGAATTTCCGCAGGAGCTTCATCTTCTGGATGCGGTTCAGAAGGTCCTTGCCGTTCTTCGCATCCTCAACGGCATCCCTGATCTCGACCACCGCGCTGTCGCTTCCGTACCAGAGGTTGCTGAGTGCCTCTGGAATTCCGTTTGCAAGGTAAAGGCTGATTTTTGTGTAGGTCATGTTTTTTTCTCCTCAGAATGTCATCGTTTCCAGAATCTCATCCATGCCTGTCTCCCAGTCATGGCAGCTAAGTTCGATTTTGCTGTACATCTCTGCGCTATCCGGCTCATCGAAAAGCCGGAAGCATTCTCTTGCCAGCTCCTCGCTGGTGTGCTGCTGGATTTCATCCGGCTGTCCATCCAGCCGTGTAAAGATAATCTCGTAAGTGTAGCGTTCCATGTTCTTTGCCCCTTTCGTTTTGGTAGCTGTATATTACCGTCACTGCCGGACACTATCAAGCGGCTAAAGTACACGATCATCTGCGCCCTGAACTGGTGGATTTATGTGTTTATCCGGGGAAGTTTCCCTCCCCGTTTTTCTTAGCTGAACATCTCTGCCGTGTCATCGTCGATCCAGAGGTGCATGCCGTCTGCTTCCATAATCGCATGGTCTTCATGAACCTCGGTGATGATCCCTTCCCGGCTTCCGCTACCATCGAATTCGTCCCAGTGCCATGTTGTCTTTCTTCCTTTTTTCCATGTTCTCCAATCAGCCATTCTGCTGTCCTCCTTTGCTTTTTGTAGCTGTATATTACCGTCACTGCCCTGTGATAGCAAGGCCATAAAACCTCATATTATCAACGATCTTCGTCCCTCATGTTTGGTACATATATGACCCCTGATTGACTTGCTATATATGTGTTTCTGCGGCATTATACACACAACGAAAGCAAAGAAAACCAAACCAAAAACGGAGGACAAAAAACATGAAAAAGACCATTACAGAAGTTGAAACCGCAATCGAAAACCGCATCGCAGAGCTTGAAGAAGAATACGAGCTGGACATTTACGACCGCAACGACATTCGGGAAGAAGAATACCAGAAAGCCGGATGGCGGCACGACCCTTTCCCAGAGGAGCTTGAGGAAGATGACGAAGAAGAGGAAGAGGATTGGCACTACCACAGCATGGAGGAACGACTGAACGAGGTCGGCATGAGCATGAGGGATTTCTTCTAAGGAATCCCAAGAGGCTCCCCAGCAGAGACTGGGGCTCTGCCTCGTATCCCCCGTTTTGGTTTGGTATGATACACAAAACCGCTGCCAGATGTTTGTGTACATTATGGCGGCGGTTCATCTTGCTATCGTTGCTTTATAGAGGTAATATACAGTAAACTGGAAGGGGGTTCTCATTCTTTTGAGGCCCCCATTTTCCGTCTAATCGGCTTCGCCCCGTATTGCCTGATACATCACCCTGCGGTTATGCGCTCTGGCTCTTTTCTTCAGATCACGCTTCCATCTGCGGATTCGCTCTGCCTTATTGTGATTTCTGGAAAACACATAATCATCCAGAATGTATCTGCCGCCGTGTTCCCTCTCGCCATAAGCAGGCATCTTTCTGTGTCCCATAGGCTCCTCCTGTTAAACCAAGCCCTCCCGGTCTTTTCTGGCCGAGAGGGTATTTTTCTGATTGTGCTATCTTATTCCGGCTTCGTTCCGTCATCCATCTGGATGACCGCCATCTGTCCGAACATGCTGACGAATGCCTCCGGCACCCAGAAGCGTTCCCTGAATTTCCGGATGAGGTCCTGGGGCAGTTCTGCGAAATCTTCCTCGCCCAATCCGCAAATGAAGAAGTTTCCCTTGATGGGCTGCTCCAGCTCTGGAATGTATCTGCTGAATGACTTCTCGGTGAACAGCCCGTTGTCATCGGTGACCAGGGCGGCGCATTCTTCCCACGGGTAGGTGGCTGTGATGCAGTCGCAATCGAGGATGCGGTAGAACTCTTTCAGAGAGTTTTCAATGTCCACCACCTGCGGATGCTCCATCGGTTTGATCAGAAGAACTTTCATTCGACCCAGCCCCCTTTCACGATTGCCCAGTCTGCAAGATGCATCTTCTGCTGTCCGCCCCATGCAATGTCCTCTAATGCTTCCTCCGTTCCGCAGCGGTTGCAGATCTGGATGTCCGCCCTTCGGCTGAGTGCCTGCTGCTGATGGTCGTAGCAGTCGGGCTTTGCTCCGCACCTGGGGCAACGCGGGCCGGTCTGTCGCGTTTTACCAAGGCGGTCGAGCGACACCTTGACCTCGGCATCCGTTGCCACACGGTGGCAACTGTCCGCGCCGTAGGCAACGTTTAGATGGCTTCCGGTATCCCAGCTCACTAAAATGTTTCCGGCATCATCGACCCCGTTGCAGGTTCCCTGCGTTCCGATGGTCGGTGCCTGCCTGTCATCCATCTCATCGAGGACGATCCGACATCCGACCGGGAACTCTTTTCTCAGCTTCTCGACCGTTTTCTTATCTGCGAAATTCATGCCTGCACCTCCTCGATCATCCGCTGGGCGGCATCCTTATCCATGCATTCCTTCAGCGCACCTTCGAGGATGTGCATCGGGAAGTGGAATGCCTTGTAGCCGTCATGCAGAACTTTGTAGTAATACCGGCTCGGTGCGCGGCGTCCGAAGTCGTTCTCCATGATGTAGACCATTGCGGTCACCATCTCCGGCTCTGCCCTTTCCCGGAGCAGTTCGATGTTCAGATCTTCCTTGCGGTAGTAGTTCGGGTAGCCCTCATAGAGGTCGAGGTTTCCTTCGTCCCTTTCCGAGATCTCCCACACCAGAACCGGCGTGTTCTTCTTCGGGTTCGGTGCGATGGTGGCGCAGCCACGGAACAAAAGCTCCCAGCCGGCCAGCACCGCCTGCCCTGCAATTTTTGCATCCGGGCATCGGTCTGCCATCTGCTCCACCGACAGGTTGCTGCCGTAGGCGATGTAATATTTCTTGTTCTTCATTTGAATCTCTCCCTTCGGTTTTCTCCGCTCTTGTCTGGCGGTATGGTATATATCACTCTTCTGCCCTGATTTATCAAGGCCGATGAGCATCATATACTGCACAATGTTTTTTGCTTTTGATCGTGTACTCTTACATCATCTGCCGCTTCTTCAGATACCGGATGGCTTCCGCCCTTCCGATACTGGCTGCCAGTCCACGCTTCAGTGTGTCCAGCGGAAACTCCCAGTCGCTGTATCCGCCCTGCAGCAGTTCAAAATACTCGGCATCCGGGCAGCCAAGCCGCCGGTCCTCGTGCATCACATAAGCGATGCAGGGCTTTGCCTTTTTCATGCGGTTCCCGTTCAGGTTCCAGACCGGAAGCTGGAACTGCTTCTTGTAGTAGTATCGTGGGCAGCCCTCGTACCGGTCCAGCAGGAGTTCATCGTATTCCGAGAGTTTCCAGACCACCGCAGGTACGCTTTCATTGGCATCCTGCTCGATGGTGGCATAGCAGCCGGTCTTGCTCTTTTTGAACAGAAGCCGGTAGCCCTTGATCTCGGTCGTGCCGACCACCACAGCGTAGGGGCATCTCTTTCCCATCCGCTCCATGTCGAGGTTGCTTCCGTAGGCAAGATAATATCTGGATGGGACTCGGCTGATCAACTCAAACATCTGCCTCACCGTCCTCCCTGCCAGTGAATTCCACGCCCTGGAAATCCTCTGTCCCAAGCTCGATCTGGCTGTCCTGCCACCAGTCCTCTGCCACACGCTGTGCTTCCTCCACGGTCGGCTCTTTCATCTCGGATTCATAAATGGTCACCGTTCTCTGGTAGGTCTCGGTGATGGTCACCTTAAAGGTTCTGCCACCCGGTGTGTTTTCATTTTTTAACGTGCTTTTCATAAACCTGCACCTCCTTCTACCACCTCAAGGGCGGTTGCCCGCCCAAAAGGTGCCCGTGCATCCCGGCTTATTTGTTCCGCCAGGATGCGTTGCCCTCCATGTTCCGCAGAAGGATCTCCCTTGCCGTTGCAAATTCATCCCCGATGAATCCCAGCCTCAGCATCCAGCACCGCATCGCATACTTTTCATTGTCGGTCTGCTGGGGCTTTGGGCTTGCCGTCCTGACCATCTTGGCAAGCTGGCTCATTGCGAGGCAAAGCTGGATATAGGCTTTCATCTCACCGGCGTGCAGTCCGTTGCACTTTCCGTCCGCTGGGTCTGCGAATTGGAAAAGGCGGAATTCAATGGTCCCTTTTGTAAAGGTGGCATGGAGGTTCAGCATATGGTACCGGCTTGAATTGTAGTGGGCATTCCGGTTTTCCCAGCTGGAACCGTTGCCTTCGTACCAGATGTCTTCCAGCCTGTGCATGGTGGTCGGCTTCTCGCGGTTCAGCCGGTCGAGGAAGCGATGGTTGACCACCTGGCAATATTGTCCGGTGCGCCCTGCATCGATCCGGATGGCTCTGCCGATCTGCTGTTCGTGCGCCGCCATGATGTTCACAAGGTTGCGGATGGTCTTTGCGGTGTGGTCGCCTTTGCCAATGTGAATGTGGACTCCGCATCCGCGGCTTGGGCCGCTCTTTGCGCCTGCCTTTCGGAGCAGCCGGATGATTTCCTGCAAGGTTTCGATGTCGTCGTAGGTGAGGATCGGGGTGACCAGTTCGCATTTTTCTGCGTCCGGTCCGTAGATGCTCACATCCCTCTGGAATTTCCAAACCCTGCCCTGTCCATCCTTGCAAGCCCAGCTGTAATATCCGTACTCGCCGGCGGCGTTCCATGCTCTGGTTCCGAAGTACTCGGCGACCTTTCTTGCCGCTTTTTCTCTGGTGATGTTGTTCATCTCGATCTCAACTCCGATGGTCTGGTTCTTCATGGCTTCAATCTGCTCTCTTGTTTTATCGTTCATGGTATGTTCTCCTTTGTTTTTTCCTTGTTTTCCCTTTCGGTATGTGCATATTACCGTCAGGTGCGGATAATAGCAAGGATATAAAAGAACATATATTCGACAAATATAAGGCAGAATGATCGTGTACATTTCTGCAGTTTATCCGCTTGATAATGTACATTTTCAGAGCTAATATCGGTACAATGGAAGAGGGTCTCGCATATTTTCCGGCCCCCATTGGGGGATTGGGAGCTTACGCTCCCGCCTCCAGCATCTGCGCCGTGTCTGCCCCACAGTCGGGCTGTGTCGGCCGGGTCGTATCCGGTGCGACCGTTTCCCCTGTGGCAGGATCGCCGTTCTGTGCCGCCAGTTTCGCGGCTTTCAGGGCATCCCGTTTTGCCTTTTCCCTTGCAAGGAACTTCTGTGCTTCCTCATCCGTGCGGAAAGCCGCATGGCCGGAAAGGTTCTCCATGAGGATCTTGCGTGTCTCTTTGAAATCCGGACCGTTCATCCCCAGCCGCAGGAGCCATGTGCGGAGTGCGTATTTCTCATTCTCATCGTTGACATCCTTTGCCTGGATGCGCTTCTGGCTGATCGCCTGCTGGTTCATCAGCACCGCCAGCTGTGCAAAAGCCGTCAGGTGTTCGTGGTCCGATGCAGTCGGGAAGCCGGTGAAGATGACCTTCTCGGTGGTGATCTTCAGGCCTTCCAGTGCAGCACCATGCTCAGCCTCATAGTCGCTGACCGCGTTTATGAAGTTCATGATGGCAAAGGTGCAGCTATCGTCCTTCAGCTTCTCGACCAGCCCCTCTTCCACATGAAAGTGTCCGCCAGTCGCCTTGCCGATGAGCTTGCCGCGGCTGTAAAGAAGGTTGACCAGGTTGCGGAGAGTGACACCATTGTGCTGGCTGACCGGGAATGCAAGCTCCAAGTCCAGTGGCACTTCTTCCGGCTGGTCTTCTGCTTCTGATTGCTCCTCGCTTTCCGGCTCCTCTGCATCCGGCTCATCCTCTGCCGCATTATCCGGCTCCGATGCTTCCTCGGATTCGGCTTCCGCAGGTTCGTTCCCTTCTGTGGTACTTTCATCTTCAGATTCCTGCTCGTCCAAAACCTCCGTCTCTGCTTCGGTATCCTCGGTCACAGGATCCTCTTCCAAATGGTCGGTCGGCTCCGTGTTTTCCATCTGGTCATCCGTGCTCTCAATGCTCTCGCCACCGCGGATCAGTCCCTCATTCAGCAGGGTCGTCAGCAGCTCGGCATCTGCATTCTCCGGCTCGACCAGAAGGTTGCCATTCCGGTCGATGGTGTAGCTCCCGATGTCGTAAGAATACAGAGGTGCTTTGGTATAGTAAGGGTGGATGCCGGTCAGCTCCTCCATGCGTTTTGCGAGGGTCTTGCGCTCGGCTACGTTCAGTTTAAATTTCAACATGATTCATCGCTCCTTCTCGTTCATTTGTTTTTGTGCATCCCGATGTTCTTTTCGGTAGCACATATATCACTCTAAACCGGATGAATAGCAAGGCCATTTCCCGATATTCTTCATGTTCGACCATTTACACAAGGGACCGCAAAATCTGTTGTGTAAATAGGACCAATATGTAAGCCCACCATATCACCAGGTCGCTTTCTACCTAGTAATATAGCGGGCCAGTTTATTCTTCCAGACCTGCACACCATGCGATGCCGGCCAGAACAAAGAATGCGTTGGCTAAGCAAATGCCGTTGCCCCAGATACGGTACTCGGCCGAATCCGTATACGGGTCAGCCAGCCATTTCCGGATCTGCTTCTCCGTTTTCGGCTTCTTGGCATGGGTCACGATCTTACGGTGCGTTTCAAACACATCTGCCCAGAATGCCAGCTCTTCTTCGGTCGGGTCTTCCGTTCCGAGGTCTCTGCACCACCAGTCTGGGAAGCCCTGCAGTCTGGCACACTCGGTCGGTGTCAAACGGCGAACTGTATAGGTCACAGGTGCGGGCTGTGCTTCCGGATTGTCGATGACCAGACGGTCATTGAAAGCATCCTGCCCGTTGAAGCCGCTGGGATGTGCCCCGGTTGCCACCGTTCCCATGACACCCTCGTTCAAATGCGGTACCGGTGCGATGGTGGTCGGGTCTTTGTAATCCCGTGCCATCAGGGTCGGTGCGACTTCTTTTGCCACCTGCATATAGGAGCCGGTGGTCATGGCATACACATCCTCCGGTGCGCAGACTGCATGGCGGTCAGTGGCATCCAGTGTAAAGCAGACATCCTCATTGACACCATCCCCCTGCGGACCGTTCTCATCCTTGCGGCCGATCATGTTGCCCTGCAGGACGAAGGTCTGCATCTGGTCACTCCGGGTCGCCATCAAAGCGCCGGACTTACCATGCAGATCGATCAGCTCATTGCGCTGGTTCACATGGAAGACTGTCACATCTTCCGGCTGTGCCACAAAGGTCTGCTGCTTCATCCCCGGATCTGCTGCCAGTGCCGCTGACTTTTCTCCAAGATCCCGGACTTCATCCCTCTGGTTCTGGGTAAAGGCGACCGGCTCTACCACACAGATACCGCCCTGATTGCAGGTCGGGTCACCGCCGCTGCGGTCCAGTGTCCGGGAAGTTTCGGCCTCATAAAAACCGCTGTGCGGATTATCGGACATCATGGAATGGCTGGCTTTGGAACAGACGCCATAGCATTTCGGAACGAACAGTGTCTGGTCGTTGTTGCAGCCGAGGGTGGCCGACTTTTCTTCCTGCCAGATGGCTCCCTTCCCGCCGCCCTCGCAACCGGAGCGAATTTTCAGTGTGACTGCCGGGGAGTTTTCAACATCTTTCACCGAGCTTTCCACTGAATTTTCAACAGCATCCATGACCATCGGGACATTGCCGCCACCCGTACCACACCGGCTTGTCAGTGTCTGCACCTTACCGTCCTCGGAAATCTTCACCCGGCTGTCAGCAGGATGATTCTCCAGTGCGATGGCGGCAGGCACAACACCAGCTCGGAGGGTCGGTGACCGCTCTTCCTCGTATCCGATGCTTCTGGCATCTGCGGAATGCTCGGTACAAAAACCGGCGGCTTCCAGAACACACGGCTGATGCCCATGCTCCTCTGCCCGTAGGGTTCCGGTCACATCTTTGGAAACATCCATCTGCCTGCCGCCCTGGTCGTTCAGACAGATCCGTCCTCCTGCTCCGTTACAGCCTGCCTCTCCAGTGCCGCTTTCAGCACCGGCGGCAGCTCTTTGCCACGCACGGAAGCCCTCCGCAGAATACCGAGACACGCCTTCGGACTCAAATAGTACCTTTGGGGCACTCTGGTCTGCAAAATCTGCGACAAGGTAGATACGTTTTCTTCTTTGGGGAACGCCCCACCACTGTGCATCAAGAACTCGATACGCGACGCTCCATCCGTCTCCCACATAGTAGTCGGCATCGGGCCATCCTTTCTTCTCAGGCGCAGGCACCGAGGCGGCCGGTTCTTTAACACCGATGACGGCTTCGAGGACTGCTTTGAAGTCCTGCCCTTTGTTTGAGGAGAAGGCCCCTGGCACATTCTCCCACACGATAAATCTTGGTTTTTCTCCATTGGTCTTACACCTCATTTCCTTCACGATTCGGATTGCTTCGTAAAACAGACTGGACCGTGAACCATCCAGACCGTCCCGCTTACCGGCGATGGACATATCCTGACAGGGACTCCCAAAAGTGATGATGTCCACTGGAGGCAGGTCTGCTCCGCTGATGGCAGACACATCTCCGTAGTGCTTCACCTGCGGCAGACGTTTGGTCGTGACCCGGATGGCAAACGGCTCGATCTCGCTGCTCCACACCGGAGTGATCTGCCCGGTCAACAGACCGCCCAATGGAAAACCCCCGGAGCCATCAAAGAGGCTGCCGAGGGTCAAAGTCTTATTCTGTTCTGTGCTCATCCGGCGACCTCCTCTCCGAGCATCTGCTCATTTGCTTTCTGGTAAAAGTCTCTGGATACTTCAAATCCGTAGCTGTTGCGCCCCAGTTCTCTTGCTGCTCTCAGCGTGGAGCCGCTGCCGGCGCAGGGGTCAATGACCACATCGCCCTCATCTGTAAAGGTCTCGATCAGTCGTTTCAGCACGGAGATCGGTTTCTGGGAAGGATGGATTTTCGGATATTCCCTGCCATCCCGCTTCCAGTCAAACCAGTTGAAGATCATATGGGGCTTTCCGTCCTCACCGAGATTACGGAACTTCGGGAGCTTTCCCCGGTACAGAACCAGAGCATACTCCGTTGCACCCACGATCTTCATGTTGGCCTTTAAAACCTGCGGACTGTAGTTCTTGCAAAACACCAGCGGGATATAATTCTTGAAACCGTATTTCTCTGCTTCGGTGATCACCTTCGGGATCTGTTGAAACGCACAGAACACGATCATGCACGGCGCATCCTTCTCTCCTGTGCCGGGTTCTTTCTTCAGCAGGCGGTTGCAGAAGTGGAAATACTCTGCAATGTTGAAGGTGAAATCGGTATTGAATGCCGCCTTCCGCGCCTTGCTACTCTCCCCGTTTTTGTTGTCGCCATCCACATACCAGTCCGGCCGGCTGGCATAGAAATCTGTACCGATGTTGTACGGAATGTCTGCGATCACCAGCTGCGCCTTGGGGATGTTATAAGACTTGAAATTCTGGAAGTTGTCATGGATGAGGACGCATTTTACATCAGGCATCAGCATCCTCGCTTTCCGGCTCGAAGGTCGCCACTTCCTCGAACTTCAGCTTCTGACCGTCACGGACAACAAACACATCATCGTAGTGACCATCGCTGTGTTCGATGTACCGCTTCACGATCACATCCACGAACTTCGGGTCCAGCTCGATGCCCCGGCACACACGGTCGGTCTCCTCACAGGCGATCAGGGTCGAGCCGCTGCCCAGGAACGGATCGAGAACGATACCGTTGGTCATGGTGGAGTTGCGGATCGGATAGCTCATCAGGCCGATGGGCTTCATGGTCGGATGGTCCTTGTTGGACTTCGGCCGGTCATACTCCCAGATGGTCGTCTGCTTCCGGTCGGAATACCACTGGTGTTTTCCCTTCTGCTTCCAGCCGTAAAGACACGGCTCGTGCTGCCACTGGTAAGGACTGCGTCCCAGCACCAGCGCATTCTTCTTCCAGATACAGCACCCGGACAGGTAGAACCCGGCATCCTTGAATGCCTTACGGAAATTCAAACCCTCGGTATCGGCATGGAAGATATAGATGGAACCATCATCTGCCAGATGACCGTGCATCTGCTGGAACGCTGCCAGAAGGAACTGGTAAAATTCCGAATCACTCATGTTGTCATTCATGATCTTACCGGCCGTCTCTTCCACATCCACGTTATAAGGGGGATCGGAAAGGACCATATTTGCCTTGGTTCCGTCCATCAGGGTGTCGTAGCATTCTGCTTTGGTGGAATCACCGCACAGAACGATGTGCTTTCCCAGATGCCAAAGGTCACCCTCTTTGGAGAAGCATGGCTGCTTCAGCTCGGATTCCACATCGAAGTCATCTTCCTTGACCTCTTTGCTGTGGACTTTGTTGAACAGCGTCTCAATCTCCGGCGGCTCAAAGCCGGTCTTGCCAAGATCGAAGTTGGAATCTTCGATGTCTTTCAGAAGGTCGGCCAGCAGGGAATCATCCCATGCACCCGTGATCTTGTTGAGCGCAATGTTCAGGGCTTTTTCCCTGGTCTTGTCGATGTCCACCACCGCACAAGGCACTTCGGTATAGCCCAGCTCCATCGCTACGGTCAATCTCTGGTGGCCACCGATGATTGTCCTATCGGCATTGACCACCAAAGGATCTGCGAACCCGAACTCCGTGATGGAGTTCTTGATCTTCTCGTACTCTTTATCCCCCGGCTTCAGCTTTTTCCGGGGATTGTATGCGGCCGGCTTGAGTACGGACACCGGCAGCATCTTCAGTTCAGCAGTCGCTTTCATGTAAGCCCTCCTAATTCAGATTCACATGCGCATGACCCCGGAGAACGGCACGAAAAAGGAGCCGAACAAAAAGCCCGACTCCATCTCATCTCCATCTTCCTGCGGCTGTTCAGCCATCTCGCACCATTCCGGGTTTTCCCCGTTCACGGATGCCAGGACCTTATCTTCCGCATCGTCAATCGCATGTACACAGATACCCCCGGTGTTGAACATCGGAAACACACCGATAATCTTACTCACCCTCATCCACTCCCTTCATCCCGTATCGATAATCCCAATAACAATTCAGGCTGCAAAACTTCCGCTGCCGTTTTCCTTCATCTACGGCATGGAACTCCCTTCCACAGTTTTTACAGACCGCGATCCGAAAAGGCTTATGCTGCCTGTAATATTCCTCCCGGCAAGCCGGAGAACAGAACCGTCTCCGACCACTGTTTCCTCTCTGTACGAGAATGCGTCCGCAAACCGGACAGCGCCGTTCCCCCGACCCATCCGGTGGCTGTAACTGGCAGCTCCCCGTTTCCGGCAGACCCAGTTCCCGGCAGTAATCTGTGACCTGTTCCAAAGAAAGCCCTGTGTTTTCTGCGATCTCCACACATTCAAACCCGGCAAGCCGCTGGCTTCGGACTTCTTCTCTCTCCGGGCGGTACTCATAGCCCTCAAACACACAGTCCAGCCGGACACCGTTCTTTACCACATCACGTTCTATGTTCAGCGGTTCTTCCATTTGCATCGCCCTCCTTCCAGCGTCCTTTGTTTGCACAGGCACGGCTGCAATATTTCCGTTCCAGACCATACTGGTGCCGGTAGGAAAACTCCCTGCCGCACACCGGGCAGATCTTCGACCGCACGGTCTTCCAGTTCTCCGGCTTTGGATGGGTGTTGTTCCACCGTGACCGGCATTCCGGTGAGCAGAACTTCCGTGGTCTGCCTTTATGGTTTGGTACGATTGCCGTACCGCACTGAGGGCAGAAGGAAAACGCCATGTCCCTGATCATCTCAGCCGTGTAATCTTCCATCCGCCCTCACCTCACTCTCATTTTTCGCCGTTTCTTCGGCGGTTTCTTAGAAAAATTTCAAAATACATACGAAAAGCAGCGAAGTGGAAATCGGCACTGCACCGCCAGGTTGGATCGTTGTTGCGGCGGCCGATTCCCGCTCGCCCCTGTTCCTCCCGGAACAAGCTAAAATGTGCGAAAGCTCCCTGTTTACAAGAGGTTTCACACACTTTGGTTCATTTCGGGGAAAAAGAATGGCACCGGAACCGAAGCTCCGATGCCTGTACATTTTCCTGTTTCATTTTGCGCCGTTAATCCTCTGACCCCCGGCCTATCAATTTTGCGGTTTTTCACAGAAAAGGGCGCACCGGTCTCCGTGTGACTTCACCGTAGAGAAGTGACCCCGGCCCCAGCGGGGGTGTCAGTAGGTGTAGGTCGGGTTGATGTCTTCGGTCAGCGTCTTCTTATCGTGGCAGCTCTTGCACAGCGACTGCCAGTTGTTCTGGTCCCAGAAAAGTTTCTGGTCACCACGGTGCGGAATGATGTGATCCACCACCGTTGCCCGGACGTACTTGCCCTTCTTGGCACACTGCACACACAGCGGATGGGCTTCCAGATACGACTTTCTGGCTTTCTGCCACCGTCTGTTGTATCCACGCTTCGCTGCCGGGCGGGTGGCTTCTGGGTGGAGAGGCAGGTGCTTCTCACAGTAAAGCCGGCCGGGTTCGACCAGCTCCGGACAGCCGGGGTGATGGCACGGTGTCTTTGGTCTGTACGGCATAGGTCAGTCCTCCCACGGAAGCCCAGCCTTACCGAAGTGACCGTAAGCACTGACCTTGTTGTAATCTACATCCAGCAGTCCCAGCCGCTTGATGATACCCTGCGGGGTCAGGTCGTAGCTGTCATGGACGTAGGCTTCGATGAAGTCAAGGGACTGGTGCTCCGTACCGAAGCACTCCACAGCCACACCCACCGGCTGTATCACACCGATAGCGTAGGCCAGCTGGACTTCGCACTTGTCAGCGTAGCCCGCCTGCACGATGTCTTTGGCGATCTTCCGAGCCATGTATGCTGCGGAGCGATCCACCTTGGTGGGGTCTTTACCGCTCAGAGCACCGCCACCCATGCGACCGATGCCACCGTAGGTATCGCACGCCAGCTTCCGGCCAGTCACACCACAGTCAGCATAGCTGCCGCCCAGCACGAAACGACCGGTCGGATTAACCAGCTTCGTGAAGTCACCATCCAGACCGTACTCGCAGGCGGCCAGCACCATCATGGATTCGATGATATGCCGGAAGTCGCTGACCTCCACATCCGGGCTGTGCTGCACGGAGCAGAGGAAGGTGGTGATTCGGCCGGTGTCGTAATCGTAGCTGACCTGCGCCTTGGCATCTGCTCGAAACATCTTGGACGGATGGTTCTTCAGCAACTGCAGGAACTTGGTGGCGACCATGTACGGAATCGGCATCTGCTCTGCCGTCTCGTTGGTGGCGTAGCCGTACATGATGCCCTGATCACCGGCACCGCCCTTGTCCACACCCATTGCAATATCCGGCGACTGCTTGTCCACCAGAATGCCGATGCGGAGAAGCTCGGTCAGGTTCCAGCCCAGCTTTTCAGCACCGATGCGGTTGAACACATCGTGAACGATCTGGTTGTAGTTTGGCCGATAATCGGTAGTGACTTCGCCGGCAATAAAAAGCTGGCTCTTTTTCAGCAGACACTCGATTGCCACACGGGCGTTCCTGTCATGCTGGAGAATGTCGGTCACGATGGCATCTGCGATCTGGTCACAGATCTTATCGGGATGACCATTGCTGACCTGTTCACAGGTAATAATCTTACTCATGTTCTGTCCTCTCTTTCATGTATCACAAAGCAGGCCGCCTTTGCCCATGCCCACAAATAGGCTCCCACAAAAGCGGCCTGCGATGTTCCATTGTGTAGTTCCAATGTGTCCTCTGAATCTGTTGCTGGTGTGTTGCTGGCGCTTTCCTCACAAAGCGAGGTGTCCAGTCCCCAAAAATATTGATTTTACGCACTTTTCAGGGGTGTTAAGATCTATATTTTTTCTTTTGTTGCTATTGTTGCTAGTAAAAAGTAAATAGTATATAAAAGAAAATAATATAAATAAAATAGGGTTTTCACTCGCAACACTCGCAACAGCACCGAAAACCTTTGATTTTCCTACGTTTTTCTGTTGCTGGGGCGTTGCTGCTGTTGCTGGTAACGTGACTCCGAAGTCGTGTGTTGCTGGTATTTTGATGGGAACTTATGAAAATCAAAAACAATAGATTTCACTGTGTTCTTCCAGCAACAGCCGCAACAAATCCGTCCGTACCTTGAATTTCAAGCTCATGATGTCAATGGTGCAAAGTCCTCTTTTGACTCTTCACTTGCCGTGAACGCCACATCCAGGACCATCGGAGTCGTACTGCTGGAGGCACCGTCATTCGGACGCTTTCTTGCAGTCTTGTACCGCTTTTCAATCTCCTGGTTTAGATTCTTGGCTGCCTCTGCCCGGTAGCCATTCTCTCCACACCACTCTTTGTAGCGTGTGTAAACTGCACCGCGCCGAAGCTCACACCCTTCCTTTTCTTCAATGCATTCATCAAAAAACTGACCCATCTTATCTGAGAATATCTGATAGTCCGTTGTTGCCTGAACGACAGAATCCGGCATGGCAAGTCCCTGACTGCGGAACAGCTTATAGCCTTCGAGCATCCAGTTCAGAATGCCGGACATATTTTCCGGTTTAGCAAAAGTGGACTTTAGATCCTTATCCTGTTCATTTTCTTCAAAATGCCGGTCAAACGGAATGATTTTGATTCGGCCAGACTCAAACAGCGTAAGGTCTGTGATATTCGGACGATGGTTCGTGTTGATGAAAATTTTGAAGTTCGGTCGGAACTCAAAACTGTTCTCATGCAGATACCGGGCTGTGATCGTATCGTTACCGGTCAGTCGTTTGGTAAGAGCTGCATCCAGAGTGATCTTTTTCTCCGGCTCGGAGATGTTTACAAAACGAGAGCCGGCAAGCCGGGCGATTTCCTCAGACGGTCCTCCGCTCTGGCTGTTAAACTTCGCCTGCAGCATGGTCGGATCTGCATTTTTACCGTACTCGCCCATAATACGCAGAATACTCTCCATTGTGGTACCCTTACCGTTTCTGGATGTCGGACCGTACAGAATAAACAAGCACTCCATGCGGGTGTCACCAGTCAACGAGTATCCGATAGCCTTCTGAAGATAGTCTGCTCTGGCCTTATCCCCCTGCATGATCTCCGTGATGAACGTCCGCCAGCGAGGGCAGTCGGCATCCGGGGCATATATCACAGGGGACACTTTTGTGAGAAAATCCTCCGGGCGGTGTTCCCGGAATTCCATCGTCCGCAGATCCAGTGTTCCATTTTTGCAGTTGAACAGATAGATATCCTGATCGTACTGCTTCATGGACAGTGGGAATACGGACTTCGCGTCTTTCAGCATCGTGTCACGGTGCTTGCGTTGCTGGAGTTTCCGGACGCGGTCGATGAACCGCTTTCTGACATCCTCTTCTGTAATCTTCAATGCAAACAGATACAGCTTATCTGCCAGATATTTCGCAAGCTCTGCCACCTTAAGGTTCTCCATATCCGGCTGCCAGACAACTCCATCATAGACAAACCAGATGCCGCGTTCACTGTTGTACCGTGCGATAGGCTTGAAAAAATCGGCGAACATGTTGCCCAAACCGATCTCATCCCTGCCGTAGCGCGGATTCGTGTGCGGAGCCATTTCTTCCAGCGACAGCGTGAGCTTGCTGATGTCCGGTGGCCGCTCCGCCTCTTTATCATCAGAGTCAAGATTTGCAAACTCCTCATCCACAATGTCCTGCGCGTTGACAGGAATGTAAACGGAAGCGCAGGTATTGACTGTGTTGCGGATAGAGATGGCACCGTAGGTTGAACCAGCCTGTTTGCGATCCCACTTCGGGCGCATCAGACCAGATGTGCGGAAGATGCGGTCCATCTGCTCCTCATCACAGCCGCACCAGAATGCCAGAATAGACAGGAACGCCATATCTGCATCCGACTGGCTGCCGTAGAGGTCTTCCCACTCACCGGCAAAGAGCTTTTTGAACTTTTCGGAGTTGCTGGCCTCGTTGGCGTGTGCGATGACAGCCTCATCATCCAGATACGAATGGTGCTGGAAATGTGTCTGCTGCACCTGCTTGTTTCGCTTCATCAGCGTATCCAGCAGAGTGGTCATCGCCGTTTCATCGTTCGGGATCTCACCTGTGCGGTAAACATCTCCCGTTACGGTGACGAAGCGGTTTGTCGCACTGGGCATATACACTTCCAGACCCTTGCTGCGATTGTTGATGTAGTAGACTGTCTTGTCGTAAACATAGTCCTCTGGCACATGGAAGAATCCACGCAGTCCTTTGCCGGACGGTGACTTTTCCACATACGCTGTAGGGAAGATTGAAAGTACGGTGTCCGCCGTATCGTTCAGTGTGCCGTCTTCACGGATACAGTGGTCGATATCGAAAGCTCCGATGCCACTGCCAACCGCAATGCCGATTCCGTCATAGCCGCCCATCGCGTAAGTGACAAGCGTAGTCTTGAAATCCGCAAAGGTGCGAAGGTCATTGATCCTGGCTCTGTCACCGTTCTCCGGGTTATACGGCATCTTAGTCTTCTGACCGTTCCGCTTTTCAAATTTCCAGACACAAAACCGGCAGGAGGACTTCAGCTCCGCCGGGATGTTTTTGATATCCACCATAGCGGTCAGACCTCCTTTCTCGTAGAATTCGTGCCATGTGTTGAAGCCCGCATCGCAAACTGCTTTGTAACAGCGGCTTCGATCTCGTACTTCTTCTGAACGGAGACCACACAGCAAAACCGATTAAACAGAACCAACTTGTCGATGGTTGTGATCTGCTCCACCAGCAGGATGGAATCCTCCAAATGCTCATCCCTGAGCATCTCACACTCTTTTTCTGTAAGTACGATGTGTACCGGAAGTTCCAGCTTCTTCAACTTGGAACTCAGCGGAATCACTGTAATGACCGGGGAATTACGATTCGCCACGTCATTGCTGATGACCAGAACTGGACGTGTACCGCTCTGCACCGAAGTGCCAGAGTGATCGCCTAGCTCTGCGAACCAGACTTCATACTGTTTTGGAGTTCTCACAGTCGGCCACTGGTAGGTCGGCATATCATTAAACGGTGTTTCTTTCGATGCCGGCCGCCAGGATACTGCTGACTTGCGGCACTTCTTGGTTTTTCCGCATTGATTGATGTACTTGTTGACATGAATCTTGCGACCATGCACACTATGTCTTGCATTTTTCTTCTTGCGCCCCATACGGGTTCCACCTCCTTGACGCATAATAAAAAAAGCCAAAGAGGGCATGAAAAAAGCCGACAGGATTTTGACCTATCGGCTGTTTGTTTGCTTCTCTTTAGCTTTTGACAGTTTATATTATAGCACGGGTCTACATACGATGCAATGCGTTTTTTCTCCAATATAAGCCATTTTTCTCCAATTAAAAGCAATTCTCTCCATTTATGATGAAAAGCTCTGAAAAGTTATAGCTCTCGATGTTTTATCGTGACTGGTAAAAATTCAAAAAAGGGAAGTGAACTCCTGAAGTTCACTTCCCCAACATCTTATCCCGTATTGAAAGATACCGCTGGATTCCATACCCCATCATCTGATATCCGATTTTGAGATAGTGGTCTACACAGCCATTCGACATTTTTACCACACTACTTTCTGGGGTTTCAATTTCGTTCCATCCTTTTCCGTTGAGAAATTTCTGGATAATAACTTCTCTGGGTGTTCCTTCTAAAAACTCCTCTCCAGCTGTGAAAAGTGTGATGATTTCTTTATCCTGGTCAACCATTTTCTGAAGTTCCTGCTCTTTTTCCAGATACAACTGCCGCATTACTTTGTTTTTTTCCTCAGTCCGCTTAGTTGCCAACCGCGCAAGATCCTGTTCCAGTACCGGCAGTTCCCGCTTCGCCACTGTGTATTCCTTACAGACCTGTTTTGCTCGTTCTACCATTTCCTTATCTACCGGTCTATCAAACAACTTTCTCCGTGCCATCCTTCATGTCCTCCTCATTTTCTTCCCGCTGTGTTTTCCAGTACTTCAAAATAAATTCAGCCATTTCTTCCTGCGCCTGTCGTTCCATCTTTCGGATGACTTGCCACGACAGCGACTTTCCCTCTAACCCCACTGCATCTTTCCAGAAAACTCCATCCACATAAATCTGCCGAACAACCGTCCCCTGTTCTCCGCCCACATAATCTGCAGCCATTTCCAGAAGATAAATATCACCTGCCAGTGTCCCATATTTTTTCAATGATTTCTTGTAATCATCCCGCCAGGTTCGGATAATGTAATCCAGTGCGCCGATTGCTGCTTTTGCAGTCGGGTCTGAGATATGACTGCTCTGGACTCGTTCTCCTTCCCCAGAGCACCCAGAATTCATGGCGTAGTAGGCTTCTACAGGTGTCAGTGTCGGTGCAGACAGCAGCTGCTCTTTCAGCTTCTTAAGTTGCACTTTTTTCCCTGCAATCATCTTACACATATCTCGAACCCAGCGTTTTATTTCGTCCAGAATCCTGGTTTCTGCTTCGTCAACGTCTCCATTTGCATGATCAAATATGTAATCCAGCAACCCAAACAGCTCAGACGGCCTTTCGGCAGCGTGAGCAAGCACCTGTTCCTGTTCTTTTCGGATATCCTGTGTATTCATCTTCCACTTTCTCCCTTCGTCTGCTTCTAAATCACAGGCGATGAAAAAGTGGAGAAATCGAACCTCTTCCAAAAAATAAATGGAGAATTTTTTAAAGAAAAGCGGTGCAGGACATTACCGCCCTACACCGCATGGAAATCAAACTCCCAACTGCGCTTTGACCGCTGAGATCAGCTTCTCCTGTGTCATGTCCTTCTGCTCCAAAGCCGCCATGACATCCTCATCCACAGTGTCCTTGGTGATGATGTGGTGGATGGTGACCACCTGCGTCTGGCCCTGCCGCCAAAGACGAGCATTAGTCTGCTGATACAGTTCCAAAGACCAGGTCAGCCCGAACCAGATCAGGATGTGTCCGCCCTGCTGGATGTTCAGACCATGTCCGGCCGATGCAGGGTGGATTAGTGCAACTGGGATGTTCCCGGCATTCCAGTCCTTAATGTCGGTACTGCTTTTGATGTCCCGGACTTTGATTTTCAGTTTCGACAGATGGTTGATAATACGCTCCCGGTCATGCTTGAACCAGTAGGCCACCAGCACCGGCTGTCCGTTGGCCGCTTCGATCAGGTCTTCGAGAGCTTCCAGCTTGTGGTCATGGATGACTCGTGCTTTGCCGTTCTCGTCATAGACCGCGCCATTGCTCATCTGCAACAGCTTCCCTGTCAGTGATGCAGCATTGGCAGCGTCTATGTCACCGTCTTTCAGCGGAATCAGAAGATCCTGCCGGAGCATATCGTAGAGTTCCCTTTCCTGCGTGTTCATCTCGACTTCGCACCTTGTAGGTACACAATCCGGCATATTGAGATAATCCAGAGCCTTCATGGAAATCGTAATGTCCGAGATCCGCTGATAGATCATCTCCTCTGCCCCCTGTCTAGGAACATACTGGAACACGATGCCGGTTGCCGGATTCAACGCACCCGCCTTGAAGTAGGCTTCCCGGTACCGGCCGATAAACTTGCCGAGCCGTTCCCCGCCATCCAAAATTCCAATCTCTGCCCACAGGTCCATGAGACCGTTGGAAGAAGGTGTGCCGGTCAATCCGACCCACCGCTTCACGAACGGGCGGACTTTTCGTAAGAACTTGAAACGCTGGGACTGATAGTTCTTGAATGATGACAGCTCATCAATCACGATCATGCTAAAATCCCATCGCATTCCATTTTTCTCGTAATACTCCACCAGCCACCTGATATTCTCCCGGTTGACGATGTAAATCATTGCCGGGTGGTGGACTGCTGCGATCCGGGTCTTAACATCTCCAACGATGACGGAAATATCCAGCCCTTTCAGGTGGTCCCACTTTTCGATTTCTGCCGGCCATGTGTCACGAGCAACACGCAGTGGAGCAATGATGAGAACCTTGCTGACCTCGAAGGTCTCAAGCATAAGGTCTTTGATTGCGGAAAGGGTGATTACAGTTTTGCCTAAGCCCATATCCAGAAAAAGAGCTGCAATTGGGTGCGTCTTGATATACTCTGTGCAGTATCTTTGGTACTCATATGGGACAAATCTCATACACCGCCTCCTTTCTCCGGAAGATTCACTTCCGGCATCTCCGGTATCTTTGCCCCGATCCCCTGTGGGATAGGCTCACCGGGTGTCCAGCACAGGAGCGCATCCACAGCAGGCTGGATCTGCTCCAAGCGGTCAACGCAGAACACCGGGAAGCCCAGGGCTTCGAGCTGCTGTCTGCGCTTTCGCTGGAGGATACGCATCTGTTTGCCGGGCGCTTTCAGCTCCACGAATGCACACTTGCCGCCAATCAGTAGAACCAGACGATCTGGCACGCCATTCATGGTCTGACTGGTAAATTTAAGTGCCTGTCCTCCAGCAGCCTTTACCGCAGCCACGAACTGTTTTTCTACTTCACTTTCTCTCATACGGATGCCTTTCTCTTTCTACAATCCCGGAGGTATTTTTTCTTTGCCGCGTAATACTCCGCTCCAAACCAGAAGTTACCACTCTCAGAACCTTCCGTTTTGATAATCACACCCTCAGAAGGGTCAAGCTTGGAGTATACCTCAATGACTTTACGCTTAAGTACAGGAACAGCTTTTCGCTTAGGAGGTTCGTCTGCGTTCTTCTTCGGCTGCATATTGCTCTCGACAAAAGCCATATCCTTCTTGAGTTCCTTAGCCGTGCCGATAAAATAGAAAGCCGATTTCGACCCGATATGAAGGACCGTATCATTACCAAACCAGCTGAGAATATCTTTCAGTTCCGGACGGTTTCCGGCTTTAAAGAGACGGTCAAATTCTAGCTGCTTTGGTGGAAGCAGTTCTTTCAACATCTTCTCTTTCTCTTTTCGCCGTTCTTCTCTCATCACATTCCCGATAGCCTCATTTGCAGTCGGATCAGAATGACTTCGGTTATTGCGACATTCCGGCACCTTTTCTTCTTTATGATCGACCCAACGGATAACCTGTGTTTCTTTCTGCATGATGATTCCCTCCCCATTACTGATTGATCTGCTTCCACTGCTGCGGCTCCATCGTGGCGACCTGCCAGCCGATGCCCTCCAGTGTAGTGGCACGGTCGTAGGAAACGACATCCTGCGATGTGCGGGTGACTGCGTTGGACAGGCCGTACAGAGACAGGTCGCCGCCTTCAATGAGGTACTTGAGGATACCTTCCTGCTCCTCGGCATTGATGCCATAGCTCTGGGCAGTCAGCTGCACCACATCCTGTACCCTGCCGGTGATCGGCACTGCCATAGATTCCTGCAGGCGGCCGACCACCTGGGAAAAGCGAGCCTCATCAATGGCAGCCATCGTGGTATCACGCAGCTTCAAAAGAAATGCCTTGTCCTCCGCTTCCATCGTCTCGTCCGAATACAGCGTGAAGCTGTCCTCCACCGCCTTTGCCTGACGGCCCACATGATGACGGCGTTCGCCCATGTCATTGACCACCATACCGTTGGTGCAGACCAGACGGTATACCAGCGGCTGAATCGACACAGCTCCCAGACCGACCTCGGAGTTGGAGATCATCACGCCAGCCTGGACGATATCACCCTTGCGGACTTCCATCTCCAGACGGTGATTGACCACCTTGAGGTACAGACGGTTTTCCGTTACCTCGCAGGACATCACCTCGTACTGATCATTACCTGCGAACAGCGGCAGGACAGCTGTGGCAATCTCCATATTGTCGATACGGCGATAGCGTTCCGACAGCAGCGCACGGGCTACCTGTCCGGCACCGTAATCCATAGAGCGAACCATATAAGAGCTGGGCTTGTCCGCAAACCAGCTGTTCACATTCTCTGCCAGCAGTTCCGGCTTTTCTTTCTGCATGAGATCATAATATTTTGCCGGGATGCCCAGTGCCGATGCCACCTGGCGGTGGAACAGCGAAGTTGTCCCGAACACCTCCTGCTGATTCGTGGTCAGATGGTTGATCTCAAAGGTGTGTCCATCTTCCCGGAGGTGCATCCCCTGTGCCGGACTGATAAAGTCCTGCTTTGCCTGATTCTGACGGTTCAGTTCGACCAGGACTTCCTGCAAATTTCTTCCTGTTTTCATAGCGATTTTCCTCCCTATCTATACGGCGCATATTTATACGCCCTTTTATTCGTCCGTGTCCTTGCGGCAAGGGCACCGTGTTTACAGTTCTCGGTTGATCATCTGCTGGATGATCCGTACTGCTCCCTGCATCCGCCTGCGGTTCAGCCGCGTATCCTGCAGGAGTGCGTCCAGTGCGTCCACCTCGTCCCGGATGTTACAGAGAACCGACCGCTGATGGTCAGCAAGGCGTTCACCATCCCGTTCCATGCGGTCATACTCTTTTTCGTAATCATCGATATCCTCCACATTGGTTTCGATATACTCCTCGATCTCCCGGCGGAGTTCCTCACCGGCATAGTCCTCGACTGCATCCAGCAAGTCTCGAATACCAAAGGGTGTCAGGAGTTTTCCGTCCTTCATTTTCAATACATGCGGCATCTTGTTCACCCCTTAGTCTTTGAAATAGTAGTCACCCTTGTAACCAGCTGCCGCCAACGGCAAGCCCTTACACCATGCCGGGTTGACCGACATCAGCTTACAGACCTCATCCACTGTGTACTGACCCTTGGGTGCCTCGATGATGACTTCATCGTGAACATGAGCCACAATGTTCAACCCCTCTGCTGAGATGCGGTCCATCGCTTCAGCCAGAATGTCACGGGCAATGGCCTGCGTTGCATTCTCGACCAGCCGACCGGAGTAGGTTTCCTGTCTGCTCCACTTGTGATTCTGCCCCACACCTTCATAGGTCAGGCTCATACGGCCGAAGCGGTTCGGTTGCTGTTTCGGTTTCAGATACGCAAGCCGTCTGCCTGACGGAAGCACCATCCAGAGGGTGCCGGAATAGAACTCAAAGGCGATCTTTCCGACCTCCTGCCGCTCCCCGGTCTTATAGGCGGTCATCGCAGCCTTTTCGGTATCCCACCAATACTGCACGATCTTCGGGTTGGCTTCCCGCCAGGAATCAATGATCTCCGGCAGTTCTTCTTCGTGCAGTCCCATTTGCAATGCGCCCATACTGATGAGTGCGCCGGAGGAGCCGCCATAGCCACAAGCCAGAGTCGCAATTTTCCCTTTCTGACGCAGGTCACCGTTGATGCCGTGCTTGACAACAGGCACATGAAACATCTGGGAAGCGGTAGCACAGTAGAGATCCTCGCCGTTCTGGAACGCATCCAGCACCCACTGTTCCTCCGCCTCCCACGCAAGCACACGGGCTTCAATAGCAGAAAAGTCTGCCACGATGAACTCGCATCCATCTTTCGGGATCAGCATGGTGCGGATCAGCTGGGACAGGACATCCGGTGTATTGCCGTAGATACTCTCGACCATATCGAAGCACCCCAACTTCACGAGTGTTCTCGCTTCATCCAGCGTTGAGATGTGGTTCTGTGGGAGGTTTTGCAGCTGGATATTCCGGCCGGAATATCGACCGGTACGGCTGGCTCCATAGAACTGGAACAGTCCTCTGGCTCTGCCGTCAGGACACACACAGCGTTCCGCCGCCTGATATTTCTTCACAGAGCTTTTTGCCATCTGGAGCCGGAGCTTCAGCATATCCATTGCCTCAGCATCTACTCCGTTCTTGTCCAGCTCTTCGATCATCTGGGCTACATCCTTTTTTCCGAGCGTGTCCATCGGGATGCCGCGCTCCTCCAGCCATGTCTTCAACTGAGATACGGAATTCGGGTTTTCAAGTCCCGTCAGCTCGTAGGCTTTCCTGCTCATGGCATCGGAGAGCATCAGGTCGCAGGTGATTGCTTCCTGCACCAACTCCGTATCGATTCTCACGCCGCGGTCATTGATGCGCTCATTCGTGCGATAATGCTGCCATTCCAGTTCCGTCATTGGGAACTTCTTCAGTCTCTTGTAGATGTCCACCTCGGTATTGACATCCTGAATGCAGTAATACTTGAACTTTGCCCAGTCCGCCGGGTAATGCTCCGGAAGATTCCGGGTCCGCATCCCATTTGACTTGGTCGGCTTGCATGGCACAGAAAACAGCTTGATGAGCCGCTCACCTTCTTTGTCTTTCTGCTGGCTGGTCTTCAACACCGTACCGACACCTTTCAGTGCCAGCGGCAAAGTCAGCGATGCTGCCATGACCATCGTGCAGATCCAGCTATCCGGCGAAAGGAACTCTCCCGGTTTCAGATACTGTCCGGGATAGTGCCGGTTCAGATGCACGGAGAAGCAGACACGCTCAAAGGCGGCATTGTGTGCGATCAGCCGCACATTGCCGGTTTGGAATGCCTCCAGCAGTTCATCCGGTATGACTTCTCCCGATGCAAGGTCTGCACATCTTGTCTCGCCAAAGCCATCCCCTTCATCGGTTGCCCAGGCTACCAGCAGGATTTCAAAGCTGGTATCTGCGGCATAGCGGTACAGACCGCATTTTCCGATATCCACCTCGCTGTAGGTCTCAATATCGACCAATATCTCTTTCAAAAAATCACCCCATATCTAAGAAAAAACCGGGAGACACCTCTGCATCTCCCGGCGTGCTCATTTACTTGTGTCCTTGAAACACCGGGTCTTACTTCAGATAATCCGGCAGTTCCTCACCGGCATCGCCGCCCAGAACATCCTCATCATCTTCCAGAGCATCAAAGTCGGAGTCCGCAGATGCACGGCCGGACAGACGGTCGCCGTCCTTAACGAACTGGATATTGCCCAGACCTGCCGCAACGCCACGGTTGCCGTTGGCATTGAACGGATAGAGGTTGACGCTGACATTGCAGAAGCAGCCAGAGTAGACCATCATCGGGTCCATGATCGGCTGAACATGACGGTCAACAACCTGCGGTGCATCCTTACTGGTGGCATTCAGGAAGAAGTGGTTCTGATAGGTTTCATCATCCGGACGGTCGATGTCACCATCACGCAGTGGAAGTTTCAGGTTCGGCGGAATCTTGCCGCCCCACTTGCGGACCTTGCCATCTTCCTTCGCGGCTTCGACCGCCTTATGGATCGCCAGCAGGGTCTTCTTATCGTCCTTCGGGATCAGACAGGAAACGGAATACTTCGCCTCGCTGCCATTGATGCTCTTCGGCTCGAAGATGTTGGCAAAAGAGATGCGGCACGGGATGACGAGCTTCGTTGCACTGGTAATTTTCTTAGCCATAATAAAAATCCTCCAAATTCTTTTGTGATGCCGCGCCTCTCATCTGACTGCGGCATCCTGTTGTGTAATGCGTTTTTTCTATGTCCAGCCTCAGTCAAGGGGCGTGAACTCATCCTCGGCAGTCTCCAGATTGACTGCCTCTCTGGGATCAGAGTTTGGTACAAGAGCCAGCTTACCGGGTGGCTTGACCACATACTCTCCCAGAATCTCCTTGAACTTTTTCTTTCCCATGAGCTTTTCAAACTCAGTAAGGGAGATCAGCTCAGTCTTGTAAATATCGGTGTATCCGGCTTTTTCTGCTGCAGCTACCACCGACTTTGTGTCAAGGAACTGCCGCTTGCTCCTGCCCTCGACCACCTTATAGCCATCCCACGCAACTCCGTGGTTGATGGCTTCGGAACTGACATAGGCAAAGATGGCCTCGATCCAGGACTCAATGCGGTTCAGGGTCGGGAGCATCTTTTCGATGTCCGTCTTGGAAAGGAGCGCCGGGGACTTGAAGGTCGGTGCGGAGGTATCCAGATTGAAAGTTGCTGTGGCATCGGTTTCCTCTTCCTCATCGGTAAGAACACCTTCATCCAAATCCAGAAATTCTTCCTTCACCAGTGCCAGAGCTTCCTCAGCACAGGCTTTGCAGGAAGTTCTGGCACGGCAGAACCGGCACCAGTCTCCGGGAACCTGCTCGCCTTTTCCTTCAAAGGCCAGCTTTGCCCTCGGCCTAACATAGGTCTCTGCCCAGTCCAGCAGTTCCTCCACACTGCATTCATACGTTGAGATATTTTCCAGTCGCGGCTGGATAATGGTCATGGACACCTGCTTGATGTTGTACAGGTATCCGTAGGCGTGATAAGCGCCCAAGGCGTACAGCATCATCTGCGGATTGTGGTCACAGCTGACGAATACGCCTTTGCCGTTCTTGTAATCCATGACATACAGTGTCCCGTCTGCGATGATCACGCAGTCGCCGGTACCGAAGCCAGATGGAACCAGATAGCTGTAATCGAGCCGCTCCTCCACCATGACCAGTGGATGCGGGCAGGTCTCCTTGATGCGCTCCACCGTGGAAATGATGAACTCTGCGTAAATGTCAGTGTTCGCTTCCATCTCCTCGTTCTCGTACTCGGAGGTCGGACGCTGCACCCTCTCATGCAGGTACTTGCGGAGCTTATACTCACCCAGAGCATGGGCAGCTGTTCCTTCCTCGGCATACACCGAGGATTCATTTGGAAAGTTCTGCTCCAGCCTTGCCGAAGGCGTACAGTTCAGCCAACGTTTCGAGCTGGAAGCAGACAGGATTGCGTGTACTTCTGGCATAGCGACCTCCCTTAAATCTGGGAAACATCGGCCAGAAACGCTTCGTACTTCTCCGCAGGCAGATCAGACAGCTGGGCTACACCATAAGTCTTCAGAAGCCGACCGATCTTCTCGTTGTTGTCGCGCTTCTTTTTGATCTTCGCCACAATGACCGCCGTGATATCATCCTTGGTGATTGTCACCGCAGATGGTGTCTTAGCGGCAGCAGATGATTCCTGCTCGGTCTTATCAGTCGGCTCGTCCTTCTGAACATTCTTCTTCTCCTGACCAGTATCCTCGCTCCACGGCAAGGCGTCTGCATCATCCGCCGGGAAGTTTTCTTCTGTGGTATCCTCTGCTTCCCCGACACTGTTCTCGGCCTCCAGCTGTGTGTCTGCACCGGCATCACTGTCGCTGTCATTGACAGGATCTTCCGGCTTGTCCACAGCTTCCTCTACCTTTCGGGTCTTCTTGATCGGCTTCCTACGGGGATGCGGTGCTGCTGAACCTTTCTTCTCAGACACAGCAGGAGCTTTCTGATCCACGACCGGAAAGATACGCTTTCCCTCCGGGACAGCATCTGCGCCCAGAAGTTCAAGCTGGTCAGACACGCCCTCAAACATCTGGGCGAGTCCTTCAAAAACCTCGGTCAGCCCATCCACGACCTTCTTCGGAGCATTCAAAGCATTCAGTTCGTCCATCATGCGTTTGCCTCCTCTCCGGTTTCTTCCTCATCACCCCACAGGTCATCCAGATAATCGGCCTGTGCCTTCAGAACTGCCAGAATGACCTTCTCGCACAGACCAGTTTCCTTGTGGATACGCTCCAGCATCTCATCGAAGTCGATATCCTCTACCGGGTCGTCTGCCTCAGCATCCGGCTCCTGACCGAAACCGTAGTTGTAAGAGGTCATGCGTTCATCCATGTGGACATGCAGGTTCTCGATGTTGAGTGAAAGGACCGGAACACTGGACGGGCGTGCCGGCATCGGCTTGTCCTGCTTCTGCACTTCCGTTTTTTCCTCTGCCCTGACAGGAAGCGGAACCTTTACCACCTTGGCATCCTTCAGCATCTCGCCAATCATTTCCTCCAGAGTCATGCTCTTCTCATTCTTATTCTCCATTGTCTTTCTCACTTTCTGCAGCTTCCTGCTGCTCTTCGGTTTTACCCTCCATTGGTATGTGATACTGCTCGGAAAGCCTCTTCAGAAGCAGCTCGACCATGCGTCCCGGCTCCGGGAGATTACGAACAGGTTTCTTCAGCTCATATGCTCTCTTGATCTCCGCTGCCATCCCCTCGGATATGGATTCGCCGAACACCCACACTTCATCCGCGGCTTCCAGCCACTCCATTCCAAATCGGATTCCTGTTGCTCGCTCCTGTGCATCCTCATCCTTTAAGAACTGGGTAAAATACAGATGCGGAGCCAGCGGCAGGACTCCCATCGTGGCAAGAATCCTGCAGGCTGTCTTTGCCCTCTGGATGTTTGCCTCCAGCTGTGCCTTCCTGCACGGCGGGTCGTTTGCTGTCGGTCGGTATGGCGAACAAACAAAAATCTTCTTCACTTTGCGGCCGCCTTTCCTGCTGCTTCCGGGTAAATGTCAACATGACCCACAGTGTCCCCCGGTGTGATGACCAGAACTTTCATTCCGTCACCCAAAAGCCAATGGACCAGTCTTGCAGGCAGCTTCATTACCCGTCCGTCCAGCACTTTTTCTTTGTTTTTGACACGAACTTCAATGCGGTGCTTCATGCTCCTCGCCTCCTTAAATAGATATTGAAGTGCGGAAAGCCGATCCCGGCTTTTTGGTCACACCGTTCTGTTTTCCCGGTGGCCTTCTGCCCTTCTAAGTCACAGGCGATGGAGGAAGCCTTAAATCGAACCCCCTCTCCAAAGTTTTTTCAAAATTTTATCTGATGCGATTTTTTCTTCGATCTTCTTACGGCGTTTCCGTACAGCCGCTTCCGATACCTCATCCTCTGCAGCCGCTTCAACATTGGATTTTTCCTGCTCTACGACCTGCCGATATGTATGGAGCTGGGATTCTGGAAGTTCATCCCTAAGCTCATGCAGTCGGACAATATAATCCGGTTCTTCATCCTCTGCGCCCATCGTGATAGCACATTCATATAAAAGGCTGGACTTATCTTCACTGCCTTCATCATCTGCAAAAGAAGCATCCAAGGACAGGTTGTAGGAATCCGGGCACTTTTCGCCGGGATGGGCTTCCTCCCACTCCCGGATCTGCTTCTTCTTGTTTTCATCCGCAGGCGGTTTCAAATGTTTATTGTTGTTGTAGACTTCCCTATCACGGTCCATATGCCACTGACGGATAAACTCTGCCGTCACGACTTCTCCCGTAACCTCATTCACGCCCTCATGGATGACAAGAGGCCTGTCACCGATGTAATAGACGATGACATCCCGAAGATCCTGTGGAATTTTACGGTACATGTTTTTAAATGCGCTGTAATCACGCTTTCCTGCCTTGCTCTGAGCTGCTCCGTTTTTCTTTGTTTCCTTCATTTTTGTGTCCTTTCCGCTCGTGCGGACAGGCAAAGGAAACTCTGACAAGGAGGGCCTTCTGGAAGAAAGTCGTGTCTGGTCTCATAAGAACCCGGAGATCGGCTGCAAAAAGAAAAATGCGCAACAAGTCAGAGGGCACTCGTTACAGTCACAGCGAATTCTGCGGTTAGGTAAACCGTAAAATTCATCGACTGTATGAGAATCCTTTGCCTATTGCGCACTGGGCTCTGTATTCTATTTTTTATATGTTCACAGCCATATCAGCTGTACGCACTTCAAATAAGTGCTAACTCCCCATGTTCTTCTGTGAACACAGGTGGTATAATGGTTCTATCTTCAGAAGTTTTCTTATCAGCTCCCTAAAAAACTGTAACATTACATTTCAGTTGGTTTCCAGTTGGACTCCGGTTGGAATTTAAATTTTAACGAAAGGAGTACCTGCGCCATGCCATTTTCGTATACCTGTACGGACTTTCTCCGTACATTGCTTGAAAACTGTATCGGAACGGTCATGATCGAATGGGAACAATGGAACTTTCCGTCTCCCAGTTTTGACCGTGGATACTTTAACAGCCGACTGAAGCAAGCCATGCCGATCAACGAACTTACACATAAACGGCTCATCCGACTTTTCGAGTGCGTATTTAATCCTGAAAACAGAGAGGGACGTTTTCAGGAACCCCAGGCCGTAGAAGCAGCTAATGCACTGATCGATCTGATTCAAAACTATTTTCATGTTGATTTATCCATCTGGATAAACAGATATACTGTAAATAATCTGGCTCATCGTTCTCACCTCCTCTACTGCCTTGAGCTGATTTTTGCTTTGTCAGAAGGAAAGGAAACTCTCCCAGTTTCTGAAATATCTAAAGCATTGACCGCCTATCTGGAACAAGTCGATTTAAATCCAGAAGTTCCAAGGCCCTCATATCCTGAGCTTTTATCTGCAGTTCCTTATCCTCAGACCGAGCATTATATTGGCCGTGAAGAACTAACTGCTGCGGTTTCCAATAGACTGATAGACGGAGAGTCCTGCTATCTGCACGGCATCGGCGGTATTGGTAAAACAGAGATTGCCAAATCTGTCTTGAAGGAAATTCTTGACACTCCTACTTCCGATTCCGGCATCACTCATGTTCTCTGGGTCGACTGCATTGAAGACAATTTCACCCTTTCTCTGGTTCAGGCCTTGCATCTGGATCAGAAGTTTCATAACATCGAGCAGGCATTTCAGGCGGCCATTAAAATAATCAACAACTATAAAAATCGCCTCCTGATCGTAATCGATAATGTTGACAGCCTGGAACATACAAGGGAATCCTCAATCAGCGAATATCTGCACTGCCGCGTATTGATCACCAGCCGATGTGCAGGATTTGGGTCGCTTACGGAAGTTCCTGTTCCTCCTCTTTCCCTGAATGACTGTATAAAACTTTTTTATGCGTATTATCACGGTGACAGGGATGACATCACACTGCGTAAGATTGTAGAACTCTGCGACTGCCTTCCTTTGGCCGTTGAGCTGCTTGCAAAGATCGCAGATGCTGAAGAACTTCTACTTTATGAATTTTACGAAACCCTTCTGCGTTGTGGCTTTGATATGAGTTCAGAAGAAATCACAGCAGCTCATGAAAAGCTACATTCGGAGGGGACTGCAGTTCAACAGCTGTCCAAGGTTTTCCGGGTATACGGCCGTTGTCCTGAAGAACAGACCTTGCTTGTACAGATATCCACGATCCCGAATATCCGCTTTCTTTTTTCTCAGGCAAAGAGGTGGTTCCTGCTGAGGAACAGGACACCCCTGAATCACCTTGAGCATCTAGGCTGGATCAAGAAAGAAGCTCTCTATGACAACGGCCGGAATCGCTATCGCTATTACATGCACTCGGTCATCGCGGCTGCTATTCGTGCTCAGTTTATCGATGATCTTTATGACCTGTGTCAGGGTTTCATCCATGAGATCACAATTGAAATGACCTCCTGCCTGTCGCAAAATGATGCCACTAAAAAAGAGCTCATCCAGTTCAGCTGGTCCTTGAATGATATCTTCCACGGTCAATTCCAGTCAGAGGAAGACAGCGACTTTTTGTGGGCGCTTGCCGAAATATACCGCGATATCGGCTACTATGAACGTGCATTGCCTTTGCTAGATTCCCTGGACACCCTCTATTGCCAGCTTTATGGTGAGGGAAACATCAAGCTGGCTTCCGTCTGGAACAGCCGCGGCATGATTCAGTATGAGTTATCCCATTTTCCGGCTGCATTGGATGCATACCAGACAAGCCGGGATATTTATGAGAAAAACCATCCGGCTGGTTCTTATTCCCCTTCTGAGAGAATCGACCTTGTAAAACTCGATTTGAACATTGGAAAGACCTATCTGAAAATTGACTACACGAAAGCCGGGACGTATTTTGATCGGGCCTACCAGACTCTTTCCGGGGAAGCAGAAGCAGAACAGCATCTGAAATTGAACGCTCTTGCACATAAGGCAATGCTCTTAGCACATTCCGGCCAGCTTGAAGAAGCCGAGAAGATTTTTGTAGACATTTACAATCAGACCGATGCGAAGAGCAAGGATCGTGAGATGCTTCTGCTTCGTGCAGGCGTGGCACACCATATTGGAAATATTTACTCTGATATCGATCCGTCACAGGCAATGCCTTATTTAGAAGAAGCACGAGATATTTTTTGGAAGCTGCTGTCGCCTACTCATCCGGATACTTTGGATGTGCTCAACTCCGTTTGCTCCCTTCGTCTCACACTGGAGGACGATTACGATGATATTCTGGCTGGACTCCAGAAGCTTCTCGAATTGTTCATCAAAGCCTACGGTCCAAATGACCCAAATACCGGCACGATTTATAACAACATCGGACTGTGCTATTACTACATGCAGCGCCCCGATGAAGCCATCGAAAACTACAAGAAGGCCCTTCAGATCGATTCCTTGACCTACGGTGAGAATCACGAGTCAACCGCGTACATCTTAAACAACATCGGCGGTGTCTACTCAGAATCCGATCATCCTGAACTGGCAATCCCTGAGCACGAACGTGCTCTGCGAATCTATGAGGCAGCTTATCCAAATCACATGAACCTTGACCTTGCTCAAACACATTCCGATTTAGCCGATGCGTACCTTAGGGAAGGAGATGCCGACAAAGTCATGGAACATTTGAATGAAGCATTTTCCATCTACGATAAGATGCTTCCCGAAAACGCAAGACAACTGTTGCAGCCATATTCCACTCTGGCGAACCTTCTTCTCGCTCTGAATGAGTATGATGAATCCATTACCAACTACTCCCACGTCCTGTGGCTGATGAAGGAAAACGGATACACCGAAGATTCGTTTGCGTTCCATGAATTTACCGACAGGATCAATGAAGTCCGTCAACTGAAAGCACAAGCAGCCGCTACTGAGTAAAAAAAAGCCGAGGCAGACTCCAGATACCCATAATTAGGGTTATCTGAATGTCTACCTCGGCTTACTACGTTATTCGAGCAGCACCTGCAAGTAGTGTCAAAAGTTTTTGCTAACTCACACGTCCTGCGGTGAGTCAAGCCCGTTCCAAAATCAAGTACGCTTATCTTCTTCCGGGTCTTCAAATGCCAGACGAGGACCGGAATAAAACTGTGATGCAAAGTCATCCATATAAGCATAGGACTGTAACTGTCCATTCTTTACATACGCGATCGCATCACGGCCATTCACTGTTGCCCGGTTTCCCAAGAGAGTCTTTTTCCCCTGGGTCGTGTAAATCCCATAATCCATAACCATCCTCCCATCTACAACTTTCTTTTGTGTGTTCATATTATTTCCGTCTTGACAAGTTGCGTTTCTTACGTTATTATAATCATGCAAGTTGCGTTTACAAGCACATTATACAGTCCAACTTGCGTCATGTCAAGCGCAACATAGTGAAGTGACATGCACAACCAACGGAGGTTATATTATGAAATTCGGAGAAAAAGTCAGGGCAGCCCGCCTCGCTGCCAAGTATTCACAGCGTCAACTCGCCGACATGACTGGTATTGCGCTGCGCACGATTCAAAATTACGAAAGCGGAGAACGTCTTCCCAAGCAGAAGGAAAACTACCAGCTCCTCGCTACAGCACTTAATGTAGATGTCGACGCACTCAAAGATGATGATGCAGACTTTGTAATCAAGGCGACCGAGAAATACGGTGCGCGCGGCAATGCCCAGGCAGAACGTCTGGTTAAAGAGGTGTCTGGTCTTTATGCTGGTGGTGAACTTGCGGAAGAGGATATGGATGCGATGATGAAAGCCATTCAAGAGGCTTACTGGATAGCAAAAGAAAAGAACCGGAAATATGTACCGAAAAAATACAGAGGCATCTCCGGTGACAGCTCCAATTCTTAAGCGTTCTTATAGAAAAGGGAGTGATTTTAACAATGATCAGTAAACAAGCCTCTATCCTACCACGCCGCCTGATTCGGCGCTATCACACCAATGATCCATTTGAAATCGCTGCTGCTCTCGACATTACCGTTATGGAACGCAGCGATTTCCAAAGGCAGAAAGGCGCATTTAAAGTCGTCCTGCACAACAGTTTCATTTTTATCAATGCAACGATGTCTAATGAAATGAAGCGCATCGTATGCGCTCATGAGTTAGGCCATGCCCTGCTCCACCGCTCTCTCGGTAAAACGCAGGAATGCCTTATGGAATTTGAACTCTTTAATATCACAAACTCCACAGAATACGAGACAAATCTGTTCGCCGCCAATTTGCTTCTGGATGACCAATCCATAGATTCTCTTATTCAGGATGGTTTTGATGTCGTTCAGATTGCCCGTAGTCTTGGAACCAATGTCAACCTGCTGCTCCTTAAACTTCAGCAGATGAACAACGATAATCACCTGCACCTTCCTGATATGCCCAGTCGGAACTTTCTGGGTACGATTTCTGATGATGCAGGACATTTATAATAATTAATGAAGCCATTGCTTCTCCCATTGAAAAGCAGTAAATATAAAAAACTGGCGATGCCAGCAGAAAGGACTCACAAATGAAATACGTGCTTTATCGCTTTCCCAATGCTGTCCGTCACCCCGAAAATTCCAATCCCGAACTCTACGGTATTTTCAAATTTCCTGTCAAAGGTCAAGTCGTTGGTGTTGAGTTTGGCTCCAGTATTGGCGAAGTGACAGACGAACTCATCCACGATGTGAATGATGAACTTTCCGAAGCGTACCCCAAATGTCAGGTAATGACCTATGCGCCTTCCGACGAGATGTACGGTCTGGAAGTTCTTACCAATGAATCTTTTGATTATGAAATGCAGGGGATCGTTGTGGACAAGAGCAAACCGGTCAACACGATCATCTATTTTGGTGTGAAAGAGATGGATGAATAATTTTTATCACCTGAGAGAACCTCACATTGTGAAACTGAGGCACACAATGTCGGGGATAATATGTTTCTTCGGAACATCCACAACAACCGGAACCTGTTGTTCAAGTCAATCATTTCGCTTATGAGAGGTGACCACTTATGCCATTTACAGAATCTGATATCAAAAACTACAGGTGCCATGCCGATGCTGTGATTGCCGAAATCTATCCATTATTAAAGAATGCGGTATCGCCTCATGCCGCCACTTACATAAAGAAAGACATGTTGCGTCTTAAGGAAAACGGTTTGGACGAGCGGATGACCCTGGAAGAAAATAAAACGTTCTTCCATGAAATAGCCCACATGCACTGTGATGCCGCAATTACCGCCCAGATCCGATACAGCAACAAGTCATACCGCGCCACGCTGACCAAGGAATCTATCTTGGAAAAATGCCGGATTTGTGATCTGGATGCTCAGAGCGTCAAACAGATTCTGAAAGCGGCCGGTTTCGATGCTGGAGGTGACCAACATGAATAAAGAAAAAGTCTATGTAAAAGTCAATTCCACCTTCGACCCAACCGGTTTTATGCAGCCGACATCGATCACCTGGTCGGATGGACGTACCTTCCCAATCGAAACAGTGCGCGACTTCCGCCCCGCCGGGACTGCTGACAACGGTTATTCCGGTGACTGCTTTACCGTGCTCATCCAGGGGCAGGAAAAGCACCTGTTCTTTGAGCATCTCGATCCACGCTTCAACGGTCGGTTAGGCCGGTGGTTTGTGGAAAGGACTGGAAAATAACACGAGCACATAGAGAGGAGGGAATTGTACAATGCAACGCACATATCTTGCGATAGATCTCAAAAGCTATTACGCGAGTGCGGAATGCGCCTCTCGACACCTCGACCCGCTTACCACAAATCTGGTCGTGGCAGATTCCTCCCGCACCGAGAAAACTATCTGTCTCGCTGTGTCTCCTTCCCTAAAAGCCTATGGTATTCCGGGTCGCGCCAGACTGTTCGAGGTCGTGCAGAAGGTCAAAGAGGTCAATGCGAATCGGTTAAGGGAAGCGGTACGATTAAGAAAAGCTATGTATAAGGACGGTAAGCCATCCTTCTCCTCTGCTTCCTATGATTCCTTATCGCTTGCCGCCGACCCATCACTCGAACTCTCTTACCTCGTCGCGCCACCTCGGATGGCATATTATGAAAAGGTGTCGCGGCAGATTTATGGCATCTATCTGAAATACATCGCGCCAGAGGACATCGTGGTATATTCCATTGACGAAGTGTTCATCGATGCCACCTCGTACCTATCCCACTATAATATGACCGCACACGACCTTGCCATGACAATGATCCGGGAAGTGCTTTATACGACCGGCATCACTGCCACCGCCGGGATTGGTACGAATCTGTATCTGGCGAAGCTGGCAATGGATATCACTGCTAAGCACGCTGCACCAGACAAGGATGGAGTCCGCATCGCTGAGCTAGATGAAGAGAACTTCCGTTATCTCCTCTGGGACCACAAGCCGCTCACAGACTTTTGGATGACTGGTCCCGGCACCGTCAAGCGGCTAGAAAAGCACGGCATCCATACGATGGGCGAGCTGGCCTATTTCAGCACCGTCAATCAGGATATCTTATATAAGGAATTCGGTGTTGATGCAGAACTGCTAATCGACCATGCTTGGGGGCTGGAACCCTGCGGCATGAAAGAAATCAAGGCATACAAACCCAGCAGCAACAGCATCTCCGAGGGACAGGTGCTCTCCTGCCCTTACCCATATGACAAAGCCAGAATCATTGTCATGGAGATGGCAGACAGCCTGGTACTCCAGCTGACAGATAAAGGACTGGTAACGGATAGTTTGACACTGGATGTGGGCTATGACCGGGAAAACTGTGACAGCGGAAAGTACAGAGGTCCGGTACACATCGACCACTACGGCCGCACCGTTCCGAAGGGCGCTCATGGCAGCACAAAACTGGATAACCCGACCAATCTCGGCAGTATCCTGATCTCTGCCACAACTGAGCTATTCGAGAAAATAGCTGATAAAACACTGACGGTAAGACGGATCACAATAGCCGCTAACCGTGTGGTCAAAGACGAGGGATTCTTCCAAGTTGACCTATTCACGGACACAACCAAGTTGGAAAAAGAGAAAAAGCTGCAAAATGCGATGCTGGGTCTCAAGAAGAAGTTCGGCAAGAACGCCGTACTAAAAGGAACCAACTATCTGAATGGTGCAACGATGAGGGAGAGAAATCAACAGATAGGCGGCCATAAGGCCAAGTAAGGAGGGAGAACATGGACTATAAGAACACACCGGAAGTCAGGACCGTCCAAAGTAAGTATGGCAAAATACTCCATGCTTCCCGCCCGGAACCGCCACATAATCATCCCCGTATGCCGATGTCCAATCGTGCTAAAATCTTCTCTCCGTTTGCCGCCTTGCGAGGCTATGAGGATGAGATTGCTTCTGAAGGCAGAGATCATCTCAAAGGAAATAGAATCGAGCTGTCTGAAGAAGGCAAGCAAGCTCTGAACCAAAAGATCAGCCAGCTTCGGAAAGGACAAGAGATCACAATAAAATATTTCATGGACGGCTACTATGAAGATATAGTCGGAATACTGGATGCTGTGGATACGATAAACAAAGAACTGCGAATTTACACAGGCTTTATAAATGATACCGGCAAAGAGCTGCCGACCATTATTGCATTTGAAGATATATTAGAGATTGGGGTGAATATGACTTGAATTACTACTTTTGCGATGCCTGCCGCTACTGCTTCTCTGCAGAGAAGCTACCTGACCGTTGTCCTGACTGTGGAGCGGTAGCACACGATAATAAAAAGGCAGTACGGCCGGCGAGTAAAACGGAAATCGAGGAATTGCTCAAAATGCAGAAAGAAGATAAGGAGGACACACAAAATGAAAGCACATAAATATTGCTCACTCGGCGCACTTGCCTGCATGGCAGGATGCTTCTACACAGGCTGCAAGAAACTGATGCAGGCTCACAAGTATTTTGCCTACGGAGCATTAGGCTGCATGGGTATGGCAATCTACTCCGGTCACAAAATGATCGCACCGAAGAAGAAAAAAGCTGAAAAGCCTGAAAAGTAAGAACACACGCCCTCGCCGTAACAAGCGAGGGCTTTTTTGAACTTCAGGAGTTCATTTTATTTCCGTCATAAACTATACGCTTCCATCATGAGCCGAATTCCGACTTTCAGACCTTCCTCAAAAGCGATCTTTTCCCATGCACAGCACACCGTTCCCTGCCGGTCCATGATCTTCTCCCAGAGCGGAATCTTATCTCCGACATAGTCCTCTACGAGCCTATCCATACCATCTAACCCTCGCAGCCACTCTTCCAGTTCCTTTTCCTTGGCCTTTGCTGCTTTCCCAGCAACTGTGTTTTTCTCTACTGGGTTGTTCTCTGTATAATGCTCGTAGATCAGATCCAGCAGGTTCTCCACTGGCGGGTAATACTCCGGCTCTGTTTTCTTCAAATACTCCTCCAGCATTTCCTTCAATTTTTCTATAATGCTACCATCCTTCCCAACTGAGATTCGTATCCTCAGTTACGGCACATATTACCGCACACTTCTGTACATAGCAACCTATTTTTTGCGGTTTATCGGACGGCCCATCTTCTCCTTTACCTTGTCAGGCACGTCGATTAGCCCGAACTGATAGAACATCCCATAAATATAAGTCACACCTCGGATATCCCCCAGCGCTTTGGGACGATCAACCACTTCTTCTTTTATATTCCCCAGTGCCAAAACTATAGAACTCCATGCCAAACTCTTGCTCTTCTCCCGCCTGTCAATCCACAGTTCTTTCGTGTACTCACCGTTCTTGCCTTTTTTTATTTCATAAGAGAATGGCAACCCGGAGTAGGTTTTGAATTTTATCCCGGCATAGGCCAGAACCACGCCCCAGAAGTTTTCTTCTGTCGGATCAACCCTCCACCGCTTCATCACTCTGTATCTACGCTGCCGCTCTGCTCCAACACTGATCTTTTCTTTCTCTGTACTTGGAAAGTACACACCTTTTTTATAAGGCAGGTACGAGGTGACTGAGGCTTTGGAAAGATTCAAGATATTTGCGGTTGATAGGATTGCTTCTTTATAGTTCTGTGTTTCACGGTATTCTTCAAAAGTATTTTTTACTTTTTCCGCCACTTCCGATTCATACACACCAGCCGTGATGAGCAGCTTCCGTACCTTGATGGGATTTAATCCCAGTTCTTCGCCGATGGCCTGCAAGGACATCTCAGAATTATAAAGTGCCACAGCAGCATCCATCTGCTCTTTCAGATTCTTCCCGGCATCGTACTCCGGCTTCAGCTTCTTCCGACCACCACCGGGCTTTCTGGTTTTCTTCATTTTACTCATGCAGCTCCAGCGGCAGTCCATCCGGGTCGTGGAAGAAAGTCATCTTCTTGCCGGTGTAATCATCCACGCGGATTGGCTCGCATTCAATTCCTACCTCCGCCAGCTCCCTCACCGTCTGCTCTACGCTGTCTACATAGAAAGCAAGGTGACGCAAACCACAGGCTTCCGGGCGGTTCACACGCTTCGGTGGGTTTTCCTCAGCGAAAATCTCCAGCTCTGTGTATTCATTCACACGAAGATCCAGCTTCCAGTCCTTTCGCTCCGGACGGTAGTTTTCTCTGATGACAGAGAATCCTAACTTGTTCACATAGAAATCTTTTGCGGCTTCGTAGTCGGATACGATGATTGCAATATGATGTATTTTTGATAAATTCATTTTTTCTCACGCTCCATTTCTTTTAATTATGTTTTTCTTTTATTTTCATTATAAACTATACGGCAGCCTTCAAACAATACCGTGTGAACTCCTGGAGTTCAGTTTGTCCACACGGCACTTATTTTTCTTGGGTTCTTGTTATTTCAGCTTTTCCAGAATCTCATCCGCACTTATCCCGCTTGCCAGCAACTTCTTCAGCACAGCCTCTGCTTCGGTCTTTTTAGCTTCTTCAGCGGCCTTAGCATCTGCCTTTGCCTTCTTCGCTTCCAAGGATGCCACTTCTTTTTCGGCTTTCTTCAGAGCAGTCTTCTTCTCTTTCAGGTCAGCCTTCAAAGTGTCAATGTTGGCGGTGATGGATGCGATCTCAGTATTCAGAGATGCAATAGTTTCCTGCTTCTCCGCAATCTGAGTTGCGTAGTCTTTGATAACTTTCGGTTTATTCTTGCTACCTTTGGTTCTGGGCATCGTGATAACCTCTTTCCTTTTATAGTTGTTCAAGTATAGCACTGTGTGGGATAGTCAATTTAGTTTTCGTCATCAAGTTGACATACTTCTCCTTCTATGCAAGCAAACATTTCTCCCATTGGAGTATAGTGATATGTCCAGTTGTCAAGCTCAAACAATTCCGATTTTTTGTTCGGCACATCTGGCTCATTAGAGGTTGCAATCTTGCTTAAGTATTTCATCTCAAGCAAATATAAAGCGCCTAATGCATAAAGAACATTCTTTTGATTAGCCATCTGTATATTCGCATAACGACTATGTTTAATCTTACAAAATCCATTCCAAAATGTAAGTGACTGTGCTGGATTTGCCGCACTCCAACCCTGATATGGCAGAAATTCCATATCTCGCTCTGGAATCAGAATTTTCTGATTCACAATATCAGAATAATCACTTAACACAAAGGTACAATAATCATTCATGTTTTTTCGATCTTCAGCTGCAAACCCACAATACACCTTAAAAAAATTATCTAATTCTGCTCCAATTGATTGCAACAAAAGAGCATACTCATTAGAAAAGGTTCCTGCGTTTTGCCAATCCAACTCAATGTAATTCAATGTGTTTTTAAACTTTTCTTCTAACACAAGATAGTAACGCCAATAATGTTGTAAGAATTCTTTTCGAGTCATACATCACACAGCCTTACATTTTTAATTTTTTCTCACATCTTCGCCAATCATAAGATCGTTGCCTGCTGCTCACCACGGAGAGGTATGTGATATTATTAGAGCAGCGTAGGGAGCATCCGCTCCCAGTATATCACAATTTCAGCCAGTTTTACAGACGCTTTCTTACCTTCATCACCGCACAGTACATCAATCCGCCTAGCACTCCGCCGACTGTGTTATAGAAGATGTCTGATAGTTGGAACGTTCCTAGCCGCATCAATAACTGCAACATCTCAATGCTTATCGAAAAGATAAATGCTATCTTCCCGCTATACCACAGTATCTTCTTCCAACTGTTTCCTATCTTCTCTCCGAACGTCCACATCACTACTGCTGAAAACGGCACCATCATAATTACGTTCTCGATGCACTCGGTGGTCAGCTTCTGTTCGCCATTCACAGTCTCCCAGATGCCCCAACCACCCATGACATCGGACAAAGGATTTAGCCATAGATTACGGTTTAGTAACGTCCTAAACAAAATCATTGATGTCACAAAGGCCAGTAAGAACAACTTCCGAAAGAACACACTCCCCTTGAATTTTTGATACCAAGTCACTATGGCACTCTTCCATCCTTTGCCAGCCTCTTCAGATTCATACGCATATAGATAGAAGAACATGGCGAGGAAGGAAAGCAGAAGTGAAAATCCAAACGGCTCATACAGAGCAGTCAGGATGTTTGTGAGGATTTTGGCTAATACCTTTATTGCTTCCATTACAGATCACTGAACAGATCAGCCTTGTACACGCCTTTTTCTAACATTTTCTTGAAGCTATCCTTTACTGCTGCGACATCCTCATGATAGGTCATGCCGTACCAGGTATCATTGGTTTTCAAAACCTTTACAGACATCTTTCCCTGCTCCAGCAGCTCACCGATGAAGATTGGGATCAGATACTCGGCTTTCTGAGGATTGCTCGGTACTTCTTTCTCGAAAAACTCCTTGAAACCATTTTCCAGCACATCCAAAAAATCAGGAGTCAAGCCCCACATATTCATGGATACCAGAGAATTCACATCAACAACCACACCGTCTGCCTCTGCTCCATCTGCAGTCTTTACGATGTTCTTGGTTTCCACAACCTCAGTCAAGTTTCCATTCTCATCCATCTTGCAGATACCACGAGTCACACCACCATTATCAGACAGGGTGTTCTTCAGCACAAAGCCTGCCATACAGGACTTGCCGCCATTCACCAGATACTCATGAACAGCTTTAAAGCCTTCCTTGCCATAGTAATCGTCTGCGTTAATGACGATGAACGGAGTTTTAATTACGTCCTTCGCTGCAAGCACGGCCTGACCGGTTCCCCAGGGTTTCGTGCGACCTTCCGGTAAAGTTCCCGGAATATCGTTGATATCCTGGAAAGCATAGTCTACAGTTACATTGTGAGAGGAACAAATGAAGGCAATACGATCACCGATGACCTCTTTGAATTCTTTCTCAATATCTTTGCGGATGATAAATACTACATGGTTGAAACCTGCCTCAATCGCATCATGGATTGAGTAGTCCATAATGATATGTCCAGCATCATCCACTGGCTCCAACTGCTTAATTCCTGTTCCGAAACGGCTGCCGATACCGGCTGCCATGATAAGTAATGTTGTGTTCATATTCTCTTTTCTCTCTGTTAAAATTCTTTTTCGCATCTATCCAATACAGCTGCAATTACCTGATCCATGTCATAATACTTATACTCTCCTAGGCGACCGCCGAAAATCACATTATTTTCTGCATCTGCCAACTTCTTGTATTCAGAATAAAGTAAACCATTCTTAGCATCATTAACCGGATAATATGGCTCATCTCCCGGCTTCCACTCACTGCTGTACTCACGGCTAATGATAGTCTTCGGCAGATCATTGCCGTTCTCATCCTTACCGAACTCAAACCATTTGTGCTCAATGATACGGGTCCACGGAGTTTCTCGGTCGGTATAGTTCACTGCGGCATTGCCCTGGAAATTTGGCTTATCCAAAGTTTCCGTCTCAAATCTAACAGAACGGTATTCCAGCGTACCCAGCTTATAATCAAAGTATGCATCAATCGGTCCAGTGTATACAACCTTATCAGCCAATGCATCCAGCTCCGCTTTGTTTTCCAGATAGTCTGTGCTCAAACGAACTTCAATTTCATCCAGCAGATTGGCAATCATCTTGGTATAGCCGCCAACAGGAATGCCCTGATAAAGTGCATTGAAGTAGTTGTTATCAAAAGTCAGCCGAACCGGAAGACGCTTGATAATAAAGGACGGCAACTCCTTGCAGTCACGTCCCCACTGCTTCTCTGTATAGCCCTTGATGAGTTTCTCGTAGATATCGCGACCGACAAGAGAGATGGCCTGCTCTTCAAGATTCTGTGGCTCACTAGTAATCTCTTTGCGCTGTTCTTCAATCTTTGCGGCAGCCTCCTCCGGCGTTACAACTCCCCACATCTTGTTAAAGGTGTACATGTTGAACGGAAGGGAGAATAATTCTCCTTTATAATTAGCCACCGGTGAGTTGGTGAAACGATTAAACTCTGCAAACTGCGTGATGTAATTCCAAACCTTTTTGTTATTAGTATGGAAAATGTGAGCACCATATTTATGAACATTGATACCCTCAATATTCTTGGTATAAATATTTCCTGCAATATTCGGGCGCTTGTCTACTACCAAAACAGACTTGCCATGTGCTTTAGCTTCATGTGCAAAAATCGCCCCATACAGACCAGAACCTACTACTAAATAATCATATTTCATACTCTTTCCTCCCATTCAGTCAGTTATTATTTTTTCTTGATAATTCGTCCAAGCAACTGATTTTCTATTTCTATGACAAGAGATTCCTTTGCAATTGTTAAAATCAAAAAATATACTCCAAAAAATACAATTGCAGAAGCACATAAAGTCATAAAACTTCCCCACTGCATTCTCTTTATTAAAACCGCGAGAACCCCTCCAGCTAAAACAGAACTGCCAATTGCAACATAATGAACCTGTCTATATGCTTCCTTAATAATTCCTCTAAGCGCAACGTACTGAACAATAAAAACAGCGATTTCTGCTGCCAAGGTTCCAATCGCTGCACCTGTAGATGCCATTTTAGGAATCAGAAGCGCATTTAAGATAATATCCACAATCATTCCAGCAATTTCCGAATAAAGAACTACTTTTTCTTTTCCAAGCGGCACTAACATTTGTATTCCCATTATGTTTGTCAGACCAATAAAAAGTAAAGTTGGCATTATAACTTGCATCGGAATAATTGCACCGGCATAAGCATCGCCCGATAAGAAGAAAACGCCCTCCTTTGCAAAAAGCATAAAATAAATCATCATCGGTGTTGCAATCAAAAACACGAAATTGATTGCCTTTTTTGTAATACGGTAAAATTCATCCATCATACTATGTTCGACATAGTATGATGCTCTCGGCAGCAAAACCACACCTAAAGATGTAACGATACTCACGAGAATCGTTTTTATCTTTACTGCCGCATTATAATATCCAACATCTGCGTCTGTACGAATAAATCCAAGCATTACAGTATCCAGATGCGTATATATTGTTGTGGCACAGGACATTGCAAAGAAAATCACAATCGCTTTTAAGTGTTTCTTAAAATTATAGTGACCAACAGGCTTAATGTTGATATAACGGTGTATATGAAAGAAGTTAAAAATATTTGAGGCAGATGATGCCAAAATGGAAATTCCACCATAAATGACATAATCGCTTTGTTCATGCACCATGAGAAACATCGCAACAATTGCAATAAACTTAAAAATAATCGAGCGAACCGTAATATAAGTATATTGTTCAAGTGCTTTATACAGCCATTCCATTCCTATGGCATTAAAAAAGATTGTCAGGCCAACAATCAAGAACAGGTCTTTATCCTGCCGAAATCTTGGGACATAGTATATTGCTGCAAAATAAACCACATATGCCAGTGCGCTCATCATAAGGTTGATAATGAACAGCTCTTGAACCATTTTCGAGAGTTCTTCCCGATTATCACGCACCTTTGCACATGCCCGAATGCCGTATGTTGGAATTCCCAACTGTGCAAAGAGTGTAAAGTAAGATACGATCGAAGTTGCAAATGATACTTTTCCGGTACCAATGGGCAATAGAATGCGTGAAACATACGGAAATGTAATCAGTGGAAAAACGAACTGCGACATCGTAAGAATCGCGTTCATTACAAAATTTAATTTAAGAGACTTTTGTTTTCCCATTTCCTTTCTGTTATTCTCCTTTTCTATGTGCATATTCAATCTTCGGATTAAAGAAAAATCCAGAGATCGTTCCTTTGCACGTCACCCAAACTCTTTTTGCTTTGTGATCCGGTGCTTTTCTGAGAATATTCTTGATTCGCCCACCAATCACACGCAGCCGACGGCCTACTTTTCCATTTTTTCGCGCGATGTACATTCCGTTTCTTGCTTGATAAAAGAAGCGTTCTATTCTTGTCTCATCTGCCGAAACCACATCTGCGCCTTTATTGGATGGTGCTTTATGTACAATAACACTATCGAAATCCAAATAAGCTGGAGCCAATTTTCTCAATCTTGCCGTATACTCCTGATCATCTCCATAAATAAAGAACTCAGAAATCGGCAATCCTGCTGTCTCAGCATATTTTAAATTGATAAAGCAGCCAACAAAAGAACAAGTATCAATCAACAACAGCTTGTTTTTTCTAATTCTGTCCAAATCCAGCCCTAATCTGGAGTTGTACTGGAAATCCGGAACATTCATATCAAACAGTTTCCCATCCGTCCAATACACTAATGAGGCCAGATAGGAAAACTCACCATCTAATGCCTGTCCCTTATCCACAAGGCTTTGCAATGCCTCTTTTTCCGGGATAGAGTCATCATCCATGATCCACGCATATAAATAGCCGAGCTCTATGGCTTTTCTCAAGCCAAAAGCAAATCCACCTGCACCACCAAGGTTCTTTCCGGTATTATAATATTTGATTCTCTTGTCCTGAATCTCTGCAACCATTTCCTTTGTGCCATCATTGCTGTTGTTGTCAACAATCAGGATATCATGGTCCTTAAATGTCTGATTCAAGAGTGCTTCTATGTTTTCTTTTAATAATTTCTTTCGATTATACGTTACTATTACTTCTGCATACTTATTCATATTCTTTCTCATTTCGGTTCCTTTCAAAAAATTCTTTTTTGCTCTTTATCATTCCAACGCAGGCAACAGAAATTATAATAAAAGGATTATATCTAAAAGATAATAATTGCGGGTCTGTTATGCAATGAATAAGGAACAAAGAACATCCCATGCATAGATAAATATTCTTTGTCACAACACTATAGCATTGTACCGCCATCATTGCCAAACATAAAACCACAAGCATTATCACACCGTATCTTACTAACACCTGCAAATATGAAGAATCAACATAAAAATAATCCATACCGGATACTTTTGTGCCATCGGTTCCTGTCAGCCATGTAATGGGTTGACCAAACAATGAAACACCATACGTTTCTAAAGCAATTTTTCCAAAATACGGCCTATTTGAAAAAGCTGCATTTATAGCCACGAATGCAGGCTCATTATAGTGAGCAATATAAAAGTACTGTGCTACTATCGTTGCAATTGCTGAAAAGAATGGAAATATTTCTAATATTCTCCTTGGAAAATCTCTGTCAAACAGAAACTGTTTTATCTTTTCAATATTCAACAAGTAATATAGGATAATGCTTGCATTAATAACAACAAATACAGCTAATGTATCCGTCATCTTATAAAACCAAACATTTATGACTTCAATCAAAATCCAACTTCTAAACTTTATTTTGTTTTTTCTACTGGCAATATACGCCAAAACTGTGTGCAAGAAGAGATTCGGACCAAATGTGGCAAAATAAAATCCCAAGTACTCTCGTCCTGCACTAGTTTGAGACGGGAGAATTCCTATAAGCCATGCAAAAATCACTATCGCAATTGCAATGCCAGCACTAATACAATAAGTCTTCAGAACAGATTCCGGCTCTGCCTTTGAACAATACAATATGAATATAACAATATAGATCAAGTCACTGTCTGCCTGATTGAAGAATATATTTCCTATTATCAGGAGAGCGATTAGTCCCCATAAAAGCAAATTACGAATGCTGAACTTTGAGTGGCGTAAAAGTACCAATACCGGAACAGTTGCCGCAACAATCTTTAATCCTTGACACAGCGTTGCAAGAATTGCAGATGACGAAAGAAGATATGACTGCCCAATGACAAACAGGAAAATACAGATTCCATAACAAATATTTGTAATATCTTTAACTTTAATCTTTGCGCCTTTTGTAGTAATCATTCATCCAATCCATCGTCAAGTGCTGATTGACCCTGCACCCCACAAAATCCTTTCTTTGAATTATTTTCATATTAGCTAATTTTTTCTGGAAGTACCAGCCAATCTCCAATTTTTTTATCCCACTCTTTTGTTTCAAACGGCACAATCGCGCCGAAATGATAAAATGTCATTTCTCCAAAGTAAACTCGACCATTTGCTTCATAAAAATCCACTCGAACATGTGGGAATCCTTCACTGAGTTTTTTGGCAAGCTCAATCATTTTTTCAAAATGTTCTGGTTTTTTGATGGCGGATACAGAGTTCGGATAGTGCTGTGCAATGTTCATGTGGTTAAACTGCATATCATAAAAGTCAAACTTTGTGTTTTTGACGCCTCTTTCCGTTGCCACAAACATCAGTTTCGGCTCTCCATTGAAACAGAAGAATTTATAATCACGGAGTTCTCCGGTTTCCTGATCTTCCATATATTTTTCAGCAATAATTCTCGGCTTGACTCCTTTATATGACCATTCCCTCGTCCAAAGATAATAATTGTTTGCCAGAGACTTTTCGATTTTTTCCTTAGCCTTTTTCAAATCAAGTTTGGATTTATCCTTGCAGACAACCAATCCACCTGAATCATGTGTGCATTTCAGCACAAACTGATTTGGAAGCTCATTGAAGTTGATATCCTCAAATTTATCCCATACACCAAGCGTCGGGATAACATACTGTTCACCAATTTTATCTGCAATATATTTTTTCACTTCGTATTTGTCAACCAATGTAATAAGATCCGGCCTTCTATAATACAGTTTGAGCCAGTTCAATTTTTCGTTGAATGTCTTCGGATTCTTAAAATCAATAAACTTTCCAAACTCTGCATAATAAAAAATTTGCAGATATGGCTTGTCCGGCATCCAATTAAGCAGTCTGTGGTTCACAAAATAGCCAGCCACACGCCGCAAACCATGTTTTTTTTCACCCATCTTACTCACACTCCTTCACATAATCCAAAAGTATCTGCATTTTTTTCAAGGCTTTTTCAGACGAATATTCCTCCAATAAACATCGCCTTGCTTGTTTTCCGCATTCTGCCATCTGTCCAGGATTTGCAATGGCCCATTCCATTTTATCCTTTAAATCTTCAACATTGTTCGTCTGAAACAGAAGACCAGTTTCAAACGATTTGATCAAGCTTCTAGGACCTGTTTTACAATCGCTGGATATACATGGAACACCGAAAGCCATTGCTTCCATTAGTGCATTTGGCATTCCCTCGTAATCAGATGTCATCACAAACATATCCGCTACTTGTAGCTGTTTCTCGATGCTCTGGCTTCTCCCCCGTAGAAAAACATGATTAGCAAGTCCATATTCATCGACTAAACCTTCAAGGTATTTCTTTTGATTTCCCTCACCGAAAATATCCAGTGTAATTTCAGATTTTATCTTTGTAATATCAACCATAGCTTTCAGAAGAAGTGGATAATTTTTTTGTTCGTGAAGTCTGCCTACTGCAATTATTTTAGAAATTTTCCTACTATAAATTTCTTTATGATTATCAATAAACTTTGATGAAAGAGGATTGGGAACAACAAAGCACTTTTTTCTTAAATCGGCTGAGAAATATTCCGATTGCTCTTCATTTTGAATCAGAATGGCACAAGATTTCTTAGCCAGGTAATCGCGAAAATTTCTTAACAATCTTTTTTCTGGCATTGTCCACGGATTATTTCTGATGGTCAAAACAAACGGAATTTTCATTCCTGTGATTGCAAGCCAAGACACATACAGAACGGTTCCAACAAACGGAATAATTACATCAGGATGAATTTCTTTGATAATTTTTCTCATATCAAAGATTCTCATTCCTTTTGTTATTGTACTATCCTTTCGTTGTGGCATTTCATGTATCTGTACCTTTTCTGAAATAGAATAGTCTCTCTCTGACGTTTTATATGTAATAATATGAACGTCTTCGCCAACATCAGCCAATAAGCCAGATAAAACCGAAACAACTCTTTCGGCTCCACCTCCTGTAAGGCTCCTAATTGTAAATAATATTTTCATTCTATCTCCTGTTCCGCTTTTTTGATTCGCTTTACATATTTCTTAAGAGTTCAACCCACTGGTTTATAATTGCGGCTGTATTGAAACGATCCAAATCCTTTTTTGTTTTTGACGCAAATTGCTTTAGCAACGTTTCATTTTTCATCAGTTTTATCGCACAATCTGCGAACTGCTGAACATTTCCTTCTTCTACTAGGTATCCATTGATACCATTATCAATCGTTTCTTCAGGTCCTTCCTTACAGCGAAAGCTAACAGCCGGGAGTCCTGTTGCCATTGCTTCCATCAGAACTAGCACAAACCCCTCATAACGCGAAGATAAAAAAAACAAGGACGATTCCATATATTCTTTATGAATATCATCAGAAAATCCTTTTAGTTCTATATTCCTGAGCCCCAGTCCGTCAATCTGCCCCTGAAGTTCTTTTTGAAGCGGTCCTTGTCCATAAATATCTAATTTCCAGTCCGGGACTTCCTTTTCTATCAAGGCCCAAGCCTCAACCAGCATATCAAAGCCCTTTTGTCTACTTAAACGTCCAACTGCAATCGCACGTTTTTGTGTCAACGGCGTACTTTCGCTTGTATCAACTGCAATTGGGTTATAAATATATGTCACATTTTTGCAATGTTTGTATTGTGTCAAGTAGTTATTTAAATCATTCTTGCCTAATACCACAACGCAATCAGCATGTTCTGCCGCCAGTTTTCTGGCATATTTGACCAGTTTATTAGGGCTTATATAATAGTTAAAATGTTCCCATGCGATACATTTACATATTTTCTTTATCTGCAAAGGAATCAAATAAAGATATAACGCTACATCGACTGCTATCATGACGTCAATCTGTTCTTCCTTTACATATTTAATCAATTGCTTTTCGACATAGATTTTTCTCAAAGCTGAATTCTCGCATTTTTCTCCATTTAGTGAGTAAAGTTTAATGTTTTTATCTATTTCAAATTTGCAAGAGTTTCCATGCTGACAACTGATAATCCTCACATCAAAATTTTTTTTTACTAACTCATTTGCAATGACAGATGTAACTCTCTCAGTACCTCCGCCGCTTTCAAAATTCATTATTAAGAAACCTACTTTTTTATTCATCTCAGGCAGTTCTCCATCGGTTCAAATAATAACTTTCCATATATTTTGCAGTTGCGTCCATATCAAATCCTGCATCAATCACATACTGCTGCATATTGGTATGTGCTTTCAGATTCTGTGCCATTTCAAGTGCTGTATTCGCCCACTTTTCTTCCCCATCACTCAACAGCAGTTTCCGGTAGATTGGTGTAATATCCGTTTCCGGCGGCAATCCTTCAGAGCAGACAATAGGAACACCCGCCGCCTGCGCTTCGATTGCAACAATACCCAGACCTTCAAACAAAGATGGAAAAACAAACACATCCATCGCTTGATAAATTCTGTTCATATCCTTTCTATTTCCAAGAAAATGCACACAATCCGAAAGTCCTTTTTCTGCCACTTTGCTTTTTACTTTCTCTTCTAATGGCCCGGTGCCAACAAGAATCAATTCAGCGTTAGGCTTTTTCTTCTTGATTTCTGCAAAAACATCAATCAGGAAATCATGGTTTTTCTGAGGATGCAGGCGACCAACATGGCCGACAACAAATTTATCCTTTAACCCCAGTTCTTTCCTGATTGCATTTCTGGTATCCACATCCGCAATAAAGTTCTGCGAATCAATCGCATTTTTCAGCACTTGAAACGGCTTGTCTTTGAACAGATATTTTCCAGCTTCCTCAGAGCAGGCGAAAAGATCTGTTGCGTTTTTGGTAAACATTCGTTGCATGAACAGCTTCGGTAAATATTTTATATCGTGTACTGTCTCATTATTATGTGAATGAGCAATTCTGACGGGGATACCTGCTTTCTTTGCAGCTTTCAGGCAGAAATATCCAATCGTGTAGGCGTGACAATGAACAATTTTATATTCGTGATGCTGAGCAAAGAAAACTGCCAAATCTTTTTGAAATTTAGGAAGGTTCAAATCCTCCCGGAAAGACAGTTTGTAAACATGTCCACCCATTTTTTCAATTTCATCATCGTAAAACTGTTTTTCCTTATAAACGACCAAAAAATCAAACTGTACTTTCGTTCTGTCAATTTTCCGGTATATATTCATCAACAAAGCCTGCGTACCGCCAGCTTCCATTCGCTGCAAGATATGCAAAACTCTTATAGGCTCTCCCATGTATTCTTCCTCCACAAAATCTCAAAGAGATTTAATTTTTTGAATCAGTTTATTCGGCAGCACAGATTTCAACCGTGCTTTTGGCTGAAAGCCAACCTTTATATTCCCTATAAAGCCTGGTTCATCGATGCTCTTATAGAAAGTATCTCTAGTCACAGGCCTGTTGCTCGGCTGTACCAAATTATGCTGCTTCACCATTCCCTCTTCCAGTGTCGCTTCTTCCACTTCTGCAAGAGGGCGCATCATTTCAAAGAGTTTTTGGCCTTTCTCGGTATTGACAAATACACTGGATACGCCTTTTGGAGAATTAAAATCAGGGTGGCTCTTGGCAATTCCCCAGAAATCACCTACGGTCAAATCTCCCACTCGGCTCGCATTTGCATAGGCACACTGATAACAGCTCTCTCTGTAACAGTCGCCATCCATAAAATGTTTTCCATAGCGATCAAGAGAGAGTGTCTTTGTCTTTGTCTTTGTCTTTGTCTTTGTCTTTGTCTTTGTCTTTAGCAGATATTGTGTTCCCCAGCCCCGTTTATCTTTGGAGCGGAAATTGAAGTAAATCACTTTACCTGCCGTTTGCTTGTTCTGGTATTCCAAATACTTTTTAAAAAACTTCGGAGACGGAACGCCGTGACAAATCAGGTCAACCGTATATAAATTTTCAGGATTGCCACCCAAGAAAGCATACAAGCCAGCAATTTGGCAGGGTGTTCCTGTAAAAAGCACCGTTTTTCCCTCAACGAGTCGCTGTTTGGCCTTTGCATAGCTGTCTTTCGGATCGGACTGAACATACTTAGAAGATTGGAGTTTTTCTCTTTCAGCATCGGTCGTTACTTCAATGTGACTTACTGCCAGCTGTTCATCATAAGCAGCACCATAGACCACACCACCCGTTTGCAAAACAGTCTTTGCCGCGCTGTCTGCCGCGCCACCGGATGCGGAACGCATAATGTCCGTATCATTTTTGTTGCGCCACGCCCAGACTTTTTGGGGGTTGTTCCGATGAAATTCTGTATTCTCCACCGGACATTTTTTTAGGCACAATTTGCACTCGATACAGCTTTTTTCATCAACGGACGGATACCAAAAGCCCTCGTTACTTTCCACCATAGAGATGCAGTGTTTCGGGCAGCTTTGCGCACAGCTTTTGCATCCCACACATTTCTCTTTTATCCTTGCTACGTTCTCCATCTTATCCCTCTAAATTACTTCGCAGATACTCCTTCGCCACTTCTCGATGTGCTTTCAACAGCTCATCAACTTTTGCGTAATCAATCGTTTCTTCATTGATATTTTCTGCATCTTCAACTTTCGCTGTCATTCTGTCTGCCAAATCCAACCGTTCCAGCAAATCACTCAACTTTTCTTCATTACCATAGCTGTTACCTACACTCTTGCGAATTAATGTTGTAAACGGCCGATGTGTGATCACCGAGAAGATGCTGCCGTGGAAGGTATCGGTAATAACTTCTTCTGCATTTCTGAAATAGGCCAGAACCTCAAAGGGTGAGCAGTCTACGAATCGGTCTGCACATTTTTGGATACCACCAATTGCATATACCTTCAAATTCTTCTTCTTTGCATAAGCAGCAATCCAGTCTGCTTCTTCATTGGAAATACGGCCTGCATACGCATACAGAATCAGATACTTCTCGTCAACCCGCAGCTGTGGAATTTTATCGCAGCAGTTCATGTAATCATAGGTCAGAACCGGGTCCAAGTTATAAACCGGCTTTTTTTCTGTAAGCTGCTCCACAATGGCTCCAGAATTCGCATCTCGTACAGAAATCGCATCAAATTTCTTCAACAATACTCCAACTTCATCAGCCTTTTTATACTTTTCCAGCTTTTCTAATGTTGTATTACCAAAAGATGCCGCATAAGTGAGAAGTCTCTTCGCATGATTATCTTTTCCAAACAATTCCAGCGAATAACCCACATTGGAATTTTTCTGAATGCAGTTGAAAACCTCATCGCTGCCAATCACAAGGCAATCCAATGTCGGGTTATAGTTCATTTCATCCGTAATTCCTAAAAGTGGCATATACTTTTTTGAAAAAGTCTGCTTATAACGAATGAACGACAACTTATGCGCAAATGGAGCCTGATATTGAAAAGTTTCCAGACCTTTTTCGACCTTACGGACAAACTTGTTTTTGCTGTCAGCATTTTCCGTAATTACGGGTGCGCCTACATGGTAGTCTACAAACTCTACTTTGCAGCTCAATTCTTCAATCAGCTGCTTTAATGCATATGCCTGCAAAAACGATCCGTAGTTTGCAATACGCTGCATCGACATGATTCCAACTTTTCTCATCCATTCATCCTCAATACAATTCGTTTACCAGTTTCTCAAGTCCTTCATTAAACTTGGCATTATTACTACTCATACCATGTCCCATGCCGGCAACAATCTGATCATAGTTCGTTATGATGTCTCCCAGTGTATTAATGTCCTCCACCGGAATAATCGTTCCCATTCTCTGCGCCACATTCCTTGCGAACTCAACTTGATGGTCGTTCACATGCTCATTGAACTGATGCTGACGCGGCACAACAATAGGAGTCTTACCTATCTGTAGTGGCATGATAAAACTTGCCGGGCCACCGTGAGTGATTACAATACGGGCGTCGGCCACATTTTTCACCATCTGCTGATATGGAATCAGCTTACTCCACTGACAGTATTTCGGCTCGTATGTACTAAAACCAGTCTGGATAATTACATCTTCGTTTATAATGCCGTCTTTCTTTAATTCATCTATTTTCTGAATCAGCCGATTAAATGGCTGCTCATGTGTTCCTACCGTCACAAAAATCATTTTCTCGTCCCCTACTTAGAATATGCTTCCAAGGTTAACCGCCTTTGGATAAACCTTTTTCTGCTCTTCCCACTGCACAACAAACTTGTCCACAATGGGGTAAACCATCTTTCCTGTCATTGTCGGTTTATCAATTCGATCAAAAACCTCGATGTAGACCAACTTTGCGCCCATCATTTTACCAATATAAAAAAACGGGACCGCAACTGCTGCACCGCAGGAAATAATCAAGTCTGGCTTTTCCTTATGTAACACATTCCATGCAATCTTGGTATTCTTAATAAGAGCCTTTAGACTCCGGTTTGTCGGATAATAACAAGGATACATTTTTTCACCTTCGAGCAGGCTTCTTGCATCCTCCTTATCAAACGTAACCCAAAAATGATCCTTGTTTTTCCAAAATGGCTTTAACATATAAAGGTGGGTTAAATGACCGCCAGATGAACCCACCAAGCATACCTTTATATTTTCTTTATTTTTCATCTGACTCTCTCCTCTAATTTTCCTTGATCTTGCTTAATCTCTCTGGAAAATATCTCTGGTATAGACTTTCTCTTTCACATCATCCAAGCACTTGTCATAGCGGTTCGCAATGATGGCCTGACTCTGCTTCTTGAACTCATCCAGGTCATTAACTACTTTACTACCAAAGAAAGTATCCCCGTCTTTCAGGGTCGGCTCATAGATGATGACAGTTGCGCCTTTTGCCTTGATACGCTTCATGACACCTTGAATGGAACTCTGACGGAAGTTGTCGCTGTTACTCTTCATAGTCAGACGATAAACGCCTACAACAACTTCTTTCTCCTTGCTCTCATCCCAGCTGTCATTTGCTTCATAAGCACCAGCAATCTCCAAAACACGGTCGGCAATGAAGTCTTTACGAGTTCTGTTGCTCTCAACAATAGCCTCGATCAGGTTTTCCGGTACATCGGCGTAGTTCGCTAGCAGCTGCTTGGTGTCTTTCGGCAGACAGTATCCACCGTAGCCAAAGGACGGGTTGTTATAATGAGTACCAATACGAGGATCCAGGCAAACACCGTTGATGATCTGCTGAGTGTTCAGCCCTTTCATCTCAGCATAGGTATCCAGTTCGTTGAAGTAGCTGACACGCAGTGCCAGGTAGGTGTTGGCGAACAGCTTAACTGCCTCTGCCTCAGTAAAGCCCATGAACAGAGTGTCAATGTTCTCCTTAATTGCACCTTCCTGCAGGAGTTCTGCAAAAGTGTGTGCAGCCTTCACCAGACGGGCATTGTCAACATCAGTACCGACGATGATACGAGAAGGATAAAGGTTGTCATACAGAGCTTTGCTTTCTCTTAAGAATTCCGGGCTAAAGATGATATTGTCACAGTGGAACTTTTCACGAACATTTGCAGTATATCCAACTGGAATGGTGCTCTTGATAACCATGATAGCTTCCGGATTGTACTCGATAACCAGCTTGATTACAGCTTCGACTGCACTGGTGTCAAAAAAGTTCTTCTTGCTATCGTAGTTGGTAGGTGCAGCAATTACGACAAAATCTGCATCACTGTATGCTTCCTTTGCATCCAGAGTTGCGGTCAAATCCAACTCTTTTTCTGCCAGATACTTTTCAATATATTCGTCCTGAATCGGAGATTTCTTGTTGTTGATCATATCGACCTTAGCCTGCACAATATCGACTGCAACTACCTGATGATGCTGGCTCAGAAGCACTCCCAGCGAAAGTCCGACGTATCCCGTGCCGGCCACAGCGATTTTATAATTTTTCATAGTTCTGTTCTCCCTCACTAATTTTTCATTTGATAAAACAGCAAACAAGCCCACGGCGGATCACTCAATGGCAATCCACCGTAGGCTCGATTCGTTCTCCTTAATTTTTTACTTGCTGCTCATTTTGTGGGTCAAAACAGAGCTGCACCAAAGCCTCCCACTTATAACCTCTGGATTTCAGCTTCTCCGCAGCCTGTCAGCAAATAAATACTTTTGTTGAACGAGTCGAGCCGTCAAAACCATTTAGTTATCGTAGTTTTTCTTGGTTGACCCTATTATATCTCCAGCCCCAGTGCCAGCCACAGCAATCTTTAAATCCTTAAACTCTCTCATTTTTTAACCCTCTAATTTTCTTTATCATAGAATTTACACTGCATGATTTATATAATCCTTCGTTGCATCATCCGCATGTTTTACAATGCATGGATTCCCAAAAACAATAGAATGGTCCGGAATATCGCAGTTAATATAGGTATTTGGAGCTATAAGTACATCATTGCCAATTACAACATTACCAACAATTGTTGCATTTACTCCAATCCAAACATTATTTCCAATACAAGGTGTTCCTTTTCTTTTTCCACGATTTTCCTGACCAATCGTAACTCCCTTGTGAATATTAACATTGTTACCAATTATTGCTTTCGCATTAATTGTGATCCCATATGGATGTCCAACATAAAACCCATAGCCAATTTCATTATCAACAGAAAACTCAATTCCCTTTTTCTTGGTAGAAATCTCAAACAATTTCTTGTATATTTTATGAAGAAAGGGATTTTTACTCATTTGTGCTTTACGATAAAACTGCAAAAAACGTGGTACCCCCCCCCAGAATATCTCTGCTTATCAAGTTCCAAGATATTTTCCATAAATTCTAACCCTCTATTTTTCCTTATTTATAAAACTCAGCGTACCACTCAGCGAAGTTACGCAGACCAGTTCTCAAACTTGTGCTCGGCTTATATCCAAAGTCCCGCTCCAACGCACTGGTATCTGCATAGGTCACAGGCACATCACCCGGCTGCATCGGAACAAGTTCCTTGTGTGCTTCAAAGTCATAATCTTCCGGCAGCACCTTTGCACGAACCAGCTCCTCACTCAGAATCTGCACGAAGTCCAGCAGATTCTCCGGGTTCTGATTGCCAATGTTGTAAACTGCATACGGCGGAATCGGCAAACCATCCTCGCCATTCTTCTTGTCAGGTGCTTTCTTCATCACACGGACAACACCCTCAACGATGTCATCCACATAAGTAAAATCACGCTTGCAGTTGCCATAGTTGAAGATTTTGATAGTTTCGCCCTTCACCAGCTTGTTGGTGAATCCGAAGTAGGCCATGTCCGGACGACCTGCAGGACCATACACGGTGAAGAAGCGCAGACCAGTGGACGGGATGTTATAGAGCTTAGAGTAGGCGTGTGCCATCAACTCATTAGACTTCTTGGTTGCTGCGTACAGTGAAACAGGATTATCTACCTTGTCATCCGTGCTGTACGGAACCTTCTTGTTGGAACCGTAGACGGAGGAAGAAGAAGCATACACCAGGTGCTCTAGACTCTCGCAATGACGGCAGGCTTCGAGGATATTAAAGAAGCCGACCAAGTTAGATTCCACATAAGCATCCGGGTTGGTGATGGAGTAGCGCACACCAGCCTGTGCTGCAAGGTTGACGACCACAGACGGCTTGTACTTCTCGAACAGCTCCGTGATCAGCTCCTTGTCGGCGATGTTGCCTTTGACAAAAGTAAATGTGGGATACTTAGCCAGCTCGTTCAGGCGGAACTCTTTGAGTGCCACGTCGTAGTAAGCATTCATGTTGTCGATGCCGATGACCGTAGCAGAAGGAGCCTCCTGATAAATTCGTTTCACAAGGTTGGAGCCTATGAAACCGGCCGCACCTGTGACTAAAATTGTTTTATTATCTAAAGTAACTGTGCTCATATGTATTCCTCCATTTTTGTTAACTTCCTAATCTATGTACACATCTGCTCTTCACAGATAGTATTTCTCTCTAATTTCCACTGTGTGATAACCACACTCGGCTAAGTGTTTTCTTATACTGTCGTATCCAATTACCCCAGCAATCATATTTCCCTTGTTTTCTACTCCATAAAACATCCGTTGAGTACACTCGTTTCTATTTCTCTATAGCCGAAGTGTTGATTTGTACGGTCGAACCCCGTATACCCTGCAATGACGTTTTTCTAAGTGTTGGATTGTTGAATCGAACCCTGTCGGCGCATGAGTTTTGTTAAAACTGTATATATCATCCAGTCCAATTCTCACCATTCATTGTTCGTTATGAACAAATCATTCACTTCAACCACTCAAAACATGTAATTATCATCACCATACATGCTCTACTCAACAGCTGTTTTATGAAGTAGGAATCATCTGTTTTTCTCTATTTTTCATGACTCAACAAACCGTTATGATGTAGGTGTCATTAGCGGGTCAGATAGTGTACTCAACAGCAGTTTCAGACGTTAATGATAAACTCATGGATTTTTGTTGTTTTCTCCTGTTTTCCGCCATTTCTATGATTCTTCTGAAAAAGATGTGCCAATTTTGTGCCGCATGGGCCAAAAGTTCAGCGTTTTGTATAAGCATCTAGCATTTACAGCTCATATAGTTGTAAAATATAGCCAATTTCAGCAACTCAATTAGTGTACAAAACAGGTTCTTTTTGGCAATGCTACGTCAATACGGTTTGTTGAGTAGACATTTATCGGCGCCGCAATCATATTTCCCTTGTTTTTTACTTCATAAAACATCCGTTGAATCCTCCTATACCGACCCTTCCCTCTTCAGAACCGTCATCACTGTCTTAAACAAAATCTTTATATCCAATCCAAAATTCCAGTTACTGATATATTCTGTATCCAGTCGCACGACTTCTTCAAAATCTGTGATATCACTTCGACCGCTTACCTGCCACATACCGGTAATTCCTGGTTTGATGGCGATTCTGGCTCTATGATGCAGTTCATATTTCAGCAATTCGTCCTGTAATATCGGTCTGGTACCTACCAGGCTCATGGTTCCATTTAATACATTCCAGAACTGTGGGAATTCATCGAGGGATGTTTTTCTGATAAATTCTCCTATTCCTGTTTTTCTGCTTCCGTCCGGAAGGATTTTGTTTCCAATCACACGTGGGTCAAAGTCAAGCTTGAACATACGCCCGTCGCTCATTTTATTCTGTGCCATAAGTTCTGCTTTGCGTTCTTCGGCATCCATGTACATGCTTCGAAATTTATACATCTTAAATGGTTTTCCATTCTGACCAATTCGTGTCTGTGAAAAGAAGATCGGACCTGGCGAACTGATGTAAATAGCCGGTGCTACAAAAATAAAAATAATTCCTGTAAGGAAACATCCTACAAGTCCTCCCAGAATATCCAGTGCTCTTTTGGCAAATGCCTGTCTGTCTGTAGCATAGTTCATAGTGGTTGTCAGAACCGTATATCCGCCTACTGTTTCTACAAACTGTTTCTGTCCCGAAGTACTTTTCACTTTTGCCAGATTTACATGAACTACCATTCCCATCTCCAGCAATTCCTGTATCAGTTCATCCGGATATGAGTAAGATTCATCTATATTTACAAAGACTTCGTCTACCCATTGCTGGCAGATATAGGATGCTGCATTCTCCAGTTCTGCTACTACAGGAATTCCTGAAATCTTCCTGCCGACTGCATTTTTATCAACGATTATCAGACCATTGATGTTATATCGATTGTAATTGTGTTCTTTTACATTCTGGATTACTTTTGCTGCCTGATCATAGTTCGTTACAATGTATAACGAATGCTCTCCACCTTCTGCCATTTTATGGATCAGATGTTTCTTCCATGCTATTCTTGTGCCATAGGAAAGGAATACATAAAATACTCCCATTAGATACAGAACAGTTCTTGAGAAACTATGTCCATCACTGACAGTGAACAGATACAGACCACTTGCCAGTTCCAGCAGAATCATCTGCCGGATAACAGAATGTAATTCCTGATAATGCCCCCTTCTCAGAACTCCTTTGTAAGATTCAAAAATAATGATTAGAAATAAATCCGCCAATATTACGAAGCTTATCATATTGCGGTAAATTCCCGCTCTGAACAGAACCATTTCGAATCAGATGTGCAATTAGTAAGGACAAGAATAAGCATATTAAATCTATAAGTATGAAATCCTTGTGTTTATACCATCCTCTTGACTTTTTCCTATACATACGCTCTTCCTCATCTTCTCCTTCTTTTTTCTTTTTTTAAAGCATCTTCAATCTGGTCTGATATCTTCGGACAAACCAAATAAGCCGCAGTCTTTTATGTTCCGGCTTTTTTATTCTTTATTTATATTTGTCATATTTCTCTTTCTCATCTTCATATTTGTGCATCACCCTTTTGAAATAATTTCCAGACCTGTGCGCAGTTCCTGCTGTCCATCTCCCGCCGGGAGTACCAGCCACGCAAGGCGTTTATGTCTGTCAATTCTGCGGATAAATTTCTCTCTTCCCTGAAGGGGTCCCTGTGTCACATGGGTTGTGCCGTCTTTGATGTAGCCTGTTGACATTGAGATTGTCTTTGTATCCGGCTGCATCAGTGCTTTCAGGAATTCTTCCTGTTCCGGACGTAAGGGTGTTATGCCGGACATGACAGCTTCTGCCAGAGAGTCTGAGCAGTGCTGTCTGCTCAGTGTGGTTTTCAGTTCCTCTTTGTCCCTGCATTCTATGAAGAAGCAGTTTGTAAACAGCGGTTTCTGCTCTACATGCCAGGAACCCTGGTATCTTTTCATGCAGTCATAGGTGGGGATGAAAATTTTTTTCTTATCCTGTTCTGACAATTGGGTGTCGTAAAATTTCTTAAAGTCTGCGATAATATTTCCCGTACATTCGTACACGAATAACATGGCGGAGGTCACCTCATTTTCCAACTGAAGCCACAGAGTATCACACTAAGGGATTCAGTTTCTTTCGGATTCGATAATTTTCAACTACGGATAATTTTACATAATGTGACACATCTTGTCAATATTTATAAAGCAATCTGCTAAATTCTATGCTATTTTATCAAAGCATATTTATATTATCATTCGTTTTTATGAAATTTTTAATGAGGTTCATCCTTTAATTCGCCATATGGAGCTAAATGGCTTAGCTCATTCACCGTAAATAAAACCGTCACGCGGAAATTGAAAGGAGAACCACTAATTATGCCACGAAAAGGTGAAAACATTTACAAACGCAAAGATGGACGATGGGAAGGAAGATACATCAAAGCACGGTCAAAGACCGGAAAAGCTGTTTACGGATATGTATATGCCCCCACCTATAAGGAAGCAAAAAGAAAGCGCAGTCAAGCTATTATTAATATAGAAGCGAACCAGACTACTATCTGCAAAGTTCCCGAAACTACAATGCCAACATGTTTTATCAGAAAACTGGCAAATGACTGGATGAATTCCATACAGTCTCAAATCAAAAAGTCTTCTTATGTTAAATACTACAATATACTTCATACTTATATTCTTCCGGAATTTGATAATGTTCCATTAAGTGAACTCACTTCATCCCGGATCCAAAAATTCTGTGATGACCTTCTTACACATGGCAGCTCATCCGGAGAGGGACTCTCACCAAAGACGGTTCTAGACATTCTGTCTCTGGTGAGAAGTCTGCTCAGATATGCCCAGATTCAGGGATATCAGCCGCCAAGTACCGGAAAGGAGATCATCATCCGCCAGACTGCGCCGGATACAGTCGTAATTCCACGTTCCTCTCAGGACATTCTCTGCCGATATCTTTATGCCAACATGTCAGAACGCAATCTTGGGATTCTGCTGTGTCTTTTTACGGGAATGCGGGTTGGTGAAATCTGTGCGCTGAAATGGGAAGATTTTTCATTTCAGGAAAAATCTATCCATGTCCACAACACAATGCAGCGGCTGCAAATTCCAGATTCCACCACCGCACAGAAAACCCGTATTATGGTTACATCGCCCAAAAGCAAATGTTCTATCCGTACAATTCCAATTCCAGACAGTCTGATCCAGCTCATTCAAAAGGAATTTCCCAACCGTCAGGGATATGTTCTTGCCGCTGTAAATGAAAAATATATTGAACCCCGCACTATGCAGAAATATTTCCATTATGTACAGAAACAGTGTGGCCTGGTTCCTGTGAATTTCCATGCACTGAGACATACATTTGCCACACGCTGTATTGAACTCGGCTTTGATGTCAAGAGCCTGAGTGAAATTCTTGGACACGCTACTGTAAATATTACCCTGAACCGGTATGTGCATCCCTCCATGGAACTAAAGCAGCAAAACATGCAAAAGCTCTCCTGCCTGTTAACAGTCATATAATCTGGTCAAAAACCCCGAAGCTCCTGATAACTACAGGAGTTTCGGGGTTTTGTACCACTTAGTGTGATAATCTACGATTTCAAGAAGAACATTTTGGGCTTTTCTGATGTAAAAAATAAAGGAATACGTCTATGATTATTATTCCCTGTTTGTATTGATTTATTCGTATTTTTAGAACTTATTGTTCTCATTTTAACAGATTTTTTATTCTTTTTCAAGGTTTTTGTTCTGAAAATGGACAAAAAAATACCCTGTCAGTTTGAAACCGGCAGGGTTAATACTATCCTTCTCCTGACATACTGGCTTTTCTTTCCTGTCTGTGTCAGATAGCCCGTCGTAAACAAAGCACTCCACATATTGCCTTCCCATCAGACCACAATATACAATACGAAAAACATACGAAGCAATTGACATACGTATAAATACGTATTGCAATATAAGTATGATAAGGAAAGGAGATATAAAAGATCCCAATGTTGCGATACTTAATTGTTTTTTCCATAGTAGCCTTCATGGCTATACTCTGACCACTTCAAGTACATTTCCTGATAGTTCTGTTTGATAAACTCCTGTATCTTTCTGATTTCTCTATCATTGAGAATACCACGATTCTGCAGCACAGTATCGCCGTTGTCTTTTACAAAAAACTTTGCCGAACCTGCCTCGGTTAATTTACGGTCACTCGCATGAACGTGCATACACTCAATCACACAGTAAGATGTGAAGTACAAATAGTATCCTGCAATTTTATATTCATAATACTTCGGCATCTTAATCCTCCATAAACTTACGGTTCTTCTCCAGATAATCTCCAGCAATACGCACTTCAATGTCATCCATGCTTGTTTCAAGTACCTTACCATCTTTTGAAAACACTGCCGCACGATCTGGGCGATTCAGATTCAACACGCGATAGCCCTCTGTGCATCGTGTGAACGCATAGCCGTTCACAATCATGTCCGCCGCATCCGCAACCTGTTTAATATCAGCCATTTGCAACCTTCACTCCTTTTATTGGTTCTAGAAATTTATCAGCATCAAAATAAAGATTTTGAAGAATCGGTACAAGATCAATGTATTCTTCTTCCGGTTCAGCATTCTGCTTATACTTCGCCATCACTACCAAGTAGCCGTTATCCCACTCTTTCACTTCCGTGTAATGCTCCAAAGAATACGGTGCAGCAAAGCGAATCACATGATTACCAAAACGAAATACTGTATAATTTTTCTCATTGCTAAGAGTAGCTTCACCAGTCATGCTGAATCCTCCTTAAAAAGTCTGTCCACCATTTCATGGATTTCATTCACTGTTTCTATATCTGATTTCATTGAACATGGACACGAAACCTGCTGGGAGAGTTCGCTGATTCCTTTCATGAGAAGAGAAAATCTCTTTACTGTAACGTTTTGAATATCAATATCACCGGCTTCCAATTTCTGAACCCAGCGAAGATCCAGCCCTGCTGCATCAGCAAGAGCTTTTTGGGTAATTCCCAGTCCTTGTCTCCACTCTTTTATCTTAACCATGTCAACTCCTCCTGTGCCAATTATACGTCAATATTGGCGCAGAGTCAACACAATTTTCTTTGCTTAGATCCTATATTTATAAACCGGATTACATTGATAATACTATTGATTTGAATTCCAATGCAGCCAAAGAACTTGACTGGATGAGTTTTTGGGAACAATTATTTGTAAAATCTGTCAATTCCTCATTAGATTCTTTTGCCCATTTAAATGAAGAATTAAAAAAGGAACAAAACTCTGAAAAAAAGACTCTTCCCATGAATTTGGAAGAAGATGCTCTTACCGCTTCTGAAGAGAAATCTATGATTCAGTCAGGTTATCTGACACGCGATGGAGAAAAATTATATTTACCGGAAATTATACGTTACGCACTTGGATTTCGATACGAAAGAGAAGCACGACCTCGTGTACTGTCGTTACTTCTTAAACATTAACAGTATACTTTTCTCCAATTATCACCGAAAGGCTCCTTACGGAGCCTTTCAAAATCAACAAATCCACTTTTCTGCAGTTTTAGCAATCTCATCTTCTACTTTCTCTGCCATTTCTTTATTCTCAGCACTGACAGAAATATAAATTTTCAGCTTGGGTTCGGTACCGGAAGGACGTACCACCAGAGAGCAGTTATCTTCCAGCAGAAATTTCAACACATCAGACTTAGGCAATCCATCCAATCCCTGTACATAATCCAACAGCCTGACAACCTTCTTGCCGCCAAACTCCTTAATGCCACCGCGGAATGCCTGCATGATGCTCTGCATCCTGGCAAAACCGGCGCTGCCATCGAACTCATAGCTGTGCAGGGTGTTCAGGCAGTAACCATATGTCTTATACAGTTCATCCAGCCTGTCCAACAGGCTGATGCCCTGGGTGGCATAGTAGCTGAACATCTCACAGATCATATACGCACCATCCACGCCATCCTTGTCGCGAACGTAAGAGCCGGTCAGATAACCATAGCTTTCTTCGAAGCCGAACACATAACTGTCTGCTTTCCCCAGCTGTTCCAGCTTGCCAATCTGCTCGCCGATGAACTTAAAGCCGGTCAACACGTTGACAGTACGCAGTCCGTAATGGGCGGCAATCTGCTCGCCCATATCCATCGTCACGATAGTCTTGATCATGACCGGGTCGGCAGGCATCTTACCGTGCTTGATGCGCTGACTGCAAATGTAATCCAGCAACAGCATACCTGTCTGGTTGCCGGTCAGCAGCTCATACTCCCCAGCCTTATTCTTGACGGCAATACCCACACGGTCACAATCCGGGTCAGTTGCCAACAGCAGGTCAGCGTTGCACTTCTTGGCATACTCCATGCCCAGTGCCATTGCTTCCTTGATCTCAGGATTCGGGTAAGGACAGGTCGGAAAGTGTCCGTCTGGCTGCTCCTGCTCCTTGACCACCGTAATGTTAGTGTAACCCATCTCCTGGAGGGTGCGGGTCACTGGCTTCAACCCCGTACCATTCAGCGGGCTGTACACGATGGCTACATTCTTGTTGACGTTCTCGCCAAACAAGACTGACTGACTCTTGACCTGCTCTACAAATGCAGTGTAAACCTCGTCCGGAATATACCGTATGCTGCCGTTTGCCACGCCTGCTTCAAAGTTGCTGGTCTTAACGTCCGCAAAGATGTCAAGTTTTTCAATCTCAGCAAGAATCTCCGTCGCTGCTTCGGTCGTAATCTGACAGCCGTCAGCACCATAGACCTTGTAACCATTGTATTTGCCGGGATTGTGGGAAGCTGTCACCATGACACCTGCAGAAGTATGTAGATAGCGAGTCGCAAAAGATACGGTCGGTACCGGCATCAGGACAGGCCAGATATTGACACTGACACCATTTGCTGCAAACACCCCTGCTGCGACTTTTGCAAACACATCGCTCTTGATACGGCTGTCGTAGCCGATTGCAACAGAAGGTTCTTCAACGTGTTTCTTCAAATAGTCTGCTAATCCCTGAGAAGCCTTTGCAACTGTGTAAATGTTCATGCGGTTTGTTCCTGCACCGATCACACCGCGCAGACCGCCTGTTCCAAATGCCAGATCACGATAAAACGCATCCTCGACTTCCACATAGTCCATTGCCTTCAGTTCCGCAGCAACATCAGTATCTGCCACTGCATTTGCCAGCCATCTTTCATATTCCTTCTTAATCTTCATCTTACCTACCTGTCTTTCCCCATACCCTGGAGTTCTGTATTTTATCCTCTGATATCAAGGAACTGCGCCTGTCCGTGAATCGTAAGGACTTCTGAATCCGCCGGCACAAACACACAGTCTCCCTTATAAAAATTAACAGTTCCCTCGTCATAGGATATCGTGCCACAGCCATCCATGCACAGTAATACCCGAAATGCCATCCTGTCCGCACGGTAATGCACCGTCTGTCGGCGTTCTGTATTGATAAGCATCCGGTATACTTCAAAATATTTGCAGCGTATCAATAGCTCCGATGCCATCCCCGGACGGTACTTCAGAACCCGCAGCGGCTGTCTCGGCTCTGCACTGCCGTGAAGATCTGCCACATCCAACGCCTTGTCAATATGCAGTTCCCTTTTCTTCCCATCCTTTCCTATGCGGTCGTAATCATACAGCCGATAGGTCAGGTTTGAGCTTTCCTGGATTTCTGCCACGAGTGCACCTGCCCCAATGGCATGGATCGTGCCTGCAGGGATAAAAAACAGGTCATCCTTGTGAATAGGTACCTTCTGCAGATACTTCATCACCGTACCTTCTGCCAGTGCCTTTTGCATTTCTTTCTTTGTGCAGTCCTGCCGCAAACCGTAGATCAGTTTTGCATCCCTGGCTGCATCCAGCACATACCACATCTCCGTTTTTCCAAGCTGACCATGTTCCTTCATCTTTGCATAGTCATCATCCGGATGCACCTGCACAGACAGATCCTTTCTTGCATCGATCAGCTTCACCAGGATTGGCAGCGTTGTTTCGCCCTTATGCCGTTCTCCCAGATACTCCGGGTGGGCTTTTATGACCGCAGTCAGCTCCATTTTGTCAAACGTTCCACAACACACAGTACTTACCCCATCCGGATGCGTGGAACATTCCCATGTTTCTGCCAACGGAGACAACTCAATATTCTTCCCATATTCATCGTTCAGCCTTTTTCCACCCCACAGGTAATCCTTACCTGCCGGACGGAGCAAAAGGGGTTCATTTCTTTTTTCCATGCATACGTCCATTGATCACCATTTCTGTCTTTCTTACCAGTCGTATTTTCTATCTTATTTACTGCTCCAGCTCAAACTTCTGCTTATCGTGGACGTTGATATCCGCACCCAGCTGTACCTCAATCAGCTTCAGTTCCGTATCAGCTATCACAGTATGACGGCAGCCTGCGGACATAGTTATAACGTCACCTGGCTTTACCATCTGCTCCATACCATCCACGATGGTTTTTCCTTCACCGGATATGACTACCCACACCTCATCCCGGTTCTTGTGGCTGTGGTAATTCATACTGTGGCCGGGATTTAAGGTTACCTTAATCGTCAGAGATGTGTTTTCCACATCGACCACCTTAAAGCTGCCCCAGGACTTCTCAGCAAACATAATCTGCTGTTCAAACTTATCTACAAACGGCTTAATGTAAGAACTCTGCTCTTTATCCGAGACCAGAATGCCTTCCGGTGACGCGGAGATCACCACATCATGCAAACCCATTGCCAACACCGGCACATCCATTTCATTGATGATATGGACTCCGGAGCACTTGTCGTTCAACTCTCCCTTACCAATGATGCTTTCGTCCATTGCCTCAGTCAGCGTATTCCATGTGCCAAGGTCTTTCCACATACCGGCAAAACGGACAACCTGAATCTTCGGCTCATGCTCTGCCACAGCATAGTCGAAAGAGATCTTCTTCATGGTATCGTACTTGTCGAACAAATCCTGATAGTCTGTAAAATCCATCATCTCATGGGCTTTATCCATCACATAACCCAGTTTATAAGCAAACACACCACCATTCCAGAGTGCTCCCTGTGCAATATACTGTTCTGCCACGTCCGCTGTCGGTTTCTCCCTGAAGGTCCTTACCTCAGCTACATGGTCTGCACTCTCAGGGATGATGTAGCCGTACTTTTCGCTGGGATAGGTCGGCTCAATACCCATCAGTACCAAATTTGCCTCGCACTTGTCTGCCTGCTCTGACAGTTCCTTCAGTGCTTCAAAGTAACCATCCTCCACATAGGGGTCAACCGGGCAGACTACCACAGACTCAGACGGGGCAACATGCATCACATCCACCAGATAAGCTGTTGCCAGCGCAATGGCCGGAAATGTATCACGGCGGCATGGCTCTACGCTGATGCCCACGTCCTCACCCAGCTGGTTGTGGATTGCAGAAACCTGTGTCTTACCGGTAGCAATGGTCACGGTCGCATCTGTGTCCACCTTCTTGATCTGTCGGTAGACACGCTGCACCATGGACTCATAGGTGCCGTCCTCCTTTTTAAAAATCTTGATAAACTGTTTGGAACGGATGTCATTGGAAAGGGGCCACAGACGCTTGCCGGAACCGCCGGACAACAAAATGATATTCATAATCTTCTCCTCGCAAAAATAAGATCAGCGTTCAGCGCGCATGGGATTATTCAGGAAATCCTCATACGCAAGGCGTATGCCATCCTCAAGCTCGGTTTTATATGTCCAGCCAAGGTTCTTTGCCTTGGAAACATCCAGAAGCTTACGTGGTGTACCGTTTGGCTTATCCGAATCCCATTTAATCTCACCGTCATAGCCTACAACCTTCGCAACCAGCTCAGTCAGCTCCTTAATAGTCAGTTCCTTACCGGTACCGGCATTGACAGTCTCGTTACCGGAGTAGTTGTTCATCAGGAACACACACAGATTTGCCAGGTCGTCCACATAAAGAAACTCACGCAGCGGAGAACCATCCCCCCAGCAGGTTACACTTGCAGCACCGCTCTCCTTCGCCTCATGGAAACGGCGGATCAGCGCCGGAAGCACATGACTGTGTGTAGGATGATAGTTGTCATTTGGACCGTACAGATTTGTCGGCATTACGGAAATATAGTCTGTGCCATACTGGCGGTTCAGAAACTCACAGTACTTTAACCCGGAAATCTTTGCCAGTGCATATGCCTCATTGGTTTTCTCCAGTTCAGAAGTCAGCAGGCAGCTTTCCTTCATCGGCTGGGGTGCCATACGCGGATAAATACAGGAAGAACCTAAGAATTCCAGCTTCCTGCAGCCGTTCTTCCATGCAGAGTGAATCACATTCATTTCCAAAATCATATTATCATACATGAAATCAGCCAGTGCATTCTGGTTTGCCACAATGCCGCCTACTTTGGCAGCTGCGAGAAACACATACTCCGGCTTTTCTGCAGCGAAAAACTTCTCCACTGCATCCTGACGGGTCAGATCCAGCTCCTTATGAGTACGTGTCACAATATTCGTATATCCCTGACGCTGCAGCTCACGTACAATGGCAGAGCCTACCATTCCGCGATGACCTGCAACATAAATTTTTGCATTTTTTTCCATCATAATCATATGCCTTCTTTCTTACATAACAGCTTTCATGGCCTTCTCACGCTTTGCAAGCTCACGGTCATGCTTTGCCATAATCTCCACCAGTTCTTCATAGCTCGTCTTCTGCGGATTCCATCCCAAAACAGTCTTCGCCTTAGTCGGGTCGCCCCACAGGTTGTCCACATCAGTCGGACGGAACCACTGGGGATTCACGCATACCAACAGCTTGCCGGTAGCTGCATCGTAACCCTTCTCATTAATGCCGGTACCTTCCCAGCGGATGGTCATACCGTTAGCTGCAAACGCCTTCTCAGTGAAGTCGCGGACAGTGTGCTGTACACCTGTCGCAATGACAAAATCCTCCGGATTCTCCTGCTGCATGATCAGCCACATGCACTCAACATAATCTTTGGCATAGCCCCAGTCACGCAGGGAATCCATATTGCCCAGTTCCAGATGATCCTGCAGTCCTTCTGCAATGCGTCCCGCAGCCAGTGTGATCTTACGGGTAACGAAATTTTCACCACGACGCTCAGACTCATGATTGAACAGAATGCCGTTAACAGCGAACATTCCATAAGCATCACGATATTCCTTCACCATCCAGAAGCCATACTGCTTTGCCACAGCGTAAGGGGAATATGGATGAAACGGTGTGGTTTCTTTCTGTGGAACCTCTTCTACCTTGCCATACAGTTCAGAAGTAGATGCCTGATATACTTTACAGGTCTTTGTCAGACCGCAGACACGGACAGCTTCCAGCACACGCAGGACACCCAGTGCATCCACATCACCGGAATATTCCGGCGCATCAAAGGATACCTGCACATGGCTCTGGGCGGCCAGATTGTAAATTTCATCCGGTCTGATCTCTCCCACCAGACGGATCAGCCCTGAAGAATCAGACAGATCTCCGTCATGAAGTTTAATCACATTTTTTTCGACCAGATGATCGATACGGGCAGTATTTGAAATGGAAGCACGACGTACAATACCGTGAACCTCGTAACCCTTCTCCAGTAAAAATTCAGCCAGATAAGAACCATCCTGACCGGTGATACCGGTAATCAATGCAACCTTAGACATATATTAACCTCAACTTTCCTTTTGATTTACTTTCTGTTTTGATCAATAGCAACTGTTCAATACCTCCACAGTTACTGCATTTATTTTAGTAAAAAATCCGGAAAGCCTGAATTCACGATATTGCCCTTTCTCCCTGTTTTCTTACATTATCTTGCTCTCTTTTCTCACTTCTCCCACCTCTCTCTGTACTCTAAAGGACTCATGCCTTCCATCTGTCTGAAAACCCGGCTGAAATAATGAGGCTCCCCCAGACCACATTTATAGCCGATGGTCTTTATCTTTTCGTCGGAAAAGCGGAGCATATATTTTGCCTTCGTGACTCTCCTGTTCATCAGGTAGCTGCTGATACTGACACCAAACTGCTCCCTGAACACGCGGGTCAGATAGTATTTACTGATAAAAAAATGCTCTGCCAGAAAATCCAGGCTTATTTTCTCCTGATAATGCTCATCCAGGTACTGCTTTACAGGAAGTACATTCTGTTTTTTCAGATCTGCATCCCTGTGTTTTTCTCCCGGGTGCCAGGACTCATTCATCAGAAGTGTCAGCAGATAATTCAACTCACTGTTGATCTTCATATCCCGAATGTAATCATCGGAATCTGCCAGCTCATAAATCCTGTGACAGATTTCCAGAAACCCGGAAACAGAAACGGGGTGGAAGACTGCTCTTCCACCCCGCTCTAAATACTTGTCATAAATTGCTGTCATATTCGGACCATAGAAATGTATCCAGGATAAACTCCACAGCTTCTCCGAACTACTGTGTGCATACTGTTTCCTGCAGTCAATAAACACACAGTCTCCTGTACGAAGAGAATAAGTCCTGCCTTCACAGATGAGCTCACCCTCGCCATCTGTCACTGTAAAAAACAAATAAGAGGACAGATTACTGCGCCCTGTGCTGTGAGGCTTATGTACCTGCAGAGAGCCAATCTCCTGCAGATACAGTAAAGAAGTCCTGGCAAAATTTGACGGTGTATATAAAATCCTGTCAGAGGTGACAACCGGTAATTGTGTATTAACAAATAAATCTTTCATCTGATCTTTTCCTTCGGAATTTCTATTCCCATACAAGATTACAGTCAGCTACGCCAACGAGACTGTCCATAAATACTTCTTTCAGACGTTCTTCTACCATCTGCCTTGTCACACCCTTTTTCAGTATCACCTGAAGGAAACCGCCGCCACCGGCACCACATACCAGCTTTCCGTCCACCAGCTCCTCAATACTGCTGAAAATCTGCTCAATCAAAGTGTTACTGCTTCCGGCATCTATTTTCTTACTCAGTTCCCAGTGATAATCCAGAAGCTTTGCAAAACCGTCTACGTTTCCACGCTCCAGTTCAAAGCGCATCAGTGCTGCTGTTTTCTGAATCTCCTCCAACGCAAACAGACTGTCCGGTTCATTGCCCACATAACGTCCCACCACATCACGGAGAAGATTTCTCGCCAGACGCCTCTGCCCTGTATAGATCAGGACAAATCTCTCATCCAGTTCCTTCTTTGCCTGCGGTGAAAGCTCTATGTGTGCTACCTGAAGCTGCTGTTGAAGCCCAGGCATGGAGGTAATATATTTAAGACCAGATGTAATACCTCCGACCTGATCCTGCCATCCGCCTCCTGTAGACATGATCTGCTCCATTGCCAGTACATGGGCATATAAATCTTCTTCTGTATATGCGATTCCCATAAATTCAAACACTGCCTTCACACAGGCTGCCGAAAGAATAGATGAGGTGCCAAGACCGGAACCTTTGGGAACATTTGTTACCTCAGAATGCATAACAAAACCACTGCCAAGACGTTCCAGTATTTCACCCAGAGTATGTCCTTCCCTGGGAATGATCCCACAGGCAAGAAGACAAGCCTTCTGCAGGGCAAAAGGATCATAAGGGTCACCTGTAGCCTGCAAAGGCTCAATCGTGTCAAACTCTCCATGAACATCCATATCCCGGCTGTCAAAAACAACCTTCTGCTCAGAAATCCTCTCCAGTGTCACCTCTACCGGCTTCTCCCCGTTCAAAAGAATAGCGGCATTTAATACAGTCCCGCCCTTTTCATTACAATAGGGCGGTGTATCACTCCAGCCACCTCCCCAGTTCACACGAAGAGGCAGCCTGACTGTATGATGATCTGTGACAATCCTTGCCTGTTCATTATAAGCAAGGCTTTTGATCGTCGCTTCAAGAACTTCAGACTGAATAATGCGGAAACATTCCTGCACCTCATTCTCATCCTCAAGAATCACTCCCAAATAATAATGCAGACGCATTTTTTCACCGAAATCTGCTTTTCTCAGACGCTTTCTCAGCCATTCCTTCTGAATCTTTGTCAGAGACTGCAGCTTTCTTATACTCCCTGCAGGAACCTGATCTCTGATTGCCTTTGCAATCCCGTCCATAGTTACCAGATCTGCCATCCGTTTATTCCACGCTATGATAGCATCCGGATCCGCCTCATTAAATCCGGCGCAGAGAGACTTGTGGGAAGCTGCAGTCCATAAAGATCTGTCAAAATCTTTCCCTCCTGTGACGATCTCATAAAGTTCCAGTGCCGCATCTGTTGCCTCCCGGATCGTATCTGCCTCCTGATACAGTGCAGCAGACCACAAGGTATGTGCCTGTCCGTTCTCCTCCCAGAATCTCACTCCAAGTGTATCTTCCAGTTCATCCAGATCCCTGCCAAACAGCCGATTCTCCTTAGGATTATCGTTTACACCAAAAATACGAACAATAAATTTGCCGTTTCTCTGCTTCAGCCCATGAAGGACAACATTATCAGGAATAACCTGATCCTGCACATCTATGTAAGAGAGCACACTGTGGCTGCCAATCCTGGAATTCCCATGCACATAAGAAACCTCCAGATAACAGTCCTTCCCAACAGATGCCCTGCTGCTCAGTACACTGTTATAGCCAGACACATCACTACGGATACTGCTGCCCACTTTCCGGCTCCATCCCAGATAATGGTACTCATCCACACCTCCATTCATCAGCTCCAGTATCTCCCTGGTCGTTCCAAAATGAATAAACTTCGCAGGTGCCAGACGCAGAAGCTTCATCCTGTAGGGACGCAGCACCTCCCACACACGGGTTCTGGCAGCCGTCAACTCCGGACAGAATTCACCCTCTGGCTTCTCCCTGTAAAAATCCTCCAGCGTAGAATCCGAAGCCAGAGGATAAAGGAAATCAGCGTAAAGAGAAAGACGCGTTCTCTCATTGACATTTCTGTCATAGTCCGCGTCTGTTTCAATCAGTGAATATAAAGATTTCATAATGTCAGTACTAAAGATCAGTGCCCCGGTATCAATATCCACACAACCGGATTCATTGACTGCTCCTGCTTCCCGCAGGACCTCCACAGATTTCTTCTGCAGACAGCACTTCACATTTCCGTCCGGTCCATTCAGATAAACACCATGGTTCTTGCCGGTCTCTACGTTTTCCTTAAAGGATATGGCAGCTGCACCCACATTGTTGTAGTCAATCTGAAGAGGATTAAATAAAAGCAGTACATCTCCCGACAGCAACACCATCCCTTCACGAATCCGCGAAGGAACAGAACTCATGCATATCATGAATTCATCAAATAAAGTGGAACTGCGTCCATTGGGTAATTCATGAGGCACCGGCGAAAAAAGCTTACCCAGCGCAGAATACTGAGGAACACGCTTACTGTCCCCGCCGGAATGAATCACCAGCACACGAAGGCTGTCAAAAGATCCTTCCTGTTCATGAAGATATCTCAGAACCTCCAGCGTAGCCCCGCCGGATCCGACACGCCTGCCATCACGGTCCGGGATGGCAATAAACTTCGTGCCTCTCGGCAGGAAGTTCTGCCTGTCCGCAATCTGTTTACGGAAACCTTCTGCCTGCTGCTCATTGGAAGCAGTCAGGATCACGTAGTCCCAACGTGGGAAGCTACGGAGTTTTAAAGATCTGTTATAATCGTCCCAGCAGTCATTGTAGGCCTGGGACAGGAAAAGGGAATTTAGATTTGTCATGGGGTTAATCTCCTTGATACTACTGAATTATTGTTATATTCCTGATACTTAGCTTCTAAATATGAAAAGAAATATAAATCCGTATAACAATCAATATCTTTTGCAGCATATGTTTTAAGCATTTTAATCGGCCAGTTATTATCTGGTAATATATACCTTTGAATTGATCCATACGTATAATCTGATGCTTCAAAAACAGTGTAATATTCATCTGGGAGTATGTCTGTTTCCTCTATTTTCAAATACATTTTGCCAAACTGCTTGAAACAATCTTTTATTATTTCAATTAAATCTTTTGAATAGAAATTTTTAGTATAAAGCTTTCCCAGTCCTGAACAAAAATCTTTTATTATTTCTTTATCTTTTTCATTTTGATTCAAATTTTTTATTATCATCATCCAGAAGTAAAGTTCTAAATAATATGAGATATTTTTCTTAATATTTTTGACAAGTTTTTTTTCTACTCCTGCATAAACTTCGTCTATCTTATTTTCCAGCAGAATTTTTAATGGAGATATAGATTCTCTTTCTACTTCCTTTAACTTTGAAGATAATATAAAATACCCTTTGTCCGCTAATTCGGAAATATTACTTTGGTTTTCTATTTCTGTCCAAACTTCCTCTGAAATTTCCTGCAAATCAGAAAAATTTCTTTTTTTAGTTTTTACATCTTTTATTTCATAATTTTCGCAGTCAAAAAAACGCTCCAACATTAATACTTTAATAAGAATTGGATTAGACGTCATGTTATATTTTATATACATGTGAGGGAGTTCGCCCTGAAACTCCAATAGTTGTTTTACTTTATTTAATTCTTTAATTCTATAAGCAGCATATGTATTACTCAGGAGAGCAATATGTAACAATTTAAACAAATTATATTCCAAATCGAATATAATTTTCCTTCTTCCTGTAGGATCTTCTTCGCTTATTTTAAGTGCATCACAAACTGTCACATTATATACTCTTCTATATGAAAAGTCCGCTTCATTTTGAAACAATGACATAAATGTACTTCTCATACTGTCATCATTTGCATTACCAGCACAACAATTACATATATATTCTTTCCTTCCATTCCGCCTTTTCATAATAAGTGGAGTTTTGCATTTAGAACATATTACGCAACGTGACTGTGAAATGATTTCAAAATATATCCGATCCCATTCCTGTAAATCATCACATATTCTTAACAGATACGATATAGGATTCATCCTAAAAGAAATTCTGGCTGATGCTGCATTCATATTTGAGCCATAAGTATCCGTATGTGTATACATTGCAAGTGCCCCCAATTCCAAGGCACATTTTTTATACGGTTCCATGTGATATATGGCACCATTTTCATAAAAATTCAATAAAAAAATAATGGCAGATAAAGCACCATGATCTGGTTTTTCTGCCATCACTTTATTATGAATCTTATTATTATCTACAATTTTGAATAATAAAGAATTCTGCAGAACCGCATATGTTTTATTCCAGTTAAGTTCTGATATTTCTATATTATACAAACTTGGCATAAATTCGTTAATTCTTTTTTGTACTTGCATATTACTACATTCAGGATAAGCAATATCATGAAATAATGCCCCTATATATGAGGCCATGTAAATGATATTACGCATATAAAAATCTGCGCTGTATGAACCCCTTGCAGACGTTTGTAACCTTATACTCTTCTGAACATAATTTGCCACACCACTTCCATCTTGCAGTGCCCAATCCACATATTGATAAAATCTGAAATCATTAAGTAAAATATGCATCATATATGCATTTCGGATCTGGTGGATAAAATGATCTCTATAATAATTTCTCTTATGCCCTTTATAATCAATTCCCAAATGCATATTCCACTCAAATTCCATATATTTTTCATTGAATAAACGTTCCAGACCTTCAATATTTAAGTATTTGCATATGATCTTATTATAAAACAAATCATAAATTTTTGTAAATTCTTCTGACAGTTTTGCGTTATCATATATCAGATCTATATTAGCCAGCATTTTCCCATAATTTTTGGCAGTAATCTCCGATTGATTATTATTTTCTTCCTGTTCTGCCAGCCTTCTATAATCTACTAAATATGAACTGCTGTTCTTATCTAATTCATACTTGAAATCAATATAATCAAATTGAGAATAGAATTCAATCATATTTTCCGTACATATTCTAATCTCCATATTTCATTTATCACCTCGTATATTTCAATATTTTTATTTATTGTAAATCAAATTATAGAATGTACCTGGATTAACAATTCTCATTTTCGAACTTCCAAATTCTCCCAGATATTTAATCGGATTATCACTAAACAAATCTATCTCTGTAAGTTCACACAAAGTATGCCCTTTGATAATCTCTTGCGCATAATCTTTATATTTGGGACAGACTAAGAACACTATTTTCTTCAGATTGTTTTCAGATATATTTTCTTTTTTTAGAGCTATTTCTATTTGTAGTTTTCTTTCTTCAAAAAGCGTATACGTTTGCGTCTCATTTTCGATAAAACAATTATCATTAAACACAATAAAAATATGCGTAGGTAACTGATCTGTCCCCCTTAAAATCTGTTTTAAATATTCAATCGTACTGTATAAATGGGTAGGATCCAAATTAACCATCATATAATAATTCACAATATCTTCTGATTTTCGAATACCTTCATTTTCATTTACAATACACTTTTTTATAATGTCTGAATAACCATCACTGCTCGGAGGCATATCGAATATTACATTTGTCAAATCTTCTCCTATTTCTCCTGACAAACTGTCTTCCTTACTAATCAACATAGATTTTAGATTTATTTCAAATATATTATATGCCATATGCGGAATATAACCCATTTGTGCATTCGCAAGGAACCATGCCTTTTGAACATATTCAGGACTGGATGGCACATAGTAAAATATCCTGTCATATCCATTATATTCCCGTACATAATTATGATATGAATTATATCTTCTCATTTTTTCATTTAAATAACATTTTCTTGGAGCAGTTTTATCCAGGTTTTCATCATGAATAAATAAATGAATTAAAGATGTTCCCTGAAAATCGGCATCAACCAGACAAGTTTTTCCACATTCGTCTCTGTTCTCCTTCTTGCCCAGAAATCCTGCAAGCATAATGGAAAAAGTAGTTTTTCCGCATCCTCCCTTTACTGATTGCACTATATTGTATACTCGCAATTTTTATTCCCCCCTATATCTCAATAAATATTCCTGACATTGACGATACAAAATCGTTCTGTCATAAGTTATCGCTTCACATGCTTTCTTTATATTAGAAAGTATCATTTTTATATCGTCTTTTTTATAATCATAAAAAAGCATGTTCGACTCTCTTCTCAATGTTCCATATGCATTTAAACGATCATATTCATTATTAAATGTAGAATCAAATCTTTTCATAGCAATCTGATAGAATCTCTTTGTTGAGAATTTGAATTCTACATTTTTATTATCAATCAAATCCTGCTTTTCATCTGTATATCTTTCCCTTAGTTTTGATTTTCCCAGTATTATTTTGTGCCATTGATATATATGTAAAAATAATAAATCTTCAACATTTTTTGCATCTCCATATAGAAATGATATAAATATTTTCCTATAATAACTTTCATAACTGATTTCACTCATGGAATCAAATTTAGGTATAATTACATTATTAATAAACTGTTCCAGTCTTTCACAGTATATCGCTTTATTAATATCTATTTTAGAATCCAATGTATAGGAAAATACTACTTCTTCAATCCATAATGAATAATCAATTCCTATCAGTATCTGGTCTAATAATATTTTGCTTCTGTAAGAGGGATATATAAAATATTCTTCAAAATTCATTCTCTCATGTATTGCGATATGCTTCACAAATTGCCAGAGGTTAAATACTATCATTTTCTGAGAACTGCTATTTTTTAACAGATTTTCTTTTCTTTTCGAAAATCGGATAATCCCCATTTCTTTGTCCCGATACTGTTCAAGTCTTACATATTGTTCCTGATTAAAATACACTTGAGAGAACGCATCCAAATCAGAAATATATGCATATATTACTTTTTCATCAGAACATCTTTGCTCAAAAGCCCCGAGTAAAGTATCATATGCTTCTTTATAAATTTTCCCAAACTTTCCAAAGTTGCCGTATGTAACTGCTATATTGTATAATTCATCAAAGTTTTTATCTATTTTAAAATCTTCACGATCTTCATCTATGCTAATCTGATCTGGCAGCATCTGTAAGTTTTTATAATATTCTCCCCCATCATCAAATGCCTCATAAGTTACTGCATTATATATGCCACTGTTATCCAATAAAAAGATTATATCTGAATCATCAATCAACTTATCTATTTTCTTTCGTATGGAAAACTGTTTTTCATCCTTTTTGTAAAATTTTAATACACAATTTTTGTATTCCGATATCCTTTTATTCTCCTCTAATTCATCAATTTTTCGAGTGTAAATATCAAACGACAGCTTATATTTTGCTTTCATATATGGATACTTTATATTAATAACTTTGTTTAAATAATCAATAAGTTCCAAAAGTGGATTATAATTAACCTCACCAAATATAGAAATCCGAATATTTCCTATATCAAGTTGATTTTTATCTCTATACTCCAGTTCATACAAAATTTTGTCAGCTAAACGTAATTCGCCAACCCCTTCATAACTGTCATATGTTTTAATATTTCTCATTTCCAAAAACATATCTGTATTTTGTTCTGTTTGATATGCCGGCAGTGCAACATGGTATAAGCATAATTTTCTTTTTTCAACAGCCAGCGTATACCATCTGTTAGCCTGATGTAATTTTGCCAGAAAAATAGAATGATTACACTTTGTCAGCATCTCATCCTGTTCCGTCCTCTTTAAATACAGCGATAAATTTTTATAAATACTCGGAAGAACAAGCAGACTTCGAGGTGCATAAATTGTTGTTTTATATTTCTCACCATCATAATAACTTCCTATATTTAATAATTCGCATAATACCCTTTCTTTCTTCTCCATTTCCAAAAATGACTCATGACTCATGAAAAACTTTATTGATTTATAAAATAAGTCGGTACATTTCTTAATATCTTTTACATCCGGAAAATAGCAATTCATTGTTTGTGCTTCAGATATGATTTTAGATTCAGCACTAAGAAAAGTTGTTAATAACTTTTTCATACTGTCAATATCATTTAACTTTATAACAATTGCTTTATCCAAATATCTTTTTATTTTAGCAATACCGGAATTAACAGATAAACCTTCAAGACCAAAGTTTAACTTTCCTGATGGAGCATATTTCCATGTAAAAGTTGTCAGGAATATTGTTTCTCCCTTACATTCTTTCAAAATCTGATAAGGTTCTCTATAATATTCCACCATATAATTTAAAATCGCTGCTATATTGGGTGTGTCCGTGTCAATCTTTATAATTGCATTCGGTTTTTTTTCACATTTTAATTGAATCTTTCTGGTCGACATATTATCGTATTCATTTTTTATTGTATCAAAAAGCCCCAATACATTTTCAAAAAACATATTCATTCCGCTTCCCAGATACTGCTCGATATTATTTTTCACTATACCCATCCCCTATAGAAATTATGTTCTGTCCGCAACATATACAGTTACCTGTATTTTGATTTCTTTATTATTTTATCACTCTTCAGTCCCAATAACACTTCTCTTTTGTCGCAAAAAACCGACAATCAAAATACAATTTTCTTCATAAAATTTTCTGACTTGCAGCTACTGTTCCAAGTTGCTTTAAATACTCTATACATTCCCGGATATTCTCAAAAGCTTTGTCAACATAAGGTATCAACATTGCCTCTTTTTCAAAGTCCAGATTTAATGCAATAATAATCTTTTTCTGTTTCAGCACTCTACGTAGTGCAATTGCATATCCCAGTTCGCTTGAGACACTTTTTCCAAATGGGCAGACAGCCAATATTATATTACATTTTTCTATTTCATTAAAACAACTCTCGGCTACAATCAATGATTTTTCAGAATCAATTGCATCCATATTTATACTTTCCGGTAAAAAAGCTGGTATCTCTGCATGAACTAATTCCTCATAAATTTTTCTGTTCAATTCTTTGTGTGCAATATATTTAGAAGCAATATATACTCTCATATTAATCCTCTCTTTTTAACCAGATATACAGTGCAATAAGTATGACAACCAAAGGAGTAACTACAGGTATGTTTTTCAATACATCAAACAACTCCGCAAACGATTTATTTAATATCCATGCATTAACAAGTGGAGTTATTGCCGTTACCATTATTAAAGAAGGAAGAAACGGCTCAATATATTTCATCTTTTTCCTTATTTTTTTGCTTTTTTCTGATATTGAAACCGGACTATTCTCTGTTCTCTTACTTCCCATTTCTTCATATATCTTTGAACTTTCGATTTCTACTTCCTTCGAGTATTTCGACCCAGCTGCAGTACTATATTTCTCTGCAGAAGGAGTTCTTAATTTAAAAATGATAAGCTGACATATAGGAATCTCCAGATCCAATTCCACCGAACATGGAGCTACATTTATAATTTGAAGTGGTATCGTCTGTCCATGACCTGGGTTTATAAATTCCTGGCAACAATGTACCATAATACCTAATCGTGCAATACTGCTTCTCCCCGTAATGATTCCTGCAAAATCCTCCGATAGCCGCACTGTTTCTATTGTTGTGGTTAAAATCATCTCGCCTGGTTCAAGTATAATTTTATTATTTCCTTTCACTTCGTCAGATATTGTATAATTATGATTTTTCATTTTCTCAAATGTCAATACCTCACCCTTAGGAACAGATATCTTTTTATAATCATGTCTGAAACGTAAATCTACAGAACCATGTTGCAGCTGTTTATCAAAATCAAAAGAGTAATTCTGGTAATCTGCAACTTCTATTTCAATCCCTTTTTTCCAAAATTCCCTGATATCCATATCGGAAAGCATTCCGGCATCATATATACGGTTGCCCCTGTATGAATCGTTTTCCCTGGTATTCATTTCTTCTTCATAATTATGCATAGTTCTTCCTCCGTGCATTGCATGACATTTTCAATTTTTATGAATAGATACGTTAAAAACGGACATTTCGGAGTTTAAAATCTCCAAATACAAAAATGGACAAAATACCATTCCACTATGTTCCAAGTGAATATACATGGTACTCTGTCCACTTCTCTCCTTAACCGCGACAATACGACAATTTAAGGTATCAGCTTTTATTTTACTGTACGTGCCTCATAGAAAACTAAATACTCATCACCTGCAGGATTCTTATTTACATCACAGGAAACTGCGAAACTCCATTCCAATAAAGCTGATTTTCCTTCTAATAAATCATCCTTAAACAATTTTCTTATTTCCGGCACATATTTCAGCAACTGTTCTTCTTCGTTTGTTTTCAGGAAATTTTTGTTTCCCATATATTCCGGTTCCTGATTATCATGATAAATAATTGTAACCTCATGATCGGAATACGTTACTAAATTCCACAAATCCTCCTTTACTGCCTCAATAATAACACTATTTCTTTTAACTTCAAGTGTTCCGCTTTTATTAGCAATAAAATATGGATAGAATATTACCATCCCATTATTGCCAAGTTTATACAAAAGATTCTCAGCAAATTTAGTTGCATTTTCTGCATCTTCCCCGACTAAACGAGGTAAATTTAAGTCTTCTCCTCTATAGACTGCACTTCTTATAGTCCAAAGATATTTCTCATCCAGTTTCTCATTCCCTGTATATTGTTTCCATGGAATCGATGGTAAACTCATTTCTTTCAATTCTAAAAATCCCATTAATTTATTCATTGATATTTACCCTATAACACAATTTTACTAAATTGTTCTCCTGTTATTTTTTCATATTGACTTATAGCATAGGAGTCCATCATACCAGATATATAGTCACAAATCAATCTTTCCTGAAGCATTTTTTTATCTTCATTGGTTTCATGTATAAAGTTTTCCACTCTGTATTCCGGAGGTAAAAAAAGCGTATTATCTCTGTAAAATTCCACCAATCTTTCTAAGATTATGTCTCCCTTTTTTTCATATGTATATACCGCATCGTTATGATTAATACACGAATATGTTATTTTTTTTAATCCATGAGCTAAGTCCCCATATTCTTTAAATCCTAATTCCTTATCAAATTGAGATCCTCTTTTTGCTTTTTCTTCTTCCGTAATTTTAATAAATCCCAGATCATTAATAAGAGTATGGATAAGCATAGAAGATAACTCTTGCCTGAATAATTTTGAAGAAATAGATGAATCAATATTATCCGTTTTATAGCCACTGACTTTTTTACATTTTTTGACTATTTTCTCCAATCTCTTAAATGAATCACAGTTTCCATATTTATTATAAAAGTCCTGTAAGATTTCATCAATTGTATAACATTTTTGTCTTAATCCATCTTCCAGATCATGAGCTGCGTATGCAATTTCATCTGCAATATCCACAATCTGAACATCTAAAGTCCTGACAATTATGTGATTCTCTTTTACAAAATCATTCAGTAAATTATAATCATCATCATAGATAAATTTTTTATAAATTAAGGAATTGCCTTCTTTATATTTGTGAAAATATTTAACCACACTAAGCATTGTTCTATATGTCAAATTTAATCCCTGAAAATCTTTCTTTTTCTTTTCAACAGATGTAAGTATTCTCAACGTCTGGGCATTTCCCTCAAATCCACCGGCATGTTCAAATAATTCATGTAATTTTCTTTCTCCAGAATGACCAAATGGAGGGTTTCCAATATCATGGGCTAATGCACCAGCCTCTACCACAAAAGATTCTTCCTGTGAGTATCCTAATTCGTATGCTATGGAACGCGCAATTTGAGCTACTTCCAAACTATGTGTTAACCTATTTCTAAAGAACTGATCCGGTTTTATTCCAAGTAATTGCATCTTCCCCTGAAGTCTGCGAAACGATGAAGCATACATTATTCTGGAGTAATCTCTCTGAAATTCTCCATCAGCACGGTCTCTTGTTTTCTCCATTGTATGTGCACGATACCATAATTCTTTATTGTCATGCAAATTATCCAGATATAGTTTTTTTTCCTCATCAAAGAAAAAAATATTTTTATTTTTAATTTGTTTTGTCATAGCTTTGCTTTCCCTCTTGTTTAGTTTTTCACTACAATGTATTTCTCTTTTTGCGTTTCTCTATCGTGGGGCAACAGCATAATATCCTGAAAAGGACGTTATTGTTTCCCTCTCCAATGCATACTTTGATATATTTTTTTACTTTCAGATTTTATTTAATTTATCAGACATACACTGATAGTCTTCACCTGAATTGTACATATCCATATTCTTCTGCAGTTTGATTTTACAATCTTCTAAATATAAAAGTGGACAGAATACCATTTCACTATGTTTCAAGTGAATATATAAGGTAATTCTGTCCACTTCTTCCCTTAAACGCGGCAATGCGACGATTTAAGATATCCGCTTTTATTCTTGTATTACATTGTACCAACATTTTCAAATTTATTCAACATTTTTCGTAAAATTATGCTGTTTTTTGTTCTAAAATCTCTGGTTTTGTTCCGGCTTTTCTACATCTTTCTTTTGTATAACGCCCGAACTCTATCAGACGGCTCTTATCTTCCTCTATGCTTAATCCAAAGTATCCTATCACTTTAGATACTTGTAAATCGGCTAGACGGTGACGCTGTATATTTTCCCAACGCTTTTATTTTTAATCAGCTTTCCTTCGTTTTCTTGTATAATCTTTGTAGTATGATCAGCGATTGTTTCTCTTAAATCCCCACTATTAGTATCAATACCCAAAGAAATTATTTCTTCTGCTGTTGCAAAACGATAGCTTTCTGAAGACCATCCCATCAAATTTCTCAAATCACTTTCTTGTTCCGGTGTCGGAAGCAATTCTATAATATCAGCAAGGAGAAGTTCATAACACTGAAAATGTTCTCCCCAATGAAGCTCTGTTATGTGTCTACCACAATAGCGATACGATATACGGTTCCAATTTACAATGCTTTTGTCAATTAGTTCTTCTTTGAATTCTCGACTCAGATTATCAATACGCTCACGATTTGCTCCACGATCAAACCGTTTCATAAATTTTCGCAAATACTTATTTTCAATTCTGAGACGATAATCATCTCGTGACGACTCATCAATTGAAATCTTGTCATCATCCTTAACTTGATAACGGTTCTTTAGCTCAATTTTCTCATTTCCCGCAAGCTTGTATACGCCTCCGACTGGCTGATACTTTTCCGTACCTCGTTCGTTTTTCACCAGTAAATACTTGTTGCCTACTTTAATTCTATAAAGATAGGCAAATGAAATGCGGACGAGTGTATCATTTTTAATAAAGTCCCCGCGTTTCAACTTTCTCTGAGAGATCTTCCAATTTGTAGTGTCTGTGAGATCTTGTAAAGATTTCCAAAAAGCAGGCAACGAAAAGCCAAGTGCTATTCCAGACAAACTACTTCCGGCAGGCCAATTATTGCGTTCAAACAATATTATTACTCCTGCCAAAATTAACGATAATACTCCAAGTACAACTGCTTTGAGAATCTTCACAAAATCACCTCCTGGCTATTGGAATCTCAATTCTTTTTCTTGCCATACACGAGCCGTCTTTTACAATATAGCATTCAATATAGTGATTGCCAAAGAAAGAAGTATGTTCCACTATCGTGCGCCCGCGCTCCTCAATTTGACCTCTTATTTGATTTTTTCTTTCCGCTTCAGGACCTACGTTTTTAACCTTCCAGAGTATTTTATACGGCCATGGACAATCGGTATACTCCATTTCACATCGAATTTCAAAATTATGTGGCAAATAATGTCGCCACATCGATAGGAACTCCCTTATCGGCTTTGGTCTCCACCCATCACCCGAAACCTTGCAAGATACATCACATTGATACACCAACCGCATCGGATACATTTCTTCGATATACTGTTCTCCATCAAAAAAATCACATACAGATTTAGACACAGAAGCGACGGCATAGCTTTCTGCCATCGTCACCTGCTCGCCCCAGTAATCATGGTTAAAAAAGCCATACCATGCCTGAATCGCATCATCCTTTGTGCAGTCTTCACTAAATAAGACTTCCAAATCCTCCAGTTTGCTTTTTAGACGGTTTTTCCAGTTTGTCATTCTTTGATGATCGATATTTCTTGGTGTCAAATCACGACCGTCATCTACTGGTGCTATAACCGATGTACTTGTTTCAAGGCGATTTACAATTTCCTGCATCGTATAATAAAACAGTTCGTCTGTCCGTTCGTATGATTGCTGTAATTTTTCATCGCATAGCACTGTTTGAAGCAATCCACTCGGCATGTTTTTCCACGACTTTCTCGATTTGCAAAACATTTTTGATAGCCGAATTATTTTCCTCAACTTACCATTTGAATCATCATTTTGTAACTTAAACCAATCGGTTAACCCCCTGAGTTCTCTCTCAGACCAATCCGAACCTGCGTGTTCATAAATCCAGCACTCATTTTCAAAATCATAATGCCGTCTGTAAACAGCAAAATCAATATGATATCCATCTGCGTATTTAATTCTAACACAGCTTGTTTTTACTTCTGGCTCAGCGTTAAATTGTTTTGTTTTTCGTTTTAGTGCATTTGCCACTAAGTTTCTTGTAGCTTGTGCCCCCTTATCTCTCAACACATTTTTGTCAAAGACCACAGCAACATCAATGTCATAATCCCCATCCTCATTCTGAACAACAGTTGACATTGCCACGCTCCCCTGTACGCAAGTCTCGGCAATAGTATATGATGTATTATTTTCGATGTTATATTCTTTTAAACCATCCTTGAGGCGCTGAACATTAAGATCCTTTTTGTTATGTAAGTTATTCTGTTCATCCTGTGACAGAACAACATATGATGTATAAAAAGTATTGAACTTTGATGACAGATCATACATTATTTTCTTTTCCTCCTCGCCTCGTTTTTACATTCTTGCCCACAGAAACAGTCTTCTGAGAAAGCTTTTCCATACCTCTACGCTTGAAAATCCGCCTTTTCCTCTTCCCCATAGTTGCTTCTTCACATCTCAGCCAATCATAATAGAACGTTGCCTGCTGCTCACCTCGTAGCGGTGTGTGATTATAAGAGCAGCTACCGTGTGTGAATCTACACGGCTTTATTTTGTCGAATGCAGATGCTAATTTGAAAGCATTCGACTTTTGGGTCATATTTTGTTCATTTTGCGTTTTCAGTTTAGTACCAGAGGTCTGGTACCAATAGCCCTTAATATTACTCAAAGGCATTTAAATTACTTCTTAACAACCCTCCACTCTAAATTATATCTTTCACCTATTACTAAGTTTTTGAATGTATGCTCAATTATTCCTGATTTTGGTTTTATAACCTTTGAAATTTTCGGAACCCTATCAACAGAATGTCCATACATATTATATTTGCACTCTAATAATTTAAGACTATTCGCCACTCGAACACAAAGTGTTAAGTTTCTCACCGGAAAAGAATTTGTTAATCCTAAATACTGATGTTCCACGTAATTGCATCCATCAATAAAAAATTCTGCATCTATTATATATATCTTTTCTTTTTGAGATGCTTCCTCAAGCCTTACTGTATAAGCCTGAAATGCACCGTCAGAAAATTCATCTACGATAAGCTGATTTTTATTTTTTAGAGATTTTGTGATTGTTCCACCTGCGTTCCATGAATAGCGGTCCGTATAATACTGAATTCCGTCTACAAGCATTCGAATATACAATTTTTTGGTATATTTTATAACCGTAGTACTGATATATTCCATACAAAACTCTTGGTTCTCTAATACATATGGGTAAGTAAAATCACCAATTGCATCCGAAGCTCTTACCCAACCTAATAGGTTAGAGTTATCTTCACAGTTCCTCAAGGCATTCATTACACAGTTTTTCAACGAAGAAAGATCATCGAAGAAGCTGCACATTTTATTGCTTTTTATATTGCTCTTAAATATTTTATAATCGTCTTGTAAATATTCAGCACCACTGATTTCGTAGTCACCCTTTGCAATTTTATTTGCAATTCCTTTATCACTAAGTATTATGGCAATTGGTTTTTTCCCGATCCGCTTAGCGTACTCATATTCTCTTTGTATATAACTTTTCCCACTTCCATTCTCCCTGCTTCCATATCGACCACCCAAGATTAATATAAAAACATCGCTGTCACGTATCCATTTTTTTATCACTTCAAACTGTTTCTTATTGTCCGCAGAAAATAATTCCATTCCAGCTGGGATATGACCTGCTTCTAATATTGCTTCTACTGCAGCTTGCCTTTCTAAAATCATATCTGTCCAGGTGGAAGATACGAATACTTGCAATTTTTTCTTCATATATCTTCTCCCCCTTTTGTATAATATTCTACTTTCCATATACTGAAAGCCACGGTCTCCCGTGGCTCTAGTATATCACAAGTCTGCAAATAAATCAGCCTTGTACACGCCTTTTTCTAACATTTTCTTGAAGTTGTCCTTTACGGCTGCAACATCCTCATGATAGGTCATGCCATACCATGTGTCATTCGTCTTCAAGACTTTCACGGACATTTTTCCCTGCTCCAACAGCTCACCGATGAAGATAGGAATCAGATACTCTGCTTTCAGCGGATTTTCAGGTACTTCCTTCTCGAAAAACTCTTGGAAGCCCCGATCTAGAACATCCAAGAACTCTGGAGTCAAGCCCCACATATTCATGGAAACCAAAGAATTTACATCAACAACCACACCATCTGCCTCTGCTCCAGTTGCAGTCTTTGCAATGTTCTTGGTCTCTACAACTTCGGTCAAGTTCCCATTCTCGTCCATCTTGCAGATGCCACGGGTCACGCCACCATTATCGGAAAGCGTGTTCTTAAGTACAAAACCTGCCATGCAGGACTTACCGCCATTCACCAGATACTCATGGACAGCCTTGAAGCCTTCCTTGCCATAATAGTCATCTGCATTGATCACAATAAAAGGAGTCTTGATGACCTTCTTTGCTGCAAGCACTGCCTGACCGGTTCCCCACGGCTTTGTACGACCATCCGGCAGAATTCCCGGAATATCCTTAATATCTTGGAAAGCATAGTCTACAGTTACATTATGAGCAGAGCAAATAGCTGCGATACGATCACCGATCACCTCTTTGAACTCTTTCTCGATATCCTTACGGATAATAAATACTACATGGTTAAAGCCTGCCTCAATTGCATCATGAATCGAGTAATCCATGATGATATGATTTGAAGCATCAACCGGCTCCAACTGTTTGATTCCTGTTCCAAAACGGCTACCGATACCGGCCGCCATGATAAGTAATGTTGTATTCATAGTTTTTCATACCTTTTTCTGACAATATTCTTATATCATAGTTTTCATTCTTCACATCTCAGCCGATCATAACAAATCGTTGCCTGCTGCTCACCACGAAGAGGTGTGTGAAGTTTTGAGTAGCTACCGTGTGTGAATTCACACGGTCATTGTTTCTTCATTCCCAACTGAAGCACATATCACATCTCTTACTCTTTAAAAGACACGTCATACTCATTTATTACGGTTTGCCCCCCCCCAATAATTTTTGTCTTCTGCAGGAAGGTCTTCAGCCGACGTTTATAATACATCTTGGGATAGCACTTTGATATTGCATAATGAAAGCCCCTGTCAATATTTTCAAAAAAAGTATTTCTTTTATCCGGCATTTCAGAAGGATGACGCAACTGGTGATTTGCTGTTACAGCTTTATCCAAATCTACCTCTTCCAATTCAAATCCTGCCGACTTAACAAGTTCTACTCCTTTCTCTGTTTGACATAGTATTAAAGAGATACCTTTTTTCTGCTCTTCCCTACTAAGTTCACTTCCCCAAGAATCCCCTAGTGTAATGTCTGAAACTCTATCCAGTGTTGCGTAACGGCACGAATAGCAGTTTTCCGTATAATCCAAAGAAGTCAAAAAAGCGAATGTATACAAATCTTGCTGCGCATCAAAAGAAATTCTCTTATAACCGGATTCCAAACCAAACGTTGTTTTATTTCTGAACTTCAAATTCTCGATTGTGTGGATATTAACCTTATTTTCTTCCAAGAACTTTTCCAAAAGTTGTGGCGACGGAGATCCATGGCAAATCAAATCAATTGTATATAGATTGTCTGTATTCTTTACATAATTTTTTACTGCCGCCACTTGACAAGGCAACCCAACAAACAGTACCTTATTACCAGTTTTAAGTTCCTTGGCAACCTTTGAATAAATATTGACTGGATTACTTTTCACATACTTTGACCCAGCAAAATTCTTTGCATAGTCTGAATCATTTGTAATATCAAAGACAAACTCTCCATCCTTAAAAAGGCACGCCGCAACATACCCTCCAGAATGTATAAATGCCTCAATTAATCCAGCAGCAGCTCCACCAGAAGAAGATGTTTTTCTGGTATTGCTATTCCATCCTTGATACCAAACCTGCGGTTTTCTCTTTTGAACAATACTATTGTTCGGGCAAACTCTTTCGCATGCACCGCACTGAATGCACCGTTTTTCATCAATAATTGCATTCAGTGCATTCAAAGCATCTTCTACTGAAATAGCTTCTTTTTTACAGACATCCACACAGGCTTTACATCCTGCACATTGATTTATTTTACAAACTGTTTTCATTGCTTAATCTCCTCTTGTTTGCTCAGGACGATGAAAACATAAATCATTTTGACTTTCTTTTCAAAACCATTTGAAGCACCTTTTTTCGTTCGTCCTTATTAAATAACAATATCAACACAAGTACATACCCTAAGATTCCTACTCCGGCACACACAAATAAAAACTTAAACCAAGAACCTATGACTACAACTCTTCTTACGCCCTCAAACAATACATAGATAACACAAGAAATTACAACGCTTTTAACCAAGGCTGGATAGAACGTCATTTTAGGCAATTTAAGAACATATGCACAATACAGAGGGGTAACCACTGCATGTCTAACAATCATGTAACATGAACTTGTACCAGCAATAATAATCAACGGATTAAAATTTGTTGTTTTCAGAAGCAAAAATTCTGTTCCAATACTTGCAACGCTGAAAATCGTAGTAATAATTACAGATCCTTTGATTTTATTAGCAAGTGTATTAGCATAATAAAGTCCCTCTACATAAGCGTTCACCAAAAGCGGAAGTACCGTTAAAATTGAAAGTATCTGAATCGTATTAATCTCATTTATTGTTTTATTTCCAAGCCATAACGTATAAAATTCTTTTCCAAAAACCACAAAACCTATTAACGGAACTATCATCATAAAACTTAAAAAGCGAATAGTAAATTTAAATTTTTCAATTAGTTCCTCTTGCTTATTTTCGGCATATAGTTTTGCAAGTTCCGGATTAAATACATTTGCAATTAGCTGCGGTATTTGTGCCAAAATAACTGGTATCTGTTTTGCAATAGAAAACAGTCCCATTGCGCTTGCGTTTACAAACAGATTGGTCACAAGCAAATCCAATCCCGTTTGTAACATTTTATTAAGACTTTCTAAGCTCAGCCAAACACCGCTTTTAAGTATTTCTAAAATACGCTTAGGATTGTAGTATTCTTTCTTAATTGTTATTTCAGGGATTAGCTTTTTGGTGAACACATATTGTAATGCAATTGTAACACCACCAGCACATATTGCCGCGATCGAATAGTACCACATATGGGGTACAAATAGCCAAAATGTAGCCGCCAAAACAAGCACTCTAACAATATTGGCTGTCATTTGGGCTAATGAATTCAAGTACAATTTATTCTTTATAAATGCTGCAACTCCAAAAACAACGCCAATTAAAGATATTGTTGAGCTAAAAAAAGCGAGGATAACAGTTGTTCGTACATCAGAAACCAAGTAATCTGGAATATTTATAAGGTACTCAATCCGAACACACAATATTACCGCCGCACCCAGAACAAGAACACCTAGGATTGTATCCGCAAAAAAAACTGATGAAAAATATTCTCTTACCTTTTTTTCATCATGCCTGTGATACGAGAGTGTAATAAATCTACCCGCCAAGGAGTTTAGTGCAACCGTAATAACAGATATGTAACTCACAAAATTATTAACAAGCCCAACAAATCCATATGCTTCATTACCCAACTTATTTAGTACAATTGGTGTAAAGAAAAAACTGATAATCAGGTTTGTTGCAAATACCATCATTTGTGCAACTAGGTTAACCAAAAAATCACGATTATTGCTTTTCATATGTTTTCATTAATAGTCCTTTCTTAGAATTAATTTTAACTTCTAATTTTTTTCAATATTTTTTTACCAAAATAAATAAGGGTATTTTGAACACCCGCTGTCTTCACTGAAAACCACAAAGACGATTTCATCTTATTTTCACACGACTGATACAATTTTTCCATCTGTTCCACGTCGTAGGACATCACCTTCCTTAATGCAACAGGTGATATAGCACATCCATGCGTTTTTGAGCGGACTCGAAGAATTTTAACATTGGAGCACATTTTTGCATATTTAGCCTGTTCAATGTCTTGCTCACATAGGGCTGGTTCAAAATAATATATTGGAGAATCCCCCAAATACATATATGCTTCTCCAAAGCAATGTCCATTTTTTGAATACAGTTCCTTCAAAAATGGATTAGTATCCACATGTGTCCAATGATGCAGTAATGAAAATTGACCTGCAAAATCTAAGCAATAGCTTGCTTTAAGGGATGAAGCTAATATTGCAGCTATAAACCCACCAGAGGAAACACCAACCGTGATTACCTGCATTCCTTCCGTTTCCTCTCTCATTTTCCTAATAAGTGCATCTATCGTATTATATTTTGCATTTATCCCTACAACATACCAACTCAACCATATGTCTCTTATATAAATTATTTTTTCATGATCTATATCCTGCGTTATATTTTCCCATTCAAATTTGTCTTTATTTACTACTTTAGATACAAAATCCTGTCTATCATCCTTTTTATAAAGTGAATTTGAGGAGCAAAAAATATATGCTATTCCATCTTTTTTTCCATGGCGAATCTTTATATTATCCGTTTCACTATTATAATTCCCTTGCAACTCTGAATTTTTCCAATCCAGAGTTTTCCAAACATCACCATTCATCGTTATTGTCCTGCACCTTTTCTTTCTCCCATGCTAAGCCAACAAAAGCAAGCAAAATAATAAACTTAAGATTTAATGTTACTTCTACCATTGAAAGCATGCCAAAAACATATATTCCACATAGAAATGCATAGTCACTTTTTTTTCTTCCCTTTTTAATCATTTCACACGACACAAGGAATACCACAATAGTACCTATTAGTCCATATGACACAATACTATCAAATATACCATTTTGCGCATTATAAATTGGTAATAAACTATTACTCGTCAATCCTTTCAAGCATATCCAATAGTTGTGATCCAGCCCATAACCCAACAGATAATGTCCACTCATCATTAAAAAGAATCTCGCATAGGCGCCCATTCTGCCCGTCAAGGTTATATCTTTTCCTAAAGTATTAGTGATAAAGTTATTAACAACCGGTATACTAAGTACCGCACTATTGACCACTAATAATAAATCCAATCCAATTGTTAGTAAGACAAAAAAGGTCGGCTTCTCTACTATGCTATAGATTCTATCCTTTGTTGCCATTAAAAGTGCAAAAATAAAGAAAGAAAGCATACCAGTTGTACAGTTTACAGAAACTGCAACCACAATAGACTCCACCAAGAGTCCTATTAGAACTATCCGATTTCTTTTTCTATTTAAATTATGCGTCGCACAAAAAAACAAAAGCAAGTATAAATGTGTATAGCACACATTAAATTTATTGCCTACTAAATACGCGTCATTATGAAGCAAAAATGAAAATCGAGACGGAAAAATGATCATTAATAAATCATTCAATATACAAATCACAAAACAGCAAATGTATATTATCTTACATCCCATATATACTTTTTCATTTTCTCTAATAATTTCTACGAAGGAAAAAGTTTCAAGAATAGTAAATGCAAAAATAAGCACACTGACATAATCAGTTCCTTGAAGCCCACGATTTATGAATGAGCTCATTCCAGACACACATGCAAAAAAAAGCAATCCAACATTAATTAACTGGTATTCTTTTTTCATTATCGCGTGCGCATATTTTAATATAATAACTCCGCCCAGTAGAAGCATTAAAATTTTTACATCTCTATAGTTAGCAATATGAAATGTACTGATATTTATAAACGCAGTGAAGGCTATAACCACTGCTAGTAATCCCATTTCCAAATCTATGTATTTAACTTTCATCGTTACCTCTCTTTTGGAATCGATATGTTAGCACGCAAATAGTTTATGCTTTTAGCTTTTTCTTGTTCACGGATTAAATCCACTGATTCGTAATCAATTTCAGATGTCAAACTAGTTTCAAGGTTTCTTACATCTTTTATTAATTGATTCTCTAATTGTAAACGATGCAGTAAATCTAAGAGTTTCTCTTGATTAGTTGACCCAGTATTGGATTTTGATCTACAAAAAGTTCCAAACTGTTTATGAAAAATGACAGAAAAAATCGTTCCATGAAATGTATCTGTCACAATATAATTTGCTTTCTTAAAATAGCCCAAAATTTCATCTGGGCGACATACAATATGTTGATCACAAAAATCTTGATAATCGCACAAAGATATAGTTTTTAATTTATTTTTATGTGCAAACTCAACTATCGCTTGCTTTTCGTCTTCCGCAAAACGACCCGCATAACCATATACAATAATAAAGTTCTCTATATTAGCCTCTATCCAAGGTTCATTTTCTATTCCTGAAACTAGAACAGGATCAAGATTCAGATTAGATTTTACACCACAAAGTTCTTCCACTATACTGTATGAATTATTGTCTCTTACAGATATAGCATCAAACCTTTTCAAGTCGTTTTTAATTTGTGCGTCAACTTTATAAGAACAAAGTTTTTCATAAGTTGTACTTCCAAAAGATGCCGCGTATGTGATCAGTCTACGCGCTCTATTATTCTCACCGAAAAAGTCTAAAGCAAATCCAACTTTAGGATTTCTTTGAGTACAGTTAAAGACCTCATCGCTTCCTACTATGAGAACATCAACTCTCGTATGGTATGCTTTAAACTTTGAAATTCCTAATATAGGATAACATTCAATGAATTTTTTCTGCTGTTCTCCATATTTTTTCAAAATGTGGAATTTTATGCCATCTTTAATTTCCTGATAAAGTAATTCTTGTCTTTTTGTTTTATCGTTTCGATCTTCAATTAAGACATTAGGTTTATAGTCAACAAAAACCACTCTGTGACCTAACGATTCAACCATCTTTTTCAGTGAATATGCTTGCATAAATGATCCATAATTCACAATTCTTTGCATTGAAAGGATGCCTACTAACATGATTTTCTCCTCTTCATACAACTATTTCTTTTTTATACACACCTTATACAGTAATTCAAAATAATATTTTCTTTCTCCCAATGGCACAAATCTATTTAATATAGCTGTACTTAACTGCGTACGAGCTAGTTCTTTTACCCGTTTTAAATCTTTTTCACTTATCTGTGCAGCATCTGAAGCGCTCTGCAATAAAGTACATGTACACCTAAATAAAAAATATTTTGCTTTTTCCTCAAGTTCCTTGTATGTATCTCTAACAAACTGACAATTCAATTTTGCCTGTTCATAAATATCAAACTTTTGTGTAGTAAATGGTTTATTGCATATACTATTTTCTCGAATCAAGTAATTATATAAAGGCATTCCTGTTAGAACAATCTTATCACTTTCACTAAATAGTTTAGACGTAAAGTTCAAATCTTCATGAAGTACCCCAAATGGATATCTACGCCCTTTGAACAGTTTCACCTTATAAAGTTTATCCCACGCTGCCGAATCACAGCTATCCCATACAAGTAGTTTTCCTATCGCCTGACAAGGTGATAATATTTGTTCTCTATCCAAGATAAAATATGGCGTTTTTGTACCATCACTTTCTTGAACCACATACCTTCCGCAGCATGAAATATCCGCCTCGTTTATGCGCATTCTTTCCTCAAGAACCTCATACATATTTTTTTCAATGTAATCATCGCTGTCAACAAAACCTATAAGTTCACCCGTTGCTCTATCCAATCCGGCATTTCGTGCATCAGAAAGTCCACCATTTTTCTTATGTATAACTGTTACTCGATTATCCGAGCGCGCTAACATATCACAAATCTTACCACTTTCATCTGTCGAGCCATCATCCACCAATATAATTTCAAGATTTTTATAAGTCTGCTGTAAAATACTTTCAACTGACTTTCTAACATATTTCTGTACATTATATACTGGAACAATAACGCTAATCAGCGGCTTATTTTCCATCCTTATCTACCTCTCTATTTTTTTGCGCAATTGATCTATAAATATCAATTAAAGCACTCAGATTCTGATTCGCATCATGAGTTGTTTTTGCATGTTGTTTTGCATTTTTTGAAAATTCAAAACATTTTTCCTTATTTTCAAATAGCTCCATCACATAAAAAGCTAACATATATGGTGCGTCATGTTGGTACAAAAACCCTTCTTCATTATGCGTCAACATGTTCTTCACTCCACCAACATCAGAACTGACAACAGGAGTTCCTAAAATCATTGCTTCCCCTACAGAATTTGGGGAATTTTCAATTGATGAAGGAGAAGCAAATACATTTGCCAACAAATACTGTTCCTTCATTTCTTCGGCATTTAAACTTCCCAAAAACACAATGCTATTTTCCAGACTATACTGTCTTATAAGTTTCTCTAAATAATTAACATATACAGACCTTTTTTGTTTTTCAATCCAATTTCTACTCAGTGGGCTTGTCCCTGTTACATATAGTTTCACATCTGGATAGAATCTTTTAATTATATTTAAGGCTTCAAGCATATAATGCATTCCCTTAATACTGTTGTACCCTTGACTCATGAAAATGCTATGCTTTCTGCATTTTTCATAATTCCACTCTCCTAAGTAAAACTCCGGTCGAAGAGTTTCATTGCAAAAGTGGTATTCCGCAGATGGATTAATCTCCATTGTACAAGCTCTATCCCAATCTGTTCTTCCCATAATATGATGGATTTTTTGGATTGCCTGAACCTCATATGTTCCTCGTAATTCCATCTTCTTTTGAGCCATACGTAGGTTATTTTGCCTAATAAAGTCTCGAATTGTCCATGAATCTATTACTCTTGTTGGCAAATTGGCATATGTATGTTTTGCATAAACTGATACCATTCCTTGAATAGAGATAACTACTTTCTCAATAAGTCCACATTCTTCTGCCGCTAAAACAGCAGACAAGCTATGTCCATACTCTGTCCCCATTATATGTATAACATTAATTTGTGGGATATCCTTTAAAATTTCTTCAAAGATACGCTGGTGTGACTCTTCAAATTCCCAATCATACCTTTTTGTCTTTGGATATCCATAATATTGAATATTATCAATTTTTCCTTTTATAACTTCTTTAGTTTTTCTTTGTGGAAAAACATAGAATATATTGCATTCTACAGTTTGCAACATCGCTATCGCTGCACTTACCCAGCCTTCTTTAGGCGAAAACGGCAAGTTTAATGCTTCTGTTATTTTTTTTATTGGCGCATTACTAAAAATTACGATATTCACTCTTTTTCCCTCACCTAAATCTATTTAAACAAACTTTTTCACACAGATTACAGTGGATACAAGTTCCATTATCTATTACCGGATAACGGAACCCCTCTCCATCCAATTCCATCGAAATTGCATGTACTGGACAGGCACTTTCACATGCCCCACATCCACAGCACATCGCTCGTGCTTTAAATGCAATTCTCTGCATTTCATTCAATTTCAGATAGGTCTCATTTATCTCCGGTTTTGTTAAGTTTCGCCAGACCCGGATACACTTTCGAATCGCCTTTTCTGTGAATGAAGTCTGTGTGTATTTTTGTGGATTTTCAAACACCTTCTCCGGGCATTCTGCTATCGCAGCAAAGACTTTGCTGCGGTTAAATGGAATTCCACACGACTGAAAATAATTCGAGTTATTTCGCACTGCATCGTCATAAGTAATCTCTGCTAGTTCGATGCTTTTATCTGCCTTGCTTAAGAGCGCCATGCCTTTTTCTGTATTGACCATTACCACGGAGCAGCCAAGCTTCGCATCTTCATCCTTAATTCCCCAGTAATCCCCTAAAGTCAGATCTGAACATCTTTTATTGCCCTTTGCACTGCAACGATGACACGATGGCCGTAAAATTCTATTCGCCAGAAATAACTTCATATACCTGTCATCTTGATGCTTCTGAAAATATTCCGTTCCATTTTTAAACAGAATTCTTGTTCCGTAATCTCCCCATGAAATAGTCTTATCACGGAAAGATATCGTGCTCACCTTTCTGTCCTGTGCAATCCATTCCAGATATTTTTCCCAAACGCCTTCACTCGGTACTCCATGGCAAATAAAATCAACTGTAAATAGATTCTGGTACTCCTTCTTATTCAGAAATGCTTTTAGTGCATTACACTGACATGGTGTTCCACAAAAAAGCACTTTATGCCCCTCTACCAGATGCTTTTTTACACTAGAATACACCTGATTTGCTTTTGCCTGGACATACTTGCTCCCCATGAGGCGCTCTACTTCATCCTCAGTTTCTGCACCTTCATATTGAACGGTTCCATCTTCTTGAAACGCTACTCCGAATACCACTCCACCTTCTGAGAGAACAGTCTTTGCCACTTCATAAAACGCTCCCCCAGAAGAACTTTTATTTACAACTTTCTCACTTTTTGACCATGCTTTATAGCATTTTTTATACTGTAAACTGTTTGTAGTAGTCATCAGCACTGGCCCTTTCATTCTCTAATACTTTATTAGCTTCATCAATATTATAAGTTCCAAGCTTTTCTAAACTCACATTTCCCATATACACGCAGTTTTGTAAGTTGTAGCGTTCAACCAGTTCCGTAATGCGAGTGTTCATTTCTTTTCCCCCCGCACGTTCAAAGATAACCACTCTCTTATTCAAAATCAAAGCCAACATAATTGCGTGAAAAGAATCCGTATATACACACTCTGCACTATTGATATAAGCAACAAATGTCAACGGATCACATGCAGCTTCCCTACTTTTACTGCTTCTCGATACATCAATAACACACCATCCGTTTTTCTGTGCTTCATTTTCAACTTTCGGAAAGTAATTTTCCTGATACTCTCCCAAAAAATAAACAAGAGATATTGTTTCTTTTTGTGACACTTCTTTTCTTGCAACCGCTCTTATCCAGTCTGCTTTGCTAAGCATCACTACCGGATCACAGATTCTATGCACATTTTTTCCAGTCAAATCCTTGGCAATCCTGCATCCACTTTCTTCTCGAACTGCAAGATTCCCTATTTCTAGAAGTTCCGGTTTGATTTTATTCAGATAGTCTCTGTCTGGTGAATCGGTTCCAAAGCTTGGTGAAAAGCATATCTTACTATTAGGATCGCACTCCGGGAACATAGAAAACCAAACAATTTCATTCCAATATGGTGCAAATATCTGATCGCCGCCAATGCCGAAATATGCGCTTTGGGTAAGCATTCTATTTAGTTCGTCTTGATTCTCAACATAAACGGTTTTGATTGTTTCTTTTGTAAACAGCCACGATGCATAGGACTTATTGATACTTTTCAATCTATTAGCCTTAGAAATAAGGTTTCCAATATGGAAAGTATGAATTAGTTCCAGAATACGATGTTTTGGAATTTTACCGCAAACAAATGAATACTCTACTGCTAAAGTAACCGGTTCCATCCCCATCTTTTTGCAAATCATATGTACTGCATAATTCTGCAGTCTATTTCCAAAATTACCATAGTCTACTGGCGTCGCGATACAAATCTTTTTTCTCATTTTCCTTTACCTGCTCAAATACTTATATCGCATTTTATAATATAACGACTTGAATCTTGGATTGCTGCTAATCTTACTTCTTATTCCAGGAAGAGTAATCGCATGCATAACCGCAAACTTCATCTGTTCAACTTTTGTAAAATGCGTTTGGTTGATTTTTCTTGTTTCCTCGGCAATAATTTGTCGGACATCTTCACCTGAAGATATTCCACCACCTTTGTAATTACATACAACCATAGGCATCCTCACAAATCGCATTTTTGCTTGAACAAATGCGTAGACCATCCACTCTCGATCTGCTGTTATTTTATATTGGGTATCATAACCTCTTTCTTTTAGGTAAGAAGTTTTGATAACCATTGCCTGATGGCACATCGTGGTTCGATAACAGAAATACTTTGTAACCTTCTCCGGCCCATAGTTCATTACACCAGATGACAACGTGTGACTCTTTCCGTAGTAAAAATCGCCAGGATTTTTCTCGATGAAATCTGCGATTAGCTGCAATGTCGACGGTTCATACAAAGTGTCGCCTGCATTAATAAATAGGCAATAGTCGCCGGTTGCATAGGCAATCGCCTGATTCATCGCATCGTAAACGCTTTTATCCTTTTCCTGATAAACACAAACCTTTTTATTTTGAGGAAGCTTTTCGATTGAACAATCTTTAGAAAAGCCATCTTTTACAATAATCTCAAACTCATCATATGACTGTTTCAATGTACTCTCAACAGTTTCCAATAAATCATTTCCAGCGTTTAGGCACACTGTTATGATACTAAATTTAATCATTTTCCCATCCTCCGCAAAATATTTCTTGCAAAGCTTTCCGCGCCAATTACAGATATCGGATATTCTACCCCAATGGCATTTTTGATTTTCCTATTAAGGCATCGATATTTTTTTAGATTTGTTTCCATAAAACTATCAGGTTCTATGTATTCCATTTTTTCATCGTTCAGAACTTTCAAAAATAAGCGATTCCATTCCTTGATTATCTTATCTGGCGTGAATTTTTTGCATAGCTGAACGCCATCTCTCCCGTATTGCTCATTAAGTTTATCGTTCTTCAATAGCATTATAATGTCTTTTGCAAAATCATCTGTATGTCCATAAAGCAGTCCGGTCTCTTCATTCAAAACGGTATCTAAAAAGCCACCTTTTGCAATGGTAACCACTGGCACACTCATACTTTCAAAATCGAGCGCACTAATTCCAAATGTCTCAGTTCTTCCCGTAGGATTAACGACACCTACACAAGTATTACGAATCACATCATTCTTTTCGACTCCAAGAACGCCCCAAAAATGTACAGACGGCAAAATATTTCCTTCATCGTCTGTTAATCCTGGCATAAACTGCTTCTCATAAGAATCTTCTGCAATATTATATTTTCCCAATTTTGAATTCCGACCATATAACTTTCCATTTCCCACAACATTAAGCGTTGCATCTGGAACTTCTTTTAGAATAGTTTTCCAAACAGCAGCAAGTACATGGAACCCTTTTGTCGGAACTAATGAACCAATATAGGTAACCGCATGATTTTGTATCTTTTCTCGATGCAATTCATTCGTTTCCGGATACATATTATATATATATGTAGACTTATTAATAACAGCGTGATCAACATAACGATCATATTGCTGCCTTCCAACAAACACATTAGCCTTTGCATATTCGCATTTGCAAATTTTATCACAGAAATTGCTCAAATAAAAGTTATGCCCCCACAGAATTGTTTTAATCTTTTTCGCACTTATGTCATCGAAAAAGCTCTGCGGAAGCGGAATACCATTATAAACTGCACTAACAACAAGGACATCAACGTCCTCTTTTTGGGCCTTGGCTGGTAAGTCATCAATACCATTAACAACTACATAATTATCAACTTCAGGCAGAATACCTTGTTTAGCCACAAATAATGTAACCTTATTATTTGAATAATACATTTTATATGCTTGGGCTAACAGTAAAACGCAATATTCCGTTCCGCCTATTCCCGGATTTCCCACCAATAAATTCTTACAATCAACACTTGATATGTTTTCATTATTTATATAAATTCCAATATGCATTTTTTATTCCTTTACAAAAGCAAGCAATCTACTTTCAAATCGCTCATCATCTTTTTGAATTTGAAGATATTCGCTTGAATATGGATAGTACTCTTTATTCAAGCTTTGATACCAGCTCTTAAATGCCTCAATATCAAATTCATCTACATTTGTGACATAAACGAAATCATTGGTCTGCATCAGCTCTCCCATATAAGATCCTTTTGATATCAGCATCGGCAAGCCATAGCGAATCCCATCATAAAGTTTGACTGTCATCGCCAGTTTCTGCTGCTCATCATTCTCATAAAGATTGAGTAATACATCTGTTTGTTCTACAAAAGAGGGAATTTGGTCAACTGTATATCTACCTATGAAAACAATATTATGATACTTCTCACAATGTTTTTTGAGTTCTTCTGTATTGCCTTCTCCGCAATAGCATAGTTCTATACCAGGTACATTTCCGAATAAATCACAAATTTTTTTATTCCATTCGATTTGCCGTATCATTCCCCAAAAAACGATTCTGATGTTCCTACTCCTTTTCTTGGGTAAACATTCCATTTTTAAATTGCTTACATTGTGCGACATTACAAATTTATTGCTCTCACCAAGAACCTTTTTAAATCCCATCGAAGAAATAGCTGTAAATTCGGATTTTTCAATAATACCTTTTATTATTCTTCTGCAAATGCTATTTTTTTCATATGTCAAATCTCGATAATCAAAAACAAATTTTGATTTTCTTACGGTTCTACTCAGCATATATAAAGGTAATGCTGTTTGCGTTGTCAATAAAATAATATGATCATACTTGTTCTTTTTAATTATCTTGCAAAAATACCGCATGCACCACACAAAGCCGTGAATTTTTTTCGCCTTGGGCTGATAGTTGCTCATTTTATAACGATATGAAATGCTATTACCCTTAAATGCTTTACATTTAAGATTGGGATCCATATCTCGGTCCCAGTATAATACGTCATATGAAATATTATTTTTGTCAAAAATATCAGTATATTTATATAGAAATTGCATCAGATGCAAATTGTGAAAACCTACAATTGCTATTTTATTCATACTTTCCCAAAGGCCTTTCTCTCAAATCAATACTGAGGTTTCATCATGGTTGATCTCTGTAGATTTTCCAAGATATTTTATAACTTCTTAATAATCCTCGCCGGGTTTCCAGCGATCACACAGTTATCCTCAAACTTCCCAGCAACCACAGCACCGGCACCAACAACGCAGCCATCTCCCAGCACTGTGCCCTTCAGTATTATCGAATTGCACCCAATGAAGCAGCTCTTGCCAATCTTAATCTCTCGGCTTGGCACCAGATCACTGTCACCACCGTTTTCATCTCGCAGGAGTTTGTTTCTCGCCTCTGCCTCGATTGGGTGAAAGTCATTGTCCAGAATCTTGCAGTTTCCACCGATGCAGGTGTTCTCACCAATCGTGATTTTCTTCCGGGCGTAAATTGTTGCTCCACTTATCCCTACGTTATTGCCGATTTCAATCTCTGCTCCTGGAGCGCGCGTGACAATGATCGTCCGGCTGTAAAGACCAACCAGATTACTAAGGAAACTGCTCTTAATCGTGACATTCTCACCAATCTTCAGCTTGGCACCACCTTTGTTGAAGATAATCGGCACCCCCTTCAGCAAGAGGTTCTTTCCATATTCAACTTTTGTCATCTTCATAACCAGCTTAAACCAGTTACTGTTCATACCTCTCGCCTCCTTTACAGCTTCAGAATTTCTTCTGCGTATTTCCTCACCGACACATTTCTGGTCAGATTCTTCTCCAGATTCTCACGGCCTCTGGCTCCCATTTCCTTCAACTCGCTATTTCCAGCATTATCAATGAACCATCGAATGTTTTTCTCAACCTTATCATACTCACCCGGCTCACAGCAGAGACCGCCATGTGTATCTTCAATCAGGCAGCGAACCTCTGAACCTGACTCCAAGACCCCTAAAATTGGCTTCGAAGCGGCCATTATGCCGTATGCTTTCGATGGGCAACTTACTCCTTTGATGCCTTTCGCGTTCACACACCAGTGAACGTCACCAGCATTCAAGCTATAAATCAGGTCAGCTTTATCCTGGTATGGAATGAAAACCACATTGTCCATGTGATGCTCTTTTACATACAGCACCAGCTTGTCCAATACGGAACCAGCACCAACAAATGCGAATACAACCTCTCGGCCATCCGCAGTCTTAGTACCCGGTTTGATTCTCTCCACAACCTTAATCAGATTCTCAAGGTCATAGTACAAACCGATATTACCGGAATACATAATGACGAACTTACCATCCAGACCGTATTTCTTCTTGAAGGCCAAAACCTTTTCATTGCTCTCATCCAATGGATAAATCTCGTTTTCATCGATCCAGTTGTTGATCATAACCGTTTTCGGGACTTTCTTATCCTTGAAGCGATTCTCAACCGTTTCCACCAGATCACGGCCGACTGTAATTACAAGGTCGCTGCGTTTGCAGCTGAACTTGTCGAACCACATCATGGCATCTGTGATAAGTTTGCTCTTGGTGTAGCCAACAGCCAACACCTGCTCCGGGTTAAAGTCCTGAATATTGTAGATGTACTTGGCGTGTTTCACCCATTTACCCCAAACGCCCAACAGGCCACCGAGGATCGGAGGCTGAGAGATGGAGAACACATAGTCCATCTTTCCAACCTTGAAGGTTGCCCCCATTGCCCCAAAGAAATAGGAAACAATGTTCTTCACACGGCTCTTCTTATTGGTCTTACTGAACTCCGGCACTCTTATCCTTAAAACTTTTACGCCGTTGATTTCTTCTTCGTAATATTTCTGCGTCTTGTATTTATCTTCAATAGTTCCCAAGTAACTCGGCACCACACAGATGACCGTGATATTGAACTTATCCAGCATACCCTCCGCCAGTTCACGGAGGATCTGCCCCGTTGACGCAGTATCTGGAATATAGTAATGAGCATAAATCAGTAGATTCTTCTTATTTGACATTCCGCTATATTCCTCTCACAAGTTTTTATATCTAACCGCCGATGCAGTACACCGGCGGGTTTTATCTATATCAAACAGTGTGTTCATCATCCATGCCGGATGAGCTATCACACTGTCGTCATCATTTTTCTCACAGTGACCATCTTCCGTCCACCACTGAATCTTTTATGTAGACCTGTCATAGGCTACTCACTCATTTCGCTTCAACTGAAACTTTATGGTAGACACCTTCATACCAGCTCACCAACAAAGTGTTGCGTCTTATTGTCATAACTCGCAGTCGCGCTTCTCTATTTTTCAAAGTGCTGACCCTTATTGTCATAACCTTCGCACCAACTTACTTTGTTAAAACTGTACAAGTTCATATCTTCCTCTTGTTGCAATATGAACAATCATCTACCCCTCACTACCTCTAATTCTCCAGAAAAATGCAGTTATCATGTCCGTCTTTTCTCTGCAATAAACTTTTCCAGAAAAATAGATTTTGGGCTTTTCAACACTTTCAACCTCCACCTCTAATTCTTCGGAAAAATGAAGATATCATGTCCGTTCCTTGCTCTGCAATAAAACAGGCTCGCAGTAGGGGAATTTTGCATGAGTTTTATACGCCACCGTAGACCATCATGCCGCCACTGAAAGTTTTAGGTAGACATTGCATGGGCTACTCACCTAACTTGTTGGCATATGAATTTTGTTAAAACTGTACACATCTTTCAATCCATATTCTACAGGTAAACCCATCCACAATAACAACAAAATCCGCTCCACTTCATGCTCCTTTGCATTCCATGTGCGGACTTTGCCGAATTTTCTTCATACCGATCCTTCCCTCTTCAGAACCATAATCACTGTCTTAAACAGTATTTTAATATCCAGGCTGAAACTCCAGTTGCTGATATATTCTGTATCCAGTCTTACAACTTCTTCGAAGTCAGTGATATCGCTTCGTCCGCTTACCTGCCACATACCGGTGATTCCCGGTTTAATAGCGATTCGAGCCCTGTGATGTAATTCGTATTGACGCAGTTCGTCCTGAAGAATGGGACGAGTTCCTACAAGGCTCATGGTTCCATTTAGCACATTCCAGAATTGTGGAAATTCATCAAGGGATGTTTTCCTGATAAATTCGCCTATTCCGGTTTTTTTGGTTCCGTCCGGCAAAATCTTGTTTCCGATCACACGGGGATCAAAATCCAGTTTGAACATACGTCCATCACTCATTTTATTCTGAGCCATCAATTCTGCTTTTCGTTCTTCTGCATCCATATACATGCTTCGAAATTTATACATCTTAAATGGCTTCCCGTTCTGTCCGATTCTTGTCTGCGAGAAGAAAATCGGACCCGGAGAACTGATGTAGATAGCCGGTGCTATAAAAATAAAAATAACTCCTGTCAGAATACAGCCTACCAGTCCTCCCAGAATATCCAATACTCTTTTGGCAAGTGCCTGTCTGTCTGTGGCATAGTTCATGGTGGTTGTCAGAACTGTATATCCGCCAATTGCCTCCACAAATTGTTTCTGTCCGGGAGTACTTCTGACTTTTGCCAGGTTTACATGAACCGGCATTCCCATTTCCAGCAACTCTTCTATCAGTTCCTGAGGGTATGGATATGTTTCATCTACATTTACAAAGACCTCATCTACCCACTGCTGACAGATAAAGGATGATGCGTTATTTAAGTCTGCTACTACCGGGACTCCTGCAATTTCTTTCCCTGTCATATCTTTATCAATGAGTATCAGACCATTGATGTTGTAGCGGTTATAATTGTGTTCTTTTACATTTTGGATTACTTTTGATGCAAGGTCATAATTGGTTACAATGTAGAGAGAATGCTCTCCACCTTCTGCCATTTTATGTAGCAGACGTTTTTTCCATATTATTCTTGTACAATAGGATAAAAGCACATAGAAAATTCCCATAAGATAAAGGATTATTCTTGAAAAGGCATGTCCGCCACTGACAGTAAACAGGTACAGACCACTTGCCAGTTCGATCAGGATCATCTGCCGGATAACAGAGCGCAGCTCCTGATAACGTCCTCTTCTCAGAACTCCTTTATAAGATTCAAACAAAATGATCAGGAACAGATCCACCAATATGACAAATATCATCACATTGCGATAAATTCCCAGTGTAAACAGGTTCCTGACAGAACCGTTTCGAATCAGATACGCCAGTATTAAAGCCATAAATAAACACGCAAGATCAATTAATATGAAATCTTTGTGTTTATACCATCCTCTTGATTTTTTCCTGTACATACGTTTTCCTAACCTCTCCTTCTTTTTTATTCAAAAAGGCATATTTACAGAATCGTTTTCCTGTAAATATGCCATCATTTTTTATTATTCTTTTCTTATAATTTCCAATCCCACCTTCATTTCTACTGTTCTTCCGAACATTTCTATTTCCAAATATGCTATTCTTTTATGTCTGTCTATCCTGCGGATATTGCCTTCCATTCCCATCAATGGACCAGACAAAATCCGCACTCTGTCGTTCTCAATAATACCTGATGACATCTCAACAAGCTGTTTGTCTGTACCTATTCTCATAAGCAATTCTACTTCTTCCTGCACCAGCGGGACAATCTGATCTCCAATTCCAATCAGTTTCGTCAACCCGATAACCTTTTTGAGTCCATTTACCAGACATTCCAGATTTTGAGCAATTAAAAAGACATACCCGGGAAAGAGGATTCTTTCCTGGATATGCCATTCGCCCTGAAATCGTTTCTTCTGTTGGTAATATGGGATAAAGCAGCGTTCTAAAACATTGCTGCTTATTAACCGCTGACACTGACAGCGGATGTTTTCTTCGGTGCCTGTGCGCACCTGCATCACATACCACATTGGATATCTTACCTCCATATTTTGGGTATGCTTCGCCATTCTGCCTGTGTTTCAAAGCAGACTCATACTTCAAGATATGTATTATCCATATCTTCAAACGCGGCAAAGCGACGATTTAAAGACAAAAGATTTACGTCGTGTTTTATTATAACTACATCAATAAAAAAATGCAACATATTTCTACAAAAAAACGCTTTCGCTGCTGCCAAAACATGACCAGTAGCGAAAGCGTTCATTGTATCTTCTTTTTCAGCTAAAATTATTCAGCTGTGTCTTCCTTTGCATCTGCAACGATTGTGAAGTAGCAAAGGTCATCTAATGCGACTTTGATTGTTTTTTTCTCTTTGTCTACATTGATCGGATCAACAATTGTCCATTCCTTTGTTTCTTCATTGTAGCATACAAGCTGAATGTTCTCCATGTCATCTGTGATGCTTGGAACTGAGAATTCAACTTCATATTTGCCATCTGCGTTCTTTACAGCTTTGACAGAGTCAAGAACTTTGAACTGTATGAAACCTGTAACGAAATCTTTTCCGTCCAGTTTCTCAATAACTTCTTCAATCGCAGCTTTGAGTGTTTCATCTGTTTCTTCTTCTGCAAGAGTCTTCAGAACATCTGCGAATCCGTTCATGTCCATCTCGCCTTTTCCAACTTTCTCAAAAGCATCTGCAACTGCCGGAACTGCTTCTTTCAGTTCTTTGAATCCATCAGTATCTTCGATCTTCTGAATGATCTCATAGACCTGGGAATCTTCCTGAACTACTGTAACATCCTTTGTACGGCTTCCATCTGCACTGACACCAAACGCACATCCTACACTGAGGACTGCCGCTAACGCAAGTGCCATGAATTTCTTTGCAATTTTCATAATGCACCTCTCCTTTTGGATTATAATTTATTTAGATAATAGCACACCTTGCACTATCTATCTCTTAACATAATAAAACAAAACATAAAGAATATCAATCAATTTTTGTTATAAAACATCGAAATAATCATATCCGTCAATTCATCTTCATCTACATGGTATTCATCGAAGTTCTCTCCCTGTGTTCCTTCTCCTGGAACAGTTCGGGAATCTGTAATTTCATTCTGTGATGCTGTCAAAAGTTTTGCAAAAACATCATTTCCCATGTTTGTAACTGTATAATTGTCGATACTGTCATACAGGCCTGTTACAAATCCGGCATCTTTGGATGCCTGCTCCTGTGCCTTCTGCAGAAACGCCTGAAGATATGTCTTCTGACGCTCCTGACGGACAAGAGCACTCTGACTCTTTCCTATGTCACGATAACGGACAAACTGTTCTGCATTCTCTCCGGTCAGCGTAACCACCGAGCCTTCTTTAAAATCCGGATTTATATCTTCCAGACTGTTATCCGGCACTGTGATCTCCACACCACCTACATAATCTGTGATTACAGAAATTCCATCCATATTCATGGCACAATATCCCTGAACAGGAAGACCATTCAGAAGGTTGGAAACTGCTGTTTTCATCAATTCACAGCTCTTCTGCCTGCCATCACCGTACGCATACTGAATATTAATATGGTCTGTTGTCATTCCCAGGCTTTTTCCCGCAGGATTAAAGACTTCTATTCTGGTCATAGAATCTCGTGGAATAAACAGAACCTTTATCTTTTCTGTTGCACGATCCATGGACACCAGGAAAATTGCATCTGCCTGCCCGGCATCTACCTGTGACTGATAAGTATCTACAGTTTCCCTTGTATCAATTCCCAGGAATAAATAATTGCTGAGATGATCGTTATATTTGTATGTCTCACCTTTATATTCCACGATATCACCGTTTTGGCTCAAGTCCGTCTGATTCCGGCTGTCACTGTTCTGACCGCCGTTTTGTGGCGATGCAGCATTTTTCTGGCTTAACAGATAATAACCGCCGCCAAGAACGGAAAGAACTATGATCAGGATAATAATCAAAAGCATACAGATCTTGCGCTGTCTGATGGCTTTTCTTGTGGTTTTTGTCATTTTCATTCCTTCAATCTCTGTATTTCAGTTATCTCATCAGTTTTTGCTGATGTAATTAAGCTCCTGCAGTTTCTGTAATATTGCCTCTGCCATTGCCTGCTGGGCCTCATAGGTAGAAGACGGCTGTGCAGTCACATTTGCAAGACTGATATAGTGTTCTCCCCATTTCTGGCTGAGTACCTGATCCAGTGCTTCAGAAGTTACGCTTCCGTCCATAGGGCGTGTTCCTACTACAATAAACTGATCTTTATTCTGAAATGTATTTAAAATCTGTTCCTGCTGGTCTGCCAGTTCTGCAGGATCATGATTCCAGCCGCCATAATATCCCATGAAGATAACAGGAATACAATCCATATCATTTCTTGTAGTCTGTTCTTCTGTCAAATCACGTATTCCGGTCTCTGTCACATTCAGCTGGGCACCGTTTGCAGCCTGCTGATGTCTGGTAATATAGCCCTGAAGGGTTTCATCACTTACACCAGCCATCTTCATCATGGAAAGAGTGCCGCCTCCCTGAAGTGTTTTATTGATTACTGTCATATTATAGCCATTATCGGTCAGAAGCTTCTGAAGTACTGTCATATAGGAATATGTATTGGATTCTTCCCCATTGATCAGATCATCTCCCCAGCACACAATGCCTGAAGCAGCTGTCGTCTTATCTTTTGTATCTTCTGTCTTATCTGCATCTTCTGTGTCAGCTGTATCCGTTTTTTCTGTGTCTTTTGTGTCTTCTGTGTTCTTTGATTTAATGTCTTCTGTATCTTCTGCTTCTTCGGAAGATATCTCCTCCAGCTCTTTTGCACGTTCTTTTACTGCTTCGTAATCTTCAATCCCACTCTGCTGGTCGTCTGCAATTTCTGACAGGTGTCTGGATTCCTTCTGTTCCGATTTATAACTGGTCACAAGAATAAAGCCCAGGAGAACTGCCAGAAGAATGCAGATAAAGCCCAGTAAGATATTCGTCTTTTTTATTTTTTTCTTCCTTATTTTGCTCACTTTTCCAAATTCTCCTTTATCATTAATCATGGTTTCTGTCTTACTGCCAGATAACTGCCCGTATTATTTAATCTGGGCTTCTTCGTCACTTCTGCGATAATACTCTCCATAATGCTTATAATAAGAAGAATAATATTTGTCATCACTGGTATCTATCTTGTTCATAACAGCTCCAAGAATACGGCATCCGCTTCTTTCCAACTGTTTAAATGCTTTCTGTGCATCCCGGTACCTGACATTTCCCGGTTCGATCAGAAAGACTGCACCATCGCAGCATCTTCCTATCACTGCCGCATCAATTACTGTTCCGATAGGCGGTGTATCGATCAGGATATAATTATAATATTCTCTGATTTCCTTTAAGAATACCTTAAAGATATTCTCACTGAGAAGTCCTGACGGATTCGGTGCACTTGGACCTCCGAATATGATATCCATATTCGGAAAATTTGTAGAATAAATAATCTCCTGTAATCCCACCTGACCGCTCAGAAGCTGTGAGAGACCTTTCACTTCCTCTTCCACACCCAGTCGTCCGGCATATGCAGTCTTCCTGATATCCGCATCCAGAAGGAGAACCTTCTTACCGATACTTCCAAGCTCCCGGGCAAGGCTGAGTACTACATCACTCTTACCTTCGTTTGGATAACAGCTCGTAACCAGAATTGTCTTTATGCTCTGACCCGACAGCTGAATATTGGTACGCAGCGTTTTGATCGCCTCACTGTAAAAATAATCCGGGTTTCTTTTATCTGTTAAATTGAGTTTCTTCATTGCTCAGATTCCTCCATCAGTTTAATGGTGCTTCTTATTCTTGTTCTTTGATTTCCTGTTCTTCGCATTTATAAAATCTTTTCTGTCAGGAACCTTGGCAAGAACAGAAACTCCCAGGTATTTCTCAATATCTTCCTCTGTCTTAATAGTATCATCCATTACAGCGTATACAACCACAATTGCCGCACATACAAGGAAACCGAGTAAGAAGCCGAGTGCTGCATTCTTCTTTACACTTGGAGAAGTTCTTACAGTAGCAATCTTACCGACTTCAATAATCTTTGGCGGAATAACTTCCATTTTATCGCCAATATAGGATGAAGAAACATTCGCGATCTCATCTACGATCTTCTTTGCCATTTTAGAATCTGTATTATTGACAGTAATCTCAAGGATACGGGTATCTGTAGGATTATTGATACTTACGCTTTCTTTCAGCTGTTCTGCAGTCATATCCAGATCCAAATCTGAAATTACCTGCTCCATCACAGGGGTACTTGTAATCAGAACTGTATAATCACTGGTCAGGCTGGCACCTAACTGCAGGTCCGCCAGTGATGTCAGTGTGGTTTCTTTTGAAAGTACAAGGATACTGGATGTGGAGCTGTAAATCGGTGTCATCAAAAACTGTGTATACGCTGCTGCAATACAGCCTCCGACAAGAGCAACCATCAGTACCAGAAGGATTTTTTTCTTGAGCGCATAAAATATTTCCAGTAAGTCGATTTCGACTTCATCATCATTTGCATCGGGTCTCTGTGCTTTGCTGCTCTCAAAGTTACTGTTCAAATTGTCTAACATCTGATAATTTCCTTTTCCCTTTTTTCTTTATAGTTTTGTACATTACTGTTCACAGGTAATATTCTGTCTTATGTATTTCTGAAAGTAAACAGCAAAATTGACATAAACCGATTTTATTGTATATCAGCCAATAAAAAAAGTCAATCTGTAGCTTCATGTTTTTGTTTCTGTTTCAGAATTTCTGCAGGATTATGAATAAACAGTTCATCTGCATAGTCCTGCCCGAATTTCGCTGAAACCATACGATATGCCTCTCCAATCCTGCTGCTCCTCTTTGCACTGTTGTGACAGTCTGATCCGACGAAATGAAGGAGTCCGTCTTTCATGATTTTATTACAGTACCGTTTAGTAAAAAATCCGTCTTTTCCTGTGATGCTGTCTGCATTAATCTGCATATAGACGCCCATATCTGCCAGTTCTTCCACAAAATCCAGACTGTTGCGTGTGGCTTCGTAACGTTCTATATGTGCCATGATCGGCTTATATCCTCCGGAGAGCAATGCACCGAGACGTTCCCGTATATAGCTTTCTTCCGAATTATGGGAAAATTCTGTAAGAACATACCGCGAACCGGCCATTGTCATTACTTTCTGTTCTCTGAGCATGGGAAGCATCTCCATATTGGCGTGAAACTCACATCCCAGATACACATGGAGATCCGGGCTTATCTCTGATGCCGCTTTCTCCACCAGTCTGAACTGCTCTCTGACTTTCTCCGCAGGTGTTTCAAACATCCGAAAGCGGAAATGGGGAGTTGTAATAACCGTCCGCACGCCCTGTTCATATTCCATCCGGAGTAATTTTACGGTTTCTCCTATATCTGTGGCTCCATCGTCTACACCGGGTACAATATGACAGTGTATATCATAAATTCCTTTTATGGACATCCTATCATTCCTTCCTGACTGTCTGCAGCATTTCTGATGCTCCTGTAACTGCTGACCACATTCGTAATCTAAAAAAACAATCAACCGGCTCTGTATGATCATCCTCATACAAAGCCGGTTGCTGAATATTTATGAGTATTCTCTTAATTATTCTTCTGTAGCTTCCTCAGCCGGTGCCTCAAGAGCTTTCATGCTCAGGCTGATCTTCTTGTCTTCGCCGTTGAAGTCAACAACCTTAGCTTCGATCTCCTGTCCGATTGACAGTACGTCTGCTGGTTTGGCAACGTGCTCTCTGGAAATCTGGGATACGTGAAGAAGTGCATCTACACCAGGTGCAAGCTCTACGAATGCGCCAAAGTCTGTCATACGTGCAACTTTACCTTTAACTACGTTTCCTACAGCGAAGTCCTCAGCTGCTGTGAGCCATGGATTTGCTTCCGGGAATTTAAGGGAAAGTGCGATCTTCTCTCCGTTGATCTCTTTGATAAGAACTTTAACTTTATCGCCAACAGTGAATACTTTCTTCGGGTTCTCTACTCTGCCCCAGGACATTTCGGAGATGTGAAGAAGTCCGTCTGCTCCGCCCAGATCGATGAATGCACCGAAATCTGTAACGTTCTTAACTGTTCCTTCAACTGTGTCACCAACATGGATTCTCTCCATTAATTCTTTCTGTTTCTCTGCTTTCTCAGCAAGAAGAAGCTGCTTACGGTTACCGATGATGCGGCGTCTTCTCGGATTGAATTCTGTGATAACGAATTCAATCTCCTGATCTGCATATTTGGAAAGGTCTTTCTCGTATGTGTCGGAAACCAGGCTTGCAGGAATGAATACTCTTGCTTCGTCTACGTTTACACAAAGTCCGCCGTCAAGTACCTGAGTTACAGGAGCTTTTAATACTTCCTGATTCTCAAATGCTTCTTCAAGACGTTTATTGCCCT
>SKEQ01000043.1_pt1 | contig 166685 bp, 150 predicted proteins | sample 4826751 | NCBI WGS metagenome assembly SKEQ01 (sample SAMN11008805, study PRJNA524170) | human gut metagenome | biome: Human fecal sample; material: Feces; isolation source: fecal sample from pouch patient p44 | host: Homo sapiens | place: Israel: Tel-Aviv | collected 2013-07-11
CAACATTTATATCCGGATGATCTTTCATATAATTCTGGAAATCTTCGTAGTTATGACCTTGACGATAAGAACGATCTTTTGCACTGGTCTGTGTAGGTTTCTTGCGTTTCTTATAACGTACAGAACGCCTTAAGTCACCATTGCGGACATCGAATACACAATCATTGATGTAGGAGTAAAGTGTTCTTCTGGAGCAACCCAATTCTTCTGCATGAGTAGCATAAATATGACCGATGGACTGATGTTTCTCCTTGATCAATGGAACCAATAAATCATTCATGGATTGAATGCTTTCCGGAGTCTGGTTAATGCCGGCTCTGCAATCGACTAGCACGCTGCGGTACTCATCATGGGCATACTTGGATGAATAAAACTTTCTGGGCATAAGACAATGGGTCTTTTTACCACAGCCATTACATACGTAGGGTGGTTTATTCAGTTTCTCACATTCAGCTGTCTCATACGCTGGACATATATCAGTGCAGCGAAAGGATGGTTTTCTGCAAAGCTTACAATGAATGCCACACATCTTATCACACAAGCATGTCATCTTACAGTTCTTGCGATGAATACATGGCGGATGAGTGTAACCGGAATCCGGACGTTCTTTTGTATGTGCGTGGAGACGTACTTCCTTTGATATGGTAGATGGATTTTTACCAATAATTCGTCCAATTTCAGCGAAGCTTTTATTCTCAGTAAGACCTTTCTCGATATCAACACGCTGTTCAAATGTTAAATGTTTCTGATTGCCTTTATTCTTCATAATTATCTCCAATCTGCACAGGCAGGCAATCAGCTGCAAGTAGATTATACGGAGTAATGATTATCAAAGACAATATGGCAAATATGTGTGCGAAAGTAACTTCGACCTATATGGAATTTACTCTTGCATTTGGTACAAAACCGGAATTTAGTTTTTCATTTAAGTTTTATTTTGTGCTATGAACAAATTGTACCATAGATATCTTATTCTGTAAACATACGTTCTTTTTTTAACAAAAAAATTGCGCGTCTAACTCATCACTGAAGTAACGAGAATGCGACGCGCGGTCATTCAACTTTCTCTTAGCGCCTCTTCTCTTGAAGAATTCAGAGATAATATGTAACATTTCTTTACAAGTCAAAACTGGAAACAAACTTAAGTAAATAAAAAATGTTTCCAGTTTTCCCTTTCTCATATTTATTTAAAAATATATAAAACACAACATTTTTATAAAATTCTACGCTCATCTCGAGCAAAGTTTCTCATTAACTATCAATTTATAGAAGCAGAAGAACTCTTTTTAATCCCCTTCCCATCCATTATATTGTTTTTTATAAACCTCTGTGCTACAATGCCTGCAGATATCTTCAAAGCAATGCTTTTACATTTATAATCACGCGAAAGGAATTAAAAAATGGAATTATTAAATGGACGTCCTGCCACTAACGCCGGGCGATTAGAAAAAGAAATACGTGTTTACGATTTATTAGACTCTCTTGGTATCTCCTATGACCGGATAGATCACGAGGCAGCAATGACTATTGAAGCATGCCAGGATATAGACGCATTATTCGGAACACATATGTGCAAGAACCTCTTCCTGTGCAACAGACAGGAGACAGACTTCTATCTCCTGCTGATGCCAGGAGACAAGAAATTTAAAACAAAAGAACTCTCCTCTCAGATAAACACCGCCCGGCTCTCCTTTGCCAACGAGAAATATATGGAAGAATTACTGGATATCACTCCGGGTTCTGTAAGCGTTATGGGACTGATGAACGACAAGGACAATAAGGTACAACTCCTGATTGATGAAGATCTTTTGAACCAGGCTTATCTTGGCTGCCATCCATGTATCAACACTTCCAGCCTCCGTATAAAGACAGATGATATTTTAAATGTATTTCTCCCTGCCGTTCATCATCAGGCACGTTATGTGAAATTACTTGGGGAATAGTCTATCAAAAAACTGCCTGATAAAAATTACCAAGATTATCCTTCCTGTCATATACACAGACAAATAAAAACTGCTATATCAAACATTTCCTGATATATGTTTCTTTGAATAACAAACCAAATATATCATTCTTGTTTCTATAGCAGTTTTTAGTCAGTCCCCGTCTTTATATTCTTTCGGTAACTCTCGAAATACTTTTTATTTTATTACTTTATACACAGCAGTTCCAAATGCAGGAAGTGTACATCTTCCTGTTGCTTCTGTTTTATCATAAAGTGCGATCATTGGTTTCTGAAGTGTATATTCAATCTTTTCAGCCTGATAGTTTAATACAAAAATGTATTTCTCTCCATCCTTCTCACGCATAATCACTTCCGCTGTTTCCGGAGCTTCAATATATTCTTTAAATGGCTCTTTAATCTTCAGATAATCAAACAATGCTTCAGTATTTTCCTTATTGAAAGTTGCCCCCAGATGTAATACCTGTCCTTTGCCAACTGCATGGCAGGTAAGCGCAGGATTTCCTTCATAATAACTGTTTCCATAGATGGCCAGTGTTTTTGTGCCTTCCAGCGGTGTAATAATATCATTAAATACTGGCATTGGAATTTTCTTATCGCTAAACTCTGCAAATACCTCGTCTTCTGCAGGACTTGTAAATGTAAAATCACGTACATCTGTACCGGTAAGTTCTGCCAGCAACCCCGGCTGTGGAAGCATCACACATTTACCATTCATATCTTTATAACCTGAACGGCATCCGATAACCAATGTTCCGCCCTGCTCAACATATTCTTTCAGAAGTTTCACGCGTTCTTCACTGATTAGAACCGGATGTGCATAAAACAGTACCGGATATTTCGTCAGATCTGTAAGTTCACTGTCCTCCTGCAGATATACAATGTCATATGGTGTATGTGTCAGCTGAGCAGCTTTAAAGATTCCCTGCTCGCTTGCTCCTGCTACTCTGTTATGCCATGTATCTACAGAAGTATCCCATTCATTATCGTAATCTTTAACGATTGCAAATGCTGCTTTATATTCTGAATTGCATACACCGTCAATTGCTTTTAACTTCTTATAGAAATCCTGAACCTCTCTGTATTTGCGATTCTCGCGATTATCATAATCCAAAATTCCATGCCAGTAGATTTCTGTACCAAATGTACAGGTTCTCCAGCGGAAGAAAGAAATATAATCAGCACCGTGAGCTACACTCTGCATTGCCCAGAGAGTTAACTGTCCCGGACGCGGAGACGGTGCTTCCATTCTGGTTGTCCAGCCATTTCCACCGGACTGCTGTTCCATAATTCCAAAATGAGGGCAAATAGAACGTACCTCTGCGAGATTATGGGACCATTTACGATCATTCAGATCATCACTGTGCAGCGGATTGCGATCCAGACCAAATGCAAAATCCGGATAAGAATCATAGCAATAAACATCAAGAGACTCTTTCTCCATTTTATGATTGTCGAGATTCCAGAATTTACCATTTGTTGTGATATAGTCTCCCGGTTTTACATATTTTTTGATAATCTCTGCCTGCATTTTACAGAAATGACGGGCACTCTCTGAAATAAATCTGATATAATCCAGATGCTGATGAGGATTAATTCCCTGACTTAAAACCGGGCGCAAAACATAAATCTGATCCCATTCCGTATAAGTCTGATTCCAGAAGGTAGTTCCCCATGCTTCATTTAATTTCTCCAGAGTTCCATACTGTTTTCTGAGAAATTCACGAAACGCAACAGAATCTGCCTCTGAATAAAACTCATTCACTTCACAGTTGATTTCATTATCAATCTGCCATCCCACGATTGCCGGATGTTTCGCATAATGAGCAGCTTCTCTCTCCACAACTCTTGCACAAAGTCTCTGATAAACCGGTGAGTTATAATTATAATGTCTTCTTCCTCCATGTCTGAGAAGCACACCATCTTTCCGTGCATTTAAGACTTCCGGATATTTTTCTGTCAGCCATGCAGGAGGAGTTGCTGTAGGTGTTCCGAAGATAACTTTCATCTGCTTTTCACTGCACAGGTCCAGAAATTCATCAAAGAAATCATAGGTAAAAACACCTTCCTCTGGCTCTACTTTGCTCCATGCAAACTCTGCAATACGGATCACAGAAATTCCGGCCTTCTTCATTCTGTCAAGATCATCTGCCCAGAGTTTCTTATCCCAGTGCTCCGGATAATAACAGGTTCCCATTGTCAGTTCGTTCCATTTGTAGTTCTGTTTTGCATTCATTGTCATGTCCTCCACCAAACATTTATATTTCATTCTGAGTATGATTGCCAGGTACCTGCATTACAGGAATCCTGAAAGTCACCTCTGTTCCTTCTCCCGCTACACTTGTCACATGAAATTCACATGCTTCTCCATATAACAAATTCAGCCTTCGATATACATTACTCAATCCAATACCGCTTTTTTTATTTTTATCGCTATAATTCTGAATAACCTGTTTTAACTGATCTTCATCCATTCCCTTTCCATTATCTGTAAGATTAAATTGAAGATATTTACCATCACATAGCTGAATGTTGATCCACAGGATTCCTTTTTCTATCTGTTCCTCCAGACCATGTACGATACTGTTTTCTATAACCGGCTGAATGATAAAGCTTGGTATATAGAAATTCAGTACTTCATCAGGGATATTATGTCTAATTTCTATTTTATCTCCAAATCTGTATTTCTGGATAAATAAATAGTTATCTACAACCTCCATTTCCTGTTTTACCGTATAATAGTCTTCCCTTTTGATACTTGCCCGGAGAAATTTTCCCAAAGCAACTGCCAGATCCGTTATTTCACTGTTTCCATTTGAAAAACCAAGCCAGCTTATCGTATCCAGACAGTTATACAAAAAATGAGGGTTGATCTGCATTTTCAGAAATTCAATTTCAGCCTCTCTGTTTGCAATTTCCAGCGTATAATTCTTCTCTATCAGATTCTGTACCTTATCTGCCATCTGGTTATAGACCATACCAATCTGGCTGATCTCATCCTGACTTTCCACCTTGAATCGGGAATCAAAGTTTCCTTCCTGATATGCAGTCATACTATCCACCAGCTTCTTTGTCGGTTTTACCATAACTCTGGCGGCATGTCTCATTATTACCAGAGACACCAGAAGCACGATTCCAAACGTAAGAAGTACACTCAGAAGGGCAATTCCTATATTCTTCCACAACTGCCCCACATTGATAGTGGAAACCAGAAGCCACCCATTATTCACATACTGATATGTAAAATAACTATTCTCTCCTGTACTGGGATCCTTGACAATTTTTACATTCTTAAAATCTCTCGTTTCCAGTGGAAAAGAATTTCCACACATATTTTTCTCACTGGATACGATAATGTCCATATCATTATTCAAAAGGTAAAAACGATTTTTATACGTGCTGGGAACAGATTGAAGTTTTTCGCTGAAATATGAATTTTTACACTCAATAATCATATATCCGATAGGTTTAAAATCATCAACACTTAGAATGGCACGATATAACCCAATCATTCCATTTTCTTCATCGTCTGCCCACAGTGCCCCTCCATTTTGGTCATAGATTTTTTCTTTTGTAATATCATCTGCTTTGATTCTTTTGCCAGAGGTTCCTATTACAATTTCCACATTATCCAGAGAAAAAATCCTGGCCGAAACAATTCCCGGGACATTAAAAACACTTCCTCGGATTTCACTGGAAATCGCTGCTTTTTCAGTTTGAAAGGATGTATTTTCCGGATTCACCAGTGTCTGATAATTGATTTCCTTTAAGTTCTTTTGTACACTGTTATTGATCAGAATCGACACAGAGAGCTGATCAATCTGGCTGATTCTTTCTTCCAATCCTGTTTCTGCTGCTACAGTAACATCGTTCATATGTGATCTTGCCTGTGAGTTATAAACACTGGAAAAACGAATTCCGAAAACACCCAGCAGAACAACACATGAAACAAACATTAACAACATATAGACTTTAAAAATCTTATTCATCAAACTTCCATTTGTTTTTAAAACACCAGTTTGTTTTAATTTATCGCGCCTTCTCATATCACTTTCCATTTCCTGATTTACTATTCAGTATTTCATAAAGTCCCGGGAAATTTTCACCATTTTCATTTCTATAATTTGACGGCGTACATCCAAATGTTTTCTTAAACAGCTGTGAAAAATAATGCTGGTCATTAAACCCTGTTTTTTCACACACATCACTTATCTTTTCACCTGTTTTGATAAGACTGGCTGCACACATCAGGCGGATTCCGTTTAAAATATCTACAAAAGTGTAACCTGTTTCTTTTTTTATCTTACGTGAAATGTAACTCTCTGAAAAATGATATTTCTCAGCAAGGTCTGATAAAGAAATATTCTGTTCATAGTTCTGTGCAATATCTGTCAAAATAGATTTAATCGTATTGGACGACTGTACAAAAAGACTGTTTACCTGCGATACCGCATCATGCTTTTCCCCAAATTCATCCTTCTGGCTTAATAACTTCTGTTCAAATCTTTTCTGTTCCAGACGGTGCATAACGTTATGCATTGTTTCCATCAGTTCATTTGGAGAAACCGGTTTAAGCAGATATTCATATACACCATATCGCATTGCCGATCTTGCATATTCGAATTCTGAAAATCCAGATAAAAGTACAACGGCCACATCCATAGACCGTTCTTTCACCATCTGCGCCAGTTCCAGTCCACTGAAACCGGGCATTCTGATATCAAAAATGACCAGATCTATCGATGTGCTCAATAAAAGCTCTTTCGCTTCTACTCCATTTGCAACCGAATACACATCTGTAATTCCTATTGATTTCCAGTCAAGACTCAGCAGTCCCCTGCGAATTACAGCCTCATCATCTGCAATCAACAAATTCATAACATTACCACCTTTTCCTGATTCAAAGAATCACTGCCCCATATAAGAAGCATTGATTTCTTTTTTCTGAATCATATCATCCTTTTACAGCACCTGCAACCATACCTTCCATAATTTGCTTATGTAATAAAATATAAACTACAATGCTAGGAATAATTGTAATAATAACTGCCGCGATCATACCTACATAGTCTGTAGAATACATCGCCTGGAAGTTGGTAAGTCCTACCGGCAGCGTCATTTTTGAACTGTCCGTGAGGAAAATTCTCGGCAACAGAAGATCATTCCACACATTGATAAACTGAACGACTGCAACTGTTACAACTGAAGATTTTGCTATTGGCAGGATAATCTTAAAGAAGCACTGAAATACCGTACATCCGTCAATAATTGCTGCCTCTTCAAGTTCTGTCGGAATGCTTCTCATAAATCCGCAGATAATGAAAATGGCCATCGGAAATCCTACAGCAATCTGCGGAATAATAACAGCAAGATGTGTATCCAGAAGCCCCATCCCCTTAAAAATAGAGAACAGAGGAATTACCAGAGCATAAATAGGAATCATCATTCCTAAAAGGAAAATACTATGTGTAAGGTTTGCAAGCTTCCAATGCATTCTGGCAATTGCATAAGATGCCATTGTTGCAAGGATTACAGTAACCAGAACCGCAGAAACAGCAATAATAACTGAGTTTCCAAAGTATCTGAATACACCGCCTTTTACAACTGCATTTACATAGTTTGTCATTGACCACTGCTCTGGCAGTCCCCATGTATTGGTATATAATTCATTATTCGTTTTAAATGATGCCAAAAACAGCCATACAAGAGGGTAGATACAAAGAATCGTAAACCCGATCAGCAATACATATTTAATAACGAGCCATATATTTTCTGAGGCACTTCTCTTCATTTTCCAACACCTCCTACACTGTTTCGTCTGTCTTGAATACTCTGTTGGAAATTCCTACAGATAATATACACAGTAACATTAAGACAACACCGATTGCACTGGCGTATCCATAATTCAGAATATTAAATGACTGATAATACATATATGTAGACATAACCTCTGTTGCATGGTTTGGTCCACCTGAAGTCATAACAGCAACCAGATCGTAATATTTCAGAGAACCTGTAATAATCAGAACCGCGTCAATTTTCAGGATTGGTTTGATAAGCGGAAATGTGATGTACTTAAACTGCTGCCAGCCCGTAGCACCATCAATCTCAGCAGCCTCATAGAAAGAAGAATCAATATTTCTCATTGCAGCCAGCTGAATTACCATATGATAACCAACATACTGCCACATGATAACAATAATGATACAAAGCATTGCTGTCTCTTTGTTAGCCAGCCACATCTGCTGCAGACCGCCAAGTCCGATTGCCTTTAAGAATCCATTCAAAAGACCATAGTTACCATTGTAAATGAATGTCCATGTAAGACCAACTGCTACGCCACAGATTACACATGGAAGAAAAAATACAGTCTGGAAGAACGATGCACCTTTAATCTTTTTAAAAATTGCATTGCCGAAAAACATAGCCAGAGGCATATGTGCGATTAATGAACCTACAACCATTAAAATATTATTTCCAAATGCATGTTTGAATGTTTTATCACTAAAAAGGCTAATATAATTTTTAATTCCTACAAAATCCATCTTTGACATAAGGTCTGTATCAAATAATGAAAGATATACATTATATAAAATCGGAGCCAATGCAAAGATTGCATAAATGATAAATGCAGGTAATACAAAAAATGCTATCGTCTTTTTATTACCCATTACTTTATTCATAGATGATTCTCCTTTTCAAAAAACGGAATCTGAATCTCCAGATCCCGTTATTCTTATACACTGGTCAACTTTATTTACTTTTGCTTTCTACATAATTTTGCAAATTGTCAAAAGATTCCTGAACATCATCTCCATTTGCAATACCAATGGTAGTATTATTAAATTCATTTCCAAGATCTGTATCTACACGATCAAACCACGGAGTTAACACTTTCTGTTCCCCCATAACTTTAATTGCCTGACTGCAGAGAGGCGTTAATTTAGATTCATCCATATCAAAATCTGTACACGGAATACGTCCATAATCATACAAAAGAATTCCTGCTGCCTCTGCACTTGTCCAATATTTCAAAAGTTCTACTGCAGCATCTACATTTTTACAATTTTTAGTAATCGCATAAGAAGAATCAACAGATCCAACACTATTAGCTGTGTATTCTGTATTCACAGCTGGCATTGCAAAACAGCTAATATTTTCTGCTTCAGGCGCATTTTCTGTTTTATCCAGATTAGAAACTTCCCAGGAACCATTGAAATACATAGCTGTCTGTCCACTTGCAAATTGTAACTGTGCTTCTTCTCTCGATACACCAGTAAATCCGTCTTCAAAATATCCTTTTTCAACTTCTTCTTGGAATAATTTTCCAGCCTCGACCATAGCTTCATCATTCCACTTGCCAGTACCATCTCTCAAGGAATCATAGAATTCTTTACCTTTAATTCCATCACTTAACTGCTGAATATACTGCGAAACAAGCCATGCATCATCTGCTGTGGAAGCCAATGCAACCGGTGTTATCCCATTTTCCTTTAAAGTATCGCATACCTGAACATATTCATCATAAGTAGTTGGAACTTCCAGATTATACTGATCAAAAATAGCAGTATTATAATACATAACAGCCATACACTGCTGTGTCGGAATGCCATATACTTCATTATCATAAGTTAACTGTTCCAGAGTTCCATCATTAAAACTATTCTTCCATTCTTCATCTTCATCCAGATATTTCTGAAGGCTTACAATCTTATTTCCATTTACAAAATTTTCAAGATATCCCAACTCCCATGTGAAAATAATATCTGGTTCTGAATCTGAGGCCATCATAGTTGTAAGTTTTGTTTTATAATCTGCATTACTGATATTCTGTGATTCAACAATAACTCCCATATCATTTGTCTTATTAAAGTTTTCAATAACTTTTCGATACCCCTGCATATACGCATCTGAGTCAGATCCGTTTAGCATAATAGTTAATTTAGTTAAATCATCATCTGCCTTTGCTTCTTGCGTATTTTCTGATTTTGAATTGCTTCCGCCACATCCGGTAAGCATGCTTGCCGCCATTGCTCCAATCAGTAAACATACTGTAAATTTTTTCATTTTGTTCTTTCCTCCCTTGTGATATTTGTATATATCTCTGTGTTTTTCATAAGAATATTTTATCAATTTTACCTTTTATTTAAAGATAGAATCATGTCCTTTTTGGTTGTTATTTTGTCATTCATTTGTTAGATTTTTATCTTTTATCATTTTTACACAATGCTTTTTATAGCAATCCTAATAAATTTTTGCAACATAAAAGGAGACTCTTTCGTAGTCTCCCTTTATATTTGTCCAGTTCTTATGCTTCTTCCACTATCTTCAGATTCCAAGGCAGAACAGTAATGTTTTCTCCATCCTGCACAGATTCCTCTGAAAACAGTTCTGTTCCGTCTGCACCATGATATACAACATTCTGCTCTTCTGCAGAATAGTTCAGGATATATCTGACATATTTACCCAGATCATTGGTTCCTTTTCTTACGATCACCGGCCAGCTATACTCCGGAATTTCTACTTCTGCGCTGTTAAGTGCATCTGTGAGTACTGCTTTTAAAGTGTTGTCATCTGTCATACAGCCAATGTAAATGGCAATTCCTTTTCCATAATGGTTCTTTGTGATTGCTGCGTATTCCTTCCAATTATAATGGTCATAGGATGCAAGTACTTCTGCTTCCTGCGGCATTAATAATTCCATGAATATTTTTGCTTCAGCTTTTTCGTCTGCTCCCTTTGCAGTTCCATTGATAATACTTCCTGACAGCCCTGTATTCTTCGGGAAAGTGAACTGCTGGTAGCTGATACCGAAACAGTTACTCAGAATATGCGGCTGCATTTCATGGCTTACCTTAATATTCTCATTCGCAAATGCAGTCTTAAATGTTGCCACCAATGTACCACCATCTGCCACATACTGTTTCAGTCTTTCCAGAAGTTCATCTGGTGCTGCATAGAGTGCCGGGACAAAGATTGCTTTATACTGTTCCAGATTATCAGATTCCGGCCATACGAAGTCACACTCAATATTCATCTGATACAGTGCATCATAAATCCAGCGCACAACATCATTATATCCAATGCCGTTATCTCCTGCTGCGGTTGCTTCAATTCCAAACCATTTAAGAGCTGTTAATGCTTCATTGCTTACAAGAATGGCAACATCGTTTTTCTTCTTCAGATTTACCAGATGGTTTCCAATCCTGGAAAATTCATTTCCGATGATGCAGGCTTCGCGATATGGCGCATTCTCCTGCATGTCATGACTGAGAAGTCCCTTCCAGTATGTCTCAAAAGAATTATGAATAGAATGCCAATGCCAGTACATTACGCTGTTAGAACCACTTGCAAGGTGACTATAACCCTGAAGTCTGAGCTGTCCCTTGTACGGAGTCCATCCCGGATAACCCTGAGCTTCTGTTTCCAGAACAAGATAGTTATCTCTCTTCAAAGAACGAGTCATATCTCCGCCAAATGCAATCTCTGCCCCTGTCAGATCATCCTGTGTTTGATGATAAATATCTGTGCCTGCAATCGTCAGTGCCTTCGCTGCATGGTAATGGTTTACATCAGGCTGTACTCCATAGGAATATCCCCGCCATTCAAAGTCAAAATTATGAGTGATAAACTGATCTTCTCTGCGGTATTCATTTACGATATCTGACTGCCAGCTTAAGAATTCGTCCACCAGCGTTCTCTGGAACTTCTCAAATTCAGCTCCGAGGCTTCCATTGATCGTTCCTCTCACATCAGGGAAATCTTCCCACGCATTGATACGGTTACTCCAGTAATCCAGACCAAATTCATGATTCATGGCATCCAGATCATTATTGAATTTCCTGCGGAGGTATTTCACAAATTTCTCCTGAACATTCTTTCCGGCTGTTCCGTAGTATTTGGTTTCATTGTCTACCTGAAAACCAATAACGCATTTTCTGTGTGCGGTACACTCCATTAATTTACGGATCACACGCTCTGCATAGAAACGATACACCGGATGAGTGATGTCCATAATCTGACGGGCTCCGTAAATACCTCTGCCATTTACAGTCTCTGCCATTACATCCGGATGAGACTTCACCATCCATGTAGGAATCGCATAAGTAGGAGTTCCAATGATCACATTAATCCCAACCTCTTCCATTGCGTCCATTACACGTTCTACATGAGAAAAATCAAACACACCTTCCTGCGGCTCACAGGTACTCCATGTAGACTCCGCAATTCTCACTGTATTGATTCCTGCTTTTTTCATCATTGCAACGTCCTGCTGCAGACGGTCATATGGCATATATTCATCATAATATGCCGCTCCGAAAAGAAGTTCCTTCATTATAATAATATCCTCCTGTTAATATTTGGTTAACTGTTGATTTCTAAAAAACTCTTATAAATTCATCACTGCTATAATATATTTACGGGTATTTTTTATATCCAGTAATGATTTATCTATTTCATTACTTACAATGATATCTCTTATGAACCTTATATTAACCAAGCCGTGCGGATTATTCTATCATCTATTTTAGGTGAATATCATTTATTTTTGTTCTTTCCATTTTCCATATTTCTTTCTGTATCTGGCAGGTGTCATTCCTGTCTGCTGACGGAAAATATTTCCAAAGTAACTTTGAGAACAAAAAGACAGATAACTGGCAATTTCTTTTACTTCATAATCAGAATAACGAAGCATATTTTCCGCAAGGCGTATTTTCTCTTTACGGATATACTGCTGTATAGTAGTCCCCTCAACCTTATGAAAAAGATCCGATAAATAGCTTGTATTTACCCCTATTTTCTGTCCGATCTCTCCTATAACGATATCACTGTGGAGATTCTGATAAATATAATTCTTTGTCCGCTCAACCAGCTCATTTTTCTGCTGATTCTTATGAATTTCCGCCACACATTCTGCAAATTCGTATTCTGCCTGACGCATCATGGAATCGATTTTTACTGCATTATTCATATCCTCGATCTTCATAATGTAACCATCCACCATGGAAAAAGCCTCTTCCGGAATCATTCCCCCGCTGATGGCTGCACGGGATGCAAGTGCGATAACACAGATGGCAATATTCTTCGCCTGGCGGACTTGATTTTTGGCAAGCTGTCCTACTTCTCCACGATAAGTTTCAGCCAGACTACGGTTAAGCATTTCCACATCTCCATGACGGATACTATCCAATTCACGCACTTCCTGATCATAAGGATTATGCGGAAGCTCCTGCTCCTGATGCTCGAAAATAACACTGGAAATCTGCCCTTTCACCTCTATAATATCTGTTTCCCGGATTCCATTCTTCTGCCAGAGATCATTAATCGTCAGTTCTTTTCCTGTTATCATGTGATAGAGCATCAGAATTCCTGAGCCAAACACTTTAAGCTCACAAAACGACAGACGAAAGCCCGTCTCATCACTGATATGGTGATGCTGCATCAGATAATGTTCTGAATCTTTTGTATACTTTTCAGTGCTGACAGGACCAACCACAATTTTTGCAAAATGCTTTTTTTCATCTAAACGGCTTCCACTTTTCGATTCATTATTTGTCTCGTTTTGAATCTCACCACTTTCTAATGGAATAACAGCATAAAGAATCGTATCCTTCTCATAGAAAAGATCTGGGTAATCTTTTTTTTCACGATTATGAACAGCAGATAGAAATTCCGAATTTGTAAATAAAGGATTGTACTGCGCCGCCATGTCCCCATAACAGGCTTCTATTGCACCTGATTTATTGATACAGGTAATATTGCCATGCAGAATACGCACCATCTGTTCGCAAATATATTCAAGATTCATGTTTTTCTCCCTAAAGCGTGCAAATTGCAGAAATGATTTGTCTAACACGCCCTAAACTATAATCGCTTTAGTCTACTAACTTTTTATCTTTTCTGTTGGATATTATAGCATGTATAATCATCTTGAATAAAGACTTATCCTGCTTTTTGTAAAAACATTCGAAAACACTTATCTTCTTGGTGATATATTCAGTAATACACAAAAGAAACCACAAGCAATCAGTGCTCATGGTTTCTTAAATTTATCTGTATTATTTTAATTTTCTTCCATTTCGCGTAAATACCGGAATCTGTGAAAGAGGAGCATCAACTTCTATTACCTGTCCACCTTCATAAATTTCTTCTGTATCAAAATTTGTCCACTGAGAGCCCTCTGGAAGATATATGGTACGTTTTCTCATATCAGCATAAGTAACCGGTGCTACCAGAACATCTGGGCCAAACATATACTGATCTTCTATCTCCCAGCATTTTGAATCTTTTGGAAAATCATAGAACAAAGGTCTCATAACCGGAGTGCCTTTCTCATGCGCTGCCTCCATTAATTCTGTAATATATGGTTTCATACTTTCACGTAATGCCAGATACTTCTTACAGATTTCATATGCCTCTTCACCAAAAGACCATACCTCATTATCAGCTCCGGAAACACAGGCTGCCCCACCTTCCTTTCCCATAGGCTCCTTTAGAGGTTCACGATAGCCATGAAGTCTCATAACCGGACAGAAAGTTCCATATTCAAACCACCTTACCAGAAGTTCCTGAAATTTTGGATCTTTTGGATCACCACCATGGAATCCGCCAATATCTGTAGTCCACCACGGAATTCCGGCAAGACCCATATTTAGTCCTGCTGCTAACTGATTTCTCAGACTTGAAAAACTAGAATGAATGTCTCCGGACCATACCAGTGCTCCATACTTTTGAGAACCAGCCCACGCACATCTCAACAGGTTAATAATATTTTCCTGTCCCTCTGCTTTCATTCCGTCAAAAAATGTTTTTGCATATAATGCCGGATAAATATTTCCAACCTGTACATTTGGTCCCATATGATAACGATAATTATCAAAATCATATACACTATATTCTGGTTCTGCTTCATCAAGCCAGAATACTTTTATCCCTTTATCATAATAATTCTTTTTCGCTTTCTGCCATACATATTCTCTTGCGGCCGGATTGGTAGCATCATAATGTACCGTATTTCCCTGGAAATCCATAACAATACGAAAACCTCTATCTGTACGAATCAGATATCCTTTTTCTTTCATCTCCTGGAAATTCTCGCTTCTATAATCTACTGTCGGCCAGATAGATACCATAAGCTCAATTCCCATTTCTTTTAATTCCTGAATCATCGCATCCGGATCTGGCCAATATTTTTCATCAAATTTCCAGTCGCCCTGTAATGGCCAATGAAAATAGTCAATAACAATAACAGAGATAGGAAGGCCTCTTTTCTTGTACTCTCTTGCTACATTAAGAAGTTCATCCTGAGTCTGATAACGAAGTTTGCACTGCCAGAATCCCATAGCATAATCTGGCATCATAGGTACAGTTCCTGTTACCGATGCATATGCCTCTTCAATTTCTGCCGGTGAATCACCTGCTGTAATCCAGTAATCCAGAACTTTTGTAGAATATGCCTCCCAAGTTGTAATATTCTTTCCAAACATTACTCGTCCTACACCAGGATTATTCCATAGAAATCCATATCCCAGAGAAGAAACAGCAAATGGAACACTTGCCTGAGAATTTCTCTGTGCCAATTCCAGATCTGTTCCTTTCAGATTCAGATATGGCTGCTGATATTGACCCATTCCATAAATTTTCTCTTCCGGATTAGATACAAATCTCATAGAAAGATGATAATCTCCACCAAGAATTGGCTTAAACTCTCTTGCTTCAATATCCAAAGCGCTACAATAATCAGCAAACACATCAAGACGATTTCTAAGATATTCATCTAAAAGAATTTCATCTTTTGAATTGTAAATAGTCAATTTTCCATAAGAAGAAATCACGGCTTTTATTTTTCCATTAATAATAGAAGCTCTTTTTTCTTCAATCTGAATCTTCGGAACAATATCCTCTACCGGCATTTCTAATGCCCAGTTTTCCTTTGGCATTTCTGCCAGTTTAGTTGCCCGGATACGGAAGCTGTTCGCTCCCCATGGCTGAATCCAAAGTTCCTCTGCATCATAATGAAATTTCAGGCAATTATTTTCAGTTCTAAACACGTCCATTATTTGTCCTCCTAGATTAATTTATCAACCCTTTACGGATCCGCTTGTCATACCTTCTACAATATGTTTCTGCATAGTCAGGAATATAATACAGCATGGCAGAATCAAGAGTACGCCATAAGCCATAATACTGTTCCATTTAGTTCCATACTGGTTCATGTATGTATAAATTGCTGATGTCATAGGTCTCATTGTATCTTTTGTATTAAATGTCATTGAGTAAACCAAATCATTCCATCCAAATACAAAGCTGAAACATGCTGCCGTAATAACTGTAGGTTTGCTAATCGGAATACATATTCTGAAAAATACTCCAAGAGAGGTACAACCATCAATTTTAGCTGCATCCTCCAGTTCCTTAGGCATACTCAGGAAACCTGGCCTTAACATCAAAACTACAAACGGAATAGAAATAGTAGCTGTAGATAAAATTGGAGCTAAATAAGAATTCAGCAGTCCCAGTTTTGAAAAAATCAAAAACAGTGGTGTCAATACAAGTGATGCAGGAAGCATCTGTGTTACCAGAAAAACAAGTACGAAAAGTTTCATTCCTTTTACTTTATATCTTGCCAGCCCATAAGCTGCAGGTACTGATAATACTAAAGACAGAATCATAGAGCCTAATGCAATGATGACAGAGTTTTTTAATGTAACACTAAGATTTCCAATCAGGTCTTTATATGCCGTAATTGTAAATTTCTTCGGCCAAAGTGTAGGTACACTTGAAAAGATCTCACTGTCAATCTTAAAAGAATTGACTATGATCCAATATAATGGAAACAAAAATATGCATGCAATAATTACAGCCAGAATACTCAGAAGAATATTTTTCTGCTTATCTCTTAAATGTATTTTTCTCATAATGAGCTCCTTTCTTCTGTTTATATAGTTTCGTCTTTTGAAATAGTTTTTAAATATATCAATGCAACAATAAACAGGCAGATAAACAATACATTTGCTGCAGCTGCACCTTCTCCGAAATGGAATGTCTGGAAAGACAGTTTGTAGGAATATGTGGATAATACTTCTGTCGCATCTACCGGTCCGCCTCCAGTCATAACATATACCAAGTCAAATACTTTGAAGGTAAGTACGAATCCCAGAATCAGTACTGACATAATTGTTGGTTTTAAAAGAGGAATCGTGATTTTAAAGAATTTCTGTACTGATGTTGCTCCATCAATTGATGCAGCCTCATAAACATCGCCTGGAATATTATTTAATCCAGTTGTAAGGAGCAGCATATTAAACGGAATACCAACCCATGAATTGGCAATGATCAGAACCACCATTGCTGTATTACCTTTTAACAGCCATCCTATCGGACTTTTAATAAGGTGAAGGTTCATTAAAATAGTGTTAATAATTCCACTGCTTTCTCCAAACATGAATTTAAACACAAGTGCAGTAACCGTAACCGGAAGCATCCAACTGATAACGATAAACCCTCTTATTGGTTTTGCTAATGTGAATTTTTTTACAAAAAACATTGCCAGCAGGAATCCCAATGAAAACTGGATTACCAGACATCCGATTGTATATACAAATGTATGAAGCACTGATTTACGGAATGTTACATCCGAAAAAATCGCCTTAAAATTATCAAGCCCTACAAAATCTCTTGCCGCACTAGCCAGTGTCGTCGCCGTTACATCCTGTAAACTGATAATCCAGTTATATACAATAGGATATCCTATAAAGATCAGCATATAAATAACTGCAGGAAGAATAAAAAAATAACCTATCCGTCTCTCCCTTTTTTCGCTCTTACTGTTCATCTGGCTCCTCCTTTTTACAATTTTGAGCATAAAAATCCCATCACATCACAATTAATATTGTATATGCGATGGGATTCTCTGATTTTTTATTAATTTATTTGTTTATTTATCAAGAGCATCAATTTTTGCCTGAGCATCGCTCATAGCTGTATCTACATCTTTCTGACCAGAAAGTACTTCCTGTTCTGCTGAATAGATAGCTTCAGAGATTTCTGGCCATACAGGTGAAGGACCTCTGGATTCTGCAGTAGGAAGAATCTCAGCAAAAGTAGCATTTAATGGATCATCTTTGTACATTTCCTGTACATCTACATCTGCTCTTGGTGAATAACGTCCAATCGCTTCACAGATTTTTGCCGACTCTTCTTTACTGGTAATCCATGTAAGGAATTTCCAGCTTGCTTCTACATTAGCGCCTTTACAGATAGCTACGTTCTCTCCACCAAGTACAGAAGCATAATCTCCATCATCTGCTTTCGGAACTTTAGCCACTCCATATTCCAGATCCGGAGCATCATCAGAAAGTCCTGAGAACTGCCACGGTCCGTTAATCATCATAGCTGCCTGTCCTGATGCAAACTGTTTCTCTGCATCTGCCTGTGTCCAGTTAATACATTCTTTGCTGATATATCCTTTATCCATTAAGTCTTTCAGGTAAGTCATAGATTCTTTGGACTCATCACTTGTAAGATTATCCACGCTTCCACCTGCTGAAAGAAGCCATGGCATATACTGGAAAGTTCCCTCTTCATTTCCAATTGCAGAAATTGCAAGACCTTTACAAGTATCTGTTGTCAGTTTTTCACATGCTGCCTCTAACTCTGACCATGTTGTAGGTACTTCTACTCCTGCCTCTTCCAACATAGATTTATTATAGAAAAGTCCCAGACAGTTATTTCCCCAAGGTAATCCATAAAGTTTATCGTCATAATAACAGGAGTTAATGGATCCTTCCATAAAATCTGCTTCATCCCATGAATTGTACAGATCCGTAATATCCTCAAATACTCCCATGGACGCATAAGAAGCATGATCCGGGTTATCTACCATTCCACAATCTGGAAGTTCTCCGGAAACTACACCTATGGTGTACTGTTTCATCAGTTCTTCTCTTGGAAGATACTGTGCCGTTACATGAACTTCATCCTGAGAATTATTGAATTCCTCAATTGCTTCATTTACGAACTTACCTTCTTTGTCTTCTGACATATAATGCCAGAAAGTAATCTCTGTAGGCTCCGCTGCCGATACCGTTCCTACATTTGTCAGACTGCCTGCCATAAGCGCTGCGATTGCAACTACTGCAATTCTTTTTTTCATTTGTTACCCTCCTTAAATAATGTTCTGTTCTCTTTGTTTGTAATTGTAGTATAGCAGTCAGAAGCACTAAAAAAAATTCTATTTTTCTAAAAAAAGTGTAATTATTTTACAGTTTTCAAAGCAAACTGTTTGGCAGATACCCCCACATATTCTTTGAATACTTTAGAGAAGTATTTTTGATCCGGGTATCCCACAGCACAGGCAACTTCATATATCTTCATATCGGTACCAGTCAAAAGTTCTTTTGCTTTCTCCATTCTTACCTGTCGCAGATAATTTGAAAAAGTAATTCCGGTTTCTTTTGCAAAAAGATTTCCAAGGTACTCCGGAGTCATATGAAACTTTTCAGCTATAGCATCTAACTGCAGTTTCATTCCATACGACTCTTCTATCACATTAATCATTTCTCTAACAATATCCGAACAGTTTTCTCTGTTCAGTCCCTGTGTTATTTCTTTTTCCTCATTTAATTTGTTCAGCAATTCTTTCACGTCTGAAACAGATGCCGGTTTCAGCAGATAATCCATTACTCCTAATTGGATTCCCTGCTGTGCATACTCAAATTCTGCATAACCACTTAATATTACAAAATCACAGGATGCTCCCATTTCTTTTGCCTGACGTATCATAGATAATCCATCCATTTTCGGCATTTTTATATCTGTAATGACCACCTCAGGCTCCATATCACTGATCATTTTTAATCCTTCAAAACCATTTTCTGCTTCTCCTATGACTTTACATCCCATATCCAGTTTATTAATCAGAGTGGATAAGCCGTTTCTGATACGAAATTCATCTTCTACAATAATTATCTTCTTCATAATTTGCTCTTCTCCTATGCTACAATAATCCCCGGATCTTTTCTTGGAATAACAAGAATAAATTCTGTTCCACTTCCAAGTTTACTTTTGACCATAATATCAGCTTCTTCCTGATAGTAAATACGAAGTCTGTGAATTACATTACTAATACCAATACTTTCACTATTAAGTGCTCCATTTTCCCCAATTTCTTTTCGAATCCGTTCTAATGTCAATATGTCCATCCCGCATCCATTATCTCTGATGTGAATCTCGAGCTTTCCATCCTTTCTGACACAGGCTTCTATATTAATCATTCCACCTTCTTTTACATTTTCAAATGCGTGAAGAATCGTATTTTCAATTATAGGCTGCAAAAGCATTTTATATACAGGAAACCCCATTGCATCTTCTGTTACATCATAAACACAATCAAAAGAATTCTGAAAACGATCTCTTTGAAGAAATACATATTTTTTAAGCCAGCTTATTTCTGCCTCCAGACAAACCATACTTTCAATGTTTGACACACTGTACCTTAAAAGACTCCCTAATGTTGCCAGCATATCACTAATTTCTTCTTCATCATTTTCAATAGCACGCCAATTAATAGAATCCAGCGTATTAAAAAGAAAATGCGGATTAATCTGTGCTTCTAATGCTTTAATTTCTGCATGTTTTTGACTGATTGCCGCCTCCTGAATCTCTATATTTTTCTTTTCAAGCGTCTCTACCAGATGGTTAATACGTACTGTCATTTTGTTAAACTGACGTACAATCGTATACAACTCATCTTCTTTGTTAACATCTACTTTAAGTTCTTCCGTTTGTTTTCCCTCATAATTTCGCAATCCCTGTGAAATTTTCTGGATATTTCCAATGTACCTCCCAAAAATCCCCCATACGAGTGCACAAACTATTACTACTACGATTACAACAATTATTATTACTGCCCATAAAGTATGATAAATATCTTCCCTGTAAATTGCTCTGTCAATAATATGTACAATTGACCACTGAGTAGACTGAATCGGATATTTCCGTATTTCCAATGTAGAAACATTTTTATAAATCTCCCCCAGATAAGAATCCAGACTTATATTAATAAATTTATCCTTTGTTCCGGCAATAATTTTATTATAATCATCTATAATAACCGTTTCTACCCCTTTTACAGAACTCTCACTTTCACTATTGAACAACAGACAATTATCATCCAGTGCAATAATCAGAACTCCGCTCTGTTCCTGTGTTCTAAGATCACGTACAGGAAATCCCATAAGAATCGCCTGGTCATCTCTTACTTCTTCAATACCTATATTTACAGTAGCAATAAATGTTAATGCCTGATTGTTATTCACTTCATCATAGATTTCCGTTCTTTTCTTAGATTCTGACCAGATACTGTCATACTGACTTCCATACCATCGAGAATAACTCACATATTTCCCACTGTCAGAAAGAAATACAGCTGCCCTGATCTGGTCATACGTATTAATACCATTACTTAAGATTTTCTTGATTTTCAGCTCATCAACAGAATCACTGATATTATACATTTTAGCAAGATTAATAAATTCTGAATCTGCAACCAGTTCATACATTACATTTTCATAATTCTCCATTCTTTCCTGCACAATGATTTCATGCTGTTGTGCATTTTCATTCAATATATTATATGCACTGTCCAAAATCCTCTGATAATATACTCCGGTAATTATCAATGCAATCAAAAGCATAGGTATTATTGTCAGTACCAGATAAATTGTTATAATTTTCCTTTGAAAGCTATGAGGATTACCAACAAAACGTTCCAGATAATTTTTCATTATTTGTATCATTCCTTTTAAATATTGTATAACAATCTGTAGATTATAAGTTATCTATGCATCAACATTTATTTATATCAATTTACAATCAATTTATAAAATTGTCTCTTTCCAAAAGACTAATAAATTATAACATAATTTATACCGAAATAAATATATATAGTTTCATCATAGCACAAAGAAACTTATAGTGTTACTGAGAGCATAGTAAACAGTAACGTTATAGTTTAAATTCCCACAGAAATTTACCTACAACAAAAAAACTGCTAGCAGACTATGTACTAACAGTTTTTTCAGTTACATTACCCACAGGAAAAATCTCATATCCTGAACTATATCCTTTTTATATTCTCTTTCAGTTAAAGCGAATCTCATCCGCTAATTCCTTTGCTTCTTTTACCATAATCTGAATCTGATCAAATTCACCGTTTCTGATCATATCTCCCTTTACCATCCAGCTTCCGCCACAGCACAGAATCTTATCACAAGATAAATAGTCTTTCAAATTTCCGGTATTTATTCCTCCTGTCGGCATAAATTTAAGGTTCTGGTATGGTGCTGCCATTGCCTTTATCATGGCAATTCCACCAGCCTGTTCTGCCGGAAAAAATTTAACCACTTTCAATCCTCTTTTTACAGCCTGGGCAACTTCTGAGGGGGAAATACACCCAGGAAATACCGGAATGTTTTTTTTCAGACAATAATCCACGATTTCCGGGTCAAACCCTGGACTTACAATAAATTTTGCACCAGATTTCACTGCAAGATCTACCTGTTCTGTAGTCAGTACAGTTCCCGCTCCTACCAGCATATCCGGATATGTTTCTGACATCAGACGAATACTTTCTGCCGCTGCCTCTGTACGGAATGTTACTTCCGCACATGGAAGTCCGCCCTCAGACAGAGCCTTTGCTAAAGGAATCGCATCTTTTTTATCTTCCAGAACAACAACCGGCACTACTCCTAATTTCTGAAACTGTTCTTCTATTGTTTTCATAATCTCTGCCCCTTTATCTTTTAATATCAAAATTCATCTGCATCACATGACGGATCAGTGAAACATCATCGGTAATGTTTCCATCTCCATGAAGTGTATGCTTGATCGCACTGCTGGCCACTCCGAAATTTACGGTATCTTCCGGAGTAAATTTCTGCATAAGTGCGTAAATAATTCCACTTACAAACGCATCACCACCGCCAACACGATCCAGAATATTAAATGTCAGTTTTCTGCTCTCATAAGTCTTTCCCTCATACCACAGGTATGCTTTCAGACTGTTTTCACTACAGCTTGGAGAATATCGTACATGTCTGGCAATACATTTCAGATTCGGATATCTTTTAACAAATGCATTGAAGACCATCTCTTGCTGTTCTAAATCTGGCTGAAATGGGATATCATCTTTCACGTCTCCTGCACTGTAATTATTTTCGTCTTTCCATAAGTGATATGGTTCTATTCCCATCAAAACATCGACATACGGAAGACACGCTGTACAGAATTCTCTTGCCTCTTCCCAGCTCCATAATGTACTTCTGAAATTTCCATCAAAGCTGACGGTGATTCCATTCTTTTTTGCAATTTTCAGACAGTCCATGATCATTTTTCTGCAACGTTCTCCCAAAGCAGGGGTAATCCCACTTAAATGCAGCCAGGTATAGCCATCCAGTAATTTTTCCAGATCGACCTTAGTAAAATCATACTCATCAAAAGCACTGTGCTTTCTGTCATAAATGACTTTACTTGGACGAATCCCATATCCAGTCTCCAGATAATATGTTCCTAATCTATGTGTCGGAGTTTCTTCAGATGTACTGAAAATTACAGGTGTACAGTCAACATCATTACTTTTCATCATTCTTATCGCACTTTTTCCAAGGCTATTATCCGGTACAACCGTAAAGTATGAGCTGTCTATCCCAAGATTTGCCAGAGACAATGCCACATTCGCCTCACTTCCTCCATATCTCGCTTCAAAGCAATCTGCCGTCCGGATTTTTTCACAGTCAGGAGGAGTCAGACGCAGCATAATTTCACCCATTGTTATAAATCTTTGTTTTCTATTTTCTTCCTGATACATAGTCAATTCCTTTTCTCATATCCCATTTGATTAATATTCCAGATATGCACCCTTCATCGGACTTGCCGCATGCTGGCTGAATAATCTCAAAACTCCTTTTCTATATTTCGGCTCTCTTGGTCTCCAGTTTTTGTGTCTCTCTTTTAGTATCTCATCAATCTCTTCTGCTGTTTTGCGCTCTCCGGCAATTCCAATGATATTCAGTTTTCGCTCCATTACATCAATTTCAATCAGATCGCCTTCTTCTACCAGCGCGATAGGACCGCCATCTACTGCCTCAGGGCTGCAATGTCCGATCACCGGACCTGTTGAAGCTCCTGAGAATCTTCCATCTGTGATCAGAGCGATACTTTTTCCTAATTCTTTATCACTGCTGATTGCCTCAGATGTATAAAACATTTCCGGCATTCCGCTTCCTTTTGGTCCTTCATAACGGATAAAGACAGCATCACCTTTCTGAACTTTATGTTTCAGAACCGCATCCAGACATTCTTCCTCACTGTCAAATGGTCTCGCACGAAGAACCGACTTGAACATTTCTTTCGGACACGCCGTATGTTTGATAACAGCACCTTCAGGCGCAAGATTACCTCTTAATACTGCAATACTTCCATCTGTTCCAATGGCTTTGTCATATGGACGGATAATATCTTCTTTTGAAATTTTAATACCATATCTCTGCTTAAATTCCTGCAGCCATTTATCACATTTCTCATAAAATCCGTTCTTTTTCAGATCATCAAGATTTTTACCAAGAGTCTTTCCTGTTACCGTCATTACATCAAGATGCAGATGTTCTTTAATTTCTTCCATGATGGCCGGAACTCCTCCTGCATAATAGAAGCATTCTGCGGGCCATCTTCCAGCCGGACGAACATCTAACAGATATCTTGCATTTCTGTGAAGGCAGTCAAAAGTATCTCCTGTAATTTCTATTCCAAACTCATGTGCGATTGCCGGAATATGGAGAAGACAGTTTGTACTTCCTGAAATTGCTGCGTGAACCAGAATTGCATTTTCAAAACTTTCCATTGTCACAATATCACTTGGACGCATATTCTCTGTCTGCGCCAATTTCACCGCCTGTCTTCCGGCCTCTCTTGCATATGCCAGAAGATCCGGGCTGGCTGCCGGCATTAACGCGCTTCCCGGAAGTGCAAGTCCTAACGCTTCTGCCATAATCTGCATGGTTGATGCAGTTCCGATAAAAGAGCATGCTCCACAGCTTGGACATGCATTACATTTAGCCCAGTCCAGCTTTGCCTCATCAATTTCGCCTCTCTCATATTTCGCGCTGTACATGCCAAGCTGTTCAAGAGTAAGCATCTCTGGTCCGGCATTCATTGTTCCACCAGGAACAACAACGGCTGGAATATTGACTCTTGCCAGCCCAATCAGATTTCCCGGCATTCCTTTATCACAGCTGGAAAGATAGACACCTGCATCAAATGGAGTTGCATTGGCATGAATCTCTATCATATTTGCAATCATTTCCCGGCTTGCCAGACTGTAATTAATTCCATCTGTTCCCTGACTTTCCCCGTCGCAGATATCAGTACAGAAGTAACGCGCTCCAAAGCCTCCGGCTTCTGCAATACCTTTTCTGACTTCTTCTACCAATATATTTAAATGTCCGCTTCCCGGATGACTGTCACCATAAGTGCTTTCAACCATAATCTGCGGTTTCCCAAGATCTTCCTTTTTCCATCCTGTTCCGATTCTTAATGGGTCTAATTCCGGCGCTAATTTACGCATTTCCTGACTTTTTAAATTCATGATTTTTCCTCCTGCTAAGCAATTTAGACGTAAGATTATTCGAGAAATCAACCTGTTTGTACACTAGAGTGTGTTTCAAACATGTGCTAAAATATATATGGTAATTTTTTATTATGAAACGATAAACCATACGATCGTTGCTCCAACAATTCCTACTAAACCAACAATCGTTTCCATCACTGTCCATGTTTTCAGATTTGTCTTTTCATCAACTTCAAATAAAGATTTGGAAAGCCAGAAACCGGAGTCATTTACATGGCTGAAGGCTGTTCCTCCTGCTGCAATCGCGATAGTAAGTGTTGCAAGCTACAACTGTGAAAGACCTGAAACCATAGGCATGTGTTGTAACTATTTTTATATTTCCGGCGCCTTGCTTGATCATGGCTACACTATAACAATTGGATTTTCAGCTTTCAATACATATGACGTATATATATTTTTTTCTGCAAAACGACAAAAACAGGCGGTGATTTTTCCTTGTTCACCGCCTGTTTTTTGTATATTTTTACTATCTTTCATTAAAAAACGTTTTTATAACATTCAATACGTCTGATGTATTTACATTATTATTCTTGTTTGATTGATTAATAGCAGATGTACTTATATATCATCTGGTTCATGATTTTTTCTTACTTTTTTCTTTTTTTCCAGAAGTTCCATGATTACCTTCCGGTTATAGGTCAGGTGCATATTCATGGCACATTTTGCCCCTACAGGATCTTTATGTTCAATAGAGTTAACAATTGCCCTGTGTGTTTCCAGAGTTTCCTGCATCAGACTTCTGTATGTGATATTGGCAAATATCACAACTGATGTATTGATTACAGGGATCAGACGCTCTACTACCATATTTCCACTGAGTTTCGCCAGATAACTATGGAATTCCATATCTTTCTGGATATGATTATGCCCTTGCTTGTATAGCATCTCAACTTCATTACATAATTCACGAAGTTTCGCAATCTGTTCCTTCGTTGCCTTTCTACATGCCCATGTGACAATCTCCGGTTCAATCATCAGACGGACATCAAAAAGATCTAATGCCAGCTGATATCTGTCTTTTATCTGCCCAAATCCCAGAACATCATTCTCCATATAAACTGTACTGATCACATAAGTTCCGTCTCCACGCCGCACTTCCAGAATCCCACGGCTTACCAGCCCCTTCACAGCCTCACGAATTGTACTTCTTCCTACATCAAATATCCCAGCAAGCTCAAATTCATTTGGAATTTTCTCACCAATTGCAATCTGATTATCTAAGATGTACTTCATTAGCTGATCCTCGGTTTGCTGACCAAGAGTCTTTTTTATCTGTACTTTTTTCTGACTCATTGTTTCCTCCTTATGAAAAAGAAGTATTCTGCTCCAGATATTTCTGCAAAGAAGATACATACAGTTTCCCCATATTACTGAGAATAGAATTCTTCCTGGTTATGTATCCGATTTCCATATCGCTGTTCTGGTTCTGTTCATCGCCCTCGAAGGGAATTGCCAGATAATCACTGCCGTTCAATTCTTCACAGATGATTCCGGAACATAAAGTATATCCATTTAAACCAACCATCAGATTCAGCATCGTTGCACGGTCTGAAGCTTTGACTGTTCTGGTGTATTCGTTCGTAGACAAAATCTCCTCCGCCAGATAGAAATTACCTTTTTCTCCCTGCTCAAAGGACAGACATGGATATTTCTCAAGCTGGCTGTAACTGATCGATTTCTCTTTTGCGAGAGGGTGATTTTTCCATAAATATACATAAGCCTGACAGTCTATAAGATGATGAAATTCCAGGTTCGCAGAATGAAGAAGTTTCAGCAATGCCTTACGGTTAAAATCACTGAGGTAAAGCACACCAACCTCACTCTTCATAGTGCTGACATCGCTGATTACATCTGCTGTTTTTGTCTCCCTGATGGCAAATTCATATTCCGACATATCGAATCCCTGTGCCATATCCACGAATGCCTTTACTGCAAAAGAATAATGCTGCGTAGAAACACCGAACTTCTTCTTATAAGAACCACCCTCGCTGTATTTCTCCAGAACACTCTCGTATTGACCATAAATCTGACGGGCGTACATCAGAAACTCTGTACCGTCATTGGTCAGAGTTACACCTCGGCCGCTGCGGTTGAAGATGGTGATTCCGAGTTCCTTCTCCAGCTCTTTCACAGCATTGGTTAACGATGGCTGGGAAATATATAATGCCTCGGCGGCTTTGTTTAATGAACCTGTTTCTGAAATTGTGATGATGTAATTCATCTGTGTTAATGTCATAACTTCTCCTTATTGTCTGCAATTATTTTACGCTTTGACAGGCTGAGTCAATCGGATATTCGCAATTGAAGCAGGGGACTTACTTGATTCGGTTAAATATCGTTTGCCTGTTTTTTTTATTTTAGTAAACGAAACGTTTTTTTACAAGGATAATTCTCGTATAAAAAAGAAAAACCATGGTTCCAATCCTAATTGCCCACGGTTTTTCCTCTTTTCTACTTCACTATTCTATCACATTGTTGTTTATCGCATTACCAAAAAATAATGATATAAATTTAAGTATCTTTTCTCACTACCTGTAATAAATCCCGCCCCAGTAAATATTGTCTTTCACAATCGTCTCCGGTGGCAGTTCTATCCCGTCTAATGCCCATTTCTTATACTCTGCGAATCCCACGCGGTCAATGATATATCCCACATGTTCTTTTCCGCCCGGTGCATTCGGGTCGATATATTCTTTTACAAATTTATAGGTATTCAGAATGACCTTAATGATCGTATCCTCATCCGCCCAGATCAGGAAATCCTCGCCAAGACGCGGGTTGCGTTTTCCGGTTCTTCCCATAAGCGTAAGGCGGTAGTATTTTTTCTCACTTCGTGTCCATGCTCTGGTCGGACATTTCGTTACGCAGACTCCACATCCCACACACTTTTCCTCATTGCGCACAACCCGGTAATTCTCCATTTTCAGTGCATCTACAGATAGCTTATCGCAGCCTTTTACACAGGCTCCGCAGGATACGCAACGGTTCGGATCATACTGCGGTTCTGTCATTCCGATGATTCCAAAGTCATGCATTCTCGCCTTGATACAATCATTTGCACAGCCTGTAAGAGCAACCTTGAAATGAAGATCATTCGGGAAAATAGCTTTCTCAATCCTCTTTGCAAAAGCTGCCGTATTATAGTTTCCAAAAGGACAGACACGATTTCCGATACATGCGCAGACATTTCGTGTCCCTGATGCCGGATATCCACTTCCAGATTCTGTCTGATTAATCTCAAGATTCTCAATAATCGGCTGAAGCATTTCATTGACTTTGTCCATATCTTCCATACGGATTCCTTCAATCTCAAAGCCCTGACGGGTAGTCAGATGAATCTGTCCGTTACCATATTTCTTTGCAATATCTACTACCTGCTGCATAACTTCCGCATTACAGCAGCCACCCGGAACACGTACTCTTGACGCTGCGATTCCACGAACCTTTGATACACGGAAGGCATTTTTCTTAAGTTTCTTTGTATTAATATCCATCATTCATCCTCCCTTAATCAAACAGTTTCTTTCCTTCTGAATAACAGAAAACCGGTCCGTCCAGACAGATATAGGTGTCATTCATTCTGCAATGTCCACATTTACCAAGTCCACAGCACATCTTTCTCTCCTGGGAAATCCAGATCTGCTCCTCTTTCATACCCAGCTTCAGAAGCTCTGCCACTGCAAACTTCATCATAATCGGCGGCCCTACTACGATCGCAGCTGTCTCGCTGATATCCCCAAGCTCAAGTCCCGGAATATACTTGGTAACAAGTCCGGTCTGATAAGCTGGATCATCTGAAGAATCTACTGTCAGAATAAAATCCATCTGATTTTCCCATCGCTTTAAATCTTCCTTAAACAGAATATCTGACGGAGACTTAAATCCAAGGATCGTATGAAGCTTCTTCACCTCATCTTTGTGCTCACCGAAATAGCTGATCACACCGCGCACCGGAGAAACGCCTGTTCCGCCAGCCACAACAATCAATTCTTTTCCCTGATAATTTTCTTTCTGGAATCCATTTCCATAAGGTCCTCGCATGAAAAAGCTGCTACCCTCTTTCAGCTCAAAAATCTCGCCTGTTACCTTGCCTACCTTACGGATCGTCAAGTCTACATAATTCGTTCCGATCCCGCTTACAGAAATCGGTGCTTCCCCATATCTCGGAATGGAAACCTCGAAGAACTGTCCCGGTTTTACATCACCCACATAAGTCATACGGAAAGTATACTCTGTCTCGGTATGTTTAATAATCTCCTGAATCTTAGACAAGAAAGGAATATATTCGTTCGTCATCTTATTTTCCCTCCTTTTCTTTCAGCTTCTGCAGACATGCAATATAGGAGATATACTCCGGACAGACATTCTCACAGCGGCCGCAGCCTACGCACATATGATAGCCGAATCTCTTTTTATAATCTGATACCTTATGTAAAACCTTAAAACGCATTCTGTCTCCCTGACTCTGGCGGAAACTATGTCCTCCCGCAATATCAGAATATCCATCCACCTGACAGGAAGCCCACACGCGGCGGCGTTCCCCGGCCTTCGGATTATCTTTATAGAAAATATCCTGCATGGTAAAACAGGTACAGGTTGGGCAGACAAAATTACAACGTCCACATCCAATGCATCGTCCTGAATATTCCTGCCACATGGAATCTTCCTGAATATTCTCCGGCAGACTTTCCGGAATCTCTACCTGAACCTGATTCTTTTCCACAAATACCGGCTCTTCTTCAGTGCTCTGTCCACATTCCGGGAGCAAACTTTCCAGTTCTCCACTTTTTACATCCACATAACAGCCATTTTCATCCTGAAAAGCATAAATATCATAACCTTCACATCGGTTTGTTCCCATACTTACACAGAAACAGGATTCTCCGGATTCCTTACATCCCATCACAGCAAAAACTGTATTCTCCCGCATTCTTCTGTAGTAAAAATCCTCCGCACCATTCCTCAGATACATCTCATCCAGACGTTTCAACGCATGGAAATCACAGCTTTTCAGAAAAATCATTCTCGGTCTGGCAGGTCCGTCTGCTGTTTTCATCTCATTTTCTGTAAAATAAAGAATCGTTTCAGAAATCGGAAACAATGCTTCTTTAAAACTGTAGTCAGATTTTCTGTCCCAGACAAGTTCCTCCCAGCTTTCAAGCTGTCCATAACGAACTACATCTGTATCTGAAAAACAGCCTGTTCCCTGATAAAGTTTCGGACCGTATATATCATAGGACTCCTGCAGACTCTCAAAAAACTGCTGCATCTCATCCCTGTTTAATCGTTTTCCCATCAGATACCCCTTTCTCACATCTTATAAAAGTCTGCAAGACCATCGAAATCTGTCAGAATGAATCGTTTGCTGCTGTAGTGGATCAGTCCTCTGTCAGTCAGAACCTTACACGCACGGGATACATTTTCTCGCGGAACTCCTACCAGATCTGCCATCAGTGTAATAGTAAGATCGATATCTACCATTACACCCTCTTCTGTCTCCACACCAAAATCCCGTCCAAGTTTCCATAACTTGGCTGCGATTTTCCGCTCCGTCTGCATATTTCCGGTAGTATTTTTCAGCTGATGCCCCATACGCCAGAGGTTCCTTTCATATTCACGCAAAATGGAATAGGTCAACTCATGACACTGCTCCATAAGCCGCAGAAAAACGCCCTCTGGAATTTTCAATGCCTGCACAGGACAGACTGCCTCACCAAAAAGAGCATTCGGCTTTTTGCTCACAATGCTCTGATTTAACAGTCGTCCTTTTCCCAGGATAAAAATCACCTTTCTGTTTCCGTGCTTCGTCAGGTTGTAAAGCATCACCTCGCCCGAAAGCACAAAATACACAAACTCTGTTCTGGTGCGGGAATGAAAAATCACTTCTTTCTTCTTATAAGAAGCAACTGTACTTTCATTAAGAAGATTCTGCAGGATATCCTGCGGAATCCCTTCAAAAAAATCCAGCTTTTCCAGCTCTCTGATCGTTATCTGTCCCATCGTTTCAACCTCACTGACATGCCCCGGCAAAAATTAATTAACTGCAAATATTATTCAATCTTCGAACAATCTCTTCGACAGTTTCATATTCATTTTAATCATGTCCTGCAATTCATGTTTATTATAATGAGAAAATTTTTCGGTTTCTGTGATGTATATCACATTTTCAAAGATTTATAAAAAAATTTCTTTAAATCATAAAAATCGTTCTGCTGCCTTGTATTGTATCCAATAAATATTATTCTGCTTCAGGATGGTACATCTGATGTTCTTTCTCCAACTCTTTATAAAGCTGCATACAGTTCCAGTTCTGATTATGCTCTGTCAGAACTGCCTTATAGTCCACCGGTGTTCCTGCTTTCCGCAATGTATAGAGCACCTGGTCAAATAAATTCCCGGTGATTCCTGCAAGAATCAACATTTCCTTTTCCATCTGTTCCTGTGGTATCAATGCTGACAGAATCTCTGTTGACGCAGTCTCCACTTTCGCAATCTCCTTCACTCCAGCTAGATAACCAATCGGCTGACAGTAATCCTGAGATTCCACTGTTTTTAAGCGGATTTTGAATGGCAGTAATGCCATTTTTAATTTACGAAGTTTCTGCTGGTCTTTAAAATTTATTAATAAAATCGTTGGTTTCATTTATGTTGTCCTCCTATAGTAACCCTCAAAGATTAACTTATTGGTCTTCTATGCTTTTTCTTATTGCCCATCATATCACACAAAATCCGCCAAATTCAACACCTTGCATTGTAATTCACACGTTATTGTGGTAAAGTAGTGTCATGCTATTTTTTCTGAATCTGGAAATTTATTGCAGTCAGCACATGCTCTGCCATCTTCTGTTTCTACTTAAGCCATATATTCTAGAGCGTGTTTGAAAAATGCTTTCTGCAAGATGTGCGTCACAATTTGTGGGAGATTTCGCCTGAATGAGGGCGGCGTAGCGGGCTACGCCAACCGAATGAGGGCAAAATATACCGCAAAGTGGGGCGTGCAGATTGCGGGAATGATTTTTCAAACACGCTCTAGACACCTGCAAGTTATTTCCAGCATCAGAAAAATGAAGGAGGGAACTAATGAAAAATTTCTATTCGTGGTACAAAAAGCATATTACCACCGCAATCTTTATCGGCCTGATCCTCGGTATTCTTACCGGACTGTTTCTGGCATGCAGATTTGAGCCGGTACTTACTATCACAAGTCTCATCGGAAGCATTTACATGAATGCTCTGAACATGATGATCTTTCCACTGGTCTTCTGTTCCATCATCATGGGTATCTCCAGTATCGGCAATGCCCGTACAACCGGTAAGATCACAGCCGGAGCCATGATCTTCTTCCTGTGCACAACTGCACTTGCCAGCCTCGCAGGACTGATTATTCCACGACTGATCCATCTCGGTGAAGGCGTTAAATTCGAAATGGCAACTTCCGATATCCAGGCCACAGAAATGACCAGCATTCTAGATACCATCAAGAACCTGATTCCATCCAACCCAGTTGCAGCTTTTGCAAACGGAAATATGCTTCAGGTACTTGTATTTGCAGTAATCGTCGGCTTCACCCTCATCGCCATCGGTGAAAAAGGTGCAGCACTTCTGAAAGTGATCGATTCCTGTAACGAAGTCTGTCTGAAAATAATCAGCACAGTTATGTATTTCACGCCAATCGGTGTCTTCTGTACAATCGTTCCTGTTGTAGAAGCCAACGGTACAGAAACAATCGTTTCACTTGCAACCCAGCTGATCATTCTGTATGTAGCATTCTTCGGATTTGCAATCGTTGTTTACGGCGGTGCTATCAAACTTCTTGGAAAAGAAAGTCCAATCAAATTCTTCAAGACAATGCTTCCAGCAGCATTAAACGCATTCGGAACCTGCTCCAGTTCAGCAACCATTCCGATTAGTAAGCAGTGTATGGAAAATGAAATGGGCGTATCTGATAAAATCACAAGTATCGCCATTCCTCTTGGTGCTACAGTAAACATGGACGCTGTATCCATCCTGATGTCCTTTATGATCATGTTCTTCGCAAATGCCTGCGGTATCAACGTAAGCATTTCCCTGATGATCGTAATCCTTCTGGCAAACGTGCTCCTCTCCGTAGGAACACCTGGAATCCCAGGCGGTGCCATCGCATCCTTCGCAGCCCTCGCAACAATGGCAGGTCTGCCAGCCGGTGTTATGGGCGTTTACATCAGTATCAACACTCTCTGCGATATGGGAGCTACCTGCGTCAATGTTATCGGAGATATGGCCGGATGTGTAGTTCTGAAAGAAAAAATTAAGTTGGAAGACTAAGTTGGAAGATTAATTTTAATAACTAATGTAAAAAAGTTGTTGTATTTTCATTTGATATATGAAAAATACAGCAACTTTTTTCAAAACCACTCTGGTACACTTTCACTTACAGATACTGGCTAAACTCCACTTTCTCCTTATTTGGTCCTTCAATCGTAAAGAACTTCACACCGTTCTCCCAGAACGGCAAAAAATGAATTGTATCCTGCGTGGAATTCAGACCAGCTTCATTAATATATTGGAAAATCTCCTCAATATCTCTCACATCAAGCGCAACATGATCAATCGCCCCATGTTCCATCTTCGCCGCATGATTCTCATAAGTCTCCACAACCAAAGTTCCCAGTTTCAGAAAAACAACCTTCTCATTCGTTTCCTCATTCACAGTCTCAAACGCCGTCTCAAATCCCAGCTTATGATAAAACTCCACCGTTTTCTCAATATCATTCGTCGGAATCCCGATGTGCTGTACACCTGTTGAATAATTCTTTAAATCCATAATCATTTGCTCCCTTCTTATATCACACTACTGCCTCAACAATATGCTTTTCTCCAATAAAAACATCATGAACACCAATTTCTTTGTTTTTATTAAAATTAAAACTCAATAAATATCCTGTATCCGTATGATACTCATTCAGATAATCTACTATCTGTTCTTCTCCACGTTTATTATACTCCTCACCATGCCACAACTTCAATTCAATAATATATTGTTTTCCCCGATAATCCACGATAACATCCGTTCTGCGCATGCTTCGCGTCTGAGCCTCAATATAATAATTTCCTGTTCCATTGATAATCGGACGTAGATACAGTAAAAAATATAGCCTTCCTTCCTCTTCCAGGAACCTTTTTCCACATTTTCCAAACACATCATGAAAATGCCAGACAAATTTTTCCAGAACTTTTCTCATATCCAGACATCCATCTATAATAAATTAGTTTTTATCCTGTAAGGAGGCTCTGTAAATATCATTCTCACGCAATTCATCTTCTGATAGAAAAAAATTATACAGCCGTATCTCAAAAATACGATTCGCTACAGCCACATTTCCATTCTGATTTTTTATAAATCCAAACATGGCAGCCATATCAATAATGCCCTCATCTGTATTATATGGATAAGACTTACCGGTAAAAAGAATTCCTTTTATCAGCTTGCTTAATTCAGGATAATCATGCAATTTTCCAATTAAAGATTCAAACAATGTATTCTTCTCAGAGAGAATCAGACGAACAGCTTCATTAAATCCATTTTTCGTCCATGCCAACTTTTTATCCTCTATTCTCTGATATACAAAAGCATCTATCAGCTGACATATTCTTGATACAAGAAATGGATAACCATCTGTATAATCAAAGATCAGTTTCGACATGCCCTCAATATCCATCCCACTGTTATGATCATCCTCATATTCCTGCAGCATGCCCGAAATTTCTTCCTTCGAAAAACTCATATCAATATTAAAATCAGCAGCAATATTCCATGGACTATTATACTTATGATCTTCCTCTGAACGAATCTTCTGCTTCAGGTTTTTAATATCATAAACACCTGCAAAAATCATCGACTGAAATGCCGGCTGCATATCACGGGCAAGATACATCGCACGCAGCTGAGCAAGAAAATCTAAAAACACCTGGTTATTTGTCGCACTGTCAATTTCATCAATCAACAATACAATAGGCTTGTCCGTTACTGCACAGATCTGACGTAAATTTTTAAAAAGAGGTCTTAATGTAAATCGTTCACTTTCCGATTCCACTTCCAGTTTTTTCAACGCATTTTTAAGTTTCGTATTCTCTTCATAATCATTATGATCAAATAACTCCGTAAATTCCATTGCAAAAGAAGTCGAAAAAATGTTTTCCGCGCCGAAATCAGCATTACTAAATGTCTGAAAATCTATAAATACAACATGGTAGTCATTCTTTAAATACTGATTCAAGGCTCTGAGCGTAGTAGTTTTTCCATACTGACGCGCCTTATTAATGACAAAATAACTTTCACCATCCACCAGTTTCTTTATTTTTTTCAAACGATTCTCTATATTTACCATATAATGCTTCTTAGGAACACATACACCTGTCGTATTAAATACCTTCACTATTTATTTCCACCTCTTTTCTGACGTTTCACATTGTATATCATTTATATATTTCACCTATACTCTGTTCTTTCCACGAGTATGGCAAAAGATTATCTGTTTACTTCGGTTAAAAATATTATATCCTGTTCTTTAAGCACTGGCAAGAAAAGCCTGATGATGTAATCCGACAAATCATTACTGTTGTTACTATTTACTCTGTTCTCAGTAACACGCTTCACGATATACAAAATAACAACTATCTGAGTAACAGCTTACTATTTAACCGAATCAAGCAAATCACCTGCTTCAATTACAAATATCCACTTCACTTTCCCACAGCATACTCTTCAGAATCATACGATATACACAACAAGCGTTACTGTCCACTCCGTGCACAGTAATGAATTTTTACTCTCATCACATCCGGCTGTATAATCTTTATCATCCTTTGCATCCAGACCTTCACCGTCTGCACAATAGCGCCACTCATGAGATACAGCTTTCAAAGGAGCTTTAAAGGAGCGGTGCCAGCAAAATCCCTTTAAATAACGTCTCCTTAGACGTTCCGTAATTTTGAAACAATTTATCATCTCCTCAAATTTTAATCCACACTCCCGCAAGGGGAGTGACCAAAAAGGGTGCGGTCGTGGATGTGATGAAATACACCATTTCAATCCACACTCCCGCAAGGGGAGTGACTTCTGGCGATTATCTTCTGCTTCAATTCTTTTGCATTTCAATCCACACTCCCGCAAGGGGAGTGACGGCGGTTGTCGGAAAATTCTGAATGTTACTTTTTATTTCAATCCACACTCCCGCAAGGGGAGTGACAAGATCAAATTTACATTAAATACAATCTTCCATGATTTCAATCCACACTCCCGCAAGGGGAGTGACTTCGAAAGTCAACCGTTTTTCCGGGACTTAGTTATTTCAATCCACACTCCCGCAAGGGGAGTGACAACTTTTTTCTCTGCGGTATATCCTGCCATTGATCGATTTCAATCCACACTCCCGCAAGGGGAGTGACGGGAACCATTGCCGGATATGACATGGAATGGGGTATTTCAATCCACACTCCCGCAAGGGGAGTGACAGAAGCGTATCAAAAAGGCGGTCTGTTCATTGGCTATTTCAATCCACACTCCCGCAAGGGGAGTGACACCATGGGCGTCACATCCACAGACACCTCTTGGTATTTCAATCCACACTCCCACAAGGGGAGTGACCGTGGGAAATTGGTGAGGATGGTTGACGATGTAATTTCAATCCACACTCCCACAAGGGGAGTGACAGAAAGAAGGTATATAGATTTATGGCAATTACAATTTCAATCCACACTCCCACAAGGGGAGTGACCCGCCTCCAATCGTATTTCTTCTTATTATAAAGATTTCAATCCACACTCCCACAAGGGGAGTGACCAAGATCTGTGCTATAATCCCATTGTCTAGGAGATTTCAATCCACACTCCCACAAGGGGAGTGACGGATGGCTTCTTCCTTGTCCTCAAATTCTTCGGTATTTCAATCCACACTCCCACAAGGGGAGTGACGACACAAAGACGCAAGAGTACAGAACGGTCACCTATTTCAATCCACACTCCCACAAGGGGAGTGACTTTATGATCCATTTGCACCGGAATTTGACGCAGAAATTTCAATCCACACTCCCACAAGGGGAGTGACCACTCAAACCAAAAGGTCATGGACATGCTACATATTTCAATCCACACTCCCACAAGGGGAGTGACGCCAGCTCCTGCGGATGGTGCAGATGGATTTATATTTCAATCCACACTCCCACAAGGGGAGTGACAAATAAAATAATCAACCTTGATGCGGTTATGATTATTTCAATCCACACTCCCACAAGGGGAGTGACTCTTGACGCTTCTGTTTCTTTCCCTTCCTTTTTAATTTCAATCCACACTCCCACAAGGGGAGTGACGTTTACGTGTTTCTTCATACTGTTTAGACATTGTGATTTCAATCCACACTCCCACAAGGGGAGTGACTTTATTTGATGTATTTTTATGCAAAAATTTGTATAATTTCAATCCACACTCCCACAAGGGGAGTGACCACAGCTGTTTTTGCCAGCCCATCCCAATCCGTAATTTCAATCCACACTCCCACAAGGGGAGTGACGCATGTTCCGCTGCATATTGTGCTGCAATTTCGAATTTCAATCCACACTCCCACAAGGGGAGTGACTACAGCGCAAAGACAGGGAAAAAACTTTACACTCTATTTCAATCCACACTCCCACAAGGGGAGTGACAAACTATACGTTGGTGTATAAATTTGAACGTATAAGATTTCAATCCACACTCCCACAAGGGGAGTGACCACGTCCCCGTGATCTTATCCAGGATGGCAGATATTTCAATCCACACTCCCACAAGGGGAGTGACATCAAGGAGCCTGTGCTGGCCGCCTGGATGAACATTTCAATCCACACTCCCACAAGGGGAGTGACGTGATTCAGCAGTGTAGGCTCTGGGAACATTCCATTTCAATCCACACTCCCACAAGGGGAGTGACGATACTTTACCGTACATGAGCATTTGTTTCGTATTTATTTCAATCCACACTCCCACAAGGGGAGTGACTCTGCAAAGTACACCGATAATGCAAGGCTTATGAGATTTCAATCCACACTCCCACAAGGGGAGTGACATAGAACTGCCCCAACCATTCATTTTTCATCTTATTTCAATCCACACTCCCACAAGGGGAGTGACTGGCTTCGGCAAGGCTCAAATCGGATTTATACTTATTTCAATCCACACTCCCACAAGGGGAGTGACTTATGTTTCCTCTGTCTGGTTCTAATTCATCAAATTTCAATCCACACTCCCACAAGGGGAGTGACAGCAATTTTTACCAATAATTACATTTCAATTTTGTCATTATCTTCTAAAGTAACATTTCAAAATCACCTGTAATTACTGATACAAATAATTATATACTGCCATTTATCAGATAACAATTCTTTTTTTCTGGTGCGAGTCTTCTGGAGAATTTATGTATTCTTAGCATTCGCACCTCTCCTGATTGGCTTCAAAACTTTTTTCATCATAATATCAGCATATCATCTGCTGATATTCCTCTTTCTATTCCCATGTGCTCTATTTTAGATTTATAATTATTTCCCAGATAATAAAATCTTAAACTATCTGTCTTTTCATCAATAATATTCGCCAAAGCAGCCTTAAGGGTAACGCATTGTGCACTATCCAAGATGCATTCAAAAACTGAATTTTGGACACGTCTTCCATAATTAACACATTGTTTTGCTACTTTCCGTAATCTTGCTTTTCCGGCTGCCGTTTCTGTATTCACATCATAGGTTATCAGAACAAGCATCTTTTATCATCTCACTTCCATAAAAATGGGGGATATGCATCCAAATCGCCTCTCAAGTATCTCGCTAACAACATGGCTTGTACATAAGGTAACATTCCCCATTCAACTTTTTCTCCAAGAAATGGATGAGTAATTACCTCTTTCTTCTTATTTTGCCATTCAGTTAAAACCTGTTTGCGCAAATCATCATCCATAAGTACTGCTCCATTTTCTTTTTGTTTAAATTGCTTACCATTTATCATCCTTTTATTAATCAGAGACAGCACAAAACGATCAGCCCAAACCGCCCGAAATTCTTCTATCATATCCAAAGCTAAAGATGCTCTGCCCGGTCTCTCTGTATGTAAATATCCCACGCATGGATCCAGGCCAACAGTTTCTAATGCAGAAACAATCATATTCGTCAATAATGTATATGTAAAGGAAAGCAACGCATTTACTTTATCTACCGGCGGTCTTTTGTTCCTGCCATGAAAGAAAAAATCCTTCTTCTGCTGTAGAATCAATTCATCAAAAACGCCAAAATAAACACTTGCAGCTTCCCCTTCATATCCTCTTAATTGATCTTTTGATTCTGCATTCTGCACTAATTGCATCGAATCTTTCAATAACATTGATGCATTTTTAACTTTTTCTTTATCAATCTGCATTCCATGATCTCTGATTGCCCTCTCAAGAACCCATCTAGCATTATAAATTTTTCCCAAAATACAATTTCTGGCTATATCAAGGCTAACTTGTTCATCATGACTGCTTGCATATTGTTTTTGACGCAAAACTACATTTCCTCGCACTTTACCATTTACACGTGCCAGAAATTTTCCCTGTGGCGTAAGATAGCATAATGCTATATTTCTCTCCACACAGGCACCCATCAAAGCCGGACTTGTTCCACGATATCCAAAGGAGACAATTCCTTCCAAGTTATGCAATGGAACACGTCCTTTCACCTTTTCATCTTCAAGAATCACTATATTTTCTCCATCCAAAGCCAGATAACTATTTTCTGAAGTAATATATAATGTATTCAGTAATTTCTTCAAATTTCCTCCTCCACCAGTACCTTTTGGACATATTGTTTTGCTGACCCTGCTTTTCCCATTTTAGGCAGACAAATATCCTTCAAAGAACATCCATTACATTTTTTGCTCCATTTTACTTTCGGTGTATATTTTCTATCATAGTATTGATGCATCTCTGAAAACATTTCATTTACCTTCGTACGTAATTGATTTGTAATCGCTATAGATTCCCTCCGCCTTGTTTCACCATAAAAAATCGCTCCTTCAGAAATATTTGTAGAAAACATTTCTTCCAGACACATAACCTGAGCGACCAGCTGTAATATATCTTCTTCTGATTCTTTAGGCTTACCCTTTTTGTACTCTACAGGATATACCGTATATAGTCCCCGATGTCCAAACAGTGTTATTCCATCTTCAGCTTTATGAAATTCTACCATATCACACTCTCCACTGACTCCCATTATTCTGGAAGAGACAGGTAAAGCTCTTACATAAAGTACATCTTTTCTTTTTTCCTGCAAATATGGATCATGAACCTTTTTATGCATCAATTCTCCAACCACCGTATGAACATTTTCTGCCCATTGTTGTTCAATATGAATCAATGCCCACTGACGTCTGCAAAATTCAAAATGCTGAATGCCTGAAATCATCAAATAATCGTCTTCCTGATATTCCATTATATTTTCCTTGTCATTTCTACACTTTCCGGAATCTGTTCCTCATGAATATTCACCACGTAATCCTGATACTGTCTTGGATAAAGTACATCTTCTTTTCTTCTGACTTCAACAGCATCAAATAATTTATAAGATGGGCAATCACCCAATTCTTTGCTATGTTTAAACACGATCAGCTCTCTCACAGCCATTTTTCCTCGTGCTGCTGAATGATCATGTTCAAACATATTAATAATAGCTTCCCATAAAAGTTCCAGATCCTCTTCAGAAAAACCTGTAACTTTTCGAGCTAAGTTTGCAGAAATATATCCTTCTGCTCTGTACAATGCGTAAGGAACTATATTCTTTCGTCCCATCTCTGTACTCTTATTTTCCGCATCCTTTTCGGTCGTAATTGCAACCCTTGTAATTGTTACTTCCTGTGTAATAATCGGATCAATACTTCTTGCAAATCCAAGTTGAACAGGTCCTCTTACCTGTCCACAATTTAATGCCGCTTTTACAAAAGTTGTCATAACCGCACCAAATGTACGGATATCATAAAAATTCCTGCACATAAAATCCCGTATTTTTTTATCTGCGTCCGGATCTTTCTTTTTCAATTCTTTAACTGACTTATCATCAACCCCAAGATATTGATATGCACGATTATCGCTTCTGTTTAAAGGAACATCTTCTTTAATATAAATCTGATATCCTTCCTCATCTTCTTTCACAGTTTCGATATAGTTACGTATTTTCCTTTTCAGACATACATCCGTAACCAGACCATAACCACTTTCCGGATCCATTCTTGGCATATTTCCGGCATCCGGATCACCATTTGGATTTCCATTTTCCACATCAAAAAGAATTACAAATTCATATCTGTTTTTAATCGCTTCTCCCATTTATTTATCCCCCTTTTTCTCGAATCGTTTTTGTACCTGATGATAATAACCCAGCGCAAAATTTCCCTGCTCTTCTAATGACAAACGTATCGGAAAATTTTCTATTCTTCCGAACAAATCTGTCAATATTTTTTCATAATAAACTTTCATTGCCTCTTTTTGCTTTTCTAATTTCCTTATATGGCTGTTTTTCAGCCTTATCAATATTGGAAAAACTGAAGCTGGTGTCGTACTGGCCGAATTATAATATCTATCCTTAATAGTCGTATTGATTCCCGGATTTGCCTCCTCCTGAATTGCTTCCAAAACAGCAAAAATTCTTCCCAGTACATAAGCCTTTTCATTTGTGTTTTCATTTAGTCCCACAAAATCCCCCTCCTTTATTATAGTTTTATTCTTTAATAAATACGCCTTTATAACAGCTGCCCTTCCTCTGGTAATTCTTCCCTGCTCGCACCTGATACGAAGCAACACACTTCCATACAGACTTTCAGGATATCGTCCCCCTGCTAAAACAGCCTGCAGCGTTGCAGAAGCCATATTAGCTTTGGGCTTTTTATCTTTTGAATTTTGGTTTACGGTTTCCTGCAACATAGAATTTACTCCCAGATACTCTCTGCTATCCCACTGCGGTTTCACAACATCCATTCTTCGATAATGCTCCTGAAGATTTTCCAAAATATTACCAAATTCATTCTGATAAAAAAATCTTACAGACAAACGGGCAGCATTAGGTGCGAATCCTAATATATAAAATTTCTGATTTGTATTCAGTTCTATATCATCCACAACCACAGGACGATTTTCTGACAAAGCTTTAAAAACTCCTTTTATAGTTTCCTGATTATCTACCTGCGGTTCCAATGACATAGAAAAAATATCCTGATAAACGTCCTCTCCATCTTCAGACCAAAATACAATAGAAGTATCACCAAACTGAAAAACAAACTCTCTCTGAGCTAATAAATAGTTAAGAGCAGTTGTATAAGCAAACGCTGCATACTGTCCAACAGGCGCATTATAGCTCTGCGATTTCCCATAAGACTCAAAAGCAGGTGCATTAAAAGAAACAAGAGCCGCACCACTGGATTGTGCTCCCTGCACTCCTTTTATCGTTGTATGAATGCGGGCAATTTCTGTCTTTTCACCTGTGACCAGACATATCGCCTGGGCATCATCCGGCTTTGTTTCCTTTATCTGATTCCAAGCTCTTCTTATCTCATCGTCATCCTGAACATACTGCACCATAAGCATAAAGATCAGATTTCCACCCAATGTTATTTCATCCCATATCTTATTAATTTCCTGGCATTCTCTCGCTTTATCCGGATTCCATTTCTGAAAAAATTTTTTTACTGCAGTAGCTGTTTCATTGTGAACATCCTGCAAATATTTTATATGCAATTCTTTCGCAGCTTCAAAACACTCTCTGACTCTTCCACTGCTTCCTTCTTTATCAATCCCTAATAAATACTTAGAGTTATCGCACAGAAAATTAGGCAATACACCAGATGATCTGGAAACCATCTGTGGTACTTCCAGATTAGCAGGAACCATTACTGTTTTTTTCCCTCTTGTTTCTTCCTGACGCAAATCAACAATTCCCAACACAGTTCCATCAATCCCAAGCCTTATTGCATAAGATACTTTTGCACTGCACCATCCAGGTTTTGTTACCTTTCCTTTATCTGCCAGCATTTCATAATGCTGAACCAGTGACTGTAAGATCATCTTATCACCTCACAATCTCTGAGATTGATAACTCCATCTTTCATAAGCGCTCTGAAAAACATTGGCTGAATATTATCCAGATCTGAAAAATCCATATCGTAAAGCATAAAGCCAAGATCTTTTTCTCCGGAATATGCCGTTTCAATTTTATCATCTTCACATAAACAAAAATTCGCCGGAAATTCTCTGCATCCAAAATATGGCGTATGATAACATTCTCCTCGTTTCAAACGGCGCATAATAATATCTTTGAACTTCCCCGGATTATCTGATTCAACAGCTTTTTCAGTCATTTCAAAATGTGCCTCTATTACATAAGATACGTCACGTAATAATAAAGAGGCTCTCTGAACAATATCGGATTTTGTACTAATATACAACGGCTTATCCGCACCATTATATACCGGCAGTACATTATTAGATGATATCTTACTTTTGACTTCATTTCGCCTTATACTTGTAAATTGAACAGGTTTCTGAACATAAATTTTATCAATCACCCACTTCATTCCCGGATGCCAGTAAATTGCTTCCAATATTCCTCTTGCTGCAGAAGGCGTAATCACATCATAAGAGCATCTTTCTACCTTCATTTCCGGTCTGGAAAACAAAGCATATTCACCCCAGACCTTCACTTTTACCCCAATTCCCACAGACTGTTCCTCCCTTCGGATATCTTTATTCCAATATTTCTCCAGCTTTATAACATTCTGCTATATAATCACGCGACTGAAAATAAAAATCCGTGTTATAATTCGATATACTCTCATCCAGCCAGGAATGATATACATCCCATATCCCGTTTACAATCTCTGAATCCTGATAACAGTCTTCAACCACCCGCTCATAAACTTCACCTATTGTCCAATAATCCGGTATAAGATATCTGCAATCTCCAACATTGTCGAATTCCCCCTCTGGAATCTGACACTCTTCTACAAATTCTGAGGCAACCTTTTCAATCGGTTCGCAATGAAAAATATCCGCATAATCATAAATCCGTTCCAATGTTTCTTTACCTATCAAGTCCAAAATAATGCAACGCCTTTGTTTACGAATACGTCCTATATATTCAATCAGACTACACGTATAGAATAAATTACTGTTATTTTTTGTTCCCATAAACTTCCTCACTTCCTGTAAATGTCAATGTATCTAACGCAGAAATCGTGTGAAAGCTAATCTGATGTGTCGGATGATTAAATTTAGCAAGCTCCCAGAATGCAGCTCTGGATATCTTTCCGTCCACAAAAGCCTGTACATAATTAAAGATCGTATCATCAGCCATAGGACCTTCTACAATATCATAAGTATGCGATTTTCCTGTCCTGCAGGCAGCAATAAAATCAAGCCATTCGTCTGTCATTTTCTCAAACTTTAAATATTTCAGTTCAGGATTCGGGATATAATCATAGCTGTTTACATATCCCTTTTTTCCATATCTGGTTGCCCACCGCTTCGCCTGCTCTTTATAAACGGTGCAATAAAATCCAAAATAAAAATCTTTATTAAAAGTAGCTTTTCTCACTTCTGGAAATCTTACAATTTCTTTACTTCCATGATATAATATCATTTTTCCTCCATTTTATAATTTCAATTTAATTTATGGTTATATATATACTGTATGATACTCTTTTATATATCAAATATCAATATGTATTCTTTTTTTGTTGTTAACTTTTTTCGTAATATATGATATTGTTACAATTGTCTTTTGATTTTATATCAAATGTGGATTGAAATAATTTTATTTATGGTCATCTTTATATCCAGCCAAAGCAGGGAAATGTCAAATGATATTTCCTTGTTTTGCATTTATTCACCAAAACAACGCATTTCCCCCAGCATCTATTTCTCTAACCTGCAAACCACATTCCCATGTATACAATTCCACATCCCTCAACATAAAGAAGTCTTCATTATTTTCTTCCGAAACCGGTAACAACATTCCTGCATCTTCCAATCGCCTATATAAATTTTCATACACATTTACAACGTATTTTCCTGCTTTTCTCATCATTTCCTTTGTTGCGCCTTTTCGTTGTATCTCCCTTAAAATCGCCTCTGCCTCTTCCTCTTTACTTATAAAAATACTTTTGGTATTCTGCTCAATCAGTTTAAACTCCTTCGCAACTGTTGCAAAAGGATAAATGTTATGATGAAATTGCTCCAGGATTCTCTTTTTATCCAATCCTTCTCCCTGAAAATAATATAATGTTTCAAAATATTTTCTGATAGCTTTCTGTGATGTAATATCATCCTCTGTTTCCAAAACATATTTTGCTGCTTCAATCTGTTTGTTCTGACCTGGAAGACTTTTAGTTCCTTCAATCTGAAATATATACACCATACTTTCCTCTGCTGCTCTTTTCCCTTCCCTATTACATCTTCCGGCAGCCTGAATAATCGAATCTAAACCTGCAAGTTCCCTGTAAACTGACTTAAAATCAAAATCCACGCCCGCTTCTACAAGACTTGTTGAAATTACAATACACTTTTTATTTTCCAGCAACCTCTCTTTAATTTCAGAAATCACTCTGCGTCTATGAATCGGATACATATATGTTGAAAGATAATAAACACCTTCCCCCTTTATCTTCTGGTAAATCTTGTTCACCCGGTCTTTTGTATTCAAAATACATAGTGCCTGGTTTTCCTTACTTAGCAGATCAACCAGTTTCTGTTCTGAAATCGTATTTAAATTATGTATACTTGTTCTCTTAAAAAAACTAAATTGCTGATCTACACTTGAACATAGTTCAATTGCTTTCATTCTTTCCGTAAAAAACGGCTGCAATGCAGGCTGGGTAGCTGTACATAAGACTGCACTGCATTCATAATGTCTGATTAATTCCTCTATAACCGCTACACAAGGTTTCAAGTAATCAAGCGGCAACATCTGAGCTTCGTCAAAAATAATTACACTATTAGCAATATTATGCAGTTTTCTGCATTTTGATGATTTATTAGAAAACAATGATTCGAAAAACTGCACATTTGTTGTCACTATTATAGGCTTATCCCAATTTTCAGCTGCAAGTTGCATTGGTTTCAATTCTTCACTATTCTGATACTCTACATTGCAATGATTTTCTAATACATTTTCATCCCCCAAAATTTCTCTGAATACCTGTGCATTCTGTTCAATAATACTTGTATATGGAATCACATAAATAATTCTGTCCATATGGTGCTTTTGCGCATGCACAAGAGAAAATAACAATGAAGCAATTGTTTTCCCGCCTCCAGTCGGAACTGTAAGACAAAATAAATCTTTATCTTTTTCCCCATCTCTAATACATTTTTTCAGTATTTCTGTCCTTCTCCCATTAACAGTATCTGTTTCTGAAGACTGTAACCATCCCTTAACATATCGCATAGCCTTCTTTAACAGACTATCCATTGACTGCCCTTTATTTCGTACCACATTTCCCTGTTGCATAAATTTTTCTGTATCAAGATAATCCGCATCTACTAAACCAGAAAAAAGCATTCTGATCAGCATACTAAAAATAAATGCACTATCTTTTTCTCCACCTCTATATCCAGAATTAAACGGAAGCGTTTTTAATGAAGGGATTTCTATTTCATTTCTAAATTTGTCATATGGCTCAATTTTCTTTTTTAATCGTCCCATCATACTTTTACATCTTCCATCATCACTTATTGCTCCAGTATCCGGCAAACCCGCATGATGCCCGGCAATACAATATGCTAACAATACATAAAATCCTTTTAAATCTCTGCACAACTGGGCACCTGCTGTAGCATGATCAACCCTACATTCTGCACCCCTTATATGTTTTTGAAATGCATCTGAATATTTTCCAATATCATGTAACATTCCACAGCAATATCCCCATTCTTCACATCCAAAAACTTTTGCGAACTCAGCTGACAACTGCGCTGTTCCTTCAAGATGTTCCTTAACCGTCTGAACACAGGCACCATCTTCTGTAATGTGAGCTAAATAACTTTTGCTCTCCTCATAATTCATGATTTAATCCTTTCTCCTACATAGTTAAGTATATTTTAACATTTCTTATCGCTTTATACCTTCCAAAATTATTCATCCTTTTTTGTATAATTTTTCATAATCTTCAGAATTTTCTTAGATACAAACCAACTATTGCAACTACAAATTTCTTCCAACAAACTCATCCATTTCCCCGTACACAGCCAACAACCAGCGCGAAGTAGCATCTCTCTGCAGGTGAATTTGGAGGGGGCTTAGTAACTCTTAGGTGGGGGAAATCCGCGTTATGAAGAAAAATAGCAACCTGTCTGAGCGGAGTCTGCAACGGAGCGAGTTTTGCATTTTTCTTCATGCTTTTAGCGGATTTTCCCCCACCTTAGAGTTACTTAGCCCCCGGAACTGAACCTGCAGAGAGATGCTGCTTCGCGCGTCCCTTATTGCGCTGTGTACGCTCCACACCAACAAACTTCCCCCAAATACTTACAAAAACCTCTTGACTTTCAAAACAAACCGCGTTAAAATTGCTTTAGTTTTTTAAACAGCTAAACCTATAACGCATAAATTCAATGAAGGGAACCAGTAAAAACAGTCCACCTGTCCCCAGAGAGCTGCAGTCCGGTGAAATGCAGCGACAGATCTGTTTCGAATATCATCCCCGAGAAGGAAAGCCGAACCTTGAATACAGCCATCACAGATGCCGCATTCACAGTAAGCTTCCCCGGCCGCCCCCCGTTACAGGAGCCGCGTATATCGGTACGTTGCAGAATCGTACTTGTTTCAAAGATGAAACAGGGTGGTTACGGAATATTATATGTCCGTCCCTGCGTGGGGCGGACTTTTTTTATGTCAAAAATGCCCTAACACACGAGACATACTTTCTTTACCAGGCTGTCGATCTGAAACCGAAACACTACTTCTGCTTTTTGAAAACAGTAGAATTCACCACAGATGAATCTGCCCTACATTTCGAAAAAAAGCAGCAAAAATTTTTGAGAGGAGTAGAGAGCATGAAAATCTACAAAAAAATCATGAACGCACTGGCTGCAGTAGAAAAGATCGTCCTTGTAATCTCCACACTGCTGATTCTGGTGCTGACTGTGGGAAACGTATTTTCCCGTAAAGTCATCCACCGTTCCTGGTCCTTCACAGAAGAACTTGTAGTAGCGGTATTCGTACTCATCACCCTGCTGGCAGCCGCACTTGCCTGCCGCGAAGGAGAACTGGTCAGCCTGACACTGGTTACAGACCGCCTTCCGAAGAAACTGAAGAAACCATCCGTAATCCTGATCACAGTCCTGAGCATCATCTTCAGCGTCATCCTTTTCAAATACGGAATGGACAAGGTAATCACTCAGCTTCAGAACGGAAAAAGAACCTTCGTATTAAACTGGCCTGAATGGATCTTCTGGTCCTTCGTCCCTATCGGTGCAGGATGCATGATCCTTCACTTCATCGAATTCTGTCTGGACTTCTGCTGCAAAACCGACAGCGCAGAAAATGCCGACAACAGCACAAAAAGTAACATGAACACAATCACAACAGACAAAAAGGAGGGCAAATAAATGATCAGTGCAATCTTATTTATCTCCTTCTTCATTTTCCTGATCCTCGGTGTGCCCATCGGAATCTGCCTCGGACTTTCCTCCGTATGCGCAATCCTCTACTCCGGTACATCCCTGACGATCGTAGCAACAAATATGTACTCAGGAATCAGTAAATTCCTGCTCCTGGCAATCCCATTCTTCGTACTGTCAGGTAACATCATGGCAAAAGCCGGTATCTCCAAACGACTGATCAAATTCGTTGATACCTGCGTAGGACACAAAAAAGGCGGTATCGCTATCGTATGTGTCATCGTAGCCTGCTTCTTCGGCGCAATCTCCGGTTCCGGTCCTGCAACTGTTGCAGCCCTTGGTGCCGTACTGATCCCTGCAATGGTAGAACAGGGCGGTTTCTCCGCACCATTCTCCACAGCACTGATGGCTACCTCAAGTTCCATTGCCATCGTCATCCCGCCAAGTATCGCCTTCGTTGTATATGCTTCCATCACAGGCACATCCATCGCAGATATGTTCATGGCAGGTATCGTACCAGGTCTTCTTATGGGCGTGGCACTGGTAATCGTAGTAATGCTGGAAGCAAAGAAGCATAACATCAAACCATCCAGAGAAAAAGCCTCAGGCAAAGAACGCTGGGACGCTTTCAAAGATGCTTTCTGGGGATTCCTGATGCCAATCATCATCCTGGGCGGTATCTATGGCGGTATCTTCACACCAACAGAAGCAGCAGCCGTATCCGTTGTATACGGACTCTTCGTAGGTATGGTCATCTACCGCGAGGTTTCCATCCGCGATATGTTTGACATCCTGGTAGACTCAGCAAAGACAACCGGCGGTATCATGCTCATCGTAGCAAGTGCCTCCCTGTTCTCCTTTGTATGTACCAAATTCGGTATTGCAGAGGCAGCCTCCAATTTACTTGGAAGCATCGCACATAACCAGTTTACCTTCCTGCTGATCGTAAACATCATCTTCCTGATCGCAGGATGCTTCATTGATGCAAACTCCGCTATGTACATCTTCATTCCGATCATGCTTCCTGTATGTAAGGCACTGGGATACGATGTGGTAGCATTCGGTGTTATGGCAACTGTAAACCTTGCAATCGGACAGGTAACTCCTCCTGTAGGTGTAAACCTTTTCGTAGCAATCAGTATCAAGATTAAAAAAGGTCTGGAAGTTACTCTGCAGGAGATCTCAAGGGCAGTTGTGCCAATGATTGCAGCCTGCGTTGCAGTTCTTCTGATCGTTACATACATCCCGATTACCTCCACCTTCCTTCCGAAAGCTCTTGCAAAAGAAGGCTCCTACACAGGTGATCAGTCCTCCGCTTCCTCTGACACATCTTCCAAGGATGCTGGAGACGGCAATAACTCATTCGACACAATCGCAGATTACAGCGACCTTGACTGGCCGGAAATGACCTGGAACTTCGCTTGCTCCACTACTGAAACAAGTACCTGGGCTGACGGCGGACGTAAGTTCGGTGAACTGATGGAAAAAGCCACAGGCGGCAAAGTTAAAGTCAATATTTACGCTGCTGACCAGCTGACAAACGGCAACCAGTCTGAAGGTATTCAGGCTCTGATGAATGGTGATCCGGTTCAGATCTCCATGCACTCCAACCTGATCTACTCCGCTTTTGACCCACGTTTCAACGTTGTTTCTCTTCCGTTTGTCTATGATTCTTATGATGACGCAGATGCGAAATTCGACGGCGAAGCTGGTGAAAAGCTGAAAGAAATCCTCAGTGAGTACGGACTCCACTGCATGGGTATTGCAGAGAACGGTTTCCGCGAAATCACAAACAGCAAACATGAAATTAAATCTGTAGACGATATGAAGAACCTGAAGGTTCGTGTAGCAGGCTCCAACCTTCTGATGGAATGCTACAAGAGATGGGGCGCTGATGCCACCAACATGAACTGGTCAGAAACCTACACTGCACTTCAGCAGAACACTGTTGAAGGTCAGGAGAATCCACTTCCTGCTATCGACGCTGCAAGTGTTCAGGAGGTTCAGCCTTACTGCTCTATGTGGGATGCAATCTATGACTGTCTGTTCTTCTGTATCAACGAAGACATCTACAATGGTCTGACACCAGAGCAGCAGAAAGTTGTTGACGAAGCAGGTCAGAAAGCAGTTGAATACGAGCGTTACATCAACCGTTCCGGTGATGACGAAATCAAAGAACGCTGGGCAAGCCAGAATGGTGTAACAATTACAGAAAAAGAAGATATGGATATCGACTCCTTCAAAGAGGCAGTTGACGGTATCGATGACTGGTTTGTAAACGAACTGAAGAGCCAGGGCTACGACGATGCCCAGGATCTGGTTGACCTTTTCACAAAGGATTCCTTCAACACAGTGGAAGATTACAGTGATCTGGACTGGCCGGAAACAACCTGGAACTTCGCTTGCTCCACTACTGAGACAAGTACATGGGCTGACGGCGGACGTAAGTTCGGCGAACTGATGGAAAAAGCTACAGGCGGCAAAGTTAAAGTCAACATTTACGCAGCTGACCAGCTGACAAACGGCAACCAGTCCGAAGGTATCCAGGCTCTGATGAATGGTGACCCGGTTCAGATCTCCATGCACTCCAACCTGATCTACTCTGCATTTGACCCACGTTTCAACGTTGTTTCTCTTCCATTCGTCTATGATTCTTATGATGATGCTGATGCGAAATTTGACGGCGAGGCTGGTGAGAAGCTGAAGGAAATCCTGGGTGAGTACGGACTCCACTGCATGGGTATTGCAGAGAACGGTTTCCGTGAATTGACCAACAGCAAACGAGAGATTAAATCTGTAGATGATATGAAGAATCTGAAGGTCCGTGTAGCAGGTTCCAACCTTCTGATGGAATGCTACAAGAGATGGGGTGCTGATGCCACCAACATGAACTGGTCAGAGACTTACACAGCACTTCAGCAGAACACTGTAGAAGGTGAAGAGAATCCGCTTCCTGCTATTGACGCAGCAAGCGTTCAGGAGGTTCAGCCTTACTGCTCTATGTGGGATGCAATTTACGACTGTCTGTTCTTCTGCATCAACCAGGATATCTATGACGGCCTCACACCAGAACAGCAGGCAGTTGTTGATGAATGTGGCCAGAAGGCAGTTGAGTATGAACGTTACATCAACCGTTCCAGCGACAATGAGATCAAAGAACGCTGGGAATCCAAAAACGGCGTAACCTTCACAGAGAAAGCAGATATGGATATCGATTCCTTTAAAGAAGCTGTAGACGGCGTAGACGAATGGTTCGTAAACGAGCTGAAGAGTCAGGGCTATGAAGACGGCCAGAATCTGGTTGATCTGTTTACAAAATAACACCTTTATCCAATTAGAAAAGTTAATATCTCCATAAAAATAAAAGAACAGGGTATGAAGTTTCATCAAATAAAGATGAGCTTCATACCCTGTTTAATTATTCGTTACTGTTCACTCCGTGCCCAGTAACACGCTTCGCGATGCACAGAATTTATGCTATTCGCATAAATTCGCGCGGTATGTCTCGGGATTTTGGCATTCTCATGCCAAAACACCTCGCGGGATAGTGGCGTGTGAACAGTAACAATTATTTATATAATTTAAGTATTAGAACATAAAGTACTTGATATCTTCTCACTTTAACGTTATACTGAACTCGTATAATTGAACAGACTCCGGATGCGAAGTTTCTACCCTTGCCCTCCAGTTTTATGAAAGGAGGGGATGCCTGATGAACACAATGGAAGTTCTTACTTTATTATTAGTAATCTTTACGGCATTGACTTACATAAATCAACATAAAAAGAAATAAGCATCCAACTTTGGGCGGTGGGATGCTTAAATTCTTTTCACATTAATTTTACCGAGGGCAACCGGAACTAGCTTCCGGTCAACTTCTAAGTAGATTATACAATGGAGCACTTGAATTTTCAAGTGCTCTTTTATAATAATTCAGATAGGATTCCACATGTGTTGAGTCAATCGGATATTCGCAATCCGCTTTCGCTACTTGCTCATAACCAAATAACTGCTTCGCAGTTTATCAGAAGGGGCTTGTACCCCTTCTGATACAAGCAAGTCCCCACCCACTGCTTATTGCTCTTCGCAATTGAAGCAGGGGACTTACTTGATTTGGTTAAAACAAAGTGAACTGCAACTTTCATATTTTCAGATAAGACTTTATCTTCTCTTCCTGCAAATCCTCACCAATTACAATCAAAACCTCCTGCCCTACATGAAGAGGACGGATCGTAATTTCATTCTTAGTAGCATTTAATTCAATCCACTTTTTCCCATTTTTCTCCGTCTGAACAGACTTTCCAGAAATTCCATCATCATCGTCCACTCTCATAAATCCCTTCATCCGAAACACACGCCCACATTCAGGATCAGACAGAATCTTCTCAGTTGCTTCCCGCAGCTCCTTCTCAGTCATCTTCACATTCATAAAGTACAGAGAAGTAAAGGCATCCTCTGCCTCGAACTCCGGTTTCCTGTAGCTTGCCATTACATATCCACAGGATGCGATTCTGTCAAATTCCTCTTTCGACATTTCCTCCCAGTTTTTGTGGATAATATTAACTGTATCCACATCATCCATTTCACAGCAAAATCTCCTGCTGCAGTGAACCTTCTCAAGTGCCTGATTCACATGAGCAATTGTGCCCTGGATTTCCTCAGGTGATGCATCCTGGCTTTTGCTCATCACAATGCATCCCGCATCTGCCACCTCCGAAGCCAGAATGAAATCCGCCTCCTCTGACAGATCACTCTCCAGCTTAGAATCCACAATCCCAATCACATTTCCAATCTCATACCAACGGTTTAACGGCTCCTCATGAAGAATATCAAAAAACTCATCCACATCAAAAATCCCTGACGGCTCCACGATCACACGATCATAACCACACATCCCCATAGCAATCAGTTTCGTCTTAAATCTCCTCCTGTGGCAGTCCTTATCACACCCTCCTGAGATCATCTCTAGCTCACAGTTATCTCCCATCAGATCCTGAAGCAGCATCATATCCACATTCACTGCCCCGTAATCATTCTCAAGTATTCCAATATTATTCCCTTCATCCATCAGATACTTTGCGTACTTCCTGATAAACGTCGTCTTCCCCGACCCCAGAAAACCTGTAATCAAATCTACCTTAACCATTATTTATTTTCCATTCCTTTCGTAAACTTATATTGCATAATAATTGATAATTTCTTATCTGAATTTTTATTTTTCATGAACTATCTCTATAATTTTTTTATTATACCTGAAAGCTCAAGTAATAACAATGGACTAACAGAACAATAGATTAACTTAAGTTACTGTTCACTGGTAATATCCCGCGAGGTGTTTTTTGTGTGCGAAGGTCACCTACAGAACCTGCCACTGGCAGCTTCTTACGGATGCTTGGCAACAGAAGACCCGAGACATACCGCGCGAATTTATGCGATTAGCATAAATTAAGTTTGCGAAGCGTGTTGCTGTGAACGGAGTGAACAGTAACTAACTTAAATATATTTTAAGGGCGCAGCAGACCTTATCTGTCTGCTACACCCTTATACGCATACCTTTTAATCCATATAACTCTCTATAAAAGTAATCCTTTAAGATAACTCCAGCTTACCAGTATAAAGCTGATAATAAGTTCCTCTTAACTTAATGAGGTCTTCATGGTCGCCTCTTTCGATAATCTTACCATGATCCAGTACGATGATTGCATCACTGTTTCTGATGGTTGAGAGTCGATGGGCGATTACGAATACGGTACGGCCTTTCATCAGGTTATCCATACCTTTCTGTACGATACTCTCTGTACGGGTATCGATACTTGAAGTTGCTTCATCCAGGATCAGTACCGGCGGGTTGGCTACGGCTGCTCTGGCGATAGAGAGAAGCTGGCGCTGTCCCTGAGAGAGTTCCTCGCCGTCACCGCTTAACATGGTGTCATATCCATTCGGAAGCATCTTGATGAACTGGTCTGCATGAGCCAGTCTTGCTGCCACGTATACTTCCTCATCTGTCGCATCCAGTTTACCATAGCGGATATTTTCCCTAATAGTTCCAGTGAACAGATGAGTATCCTGAAGTACAATTCCCAGAGAACGTCTGAGGTCGTCTTTCTTAATCTTCGTGATGTTGATTCCGTCGTAACGGATCTTACCTTCCTGAATATCGTAGAAACGGTTAATCAGGTTTGTGATGGTTGTCTTACCGGCACCGGTAGAACCTACGAAAGCAAGTTTCTGTCCTGGTTTTGCAAAGAGGCTGATGTCTTTCAGAATTACTTTATCCGGGTTATAACCGAAGGTAACATCTTCGAAACGTACATCTCCTGTCAGCTCTGTGTAGCTTACAGAACCGTCTGCGGAATGCGGATGTTTCCATGCCCACATACCTGTTCTTTCTTTGCATTCTATGATGTTTCCATTGGCATCTTTCTTCGCATTGACAAGTTCTACATAGCCTTTATCCTCTTCCGGTTCCTCATCAATGAGCCTGAAGATTCGTTCTGCACCAGCCAGAGCCATAACGATTGCGTTAAACTGCTGTGCCACCTGCATAAATGGCTGTGTGAAGCTCTTTGTAAACTGCAGATAGGAAGCCATGACACCAAGAGTGATGCCGCCGATTCCTGTTACAGATAGAAGTCCGCCAAGTACAGCTGTTAAAACGAACTGCAGGTTACCAATGTTACCAATTACAGGTCCCATCATGTTACCGTATTTATTGGCATTTGCAGAACTTTCGAAAAGTGCTTCGTTGAGTTTGTCAAATTCTTCTTTGGACTGCTCTTCGTGGTTAAAAACTTTTACAACTCTCTGTCCGTTCATTCTCTCTTCCACGAAACCAGTCACATCTGCCAGAGATACCTGCTGGCGGATGAAGTATTTACCACTGTTAGAACCGATTTTATTCGTGACCTTCAACATGACGAAAATGATCACAACTGCCAGAATTGTAAGCAGCGGGCTTAACACCAGCATGGAAATAAATGTAACAATGATCGTAAACAATGCCATCAATGCCTGCGGAATCGCCTGGCTGATCATCTGTCTCAATGTGTCGGTATCGTTGGTATAAAGACTCATGATGGATCCGTTTGTGTTCTGATCGAAGTAGCGGATCGGGAGAGTCTGCATATGTTCAAACATATCGTCACGGACACGTTTCAGCACGCCCTGACCGATATAAACCATTGTTCTGGTATAGATAAATGTAGCAATTACACCAAGAAGGAAAATACAGCCAAGAACGGAAAGCGCCTTATACAGTTCTGCAAAGTTCGGATCTGTCTGTCCGATCAGCGGAATGATAAAATCATCCAGCAGGAATTTCAATGACAGAGAAACAGAAATGCTGGCTACTGAACTAATAAAGATACAGATAAACACAAGGATAAACTGTGCTTTATAAGTTGCTGTCATATATTTCAGAAGTCTTTTGGCAGTTTTGATGGTATTCTGATCTAATTTTTTCTTCTTATTCATCGTCTCCGCCTCCTTTGACCTGTGATTCATATACTTCTCTGTAAATATCGTTTGTCTTAAGCAGTTCTTCGGATGTTCCCACGCCTACGATCTTACCGTCATCCAGTACGATAATCTGGTCTGCATCCTCAATAGAAGAAACTCGCTGTGCAATAATGATTTTTGTTGTATTCGGGATTTCCTCTCGGAAAGCCTTACGGATCAGGGCATCTGTTCTGGTATCTACCGCACTGGTAGAGTCATCCAGGATCAAAATCTTCGGTTTCTTAAGAAGTGCTCTGGCAATACACAGACGCTGCTTCTGTCCACCGGATACGTTGTTACCACCCTGAACGATCATAGTATTATAGCCATCCGGGAATTCACTGACGAATCCGTCTGCCTGTGCAAGCTTACAAACTCGCTGAACTTCTTCATCACTGGCATGTTCATCGCCCCAGCGGATGTTTTCATAAATGCTTCCGGAGAAAAGCACATTTTTCTGCAGTACCATAGAAACCTGGTCACGAAGAACCTCCAGATTATAGTTACGGACATCTACGCCGCCAACCTGTACATTTCCCTTCGTGACATCATAGAGTCTCGGAATCAGCTGTACCAGAGTAGATTTGGCACTACCGGTTCCACCGATAACACCGACGGTCTGACCTGATTTAATATGAAGGTTTACATCCTTCAGGGAAAGGTTTCCGCCTTCTCCTGCATAGCTGAAATCTACATGATTGAAGTCAATAGAACCATCTGCCACTGTTTTTACTGCATCAGCCTTATCCTGCATTTCCGGAACTTCATCCAGAACTTCAATGATACGGTCTGTAGATGCCTGTGCGATCATAATCATAACAAATACGAAAGTTACCATGTTCAGGGACATCAGAATCTGAAGTGCATAAACGATAACACTTGTCAGTTCACCAGTCTCCATGCCGCCGAGAACGATTCCTCTTCCACCGATGGCAACAATGATAATAATTACGGTATACATCATAAACTGCATAACCGGAGCATTCCATGCAACAATCTTCTCTGCTTTAGTAAAGAGGTTGTAAACGTATTTGGAAATTCCATGGAATTTCTCGATCTCATGGTCTTCTCTTACGAATGCCTTAACTACGCGGGATGCATTTACATTTTCCTGTACAGAATTGTTCAGGATATCGTACTCATCAAATACTTTGATGAAATGCGGATGTGCTTTCTTTGCAATGAAGATCAATGTACCGCCCAGAAGCGGAACTACGACCAGGAAAAGTAAAGCAACTTCCTTGTTAATGGTCAGTGTCATGATCCATGACAGAATGATCATAAACGGTGCTCTGGCAAGGAGACGTATGCTCATCATATATGCCTGCTGCACGTTCGTGATATCTGTAGTCAATCGTGTGACCAGACCTGAGGTTGAAAAGTGGTCGATATTTTTGAAGGAGAAATCCTGCACCTTGTAAAAAATATCATGTCGTAAATTCTTTGCATATCCTGCTGCCGCAACTGCCGCCATGTTTCCGGCCTGTACACCGAAAAACAGAGAGATCATTGCCATTGCAACAAGGATGACTCCTCGCTGGATGATATAGCTCATATCGCCGTTTGCGATACCTACGTCGATGATCTTCGCCATTTCCAGCGGAATCAGAACTTCCATCAGTACTTCCAGAATTACAAGGATCGGAGCCAATACAGACTGCTTCTTGTATTCCCGGACGGAACTTAAAAGTTTCTTATTCATCTTTGTCGATGTCCTCCTTATTCTTTATAATTGTTACCTCTCATTACTTTTTATGTTCACAATGTTCTTCTTTACCATGAACATCATCAACTTCCTGTGACTGTCTCTCTTTCTCCTGATCTGCCAGACAATTACATACGCTTCTGCGATTTTCATACATCTGCCACAGAACCTGCTTGCACAGCTCCACATCTTCTTTCGGGATTCCCCGAACCATTGCCTCTTCATTTTCCTCGATGCTCTTAAGAATTGCCAGGCGGATGTTCTCTGCCTTTTCGGTAGGGACAATCCGTTTCAGACGTGCATCCTGTCTGGCACTCTCTCTGTAAATATAGCCATTCTTCTCCATCAGCTTCAGAATTCCGGTCGCTGTTGGCTTTCTGACCTGAAATTCCTCTTCAACATCTTTCTGATAAAGATCCCGATGCATCGTTTCGAGAAGAATGAATTTCAGCACATGCTTCTGCATCGTTGTCAGATCATCATTCTCCATCACTTCGGTCGGATTATGCCGCCGCATGGAATGTGACAAAATATGGATCAGCCTGCCAACATACATATCCTTTAGTCTCTGTTTCATTTCTTCCTCTATCGCTCCTGCACCTCCTGTCAGTCAGATATTTGTAATCCGCTTCATTACTTTCTGATTTATAGCAAGCTGATAAAATCCCACCTCTTCAGAATACCAGTACATAGAATCCTGAAAGTGGGAAGTTTTATGGCTTTCTATTTAGTTAGTACCCTAACTATTTTTTTATTATAATGATGCATATGTGGAATGTCAATCATTTTTATCGTTACTGTTCACTCCGTTCTCAGTAACGTAGCCAAAATTCATTCCAGATTGCCTGCGGCAATGGAATTTTGGCTTGTATGTCTCGGGATTTTGGCATATTTATGCCAAAACACCTCGCGGGATAGTGGTGTGTGAACAGTAACTTTTTATCAATAACAATTTGCATTTTTTATAATCCAGAAATTGCGTCTGCCCGGAAAGTATGTTAATATAGTTTCACTGAGTACAGCGATAAAATACAAAAGTCCGAAAATAATATTCTGTAAAATCAGATGGATTCCGGACTATGTTTAATAACAAAGGAGGATTTTTATTATGTATATTACATGTCTTGACGTAGAAGGTGTATTGGTGCCGGAAATCTGGGTTGCATTCGCAGAAGCCAGCGGAATCCCGGAACTTAAGAGAACTACCCGTGATGAGCCGGATTATGATAAATTAATGAACTGGCGACTTGGCATTCTGAAAGAACATGGTCTCGGACTGAAAGAGATCCAGGATGTTATCGCAAAAATTGACCCGCTTCCAGGTGCTAAGGAATTTCTGGATGAACTTCGTTCCTTCTCTCAGGTCATCCTGATCAGTGATACTTTCACACAGTTTGCTGCACCTCTAATGGAAAAGCTTGGCAGACCAACACTGTTTTGCAACACTCTTGAAGTTGCAGACAGCGGTGAGATCACCGGCTTCAAGATGAGAGTGGAACAGTCCAAATTAAGCACTGTCAAAGCTTTACAGTCTATCGGATTTGATACGATCGCAAGTGGTGATTCCTACAATGACCTTGGTATGATCCAGGCAAGTAAAGCCGGATTCCTTTTCAGAAGCACTGATAAGATCAAAGCCGATTACCCGGATATCCCGGCATATGAAGCTTATGATGAATTACTGTCAGCTATTAAGAATGCTATGAAATAATTGACGGAAATCCTAGTGTGCCGACAAGTTGATTCTTGAAGCAATCTTGCAGGATAAATTTTCTTATTTCAAGGCGGAGGAGAGAGGCGTAGCGGTGGCTACGGCGACCGACGACAACGCGGAAATAAGGAATTTAGACGCAAGATTGTTCGAGAAATCAACTTGTCGGTACACTAGAAACTAATTATTTTGAAACATTACTCAAAAATCAATCAATAGCAATTTCGTATTGTAAATAATTTCCAGTTATTACAAAAACCATCATACATTCCCAATAACATCGAAATATTTTTTCGTTGCATCGGTTCTGTATGATGGTTTTTTATAAATTCACACAATATATCTCCGGATTTTAGAAGATCCAAAAACGCTTATTATTTTTACTATTGCGTTATCCCGTATTTCTCTTTAAACTGCTCCGCCGAACATGGCTTTCTGTAATAATATGTTACTGTTCACACGCCACTATCCCGCGAGGTGTTTTGGCATGAGAATGCCAAAATCCCGAGACATACCGCGCGAATTTATGCGAATAGCATAAATTCTGTGCATCGCGAAGCGTGTTACTGAGAACGGAGTGAACAGTAACAATAATATCCCTGAATATAAGACAGATTGATACTGATCTTGAAGTTTGAATAAATCTTTCTGCATTCTTCACACATCGTCATAGCGGTATCCATGATCCATCTTCCCACAGGAATGATCAGACCGCAATTCTCCAGAAGCGGTACAAACTCCATCGGAGAAATAAATTCGCCCTCAGAGGTATGGAATCTAAGCAATGATTCTGCCGCATACAGACTCTGATCTTTCATTCAATCTTTTCGCTTCCGTCACTGCCGTACAGTCCGGCTACAGTTCAAACGCTTTCTTTATGCTGTCATAATGCAGAAATTTTCCTTCTGCCGCAAACGCCTTAATCTCATCAACTGTAGCAAACATATATCCGTCTGTTTCCTCTGTCTGCAGATGCAGATTCTTCTCGTCAATGTCCATCACAAAGCGATACACATCCACGAAATAATTATCGCCCTCACCCGGGTTCTCTCTCTTATATGTAAAAAGATATCCACCTTCTGCACCACGTGCATCCAGACCTGTTTCCTCTTTTACCTCACGCAAAACAGCTTCGTAAGATTCCTCTCCCGCCTGAGCAGCACCACCGGATACTTCCCACCAGCCAGGTGCCCATGCTTTCGTCATTACGCGTTTTGTTATAAGGAAAGTTCCATCCGGTCTTGCAACCACACCCAGAACTGTCAGATGATATTCTCCATCCTTTAAGCACCAGTCATTTCTCTTCATTGTGCGTCCGGTCGGTTTCTTGTCTTTATCATAAATGTCCCAAAACTCCATGTTGATCTGTTTCCTTTCATTAATGTATTGCTGCCCTTCATTATACGGCTTTTCCCTGTCGTAAAGCAACTTATTTATGAAAAATAAACAAGATACCTGCAAAATATCCTTAAATTCCATGCATCCTTGCATTGAAATTAAAACAATTATTAAGTATAATTGCATTAGACAACTGTCACCGTATGGAGGCAGTCATTTAAAGGAGGAATATTATTATGGCAACATGGAAAAATCTGGATACCCTTGCTTCTTACAGCAAACTTGCCGAACTGAAAGGTCACGTAAATATCGCTGACGCCATGGCAGGTGAGAAGGGTGCAGAACGTGTAGTGAAATACAGCGCACCAATGGCAGCCGGTTTAACTTACAACTATGCTGCAAAACAGGTGGATGAGACAGTTCTTGACGCACTTGCAAAACTTGCAGATGAGGCCGAACTTATCGACAAATTCCAGGAATTATACAACGGCGCTGTAATCAATACAGGAGAGAAACGTATGGTTCTTCATCACCTTGCACGTACCCAGCTCGGTGAAGCTGTAGTTGTAGACGGTGTTGACAAACGTGAATTCTACGTTGCACAGCAGAAGAAAGCAGCAGACTTTGCAAACAAAGTTCACACAGGTGAGATCACAAATGAAAACGGCGAGAAATTCACAACTGTAGTACAGATCGGTATCGGCGGAAGTGACTTAGGTCCTCGTGCATTATATATCGCTCTTGAGAACTGGGCAAAAGCAAACAACACATTCAAGATGGAAGCGAAATTCATCAGCAACGTAGACCCTGATGATGCAGCTGCTGTTCTTGCTTCCGTAGACCTTGCTCATTCTCTTTTCATCGTTGTATCCAAATCCGGTACAACTCTTGAGACATTAACAAACGAAGCATTTGTAAAGAATGCTCTCATTAAAGCAGGATTAAATCCTTCCAGACATATGCTTGCTGTAACAAGTGAGACTTCTCCTCTGGCTAAGAGCGAAGATTATCTGACAGCAATCTTTATGGATGACTATATCGGCGGACGTTACTCTTCTGTTTCCGGTGTAGGCGGAGCAATCCTTTCCCTTGCATTCGGCCCTGAAGTATTTGCACAGATCCTTGACGGAGCTGCTGCTGAGGACAAGCTTGCTACAAACAAGAACATCCTTGAGAACCCGGATATGCTTGACGCCCTGATCGGTGTTTATGAGAGAAACGTACAGGGATATCCTGCCACAGCAGTTCTTCCATACTCTCAGGCATTAAGCCGTTTCCCTGCACACTTACAGCAGTGTGATATGGAGTCCAATGGTAAATCTGTAAACCGTTTCGGTGAACCTGTAAACTATGTGACAGGACCGGTTATCTTCGGTGAGCCAGGTACAAACGGACAGCATTCCTTCTATCAGTTATTACATCAGGGAACTGATATCGTTCCGCTTCAGTTCATCGGCTTTAAGAAGAGCCAGCTTGGTGTAGATGTTGATATCGAAAACAGCACAAGCCAGCAGAAACTCTGCGCTAACGTTGCAGCTCAGATCGTAGCATTTGCATGCGGTAAAGAAGACGAGAACCTCAACAAGAACTTCAAGGGCGGTCGTCCTTCCAGTATCATCGTAGGTGAAGAACTGACACCGGCTTCTCTTGGTGCATTACTTGCTCACTTCGAGAACAAGATCATGTTCCAGGGATTCGTATGGAACTTAAACAGCTTCGACCAGGAAGGTGTACAGCTTGGTAAAGTCCTTGCCAAACGTGTTCTCGCACACGACACTGACGGAGCACTGAAAGTATACAGCGATCTATTAAACATCTGATTTGTAGTTTTATACTTTTACAGAAAATATCTACGGGAAATCATTCTGATCTGGATGATTTCCCGCTTTTTATGTCATAGGAATGTTATTCAATAGTTTTCTATAATATAAAAACCATCATACAGTCCCCACAAGATTCTGTATGATGGTCTTCCTATCTTCTTTTAATTTAATTACGCTCCGCAGAGCTTCTCCACAAATTCAGCTCTCGGCAATGGTCTGGAATAATAAAATCCCTGAATAGCATCACAGCCCATTTCTCTCAGAAATTCTACCTGATCCGCGCTCTCCACACCTTCGGCAATCACATTCATGCCAAGTCCATGTGCAAGAATTGTTATCTGCTGCACGATCATTCTTCCCTTATCTTGCCCGATACAGTCTATCAGACTCTTATCGATCTTCAATGTATTAAATGGCAGTTCACTTAATGTGATCAGAGAAGAATACCCGGAGCCAAAGTCATCCATGTGCAATGCAAATCCAGCATTTACCAGTCTCTCTGTAAAGTCTCTGATCTTCACATTATTCAATGTAGCCGTCTCTGTCAGTTCGATCGGCACACAGGAAAATGGAATTCCCGTTTCTTTTACGATGTCAACATAACGCTCTACAACGCCTGTATGATGAATACTTACACGTGACAGATTTACCGAGATTGGAACCAGTTTCTGTCCTTTCTCTATAAGTTCTCGCTGAAATTCACATACATATCTGAATATATATTCATCCAGTTTTACGATCAGGCCATCCCTCTCATATAGCGGAATAAAATCCCCCGGCATTACCATAGAGCCATCCGGATTGATCCAGCGTACCAGAGACTCTGCTCCTACAATTTTCTCTGTTTTTACATCATATTTCGGCTGGAAATATGCTGCAAACTCTTTATCACGAATCGCACTGTCAAATCGGTTCTCCAGCTTTCTGTCAAGCATCTGTTTCTGGTTTAACTCTTTCGTATAATATGCAATACTGTTCTCATAATTATCACGAATACTGCGGATTGCCATAAATCCTCTGTCACAGATTACGGAGACCGGTAACGAAATATCAATATCTTCATAAATTCCGTACTTAACCATAAGATTCGGAATCGGAGCATTCTCCGCAATTTCTTCTGTCATCCTCTTCATTATATCTAACGACAGATCCATATCCCCATAAGCAAGGCATACAAACTGATCACTTCCATATCTGGATATCAGACCATGCGGCATCATCTTTGCATATGTCCGGGCCAGATAACACAGAACCTGATCCCCGATCTTATCTCCATAACTGCTGTTAATCAGTTTAAAATCTCTGATGTCGGCAACTACCAGATGAAATTTCTCCTCCGCCTTAGCCTTTAGAAGTACTTTGGCATGATAGAAGAATGCCTGTCTGGTATAAATTCCGGTAAGTTCGTCATGCTCTACCGCTGTAAGTGTCAGCACAGACTCTCTTAACTTTATTACACTGTTGATTCTGCCCATTACAATTTTAAAATTATAAGGTTTCGGAATAAAATCAACCGCACCCAGATCCAGACACTGAATCTCCGCATCCTTCGAATTACTTCCGGTCATAACAACAACCGGTATCGTTGATAACACTTTATCCGTATTTCTCCGTCTAAGAAATTCAAATCCATCACACACCGGCATGCAGATGTCAAGTAATACTACAGATAATTCTCTGTAATATTCCCTGAGAATCTTAAGTCCTTCTTCCCCATTCTCCGCAAGAAGAACTTCAAATCTCTCTTCCAGAAAAGAAGAAAGAATTTCACGATTCAGTTCATTGTCCTCTACGACCAGAATCTTTCTCTTTGCTGGCGTTTTTCCCGGTTCCAGCAGTTTTACATTGTCAGAATCTTTTATCATACTTCTCTATTGCTCCCTTCAGACCGAAAAGCCAAACATTACTGTTCATTCCGTTTCCGGCAACAGCAAAACATCTCCGGATATGTCTGCCGGAGATGCTTAAAATTCATTGACGATCTGTTTGTTCTTCTAATGTATCTTAAAATAACCGGCCAGATGTATACTCTCGTTTCCTGTCAGAGTTTTCTACAATTTAGGCCTCGTAACCTCACGATTTTAATTATGCAAAATATCCTAAGTTATAAAAAAATCATACATGATATAAATGTATTTTGGCTTCTTAATTTTACCTTATTTTGCATAATCTTTCAAGAGTTAATGTGAAAACGGTAGCTCATATAAAATTTATTCCATTACAGAATATCGCAGAACTTCTCTTCGTCAAGAGCAAACTCCATTTCATTACTGACGGAAAAAATATATCCATCGAATTCCAGAGTCTTAAAAAAACAGGTTTTCTCTGAAGATTTTCCGAGGATAAATCCATTCTCTGTCGGAATTACTTCAAACGAGTCCAGTGCAAGGCTCATTCCTTTTCCAGTCATCTTCATGTAGCTTTCTTTTAATGTCCAGAGTGTAAAGAATGCTCTGTTTTTGTCATCCGCAGATCTTATATATTCAAGTTCTGTGGAGTAGAAATAATGTTCTGCTACCTCAAGTGGCGCTTTACTGTTCTTTTCAATGTCACATCCGACTTCGCAGTCTGATAATACACCGACTACATAATCCCCTGCATGTGACACATTAAAAAAGAGGTTGTCCACAAATGGTTTTTCATTTTCGGAATACTTCAGATCATTTTCTGAAAATCCATTTTCATTAAGAATTTTCCTTATGATGATACCTGCTCCAAGGCTTCTCTTTCGGTCATCAGACTGAAGATACCTGATGACCTTTTTTCTTCGCCTCTCGTCAACCAGTTCGAGAAGCTTTTTATCCTGCAGCGGATCATTAAAATTCCTGATATTGATTCTGTATAATTTCATTCTATATCATCCATGAATCAAATTGCTGACCACTCAGTCCTCAGCAATCCTTATATCTTATCTCTCGATTTCTATCTGCTGGTCAAATCCGGTAAGTCTGAAAATATCAAATACTTCATCCGAAACATTTATAATCTTAAATCCATCCTTACCCATCATCTTCTTATATGCAACGATTACCTGACGCAGTCCTGCTGAAGAAATATATTCAAGCTTTGCAAAGTCAAACACGAGGCTTGTAATGCTATCCTCAAGTTCTGAAAGTGCCTCCTGTAACTGAGGTGCTGTCTGTGTATCAAGCCATCCGCTGATCTCCAGCGTTGCTTTATTTCCTTCTGTTTTCTTTACGATTTCCATGAAATGTACCTCCTTTTTTATCCAATTTAATCAAAGAACGTAAGTCTGTCAAGTGCTGCTATCGCACTTTCAAGATATTTATCATCCGTAACAGGCCATTTATAATCGAGTCGGTAAAGAACCTGTGCCGTAAATCGGTTACTGTAATCCAATGTATAAATCTCATTTTCATTATGTGAAGTATACGCAATAAGTCCCGAAACAGCTTCAGAATCTTTATTATTCTTCGCAAACTCTTTTACAGTTGCCTCGAAATCCTCATCTCTTACAATATCAATCTTAAATCCATAATCGCGCATTGCATAGATCAGATCTGCCATGTAAATATGGTGGCTGTTGCAGGCATGAAATACAGTAAATCTCCTGTCTGTCTGCGCAAGCTTCAGAACTGCAAGGGCAGTGGAGTCAATAGGAGAAAATTCTGCGGCTTCATGCATACCTCCGATCGGGAACTTGCCTACAGCCTTATATCCTCTCAGACTGCGCAGGAATCCGTTGGTAATAAAGTTAATCTGGAACTCACCATCAGAATCTCTGCTCATAAGATTTCCCACACGTATAATCTTTCCGTCAAGTCCGTCTGCGACAGCTTCAAGTACTGCTCTCTCGGCGAGGAACTTTGTACGGATATATTCATTCGTAATACTCTGTCCAATATACAGATCATTTTCACCAAAAAGTCTGGACATCGGCGGAACACCATTTGAACCTTCACCTGCAACAGAAACTGTAGAAATCTGAATCAGTCTGCGTCCATTATTTTTGCAGAAATCAACGAGATTTTCTACGCCATGCACGTTTATTTTCTCCAGGACATCATCTGCCGCAAAATGCTTTACGCAGGCTGCACAGTTAATGATCGTATTAAATTTATACGCAGAAAATCCATTCACTTCTTCTTTTGATGTAATATCTCCATCCACGCAAACAATACGCTCTTTGAACATTTCCCGATATGGATTGTCGAAATAGTACATCAGCATATTCATCATTCTCTTCTCCGATGATTCATATGCACCTTTACGTACAAGGCAGTAAACTTTGCCATCATAATTATCCAGATATGCTTTCAGAACATGTATTCCAAGGAAACCTGTCGCACCTGTGATCATGATGTCTCCTAGATTTTCTTTCGTTATTCTGTCAACATTCTCTTCCACATTTCCGCTGATAACACTCTGTATTTTGTTGTAATTATATTTTGAAAATTCATTGTCACTCTGTACAGCTTCAGCTGCCCCGTCATCATCGACGATTGCTGAAAGTGCGCGAATCGTAGGATGTTTAAAAATATCTGCATACACGATTGAAATATTCTTTGAGAGGCACATGATTGCAACCTTTGAAGCAATAAGTGAAGAACCTCCCAGTTCAAAGAAGTTATCATCTATTCCTACGTTTTCAATTCCCAGTGCTTTCTCAAATATCGCACAAAGTTCTGTCTGGACAGAAGTAACAGGTGCCACATATCCTGTTCTCTCGGTCTTTACTTCAGGTAACGGAAGTGCTTTTTTATCAATCTTACCACCCGGAGTGACAGGCAGTTTATCCAGGTAAACAAAGAATGATGGCATCATATAATCAGGAAGCAGTGGTTCCAGGAATGCTTTAAGCTCATCGTCCGGAATACTTTCACCTGTATAATAAGCCGTTATATATTTATTTCCACCTTTTTCGATAACTGTAACTGCAGACTCTTTTACAAGCTCATGTTTAAGGACAGCACCTTCAATTTCTCCAAGTTCAACACGATATCCTCTTATCTTTACCTGTGAATCAATTCTGCCAATGTACTCAATATTTCCGTCACCTTTCATACGGACCATATCTCCGGTTCTGTAAAGGCGTCTGTCCTCTTCGCATACAGAGAACGGATTCTCCACAAATACGGAAGCTGTTTTTTCCGGAAGATTATGATAGCCTCTTGCAATCTGTCTTCCTGCATGACACAGTTCACCTGCTTCTCCCACCGGAAGTCTGTTTAAATCTTTATCCACAATATAACTTCTGACATTTCTCTGAGATTTTCCAATCGGTATATTCTCATACTGTCTGTCAACTCGGAATTCTGTTGATGATACAGTATTTTCTGTCGGTCCATAACCATTGATCATTTGATAGGTACGGTTACGGTAATGCTTAAATTTCTCACCGCCAAGGGTGACAAATTTAAGATTCGGAGCATCCTCAAGCAGTTCTGCAACCAGCTCACCCATCTGTGTCGGGAAAGTTGCGGTAGTAACTTTTTCGTCTTTTATAAATTTGCCAACTGCGATTGCATCTTTTCTTATACTCTCCGGCAGGATATATACGGATGCTCCTGCAGTAAGCGGTGCAAACAAATCTATCACTGATGCGTCAAAACAAAAACTTGCAAATTCAGCAACTACAAAATCCGGTGTCATTTTTCTTGATGCCACAACATATTCAATCAGATTCAGAAGATTTCTGTGTTCAAGCATAACACCTTTCGGTTTTCCGGTCGAACCGGAAGTATAGATCATATATGCCAGATTCTCCGGCTTTGGAGCTGTGAGTTTTACAGAAAACTGGAAATCCTTTGATTTTTCAGCAACATCATCAATACTTATCACATTTTTATCGTAAAAATTTTGATTATCCCGAAAAACCCTTGAAATACAAGCACATTCGCAGGATTTCAGATTGATTTTACTACCAATTTACTACTTTTAACGGATTGCGCCTTGATATGCCGGAACATCTTGCGAGCATGAAACAACCCAATACAAACGCGACGCACTGGCGGCGCGGCACGTCGGCAATCACACAATTTCATATAGCACCGCACTGGCGGCGTTACCTTATCCCAACCGGGAAACAAGGAACGCCGCTATTTTTTTACCCTCATGTTACGCAGTAGGGGCAAAAAGAGTCTTGCTACACAAGGCTTTGCGGGTACGGTTTTCACAGGGTAAGGGATTGATACCTAAACCCTTAAAATCGCTGTTCTACCGCGTAACAAATATGCAGCAAAGGAGTTGATGAAGCTATGGCAGTTTTCCGCGTGGAGAGAAACACAGGATATACGGTTATGAGCAACCACCATTTACGCAACAAAGAACTTTCCCTAAAGGCAAAAGGGCTGTTATCGCAAATGCTGTCCTTGCCGGAGGATTGGGACTATACCCTTGCGGGACTGTCCTATATCAACCGGGAAAAAATCGACGCTATCCGCGAAGCTGTCCGGGAGCTTGAAAGAGCCGGATATATTCAGCGTTCAAGGGAGCGCGACGAGAAAGGACGCTTGCGGGGAACTGATTACATCATCTATGAGCAGCCGCCTAACTTGGATTTACCTACATTGGAAAATCCAACATTGGAAAATCCTACGCAGGAAAAACCTACGTTGGAAAATCCAATGCAATTAAATAAAGATATACAAAAGACTGACTTACCAAAAAAAGAAAAATCAAATACGGATTTATCAAGTAACCATTCCATTCCTATCCTTTCCCCTAACCCCTCTCCTTTGAGGGAAGAAACGGCAGAGCCGGAACGGAAAGGAACGGAAGCGGCAGACGCATACAGCGTGTATGAGGAAATCATCAAGGACAATATCGAGTATGAGCATTTTATCAAGCATACCAACATTGACAGGGAACGCTTGGACGAGATTGTGTCCCTTATCCTTGAAACTGTCTGCACCAAACGAAAGACAATTCGTATCGCCGGGGACGATTATCCGGCAGAGCTTGTCAAAGCAAAGTTTATGAAGCTGAACAGCAGCCACATTGAATTTGTCTTTGACTGCATGAAAGAGAACACCACGAAAATCCGTAACATCAAGCAATATCTGAAAGCGGTACTTTTCAACGCGCCCAACACCATTGACAGCTATTACACCGCCCTTGTCAACCACGATATGTACGGCGGCTATTAAAAAACAGGAGGATTTTAATATGACACAGAAAACAGGAGCTTTGATTTTTGATGAAACGGCAGACCGTTACGACATTCGCTTTGACCTTAACGACTACTACGGAGGATTGCATTGTGGGGATTGCCTTGAAGTGTTTGTACGCGGCAAATGGAAGCCGACCCGCATGGAGTACGGGGACAACTGGTATCTTGTCGGTGTGAGGGCTTCGGATTTGAACGGGCTGCGGGTGCGTATCTAAAGGCGGCATGAAAAATGTACGCCTTATTTTTATGCCCCGAAGCGGCACACCACCCTAACCAAACTATGAAAGGAGGGATTTCATGCAAGATGAAGTCAATGAAAAAGTCGTGTCTTTAGCAATCAAAACATCTAAGCTGACCGCCGAAGTGCTGCAAAAGGCTATGAAAGCCCTGCTTGCCAAAGGCAAAGGGCAGCTAACCAAAGCCCCGCATGGGAAAATCACTATGCGGCAGCTTATGAAGCAGGGAGAAAAGGTTTCCAACATTGAGATTACCGACCAAAATATCAAAGCCTTTGACCCTATCGCAAGGAAAAGCGGGCTTGATTACAACGTCAAGAAGATTGAGAACGGCAAGCCGCCGACCTATCTTGTGTCTTTTAAGGGCAAGGATATTGACGTTATGACCGAAGCGTTCCGGGAATTTACCGCAAAGAAATTAGGCAGGGATAAAAAGCCCTCTATCCGCAAGCTGCTTTCCACTCTGAAAGACAAGGCGGCAGCTCTGAACGCACAGAAGGACAAAGTGAAGAAAAAGGACAGGGAGGTATCGCTATGAAGCCGGAACTTAAAAAGCTGCTTATCCTAAATGCCCCCTATCTGCTCTTTGTCTATCTCTTTGACAAAATCGGACAAGCGGTACGCCTTGCGCCGGGGGCTGACCTTTCCGGCAAGGTGCTTTCCCTTGCAGACGGCTTTTCCGCTGCCTTTGCAACCCCGCTTCCGAGCCTTGCCCCTATGGATTTGCTTATCGGTATTGTGGGGGCTGTCCTTATCCGGCTTATGGTGTACTTCAAAGGCAAGAACGCGAAGAAATACCGAAAAGGTATCGAATACGGTTCAGCCCGTTGGGGCAACGCCGAAGATATAAAGCCCTATACCGACCCGGTATTTCAAAATAACGTGCTTCTGACACAGACGGAACGGCTTACCATGAACAGCCGCCCGAAGCAGCCGAAGTATGCAAGGAATAAAAATATCCTTGTTATCGGGGGAAGCGGCAGCGGCAAGACGAGATTTTTTGTGAAGCCCAACTTAATGCAAATGCACTCAAGCTACGTTGTAACTGACCCGAAAGGTACGGTTTTAGTCGAGTGTGGGAAGCTCTTACAGCGCGGCGGGTATCGGATAAAGGTGCTGAACACGATAAATTTTAAGAAATCCATGCGTTATAATCCCTTTGCCTATATCCGCAGCGAAAAAGACATTTTGAAACTGGTAAATACCTTGATTGCCAACACCAAAGGGGACGGGGAAAAAGCCAGGGAGGATTTTTGGGTAAAATCGGAACGGCTCTTTTACTGCGCCCTTATCGGCTACATTTGGTACGAAGCCCCGGAGGAAGAAAAGAACTTCACGACGCTGCTTGAAATGATAAATGCCAGTGAAGCCCGCGAGGACGACCCGGAATTTCAGTCCCCCGTTGACCTCATGTTTGAACGGTTGGAGGAAAAAGACCCGGAACACTTTGCCGTCCGGCAGTACAAGAAATTCCTGTTATCTGCGGGAAAGACACGAAGCTCTATTCTCATTTCCTGCGGTGCGCGGCTTGCCCCTTTTGACATTAAGGAGCTGCGCGACCTTATGGAAACCGACGAAATGGAGCTTGACACCATAGGCGACCGCAAGACCGCCCTGTTTGTTATCATCAGCGACACCGACGATACTTTTAACTTTGTCGTGAGTATTCTTTACACGCAGCTTTTCAATCTGCTTTGCGACAAGGCAGATGATGAATACGGCGGCAGGCTGCCCGTCCATGTGCGCTGTCTGTTAGACGAGTTTGCAAATATCGGGCAGATACCGAAGTTTGAAAAGCTCATAGCCACCATACGAAGCCGGGAAATCTCCGCGTCGATTATCTTACAGTCGCAAAGCCAGTTAAAGGCAATCTATAAGGACAACGCCGATACCATAGTCGGCAACTGCGACACCACCCTTTTCTTGGGCGGCAAGGAGAAAACCACCCTCAAAGAAATGTCGGAAATCTTGGGGAAAGAAACCATTGACAGCTTCAACACTTCCGAGAACCGGGGGCGCGAGGTATCGCATGGGCTGAACTATCAGAAGTTAGGCAAGCAGCTTATGACGGAAGATGAAATAGCGGTTATGGACGGCGGGAAATGTATTTTACAGCTACGAGGGGTGCGCCCGTTCTTCTCTGATAAGTACGACATTACAAAGCACCCCAACTATAAATATCTTTCCGACTATGACAAGAAAAATACTTTTGATATGGAAAAGCATTTAAGGCGCAGACCCGCCCTTGTGAAGCCGGACGAAGTATTTGACTACTACGAAATCAGCGAAAGCGATTTGCAGGAGGACACCGACCATGAATAGACGTATCAGAAAGAAAAAGGACAAGAAAATCACAGAAGCCATAAACGGGCTTGTTTCGATTGCTGAACGACGGGAACAGCAGCGGCAGGCTGCTATCCGGCAGTTTGTGAAACGGTGTGAAGCCCTGTATGAGCAGCAGCGAAAAGAAAGGAGGAATTGACGCAGTAACAAAGAAAAAGACAACTTGCATGATACGCGCCCCTACAAAAATTCCTATCGCCCACACTGACAACTGAATACCGCCGCGCAGCAGACATTTAGGCAGCGCGGGGACTTATGACCGCGGCAGTTTGAAAACTGACCGCCGTTTTTTATGCCCTTTTACGGGCAAGCCGCATTTGCGGCAGAAAGGAGTTTTATGGAATTTTTCAACAGCGCAATCGGCGTATTACAGACTTTGGTTATCGCTCTTGGAGCAGGACTTGGCATTTGGGGCGTTATCAATCTCTTGGAGGGCTACGGAAATGATAATCCGGGCGCAAAATCACAGGGCATTAAGCAGTTCATGGCTAATTAAAGGGAACAAAAAGAAAGGAAAAGCCAATCCAGACGGTATCAGCGGCAGGCTACAAGAATAAATTGTGATTTCACAAGATTGGTGCTATAATAAGAGAAAAGTTCCTGCCGGGGCAGCCGCTCCGGTGGTATGGATAGAAAGGCAGGAAAACAATATGCACATCAGCTATAAACCACTCTGGCACACACTGTTAGAGCGTGATATGAGAAAAGAGGATTTAAGGCTTGCCGCTGGTATGACAACAAATATGATTGCCAACATGAGCAAAGAGGGAAAGCACATCAGCATGGATACATTAGCCCGTATCTGCGAAACGCTGAATTGTGAGATTACCGATGTGATTGAGTTAGTACCAGACGAGCCTGCTTCCACAGGAGGTAAGGAACATGAGCGAATTGAAACCAAGAATAAAAGAAAACGGAATTGATTATATCCTTGTTGGAGATTACTACATCCCGGACTTGAAGTTGCCGGAGGAACACCGCCCCATCGGAAAGTACGGACGGATGCACCGGGAATATTTAAGAGAAGTCTGCCCAGCCAGATTACACACATTGACCCTGACCGGGGAATTGTGGACATATCTTGCAGACCTGAACGAACAGGCACAGAAACGGTTAGACACCATCATGGAGCAGATGAAAGCTGCCGAGGGCGTGACCGAGGAATTGAAGCGTACCCGTCAAATGGAATGGGTGCAGCGTTGCAATAACATTCACAACCGGGCAGAAGAAATTGTTTTACATGAGATGATTTATTCATAACGGTATGGTAGAATGATTATTACAAATTAGAAGTTGTAAAGGAGACTTTGTATGGGTAGAAAAGAAATAACAACAAAAGAAGATTTAATGAAAGTAATAGAATTATTCGAAAATACTGGAATTACATACTGGTTGGATGGCGGATGGGGTGTAGATATTTTAGCTGGTAAACAAACAAGAATTCATAGAGATATAGATATAAATTTTGATGCTCAACATACGGAAAAATTGTTAAATGTGCTTTTGAATCTGGGCTATAAAATTGATACAGACTGGAAACCGGTTAGAATAGAGTTATATAGTGATGAACTTGGTTACTTAGACATTCACCCGTTCGTTTTAAGTGAGGACGGAACTTCAAAACAAGCTGATTTAGAGGGTGGCTGGTATGAGTTTGAAAAAGATTACTTTGGTAGTGCTTTTTTTGAAGGAAAAACAATTCCTTGTATATCCTTAAAAGGCCAAAGAGTTTTCCATTCAGGTTATGAATTAAGAGATAAAGATAAGCATGATATTTCAATTCTTGAAAGTTTATCAAAATAACATTGCTGTAATTTCTAAGATAAATTCCACTTTATCGCTTTGAAATTTTAACTGAATAAGTATAGCACCAACCGCTGCTACATGGAAGCAAACACAACCATGCAACAGCGGTTTTTCTTTACCGTTTTTTCCTTTGACTGATAGGAGTTCCTGTTTTCTTTGATTTTTGTAGAATCCGAATGAGCCAGCGAAATTCTTCGTCTGACAGATTTTTATAGTTGATGCCGAGCTGCTTGCAGTAAAGGACAACCAGCTTTTCATCCCGACTGCCCTTGAAATTTTCAACCGCTTCCAAATTTTCTTTCAATTCATCGGCAACGGTGGTCTGGGGCGCACTCTCGCTGTCCTTTTTGTGGGCTTCCCGAATATCCCGGATAATGAGATTGAGGTCATCAAGAACCATGTGGCTGAAATATTCATCATCGCTGATATGGGCGGCTTGCAGCACTTTCAAATGCGGGTCGTCTTCGCCGGGGCGATACCGTTCAATGATTTCATGCCGGACAGTATCGACAAGGGCGTTGAGGTTTTGAATCTGCATGGTGGCAATCCCATCTACATAAATCTCAATGTCCGCAAGAAACTTGATAAAGTCCTTATGAGTGGCAAGCTCACAGAGCAGACGGTTGTTAATCCGACCGCCTTTCAGAAGTGCCACCATCTCATCATTCAAATGCAGCTCTGTTAGTGGCGTGTTGATCTGCTCCCGGTTCTCTGTCCGGCACAGCAGATAATCAACGGAAACCCCATAGAAGTCTGCCAGCGTGATAAGGTTGCCATGATTGATTTCCTTATAATCCTCTTTTTCATAACTGCCAAGAGCTGATTTGGAAATGCCCGTCAGCTCTGATAATTCTTCCAGATTTAAGCCTTTGTCCTTGCGGAGTTCCCAAAGGCGTTCCTGTATGCTTGTCGCTCCTTTCATGGGCGCACGCTCCTTTCCGGCGGTTTCATTACTGCCGCTTAACTGGATTATATCATACTTTCCGCAATCGTGGAAATTTCTGATTTTTACCCTTAATTCCTACTTTGTGGACATACGGCACAGGGCACAAAAATGTTCTATGATACAGGTAGTTCATCGATGGATTATTCCAATCGAATGACCAGCCTGTGTGGGATATGCTTCCCCGGCGATGTAGCGCCATGACTTTTGGCAGGGATATGGAGGAACCCTGACCGAAACGAGCGTACCAAAGGGAGCAATACGCCGCTGTGAGATTCAGGGGAGGAACGACACCGGGGAGAACTGGCGAACTGATACCGAAATGATACCGAAACACGACAATCTGATAGGGGGATAGTCTACCCTATTGCTGATACTTCTGGAGATTTTAGACGGCTCTATGACCGTAATTTTGCCGAAAATCGCCCCGAAACTATACACTAAAACGGGAGGAAACGCAATATGCCGAGAATGAGCAAAAAGAGGAAGCATGAGCTTTCTTTTTACCTCAATGACCGGGGGCGTGTCACTTACAACGAATTATGCCGGAAATGCAAGCATGGGTGCAAGCAGAGCTTCCGGGCGGTTGTGGTTGACTGCCCCCGTTATTTATCCAAAAGAGCAAAGAAAAAGGAGGAACACACCGAATGAATTTTGAATTTATGACGATAGGCACACCGTTGCCGCCCTGTATGCCCTTTCCCAGAGCGTTGACAGGATTTCCAGTCAGCAGCACCGCAAAGGTCATGTACTGCCGGATGTTGGACGCTATGCTATCCAACGGACAGGAGGACGAGAACGGAATCCTGTTTATCTGCTTCCCTGTCACAGCCATTGCCGCAGTCCTGTCCCGCAGCCCCATGACGGTCAAGCGTTCTCTGAATGAACTGGAAACCGCCGGACTGATCATGCGAGTGCGTCAGGGCGTTGGAGAACCAAACAGGATTTATGTGCTGATACCGGGAAAGGAGGACGCTGCCCTTGCCTGATACCTCAAAGCTGGAAAAGCTCAACCGAGAGTTGGAAAAGAGTGAAAAGAAACTGCGGAAAGCCATCAATGATGAAAAGGCATTGCAGCACCAGCTAAAGCAGCTTACCCGAAAAGAACGGACACACCGGCTCTGTACTCGTGGCGGTATGCTGGAAAGTTTTCTGCAAGAGCCGGAACGCCTGACAGATGATGATGTCATGCTGTTGTTGACACTCATTTTTCACAGGCAGGACACGCAGGAACTATTGAAGAAACTGCTGGAACGTGAGAAGCCGGAAACCCCTTAGTTTACTAAGGGCGCAATTATACACCACCCAAAGGTTGGTGCATTGCGTTCTCCGAAGGCTCCTTGCCGGAGGGCTGTGATTTTTCGCAGTCATGGTCTGCTCCAAATCATACAGGGGACGCTACGCTTCCCCTGCGCTGGCTACCGCCAGCTACCCTTTTGTGGACTTGTCATCTGGGGACACCTTGCGTTGCAAGCTGTTCCCAGCCGACAAGTTTCATAAAATATGCTATCTTTTCGATAGGCAATAAAGTATAATAAAGTCAGCAATAAATCGGAATTTTACGGTCAGTAAGGAATGCGTAAAGTTATATGATTGTATTATAAGCGATTTGTTAAATTTTTATAACCACTTGTATTTGCCTGCGATTTATGGTATAATATTTTGAAATTTAGAAAGAGGTGGGAAGATGATTAACTTTTCTTGCAAATAAAATCAAAATATGCGGTAGTGCTATACTTTGGCATTATTGTGTCTATTGCAAGAAAGTTATATGTCTATCTTACTCAATATAGTGCTGTTGCCACTTTTGCTTAGTGGTGTTATTTTATGCTATGACGAGCTGCAAGGATAAACTTTCTTGTGGCTCTTATTTTGTTTTGGAGGTGCTTTATGAATAGTGCAGAACAGATAGTTACACATGATTCACTCCGTATAGTGTCGGTTCCTTTTGGTGAAATCTATACGTAGTAAACATTCACCGAACCGACTTTGTATCGTATGACATGCAAAGGAGGATAATATTTATGTCAATGATTAAAATTGAAAACCTTACGTTTTCATATCCGACAAGTTATGATAATGTTTTTGAAAATGTCAGTTTCCAGGTTGATACCGATTGGAAGCTTGGTTTTGTGGGCAGAAACGGACGAGGTAAAACAACCTTTCTGAATCTTCTGCTTGGGAAATATGAGTATAGTGGAAAAATCCTATCATCCGTACAGTTTGATTATTTTCCTTATCCCGTTTCAGATAAGAATCGTATTACAGAGGATATATTGCAGGAGATTTGCCCACTTGCGGAAGAATGGGAACTTATGCGAGAACTTTCTTATCTTGATGTTGATGTCGATGTGCTTTGGCGACCTTTTGAAACACTTTCCAACGGAGAGCAGACAAAGGTTTTGATTGCCGCTCTTTTTCTTAATGAAGGGCATTTCCTACTGATTGATGAACCTACCAACCATTTGGATGCCAAAGCGAGAAAAAGTGTGGCGGCATATCTGAAAAAGAAAAAGGGATTCATCTTAGTTTCTCACGATCGTCGCTTTCTTGACGATTGTGTTGACTATATTCTATCGATTAACCGAGCGAATATCGAAGTGCAAAGAGGAAACTTTTCATCATGGATGTCAAATTTTGAGCGACAGCAAGAATTTGAACTGGCTCAGAACGAACGTTTGCAAAAGGACATCAGACGATTACAGCAGTCGGCAAAACGCGCTGCAGTATGGTCTGAACGTGTAGAAGCTTCCAAAATTGGGGCAGCAGATAAAGGTTATGTCGGTCATAAAGCCGCCAAAATGATGAAGCGTTCAAAATCTATAGAAGCGAGACAACAACAGACAATCGAACAAAAATCAGCATTGCTGAAAAATATGGAAACCGCAGAAGCCCTCAAGATACAACCGCTTAATTACCATACAGATTTGCTTGCATCATTATCGAATGTAGTAGTTTATTATGATGGCATTTCAGTTTGTGAACCCGTTTCGTTTGAAATAAGACAGGGAGAACGCATTGTGCTTGATGGAAAGAACGGCAGTGGCAAAAGTAGCCTGTTAAAGTTGGTAGTCGGGCAGTCCATAGATTATACGGGTACAGTAACACTTGGCTCTGGGCTTGTAATTTCTTATGTGCCACAGGATACATCGTATTTATGTGGAACCCTTTCCGAGTTTGCAGAAGAAAACAACCTTGATGAAAGTTTGTTCAAGGCAATTCTTAGGAAAATGGACTTTGAGCGTGTACAGTTTGAAAAGGATATTAAAGACTTTTCTGGCGGGCAAAAGAAGAAAGTCCTAATTGCGAAAAGCCTTTGTGAAAAGGCACACTTGTATGTATGGGATGAACCGCTCAACTTTATTGATGTGTACTCACGTATGCAGATTGAACAACTCATAACGGAGTTTGCCCCGACCATGCTCCTGGTAGAACATGACAGTGTTTTTCGAGATACTGTGGCAAGTAAAATTGTGAATATCTAAATTGGTTCTTCCGCAATTTTACGTTTTTCGCTTTAATAAAAATGGAGAATGCTGATTTACACTGGCATTCCAGTATTGAAAAATTACAAAATACGGATAATTGCGTAAGAACCTCTAAATTAAAATAATTGTATGGGTTAATTCCAGCTTTACAGAGACTCAAATTCCAGTTTGTAGAATTAAGAAAATCGTAATTTGTGGAGGTAAAATATAGATGAATCAAGGTAGAATTATTGTAATCACAGGTGCGCCGGGGACAGGAAAAACTACAACGGCATCTGCTGTTGCAAAAGAATCAGATTTGGAAAAGTCTGTGCATATGCACACAGATGACTTTTATCATTATTTGAGTAAAGGGGCAATACCACCGCATTTGCCAGAATCAAATGAGCAAAATTTGATTGTCATTGAAGCGTTTTTAGAAGCTGCGAAGCGATATGCTCGTGGTGGATATGATGTAATTGTTGACGGTATTATCGGACCGTGGTTTTTAAAGCCGTGGCAAAGTCTTGTTCGGGAACATTATGAGGTGCATTATATTATTTTAAGGGCAAGTAAGGAAGAAACCTTGAAGCGAGCTGTTGAACGCTCAAAGTTAGACCGAAAGACAAATATCGAATTGGTAGAAACCATGTGGGAGCAATTTTGCAATCTGGGAATATATGAATCGAATGTTATAGATACGACCACTTATTCCATTCAAGAAACTGTTTCCGCAGTACAAGAAAAAATCGCAAGTAGGGCAGCGTTGTTGTCTTAGATTGTTTTGGTGCAATTCCAGTTTGTTAGCTTTACATCGGGTCAACTTGTCCCGAACTTTTACAACTAAATACCCGCCGCTCACACAGTGGCACACCGAGCAGGAAATCTGAAAAAGGTCTCCTGCTTTTTTTCTGCCCAAAATGAGGTGGTAAAACGCCACCCCATCCACCAATTAGCGAAAGGAGGGACACGAAATGCCTTGTCCACACAACGAAATCACGATTGTTCAGCGCAGCCAGCGGCAGTCTGCGGTTGCCGCCGCTGCTTACCAAAGCGGCGAAAAGCTGTTCTGTGAATACGACCAGCAAGTAAAGCACTACCCGGAAAAGCGTGGTATCGTCCACAATGAAATCCTGCTCCCGGCAAATGCTCCACAGGAATATGCAGACCGCAATACTTTATGGAATGCCGCCGAAGCGGTGGAAAAGCAATGGAACTCCCAGCTTGCAAGGCGGTGGGTGCTTACCATTCCCAGAGAGATACCGCCCGACCAGTACGCTGTCCTTGTACGGGAGTTTTGTGAACAGCAGTTTGTTTCCAAAGGCATGATTGCTGATTTTGCCATCCATGACCCCCATCCGCCGGGACACAATCCCCACGCCCATGTCCTGCTGACCATGCGGGCAATGGATGAACATGGAAAATGGCTTCCCAAGAGCCGCAAGGTTTATGACCTTGACGAGAATGGGGAACGGATAAAGCTGCCGTCCGGCAGGTGGAAAAGCCACAAGGAGGATACGGTGGACTGGAACGACCAGAAGTATTGTGAAATCTGGCGGCATGAATGGGAGGTTATCCAGAACCGCTATCTGGACGCCAATGACCGCCCGGAGCGTGTGGACTTGCGTTCCTATGCCAGACAGGGGCTTGATATAGTCCCCACTGTCCATGAGGGGACTGCTGTCCGGCAGATGGAAAAGCGAGGTATCCAGACGAATATCGGCAACCTGAACCGGGAAATCAGAGCCGCCAACCGCCTGATGAAGTCCATCCGGCAGCTTATCCAAAACCTCAAAGGCTGGATTACCGAGCTGGGAGAAAAACGGAAGGAGCTGCTTGCACAAAAGGCGGCGGAGGAAGCGACACTTCTTCCCAATCTGCTGATGAAGTATATGGAGATACGAAAGGAAGAACGGAAGGACTGGACAAGGGCTGGACAGAACCGGGGAACTTCACAGGACTTAAAGGCAGTCAGCGAAGCCCTGTCCTATCTCCGGCAAAAGGGGCTTTCCACTGTGGAGGACTTAGAAGCGTTTCTGGAATCTTCCGGGAAATCAGCCGCAGATTACCGCAATCAGATGAAGCCAAAGGAAGCCCGGAGCAAAGTGATTGACGGGATTCTTGCCAGCCGGACAGACTGCAAGGAATGTAAGGCTGTCTATGAGAAGTACCAGAAGATATTTTTTAAGAAAATAAAGGGGAAATTCAAACAGGAACACCCGGAGGTTGCCCGGTATGAGAAAGCCGCTGACTACCTTGCCAAGCACCCGGACGATAAGGATAAAACGAAAAATGAGTTGCAACAGGAGCAGGAAACGCTTCTCAGCGAAATCGCAGAGCTGAAAGTACCACTGACCGAGGTACAGGAGGATTTGAAGAAGCTGCGGGACATCCGCTACTGGGTACGGAAAGCCACACCCGGCACAGAGGAAAGCAAAGAGCCGCCCAAGAAGCAGCCCATCAAAGAAGTCTTGCAGGATAAGACTGACGAGAAAAAAGCACAAAGAACCGCCCCGGCACAGGAGAAACACAGACAACAGGATATGGAACTTTAACAGGCACTTGCCATTTTCAATTAGAGAATGTCAGGTGCTTTTCTTATTTTCAAGGAGGGATAGATTTGAATGTATTCGAAGCTGTGAAGCAGTCCGTCACAACAAGACAGGCTGCGGAGTATTATGGAATCCATGTAGGTCGGAACGGGATGGCTTGCTGCCCGTTCCATAACGATAAAACCCCAAGCATGAAGCTGGATCGGCGTTACCATTGCTTCGGCTGCGGTGCGGATGGGGATGTGATTGATTTTGCCGCCGCCCTGTATGGGCTGGGAAAGAAAGAAGCCGCCGTACAGCTGGCACAGGACTTCGGGCTTTCCTATGAGGACTGGAAACCGCCGGGAAAGGTAAAAAAGCCCAAGACCCGGCAGAAATCCCCGGAGGAACAGTTTCAGGAAGCAAAGAATCGCTGCTTCCGTATTCTTGCCGATTATCTCCATCTGCTGATGGCATGGAGAACGGACTACGCCCCGCACTCCCCGGAGGAAGCCTTTCATCCCCGGTTTGTGGAAGCCTTACAGAAGCAAGCCCAAGTGGAATATCTGCTGGATGTGCTGCTGTTCGGGGAAACAGAGGAAAAAGCGGATTTGATTACGGACTACGGAAAGGATGTGATACAGCTTGAACAGCGAATGGCAGAACTTGCAGCCGCAGACGCAGCAAGAACTAAAAAACACTATGAACGCCATGCAGCCGCCCCAGAGCGTTGAGGAAATCAAGGCGGGGCTGGAAACCACCGAGAAAGGCGGTGTCCGTCAGAGCATACGGAACTGCCTGACCGTATTCCAACGTGACCCTCTGCTTTCAGGGGCTATCGCATACAACATCCTGACTGACCGCAAGGACATCATAAAGCCCATCGGTTTTCACAGAGAAAGCACCGCCCTGAACGATACGGACATGAAGTATCTGCTTCTTTATCTGGAAGAAACCTACGGGCTTACCAATGAGAAAAAGATTGATAACGCCATCGGGATTGTGGCGAATGAAAACAAGTACCATCCCATCCGGGACTATCTCAATACCCTTGTGTGGGACGGGACAGAGCGAATCCGCTTCTGCCTGCGGCACTTTCTGGGGGCTGACGCAGACGATTACACCTATGAAGCGTTGAAGCTGTTCCTGCTGGGTGCAATCTCACGAGCCTTTCAGCCGGGGTGCAAGTTTGAAATCATGCTCTGTCTGGTAGGCGGTCAGGGGGCTGGAAAGTCCACCTTCTTCCGGCTGCTGGCAGTCCGGGACGAGTGGTTCTCCGATGATTTGCGGAAGCTGGACGATGACAATGTGTACCGCAAGCTGCAAGGTCACTGGATTATTGAAATGTCGGAAATGATGGCAACCGCCAACGCCAAGAGCATTGAGGAAATCAAGTCATTTTTAAGCCGGCAGAAAGAGGTCTACAAGATACCTTATGAAACCCACCCGGCAGACCGCCCCCGTCAGTGCGTGTTTGGCGGCACTTCCAATGCCCTTGACTTCCTGCCCCTTGACCGTTCCGGCAACCGCCGCTTTATCCCGGTCATGGTGTACCCGGAGCAGGCGGAAGTTCACATTTTGGAGGATGAAGCCGCTTCCAGAGCCTATATCGGGCAGATGTGGGCGGAAGCGATGGAGATTTATAAAAGCGGCAGGTTCAAGCTGGCTTTCAGCCCCGCCATGCAGCGGTATCTCAAAGAACACCAGCGGGATTTTATGCCGGAGGACACCAAAGCCGGGATGATACAGGCGTATCTTGATAAATACACCGGGAGCATGGTCTGCTCCAAGCAGCTCTATAAGGAAGCCTTGAACCATGCTTTTGACGAGCCGAAGCAATGGGAAATCCGGGAAATCAACGAGATTATGAACCAGTGCATTTCCAGCTGGCGGTACTTCCCAAACCCAAGAATGTTTTCCGAATATGGCAGACAAAAGGGCTGGGAGCGTGAAAACCCGGCAACGGACTCCGGCAACCCGTCTGAAAAAACGATGGACGGTTTTGTGGAGGTCACAGAACAGATGGAGCTTCCATTCTGAAAAGGACAGCCCGTTGCACCCCCTGTTGTTATCCCGTTGCCGAGCCGGTTGCCGGGAAAAACCCCTTATTTCCGGGCTTTTCTCCCTTATAACAACCAAAACAACAAAAAAATAAAAGAAAAGTATAAATAGTAACCATCGCCAGATTGAGATTGTTTGCAAGGTCTTTTGAAGTCCGTTGCCGGACTTCGTTGCCGACACCCTCTGTCTGGCTATTTTCATGTATGGAGGATAACTGCCTATGGCAAAAAACAAAACAGAGATTCATGTGACCACTGTATTTGACGGGGAGCTTGACGCCACTGATGTGTTCGTCAGCCTGATTTCCCAGAAATACGGAAAGACAAATGCAAAAGAATATCTTGCTAAAAAGAAAGATATAGGCTATAATGAAGATGAGGTTCAAAAGAGCCAGATACCGTCTGGATTGTGTGGGTAAATGGCTATGATGAACGAAATGGAATACAGAACAATCGGTTCGGCACTTGCCGGGGGTTATCGTGCGGCGGTCTATTGCAGGCTGTCAAAGGACGATGACCTGCAAGGCGAAAGTGCCAGTATCGCAAACCAGCGTGATATGCTGGAAAAATACTGCGAAAAGCAGGGATGGGAGGTTGTGGCAGTCTATCAGGACGATGGCTTCACAGGTCTTAACATGGAGCGTCCTGACCTACAGAGAATGTTGAGAGCCATTGAGCGCAGGCAGATCAACCTTGTCATCACGAAAGACCTCAGCCGACTGGGGCGTAATTATCTGCAAACCGGGCATTTGATTGAGGACTTTTTCCCAAGAAACGGTGTCCGCTATATCGCCATGAATGACGGCATCGACACCCTGCGGGATAACAACGACATTGCCCCGTTCAAGAATATCCTGAACGAGATGTACAGCAAGGATATTTCCAAGAAAGTCCATTCCTCTTATCTTCTGAAAGCGCAGAAAGGACAGTTTACCGGGTGTCTTGCCCCGTTTGGGTATCGGAAAGACCCGGAGGACAAAAACCATCTGCTCATTGACGAGGAAACCGCCCCGATTGTGCGGCTGATTTTCGGATATGCCCTGAACGGTCATGGTCCGAACTATATCCGCAGACGGCTGGAGAAAGAAAAAATCCCCTGCCCTACATGGTGGAACCGGGAACGGGGGCTTCGCAATACCCGCACCAAATGGGAAAAGAAAGACCCAGAAAACGGGCGGTATATGTGGGACTTCTCCGTTATCAAAGACCTTTTGATGAATCCCGTCTACACCGGGGCGATTGCTTCCCAGAAAAAGGACTACCGCTTCAAAATCGGCACGATTGGGGAAAAGAAGCCGGAGGACTGGATTGTGGTGGAGGGACAGCATGAACCGCTGATTGACAGCATGAGCTTTGACATTGTGCAGAACAAGCTGAAATCCCGCCAGCGTCCGGGGCAGACCAATGAAATCAGCCTGTTTGCCGGACTGTTAAAATGCGGCGAGTGTGGGAAGTCGCTGACGGTACGCTACACAAACGCTAAACATCCCCAGCGGATTTACTCCTGCAAGACCTACAATGCCTTTGGAAAGAACCACTGCACCCAGCACCGGATTGATTATGACACCCTTTACAGCCATGTGCTGCGGAAAATCCGGGAATGTGCCAGAGCTGCCCTGATGGACGGGGAAGCGGTTGCCGACCGCCTGACCAATACCTGTGAAGCCGAGCAGCGGGAACAGCGGGAAGCAATGGAACGCTCCCTTACAAGGGACGAGGAACGGATTGAGGTTCTGGACAAAATGGTCATGCGGCTTTATGAGGATATGATTGCAGGGCGTATCAGTGAGCAGAATTTCAACACCATGCTGGAAAAGACACAGACCGAGCAGACGGAGCTTAAAACAAAAGTGTCCGAGGGCAGAAAGCGGCTGTCCGATGAAGTCCAGCTTGCCAATGATGCAAAACAATGGGTGGAAGCCATTCAGGAATACGCCAACATCACAGAGCTGGACGCAGCCACCCTCAACCGCTTAATCAAAGAAATCGTTGTGCATGAGCGCATTGACGAAGATAAAACAAGACACATTTCTATCGAAATTCATTTTAATCTCAAACCCATCCCGGAGGTGGAACAGGTCACTGCCTGACCTGTCCCGCCGGGACGGTTCTCTTAACAACACCATATAGATTTTTTGTACGCCGCCGCCCGCCATCGAGCAGAGTTTTTACACCTAATTGGGGATGAAACAGCTCATGGCGGGCGGCGGCGTTGCCCTTATCGGCACTATCCTTGTACCTCTGCTTTCCGGCTTGTTCGGTTAAGCGCGGGTAGCTGCCTATGCAGAGCATACTTGACGCGATTAACGAATGGATAAAGGAAATCCTTATCGGAGCGATAAACGGTAATCTGTCAACTATGTTCGGGGACGTAAACGAAAAAGTCGGGACTATCGCAAACGAGGTAGGACAGACCCCGCAGGGTTGGAACGCAAATATTTTCAGCATGATACAGACCCTTTCTGAAAATGTAATCGTTCCGATTGCGGGGCTTGTCATTACCTATGTCCTATGCTACGAGCTAATCAGCATGGTAACGGAAAAGAACAATATGCACGACATAGACACATTCATGTTCTTTAAGTGGATATTCAAAGCCTTTGTCGCGGTGTTTATCGTAACCAACACGTTCAACATCACAATGGCGGTCTTTGATATGGCGCAGCATATCGTTTCCGGCGCAGCGGGGGTTATCGGCGGCGATACGAATATCGACGTTGCCGAAGCCCTTGCCGCCATGCAGGAGGGGCTTGAAGATATGGAAATCCCCGAACTGCTCTTACTTGTGCTTGAAACAAGCCTTGTAAGCCTTTGCATGAAAATCATGTCCGTACTGATAACCGTTATCCTCTACGGCAGAATGATAGAGATTTACCTTTACTGTTCGGTATCGCCTATTCCATTTGCGACCATGACCAACAGAGAATGGGGACAGATTGGAAACAACTACCTAAAAGGGCTGTTCGCTCTTGGTTTTCAAGGCTTCCTCATTATGATATGTGTCGGTATTTACGCCGTACTGGTAAACGATATGATAATCGCAGACAATCTGCACAGCGCGGTATTTTCCCTTGCCGCCTATACGGTTATCCTCTGTTTTTCCCTGTTCAAATCCGGCACACTGGCAAAATCCATATTCAACGCCCACTAAGGGCAGAAAGGAGGTATTTTCTTGGCGTATGTACCTGTACCCAAAGACCTTTCCAAAGTCAAAACAAAAGTCGCTTTCAATCTGACAAAGCGGCAAATCGTTTGTTTTGCGGCGGCTCTCTTAATCGGACTGCCGCTGTTTTTTTTGCTCAAAGGCAGCGCAGGGACAAACCTTGCGGCTATGGCGATGATTGTCGTCATGCTCCCCTGTTTCCTGCTTGCCATGTATGAAAAACATGGGCAGCCCCTTGAAGTGGTGGTAAGAAATGTCGTTCAGACAAAGTTTACCCGCCCAAAGGAGCGACCTTACAGAACCGAAAACCTATACGCTGTCTTGGAAAAGCAGCGAAAACTTGAAAAGGAGGTATCAGCGATTGTCAAAAGGACAAACAAAAAAGACGCGGGAAGCCGCAGGAAACAGGCGTAAGCTGACCCGCGCCGAAAAGAAACAGATTGCCGAAGCTATCCGAAAGGCAAAGGGGGACGGCAAAGCCCGCACCGCACAGCAGACCATTCCTTACCTTGCCATGTACCCGGACGGTATCTGCAAGGTTACGGAAAAGAGATATTCAAAGTGCGTCGTGTTCGAGGACATCAATTATCAGCTTGCACAGGCAGACGATAAGACCGCCATTTTTGAAAACTGGTGCGATTTCCTCAACTACTTTGACGCGAGCGTGAGCGTGCAGCTTTCTTTCATCAATCAAGGGACGCAGCGGGAACAGGCAGAAAAAGCTATCACTATCCCGGCACAGGAGGACGCTTTTAACTCTATCCGCACCGAGTATTCGGATATGCTGAAAAATCAGCTTAGTAAAGGCAACAACGGGCTTGTGAAGCACAAATACATTACCTTTACCGTTGAAGCCGATAACAAGGCGGCTGCAAAATCAAGACTTTCCCGTATCGAAACCGACGTGTTTAACAATTTCAAGGTGCTTGGCGTAACCGCCCGCCCCTTATCCGGCTATGAACGCTTAAAGGTGCTGCATGGGGTATTCCACCCGGAGGGCGAGCCGTTCTCCTTTTCCTTTGACTGGCTTACCCCGTCGGGGCTGTCTACAAAGGATTTTATCGCCCCGTCCTCTTTCCGTTTTGGCGAGGGCAGATATTTCCGCATGGGGAAGAAAATCGGCGCGGCGAGCTTCCTTGAAATCCTTGCGCCGGAGCTTAACGACCGTATGCTTGCCGACATACTGGACTTGGAAACAGGGGTAATCGTCAATTTACATATCCGCAGTATCGACCAGTCGGAAGCAATCAAGACCATTAAGCGCAAAATCACAGACCTTGACAAGATGAAGATTGAGGAACAGAAAAAAGCGGTTAGAAGCGGCTATGACATGGATATAATCCCGTCCGACCTTGCCACCTTTGGCAGCGAAGCAAAGAACTTGTTGCAGGACTTACAGAGCCGCAACGAGCGAATGTTTCTCCTTACGTTCCTTGTGGTAAACATGGCAGACACGAAGCGGAAACTGGAAAATGATATTTTCGCTGCGGCGGGTATCGCACAGAAATACAACTGCCGCCTGACACGCCTTGACTATCAGCAGGAAGCAGGGCTTTTATCCAGTGTGCCGATTGGGGAAAACCTTATCCCGATACAACGGGGGCTTACCACATCAAGCACCGCTATTTTCATTCCCTTTATCACGCAGGAGCTTTTTCAGACGGGGCAAGCCCTGTACTATGGCTTGAACGCCCTTTCTAACAACATGATACTCTGCGACAGAAAGCAGCTCAAAAATCCCAACGGGCTTATATTGGGAACGCCGGGAAGCGGAAAATCTTTTGCGGCAAAAAGGGAAATGACAAATGCTTTCCTCATTACCGACGACGACATTATCATCTGCGACCCGGAAGCCGAGTATTTTTCCCTTGTGCAGCGTCTTAATGGGCAAGTGATACGTCTTTCCCCTACGGGCAGGGGCATTGACGGCAAGCCCCAGTATGTAAACCCTATGGACATAAACCTTAATTACAGCGAGGACGACAACCCCCTTGCGCTGAAAAGTGATTTTATCCTTTCCCTTTGCGAGCTTGTTATCGGAGGCAAGGAGGGTTTGCAGCCTGTCGATAAGACCGTCATTGACAGGGCTGTAAGAAATGTGTACCGCCCGTTCCTTGCAGACCCCGACCCGGCAAAAATGCCTATCTTGGGCGACCTTTACGACGAGCTGTTAAGACAGCCGGAGCCGGAAGCTGCCCGTATCGCGGCGGCATTGGAGCTGTATGTTTCCGGCAGCCTTAACGTATTCAACCACAGAACCAACGTGGAACTTTCTAACCGCCTTGTCTGCTTTGATATAAAGCAGCTTGGAAAGCAGCTTAAAAAGTTAGGTATGCTCATTGTGCAAGACCAGACATGGAACAGGGTAACGATAAACCGGGCAGAGAAAAAGGCGACCCGCTACTATATGGACGAATTTCACTTGCTCTTAAAAGAGGAACAGACCGCCGCTTACAGCGTGGAGATTTGGAAGCGTTTCCGTAAATGGGGCGGTATCCCAACAGCCATTACGCAGAACGTCAAAGACCTTTTGGCAAGCCGCGAGGTGGAAAATATCTTTGAGAACAGCGATTTTGTCCTCATGCTCAATCAAGCGCAGGGCGACCGTACTATCCTTGCAAAGCAGCTTAATATTTCCCCGCAGCAGATGAAGTATGTTACCCACACCGAAGCGGGCGAGGGGCTTATCTTCTATGGAAATGTGGTGCTGCCTTTTGTAGACCGCTTCCCGAAAGATACCGAGCTTTACAGGGTAATGACAACGAAGCCGGAGGAAGTTTCCGAAAGCGGAAAGTGAGGTGCAGACCATGAAGCAATATAAATCCCGCGATAAAATCACACAGAAAATGACCCGCGACGGGCTTATTGAGGTAAACGAAACACAGCAGACCGCCGAGCGTATCAGTAAACGGGAACAGGACGCGGATTTTCAAAAGTCCCCGGAGCAGCAAGCGGCGCAGGACGGGACGCAGCTTCAAGGTGTAGCGTCCCAAACTTCCCCGTTACCCCACGCACCGGGAGCTTCCCCCGCAAGGGACACCGCCACAGCAGAGCGCGTTATGGAGCATATCGAAGCAGCACAGACCCGCAGAGCCAGTAAAAAAGCGGTACATAAAGCACAGGAGGAAGTTACCGTACAAACAACATCTTCCCGCTTGCAGTTTACCGAGGAAGAACTTGCCGTCCCGGAACTGGAATGCTATATTGAGAAATCAAACAAAGCCGCTGACCGACTGGACGCAGCAAAGGCAGCTATCCCGAAGCAAAAGAAACTGGTTAAGGAGCGCACCTTTGACGAAGCCGCAGGAAAGGCAAAGACCCGACTTCACTTTGAAGAACAGGAAAAACCGATACCCGGCGGCAAAAAAGGAAACCCGCTGTCCCGCCCCGCACAGGAAGCAGGGATTTTCGTCCACAACAAGATACATTCCGTTGAAAAGGACAATTCCGGCGTTGAGGGGGCGCATAAATCGGAGGAACTTGCCGAGCGCGGCGCGAAATACGGGGCGCGGAAGTTAAAACAGGGCTACCGCAGCCATAAGCTGAAACCTTACCGGGAAGCGGCAAAGGCAGAAAAGGCAGCATTTAAGGCAAACGTCAACTTCCAGTATCACAAAACCCTGCACGACAACCCGCAGCTTACTTCTAACCCGCTTTCCCGTTTCATGCAGAAACAGCAGATAAAACGCCAGTATGCAAAGGCGGCAAAGAAAGGAGGGGCAAAAGCCGCAGCGGAAGCCACAAGAAAGACGGCGAAGAAAACCGCCGAGGAAACGAGGAAAGCCGCCGCATTTGCGGCAAGACACCCGGCGGGCATTTTGATTGCAGTTGCCGCGCTGCTTCTCTTTATTATGATTTCCGCAGGGCTGTCCTCTTGCGGGGCTATGTTTTCGGGCTTGACAAACGGGGTGCTTGGCACTTCCTACACATCCGAGGACAGCGACCTTGTGGCAGTTGAAAACAACTATGCCGCATTGGAAAAAGGGCTGCAAAGTGAGATTGACAATATCGAAAGCACCCACCCCGGCTATGATGAATACCGCTACGACCTTGACAGTATCGGGCATAACCCCCACGAACTTGCGTCTTATTTGACCGCCCTCTTGCAGAGCTACACCCCGCAGAGCGCACAGGCAGAGCTTGAACGTATCTTTTCCATGCAGTACACCTTGACGCTGACCGAGGAAGTGGAAATACGCTACCGCACCGAAACAAGTACCGACCCGGAAACCGGGGAAACCACCACCGAGGAAGTCCCTTATGAGTATTACATCTTGAATGTGAAACTGACAAATAAGCTGATTTCCGAGCTTGCGGAGGAACTTCTTACGCCACAGCAGCTTGAAATGTTTCATGTGTACTTGGAAACAAGCGGCAACAAACCGCTGATTTTTGGCGGCGGTTCTCCCGACGGAAGCCCGTCTGAGGATTTAAGCGGCATGGAGTTTGTAAACGGTACGCGCCCCGGAAATCAAGAGCTTATGGAACTTGCAAAACAGCAAGTCGGAAACGTGGGCGGCTACCCTTACTGGTCTTGGTACGGCTTTAACAGCCGCGTGGAATGGTGCGCCTGTTTTGTATCATGGTGCTACAATCAAGCCGGAAAAAGCGAACCCCGATTTGCGGGCTGCGAATGGCAGGGTGTCCCTTGGTTTCAGTCAAGGGGACAATGGGGCGCACGCGGCTATGAGAATATCGCACCGGGCGACGCAATCTTTTTCGATTGGGATTTAGACGGTGTTGCCGACCATGTGGGGCTTGTGCTTGGCAGGGACGGCAGCCGCGTCTATACCGTTGAGGGCAATTCCGGCGACGCTTGCAAGATAAAGAGCTATGACCTTAACTATCAATGTATCAAAGGCTACGGGCTGATGAACTGGTAAAGCAGCCCAAAAAAAGAAAGGAGAAATGACCTATGGCAAACAATAAAATCGACCGTATCAATAAGGAAATCGCAAAGACCCGCGAGAAAATCACAGAGTATCAGAACAAGTTAAAAGGACTGGAAGCGCAGAAAACCGAAGCGGAAAACCTTGAAATCGTGCAGCTTGTACGAGCTATGCGTCTGACCCCGCAGGAACTGAACGCTATGCTGTCCGGCGGCGGTATTCCCGGCATGACTGCCGCACCCGCAGAAGAAAACGAACAGGAGGAAAATGCAGATGAAGAATAAACTGAAAAAGACCATGACTGCCCTTTGTGCCGCCCTTATCCTTATGGGCGGTTTTTCTGTCCCTGCCTATGCACAGGGCGCAGCCACAGAGCCGCCCGCCGGGGACGCGACCAACGACAGTAATGTAGTTGTGGAGGAAAAAGAGGAAACGCCGCCCCTTACCCCAAAGGGAAACGCTACACTGGTTGACGATTACGGCGGCAATAAGCAACTTATCACTGTTACCACCAAAGGCGGCAACTATTTCTATATCCTCATTGACCGCGCCGCCGAGGGCGAACAGACCGTACATTTCCTAAATCAAGTGGACGAAGCCGACCTTATGGCACTGACCGAAAACGGCGAAGCTGCCAAAAAGCCGGAAATCTGTAACTGTACGGAAAAATGCGAAGTCGGAAAGGTAAACACGTCCTGCCCGGTATGTGTTACCAGTATGACAGGCTGCACAGGCAAAGAACCTACCCCAACACCAACGGAGCAGCCGGAAGAACTGAAAGAAAAAGGCGGCAATCCCGGTGTGGTGCTTGCCTTAGTCCTCTTTGCCCTGCTTGGTGGCGGCGCAGCGTTCTACTACTTTAAGTTTCTAAAGCCGAAGCAGAATGTAAAGGGCGATACCGACCTTGAAGATTTTGAATTTGAGGACTACGACGAGGACGAGCCGGAAGCAGATACCGGGGAAACTCCCGAAGATGAAGAAACGGAGGAAGAAACCCTATGACCCTGTTTACCAACAATCCCTTTGAAAAGATGATGATACAGAAACCGAACGGGCGGCGTGATAATGCGCCGCCTGTTCCTTATCCCCCTGCTTGTGCTTCCTGCCCTTACAAGGGACAGTCCCCTTGTGTGGGGTACTGTCTGAAACAGGTACAGGAGAAAAAGAAAACCGAGCCGGAACGCTGAAAGGAGGAACTTATATTTGATTTTAGTTATCGCAGAAAAGCCCAGTGTGGCACAGACAATCGCTGCCGTACTGGGGGCAAAGGAAAAGAAAGACGGATTTCTCACAGGAAGCGGCTATATCGTTTCTTGGTGCGTGGGACATTTGGTAGGGCTTGCGGAAGCTGCCACCTACGGGGAACAATATAAAAAGTGGAGCTATGACAGCTTACCGATTTTGCCGCAGGAATGGAAGTACACCGTTGCTTCTGACAAGGAAAAGCAATTCAAAACCCTAAAAGAGCTTATGCACCGGGCAGACGTTTCCGAAGTCGTCAATGCCTGCGACGCGGGGCGCGAGGGCGAACTCATTTTCCGCTTTGTCTATGAAATGGCGGGCTGCAAGAAACCTATGCGCCGCCTTTGGATTTCTTCTATGGAGGACAGCGCAATCAAAGAGGGCTTTTCCCGTCTGAAGAACGGCGAGGAATACGACGCGCTCTTTGCTTCCGCATTGTGCAGGGCAAAGGCTGACTGGTTAATCGGTATCAATGCCACCCGCCTTTTCTCTGTCCTTTACAATCATACCTTGAACGTGGGACGCGTACAGACCCCGACCTTAAAAATGCTTGTTGACCGGGACGCAGCGATTACCACATTTAAGAAAGAAAAATACTACCATGTGCGCCTTGTCTTATCCGGCGCGGAAGCTGCAAGCGAAAAACTATCTGACCGTTCCGAAGCTGACAAGCTGAAAGCTGCTTGCGAAGTGTCAAAAGCAGTCTGTGCTTCCCTTGTGAAAGAGAAAAAGACCGCAGCCCCGCCGAAGCTCTTTGACCTTACTTCTTTACAGAGGGAAGCAAACCGCCTGTTCGGTTATACCGCAAAGCAGACCCTTGACCTTGCACAATCTCTGTATGAAAAAAGACTTCTTACTTATCCGAGAACAGACAGCGCATTTCTGACCGACGACATGAGCGACACAGCGGCGGGCATTATCAAGCTGCTTTGTGGGAAATTTTCTTTTATGGCGGGAAAAGACTTCACGCCGGAGCTTGGAAAGGTGCTGAACAGTAAAAAGGTATCAGACCACCATGCCATTATCCCGACTATGGAGCTTGCAAAGACCGACCTTGCCACGCTGCCGGAAAGCGAAAGGAATATCCTTACCCTTGCCGGGGCGCGTCTGCTCATGGCGACCGCTGCACCGCATACCTTTGAAGCGGTTACAGCAGTTTTTGAATGTGCCGGACAGTCTTTTATCGCAAGGGGAAAAACGGTGCTGTCCGACGGGTGGAAAGAGATTGACCGAAGATACAGGGCAGCCTTAAAGAACAAGCCCGAAACGGACGACGCAGACAGTGACACAGAAAAGACCCTGCCGCCATTTACCGAGGGACAGACCTTTGAAAATCCGACGGCAAAGGTAACGGAGCATGACACAACACCGCCAAAACCTCACAACGAAGCGTCGCTGCTCTCTGCTATGGAGCGCGCCGGAAGTGAGGACACCGACCCGGACGCAGAACGCAAAGGGCTTGGAACTCCCGCCACCCGCGCCGCCGTCATTGAAAAACTGGTAAAGGGCGGCTTTGTGGAGCGAAAAGGCAAGCAGCTACTTCCCACAAAGGACGGTATCAATCTTGTGTGTGTCCTGCCGGACACCTTGACAAGCCCGCAGCTTACCGCAGAATGGGAAAACAATCTGACGCAGATTGCCAAAGGCAAGGCAGACCCCGCCGCATTTATGGAGGGTATCGAGGATATGGCGCGGGAACTGGTAAAGACCTATCCGTTTCTTTCTGATGATAAAGCGCAGATGTTCAAGCCGGAACGGGAAGCGTTGGGAAGCTGCCCCCGCTGCGGTTCTCCTGTCTATGAGGGAAAGAAAAACTACTATTGCAGCAATAAGGAATGTAGCTTTACCATGTGGAAAAATGACCGTTTCTTTGAAGAACGAAAAGTAACCTTTACCCCCAAAATTGCCGCTGCACTCTTACAATCCGGCAAAGTAAATGTGAAAAAGCTCTATTCCCCAAAGACGGGCAAAACCTACGACGGAACTATCGTATTGGCTGATACAGGCGGGAAATATGTCAACTACCGCATTGAACTGTCGAAGAAGAAATAACTGAATAGCAAGCATAGGAAAAGAGTACCCTTTTCCGTAAAATCCCTGCTTTCTCTACCGAGAACGGCGGGGATTTTTGCTTGTTGGGAAGTTTCCCAAACCCTCTGTTTTATGGAGGGTTTTACCCTCTGAAACCGAAGAAAGGAGGTTACACATGGCAAGTTTACGGGACACCGTAAAGGACTATCAAGAAGAATTAAGGGACGGTATCGCTTGGGTGGCGTTTTGGAAAACGGGACGTTCTTGGAACGCCGAATATTTCCACCTTGAAATGAGCGACTACATTTACCCGGAGGACAGAAGCCGCATGGAAGAAATCAAACAGGCTGACCCTGCCGCCGTTGTGGTAAACGGCTATTATTCCGGCTATCTTGGCGAGGATATGAACCTTGACGAGCTGACCGCCGGGGTGCGCCGCCACTACGAAAACGGATATAGCAATATCGGGGAATTTATCGAAGCCCACGACGACAGGCTGCCGCCGGAGCTTATCGAGGAAGCAAGAGCCGCCGCCCACGCTGCGGGGCTTCCTTTCTCTGAAAAAGCCTACCGGGACGGCGAAGAACCCGACCCCTATATTTTTGACGGGAGCATGAGCATGGAGGACTACGAACTTATGCACCGTATGATTGAAAACGAAAGGAGCGAACGCATGGTAGAAACGATTTTAAGCGGGTATCTTTCTAATCTTGGAAAGTACACCGAGGGCAGACCTGCGGGCGAATGGGTATCATTCCCCACGACTGCCGAGCATTTGAAAGAAGTCTTTGACCGTATCGGGATAGACGGCAAAAACTACGGGGAGCTGCATATCACAGAATACCAGTCCTCTATTGCAGGACTGGCAGGAAAATTGACCGAGCTTGAAAGCCTTGACGAACTGAACTATTTGAGCGAACTTTTGAAAATGCAGTTTGACGACGACCGGGAAAAATTTGTTGCAGCTATGGAATACGGCGACCATACAAGGGACTTGCAGGATATTATCAACCTTGCACAAAACCTTGATTGTTACTGGCTTTACCCGTCCGTACAGAGTGAGGAAGATTACGGGCATTATCTGATTGAAGAACTGGACGAGTTGGAGCTGCCCGAAGAAGCAAAAAAATATTTCATGTATGAGGAATACGGGCGGGACGCTGCTATCAATGACGGGGGCAGCTTTACCGAGCAGGGCTATATCTACAATAACCGCAACACCTTTACACAGTGGTACGACGGGCGCGACGTGCCGGAGGAATACCGGGTAACGCCGCAGCCGCCAGTACAGGAAAAGGAACAGGCAGACCTTGACGCTTCCGCAGCCATACAAACCGCCGCCACAGAGCAGCCCCCGGTTCTCCCGATTATCCTATCTTCTGAAAAGCCCGCCGATAAAATGAAAGAGATTACCGACCGACTGGAACAGGGAATTTTAGGACTGTATGAAAGCGACCGTTACGCCGATTATCTGCGTACCATGTCAAAATTCCATGATTACAGCCTTAACAATACAATCCTTATCGCCATGCAGGGCGGCAATCTTGTGAAAGGCTATAAACAATGGGAAAAGGAATTTGACCGCCATGTAAAGCCCGGAGAAAAAGCTATCAAGATACTTGCACCGTCCCCGTTTACCGTCAAGAAGCAGGTGGAAAAAATCGACCCGGACACCCAAAAGCCTGTTTTCGATAAGGACGGAAAACCTGTTACCGAAGAAAAAGAAATCAAGATACCCGCTTTTCGTGTAGTATCTGTCTTTGATATTTCACAGACCGAGGGAAAAGAACTTCCTGCCCTTACCTATGAGCTTACGGGCAACGTGGAACAATACAAGGATTTTTTCGCTGCCCTTGAAAAGACTTCCCCGTTTGCTATGGGATTTGAAGCACTAAGCGGCGGCGTAAAAGGACGCTGCAATTATGAGGAAAAGCGTATCTTCATCAACGAGGGCATGGACGAATTGCAGAATATCAAGACCGCAATCCATGAAATCGCCCACGCCACGCTGCATGATACCGCCCTTGCCATGCCGGAACGCCCCGACCGCCGCACCCGCGAGGTACAGGCGGAAAGCGTCGCCTATGCGGTCTGCCAACATTACGGGCTTGATACGTCGGACTATTCTTTTGGGTATATCGCCGGGTGGAGCAGCGGAAAAGAACTTGCAGAACTGAAAGGCTCTCTTGAAACAATCCGCAGCACCGCCGCAAATCTGATTGATACCATAGACGGACATTTTGCAGAAATCCAAAAGGCACAGGATAAGGAACAGACCACCGAACAGGCACAGCCCGCACAGGAAGCCGCCAAACAGCTCGAAACAAAAGCAGCCGCGCCGGAGCTTCCCGAAGAAACAGCCCCGGTACAGGAAAAAGAAGCACAGCCGGAACAGGCTGCACCCGCCGCCCCTTATTATACTATCAATGAAGCTGCCGCCAAACGTGCAAAGGATATGAACAGTTTTTCCGATTATAAGCAAGGCAGCGCGACGGCTGAATACAGGCACTATGTAGATGAAGCCGTACAACTTGCAGAAAGGCAGAAACAGCGGGTAGACCCGATGTACCATGAGAAAATCGACAGCCTGCTTGACACCTATGCCCGGAAACTGGCGGCGAACATGAATAAAGGCTATGAGATTGACGCGCGTGTTCCCTCTATCCTGATTGCGGGCGGCTCTAACTTCCCCACAAGGAAGAAAGAAAAGCAGAACGCAGCCCGCGACAGCAATTACCGGGAATGGCAGGACATACAAGGGCTTCTTGATAAAATCCGCAGTACCGGCATGGGCGGTATCAGCGCAGACGACCCGCAGGCAGTACAGAAGTTAGAAAAGAAACTGGAAAGCCTTGAAAAATCACAGGAAACCATGAAAGCCGTAAACGCCTACTACCGCAAGCATAAGACCCTTGACGGCTGCCCGCATTTACCGCCGGAGGAACTGGAAAAATTGAAAGCAGACATGGCGAGCAGTTGGCATTTGGAGGACAAGCCCTTTGCGACTTGGGCGTTATCCAACAACAGCGCAGAAATCCGGCGCGTGAAAGACCGTATCAAATCCCTTTCACAGCAAAAAGAAATCGGTTTTGTAGGTTGGGAATTTGACGGCGGCAAGGTGGAAGCAAACACCGAAGCGAACCGACTGCAAATCTTCTTTGAGGATAAGCCGGACGAAGCCACGCGGGAAGCCTTAAAAAGTAATGGCTTCCGTTGGTCGCCAAAAGCCGGGGCATGGCAGCGGCAGCTTACCAGTAACGCCTACTATGCGGCTGATTATGTGAAAGCGATTGCTCCCCTTACCGGGGAAAAGCCTACCGAGTTACAGCGGGCGCATATCCGGCAGCAAAAGGTAGCTGCACAGGAACAACCCGCACAGGAGCAGCCGGAGCAGGAAGCCCCACAGGACAAAGACACCTTTTCCATTTATCAGATAAAAGGCGGGGACGAAACAAGGGACTTGCGTTTTGAGCCTTACGACCGTCTGATTGCCGCCGGACACCGGGTAGACCCGAAAAACTATGCCCTTGTCTATTCCGCACCTCTTACGCCGGGGACTTCCCTTGAAGATATTTACACCCGCTTTAATATCGACCACCCGAAAGATTTTAAGGGACACAGCCTTTCTGTTTCCGACGTAGTGGTGCTTCATCAGAACGGGCAGGACACCGCCCACTATGTAGACAGCTTCGGTTATAAGAAAGTGCCGGAATTTTTGCAGCCGGAAAACTATCTGAAAACTGCCGAGCAGACCACCGAGCAAAACTACAACATGATTGACGGGCAGATAAACAACACCCCGACCGTCGCAGAATTGGAAGCAAAGGTAAAGACAGGAGAAACCATTTCCCTTGTTGACCTTGCGGAAACTGTCAAGGCTGACAAGGAACGTGGCAAGGCAGCAAAAACGGAAAAGAAGCCCTCTATCCGGGCGCAGCTTAAAGCAGCGAAAGAACAGACACCGAAGAAACAGGCAAAACAGAAAACACAGGATTTGGAAAGGAGCTGACGCATGAATAAGTTTGAAAACGTGGATATTTTCGCTTCTCTTGACGCTATCATGCGGCAGAATACAGGATTTTTCCAAAGTGATTTTGACATTGACAAGGAGATTATCGCAAAAGCAGCGGCAAGCCCTAACAGAGAGGATAAGACGCTGCTATGGTTTTGCCGCCCGTCCGGGACGCATTGTTTTAAGGAGCGCGACGTGTTCCTAAAGGATACCGCCGCCCACAATACATGGTGTTTTTACAAAGAGCAGACCTGCGACTGCGTTCTTGCCTATGCCGTCGAGCTGACGGGCAGGGAGCGCGGGAAAATCAAAGGCAATCTTTATGAGCTTGACTATGCAAGGCAGTATGAGCGCGTTAAGGACAATGCGCTTGCCGCCGACACAGTCAAGTTGATTTATGAGCATGGGACAAGGGAGATACCCGCCGGACAGCATTTTAACGGAAATCCCGATACTTCTTTAGGGAAGTTTGAACACTTTGAAGCAGTACCCAACGACCCGGACGCGCTACAATTCCTTTTACGGGAAGAAAAGCAAAAACGGGATAAACTGACACCGGGCGACTTCAAGGAACATACCGCCGCCCTGCGTGCTGGGCTGATTGAAGCCGAAGCGCGGCGCATTGTGCAGGAAATGAAGCGCAGGGACACGCCCAATAGCCCTAATAGGACACATTTCATGGTGGAGCTGTCCCCGACATTTATGCAGCTTGCGTCCTCTAAGGACACCGACCGTCTGTTTTCCATGTTGCCCTATAAGACACTTTCCTTTTCCAAAATCGAGGGCAGACATGGAACATACGCCTTGATTGATAAAAATGAAAACCGGGGCACAGATATTCGCAGGGTGCGCCCCTCAATCCGGGCGCAGCTTGCCGCTGACAAAAGAAAAGCCGCCCCGAAAAAGGCGGCTGTAAAATCAAAAAATCACGAATTGGAGGTATGAGCATGATTAGACTGACAGTTGAAGAAACAAACCTGTTGAGCATTTACAATGAGGACGGCAAACGTGGGCTTACAGAAAACATCAACGCTGCGCTGCCGTTCATGGACGAGGATATGCGGGAACTGGCGAAACGCACCCTTGCGAAAATCGCACCTCTGACAGAAAATGAGTATGCGGAGCTTGCTATTTTCGCCGCTGATGAGGTATGACCGGGATAAAGCGGCTTACACCACCCCAAAGCCGGAAAGTCAACAGCCTTATAAAAAAGGAGTGCTGCAACTGCGATAACGGACACTGTATTTTACTGGACGACGGGGAGGAATGTGTCTGCCCGCAGCTTATTTCCTATTCGCTTCTTTGCAAATGGTTTCAGACCGCCGTATTGCCCCTTGATAAGCTGCTGTATGCAGAGCTTTTCAAGACCGAGGATAAAAAGCGTTGTACCGAGTGCGGAACTTCTTTTGCGTCCACCTCTAACAGCGTCAAATACTGCCCGGACTGCCGGAAGCGTATTACCCGCAGACAGGCAGCGGAGCGCATGAGAAAACGGCGCGCCCTTGTTACGTAGTAGGGGCAAAAAAAGCCTTGATTTACGGGGCTTTCAGTGCTTGAAAATGACGCGGCAAGGGTTTTATACCTTATCCCCTAAAAATGACGTTCTATTGCGTAACAGATACCAAAAACGCACCTACATAAAACAGGGCGCGGACAGTCTTTTGTTGGCTGTCTGCGCCCTGTTCTTTTACTTTATTCGTGCAGTTCTTCTATATCCTTTATTCGGTTTTCCAATAGGATATACAGCTCTCCATTCTCTCCCCTTATAACCAGAGTATCATTTTCATCGGAATAAGTTCCATATTCCACACATTCTATATATCCGATAAGTGTATTTCCGTCCTCAAAAGTAATTTGGATTTTACTGTCTGCGTTAATATAAGTTTCTACGCCATAACTGCCATTTTCTAATGTTATTCTGTAACATGGTGTAATACCAACCATTTTCATAATTATTCCCGTTCCTTTCCTTTCTTCCGTTCCGGCTCTTTGCCTTGCCGCAAAATATTGTCTATGTTCTGTTTGATAACGTCGTATTCCTTGACCTGTTTTTTCAGCTTGCCATAATCAGCGTAAAGGGCTTCTTTTTGCGCTTGTAGTTTCCCGTATTCTTCCTGCATGGCGGCAAGATTGGGGAGTTTAGTAACGCCCGCCGCTTTCAGTGTCTTTACTGCCGCTTCATGGAGTATCAGACTGCTTTCCTGCTTTGCCCGGTATGCGTCCTTATCCTTTGCCCTGCGGTATGCTTCATAGACAGGTTTTGTCTTTTGGTAGGTAGTAACGTGCTTCATCAGCACCGCCATATCTGCAAGACGCTTTTCCACGCTCTTTAATGCGTCTGCTGTCTTTTCATTTTCCGCATTTACTTCCTCAATCCGGCTGACTAAATCTGCGTACTGCTCAATCTTATGTTCTGTCAAGAAATTCATAGTCTTTGCAGCCAGTTTCAGATTATGGATTTTCGCCCACTGTTCATAGCCCCGGCTCTCTTGTGCCTTGATACTGTTTTCAATGTCAATAAGCAGCGATACGCCGCGCTGCTCTTTGGGAGCTTTCGCTGCCTTTGTGCGTTTGCCCTCTATCCGTTCTCTTATGGCTTCCTCTGTATAATCTGTACCGAGAGTTTTCAGACGGGTAAAGCGTTCCTGTCCGGGAGCGCGGCAGGAGATATATTTTCCCGGCTTTATCTCATAACCCGCTGCCTGTAACCGCTGCAACAATTCTTCAAAACTTGCTACTTGGGGGATAAGCGTATCAACGGCAATTTTCAGCTTGCCTTTCCAACTTGTACCGACCTTTTCCGCTTGATATTCTGCATAGCTTTTTCCCTTGCTGCCTTTGCCCGGAACGACAACAGACAGCCCGTTTTCCCGGCACAGCTTATCGCTCATGTTCCGTATGCCGTAGTAACTGCGCTTATTGGAATTGTACTTATGGTAGTCAACAAAATTGACCGCACAAAAAATGATATGGTTATGGATATGCCCTTTGTCTATGTGGGTAGTTAAGACGTATTCATGCTGTCCCTTTGTTACCGCGTCGGCAAGCTGCTTTCCGATTTCGTGGGCTTTCTCATAATCTACTTCTCCCGGCTCAAAGGACTGTATCAAATGGTGGGCGAGATTGTTTCCCTTATCTATGGCTTGTGCAAGCGTAAATCCAAACTCAATATCTGCCGTTTCATAGCTGCACCCAAAGGAGGACACAAGCATTTTCCCGTCTGTTTTATCCGGGTTTTGGATATAGTCAAGGGCTTTGCTCAACGTGCTTTTAATAGGCTTAATCTTTGTAACCGCCATATCTCCGCAAGCACCCCCTTTATTTCCTCTATGTCCTCTTGGTAAACGCTGCCTGTCGCATTGACACGCTTTGCAATCTGATTGATGTTGACCCCGATTTTCTGTATCTCTGCTGTCATGCCTTTTATATCGCTATGGTCTGTCTGAATGATATACCCGTCAATGGCAATCTTGCGAAGATACGCCGCCATGTTCCGGGTAGGGACAAGCTTCATTTTCTGTTCAATCAATGCCCTTTCTTCCTCTGTTACATAGAATTTGATTTGTATTTTTCTTTTGCGTCCGTTCATGCAATCGCTCCTTTCCATTCCGAGGGTTTGGGACACTTCCCAACAAGCAATTTTCAACCGACGCACCGCAGGACGGGAGGGCGAAAATACGGAAAAGGGTACTCTTTTCCTATGCTTGCTACGAAACTTTATCCCTTACTACCTACAACACCGGGAACGGCAAATTTGACGAACTTTCCCAAAAGAAAAACGCCGCAATCTGCGACGTTTCAATCACTCTATATAAACAAAAACGAGAGAACTTTATTCCCCCGTTTCGTCGTTGTTGGCTTCCTCTATTCCTTTTGCAGTAGCAGACAGGATTTTCAAATCTTTTTCGCTCATACCGTCAAGCATAGTATCGAGCTGACGGCGGCGCGTGGATTTCTCCTGTTCCCGTTCCGGGAAAAAGAACTGGTCTACTGATACATCAAGCAGGGTTACAAGCTCATATAAAATCTGTAAACTTGGGTGCTGCCCGCTGTTCTCAATGGACGCGATATATCGGGGCGCAATATTCAGCGTATCGGCTAACTGATTGCGTGATATTCCCTTTGCTTTTCTTGCTGCTTTAATGGCTTGCCCGAAAGCCTTAAAATCAAATTTTTCTTTGTTCTGCTTCATAGTCATTTCACCCAACTACATTGTATATTTCATCTTCCTTTCGAGATATGATTACACACAGCACATTATTGACTGAAATAGAGCATATCATATACTTGATATTATTCGGCTATCCGAGTATAATTATACTGGTAAAATTTGAGGAAAGGGCGTTTTGATTATGGAATATATGTCTTGTCCCGAAGCGGCAAAGAAATGGGGAATTTCTGAAAGACGAGTACAGATACTTTGTAGCGAAAATCGCATACCGGGCGTTTCAAAACTGGGGTATATGTGGCTGATACCAAAAAACGCGGAAAAACCTTTTGATATGAGAAAGAAACAACATAAAATGCAGATACAATAAACAAACAAATAAACCTTACAACAACTGTAAGTGGTGTGGTTGCTTCTTATGCAGTAAAATTATATTCGTAAGATAAGCGTAAGCAAAAAATGTGAGGTGTGAGATATGAATGATACAAAAAAACTATTAGAAGTACGCGACTTGCACAAAGCATATTCCAAAGAGGGGGTTCCAACAAAAGCACTAAACGGAATTACCTTTGATGTTCTGAATGGCGAATATTTGGGAATTATGGGAGCCAGCGGTTCTGGAAAAACAACATTGTTGAATTGTATTGCTACGGTCATTAAACCAACCTCTGGACAAATTTTACTTTCAGGTGCCAATATAAGCTCTTTTGATGGCACGAAGTTGGCTGAATATCGTGGCAACAAGATTGGTTATCTATTTCAAGATTTTGCTTTACTTGATAATCTAACTGGTAAAGAAAATATTATATTGCCTTTATCAATTCATAATATTGACATTGTTACAGCGGAAAAAAAGCTAAAAGATATAGCAGATTTTCTTGGAATTACAGACGTTCTTTCTAAATTTCCGTCACAAATGTCGGGCGGTCAAAAACAACGCGTAGCTGCTGCACGTAGTTTGATTTCTGACCCCGATATTATTTTGGCTGATGAACCTACAGGTGCATTAGATACAAAATCAGCACGTTTACTCATGGAGAAGTTACAGGAAATCAATCTTAGGCGTGGACGCACAATCCTAATGGTCACGCATGACCCTAACGCCGCGAGTTTCTGTTCTCGTATTTTGTTCATTCAAGACGGTGTTATTTTCCATGAGTTACGTCGTAAAATTCCAAATGAAACACAGGAAGATTTTTATGCACGTATTTTACAAGTGATGGCTCAAATGGGGGGAGGAAGTGCAAATGTTCTTTAATCTCACATGGCGAAACGCCAAACGGAGCCGTAGCGAAAACCTAATTTATTTTCTGACAATGATAACAGCCGTAGCAATGTTTTATATAGTGCTTTCTCTTGGACAACAGGACGTAATACGTTTTTTAAGTGAAATTGAGAGCGACGCAGTAGAACGGTTGCTTACTAATCTTTTACCGACGGTTTATCTTTGTGCTTTATTATTTGTGTTCTTTCTCGTAGTATTTGCAAACAAATATCAACTTGAATGTCGTAGTCGAGAACTGGGGCTTTATTTGATGTTTGGAATGACAAAGATTAAATTATTTATTCAAATAATGACAGAGGGGCTAATCACGTCGTTTTTAGCTCTTTTAGGAGGGCTTGTATGCGGTGGCTTTTTATCCGAAGCTATAAGTCTTACAACCGCGCGTTTAGTAGGGCATGGTATCATTACACACCAATTAAGTTTTTCTGTAAGTGCCGCTATTTTCACATCGTTAGGCTTCTTGATTATTCAGTTTGTAGCATTGTTTGTTCTATGCGGAAAGCTGTTCCGTAAAGAGCTACATCAACTTGTTTATGGAGAGATGGCGAAAAAGCAACGCACAGGGAATCCATATGTAAGTTTCGTATCGTTTGCTATAGGCACCGTAATTTTGCTTGTCGCGTACTGGATTGTTGTAGAGCATTTTATGGCTGCGAGTGGGGCAATGCTGCTTATTGCCGTTTTACTTGGAATTATCGGAACAATTCTATTTATTCGAGGACTTGCAAGAATTTTGAGTATATGGGCAGCTTCTATAAAACACAAAGCCACAAGAGGACTTTATGTATTTACTTTACGGCAGTTGCATGAAAATGTCGTTAATAAATATATTTCAATCAGCGTAGCGTCCATTCTGATGATGCTTACTATTATGTTAATTACCGACGGCTCAGTGCGCATAATGTCATATGGAAGTGAATTGACACGAGGTACTTCTGTTTATGACTTTACTGTAATGGGCAACGACCAAATTGTTGAGAAGTATCTTTCCAACGAACAAATTCGTCCTTATGTATCAAATCTGAACCGTATGGAAATAGGAAATATAAAATCCACTGCTTCGGATGGGATAAGTTCTCCTGTTGATTGGTCGAAATTTAGGAAACAAATCGTGCAGCATTTACCTCAAGATGTAGTAGACCCTGCCACACAAGAAGATGGTATGTATAGTTTTGGCTCCGACCAACCTGCTGCCTTAAACCTTTTAGGTCTTATTGATACTGGTAGTTCTTCTCCTTATTTGCTTCCTGTATCTTCCTATAATCGGTTATTGGATGCCGCGGGAGAAAAACAGATTAGCCTTGGGAACAATGAAGTTGTCTATTATCTCAACCCAGATTTTTTAGGTAATGCTCAAGATGAAACGGTTACACTGTTAAATCAAATTGCAGCAGACGCACAGGCGAATAATGAAGCGTTGCTTTCTATCAACGAAAGACCATTTTATCTTGTTCCCTCTGTACCGATGAAAGGGTTGACCGCAGATGAAAATATCAAGATTATAACTGCATTGATTGTTTCAGATGAGATATATTCAGAATTTGTAAATTCAGACACTTGTATGGTTTATTGGAACTTTTGTATTCCTAATGAACTTGTTGAAACAAAAGGTTTAATGTTACCGATTATGGAAGCTCGTGATTTGTTAAAACCATCTGGTCTATATTACGAAAGCTATCTTAATAATTTTGGGCGACAATTATTTTATGTTATTTCCGGAAGTTATACAACACTATACATGGGATTTATGTTTTTGATTATTGCGTGTGCATTACTTGCCCTGCAATTCTTGACGCAAATGCAAACTACAAAATCAAGGTATCTAACACTCTCTATTTTAGGAGCACGACGTGAACAAATTAAGCGTTCTATCAACCAACAAGTATTATGGTATTTCCTGCTTCCTCTTATATTAGCGTGTATCAGCGGAGCAGTAGGGATATATGCCATGCAGCTATATTTATATTCAGGAGCGGCACACCTTGAACAGTCCTATCCTCTTTTAATTGCTATGGCTGTTATTGTTGTTCTTGTTATGGTAATTTACGGTGTGGCTGTTGCTCGAACAGCTAATCGTGAAATAGGAAAGCTCAATTACAAGCCCAATTCTTAACAGGCTTATAAATATTATGGGAAAGGAGGCGGACATATTGGCAAAGATAGTTGTGGTTGAAGATGATGTTTATATGCGAGAAGAACTGTTGAACTTATTAGAAAAATCGGGATATGATACGATTGGATTATCGGATTTTGAAAACGCAGTATCAGAAATAGCAGCATATTTTCCCGACTTAATTTTGCTTGACATCAATCTTCCCTTTCGTTCGGGTTTTGAAATATGTAAAGAGTTGAAAGCTAAACAGATTGGTACGGTACTCGTATTGACTGCAAGAGATAAATTGCAGGACGAACTGCACGCATTAGACTTGGGGGCTGATGACTATTTAACAAAACCTTGTAATATGTCACGTTTACTTGCCCGAATTAAAAATCTTCTTCGACGTAAAGAAGAACAGGTACAGCAAGGGTTACTTGATGGAGGTGGTTTTTTACTTGACCCGAATACCTTTACAATTTATGTAGGGAATAGCTCTTACCTTATGCCACCGAACGAAGGAAAAATATTACTTGCTCTCTTGAAAAATAGCCCTAAGATTGTTTCTAAAAAAGAATTATGCATTAGACTATGGGGAACAGAAGAATTTATAGACGAAAATGCATTACAAGTAAATTTTACTCGGCTGCGAAAAACGCTTCGTGAATTTGGTCTTGAAGAACGTATAGAAACAGTGCGCGGTCAAGGCTACCGCTTGAAAGAGCAGGTGCGCTTATGAATAAGTTGAAAATACTTTTAATCTATATTTCCTCTAACCGGGTATGGATTATTACACTTGCCTGTTTGGACTTGTTCTTTATATTTCTTGCTTGGTTGGCTAACCCTGATTATTTTATAAATTATGCTGCATTGATAATTTTTGTGTCATTTGCCGCACTTGCTATTCCTCTTGCTATATCAATCAGAAAACGTAACAAGGCAGACGCTATTTTTCGGCGTTTTCTATTAGAGCCGGACGATACCAACGAATACTTACTGTGTGAAGCTGTTCCCGCTGTAATACGCCCTCTTATCTGTGAATTGGGAAAACATTTGAGGACGCAGCAAGAATATATCAACGAACAGAAAATTACAGTTACAGACTATGAACACTATGTTGAAAATTGGGTGCATGAAATCAAAAAACCACTATCCCTTATGACCTTGCTACTGGATAATCGAAAAGATGAAATGTCCCCTTTGGTTCATACTCGTATGCTTTATGTACGCGACCATACCCGACAGGATATAGAACAAATTCTATACTTTTCAAGGCTTGGGGCTACACATAAGGATTACTCTTTTGAGTCGCTTTCAATTCTTGGAACTTGCCGTGAAGCAGTTGAAGATAATTTAACGCTTCTTGAAGAAGCCGGATTTTCTATTGAATATACCGAAAACGATTATCAAGTGATTTCTGACAAAAAAGGTCTGATGTTCATTTTAGGACAGATAATCAGTAATAGTGTGAAATATGTGGGAAACAACCTTGCCCCACGGCTCATATTTTCCATAGCTGATAGTATGAATAGTGAACAGATTTCTTTATCTATCAAAGACAACGGCACAAGCATACCATTGTCTGACTTACCCTTTGTTTTCGACAAGGGGTTTACCGGAGATACGGGCAGTTACCTTAGTCGTTCTACAGGTATGGGCTTATACCTTGTTCAGAAAATGGCAACTGACTTATTTATCACGGTGGAGCTTAAAAACAATTCATACGGTGGAACAACCGTAACCTTGACGTTTCCAAAAGTGTAACGTCTATTTGGGAGGTAGTGAAATGCAGTTACAGAATGAAATAGTAAAAAAGCACACGCCAATAAAAAGCTTGCTCATTGATTGGTTAATTATATTTGGAACGTATCTTTTTATCCGCATATTCTTTGCCCTCTTTGGGCTTCATCAGAATATTGTCCTCTTGGGCTGTTGCCTTGCGATATTGCCCTATCTTTTTGGGGCGTTATATTTACAGAAATCCCACAAGCAATGTCAATTATGGCTTGCTGCATTGGCTATTTTAATACCGTCGGTCGTTGAAAAAGCAGCAATATATTTATTTGGTGCGTACTTATACAATTTAAGACCGATAAATGTTGTAGGAGTTATGGAAGCGATTAAGAGTAACGCACCATATACAAACTTCATTAAAAATCAATCAGCACAGAATTTAATAAATCTATCATATTTTAATTGGACATATATTCTATGCAGTATAGCTATTTCTGTTTTGGTTATCCTGCTTTTACATAAGACAAAACAAAAAAGTAATAAAGGATAATGAGAAATTTTTGAAATTGACATAGTATAGAACATCTGCCGGACGACGGCAAAGAAAAAAAGCCGTCGCAACGCAGACAGGTTTTCACGCGCCTATTCTATTTCGGCGGCTTTGATTTTCAGAGCCGCCGTTTCTTTTTATCTATCTAAATTCTAACGATAACTCTCCTACTAGATAAAGACATGGCGGTATCAAGGAGGTATCGTCATGTCCTTTTTCCTATGCCCTAATAGACTGTTATCAAAAAAAGCCATTACCCGCCAACGGGTTATTCTGGCTACATAGATGAACTCACAAATCATACATATACTTTTGATAATTCCTTTGCGCCTGTCTGCAATTTGCAGACGGGCGCATTTTGTATTTTATCAAAAAACTTTTTCAAAAAATTTCTAAAACCAACGTCCATTTTGAAGTGCGTTGGTTTGAGGGTTTACGAAAGGGGACATTTCAAACTCCACCGCTTTCGCGGCAGCGAAAGGAGGTGAGAACATGAACGAGCCTATTCGTACCCAATGGCAAATCCGTTGTGCTTTTAACGGCTTTTGCAAACTGGCGTTGAAGCGAGAAGCTATGAATGCCCACAGGGACACAAAGCAGCGACAATTACGCGAGGTTACTTTTTCTGACCTGTCGCCACTGGAAGAAAAACAGCTCTACGTCTGCGACGAGTATTTTGCAGATGATGAAGCAGAACAGTCTTTCGTTGTCGGCGGCAAAGAAATTACTGCGAAGCTGCTTGCCGAAGCCCTGCACAGTTTGCCGGAAGAAAAGCGGGAAACCGTACTGCTGTATTATTTCTTTGACATGAGCGAACGCGAGATTGCAAAGTTTTGTAATCTGTCAAGGACAACGGTACAGTCCCGCCGGACAAGCTCAATGAAGCTGTTAAAACGCTATTTGGAGGAAAAAGCCTATGACTGCACAGATTAGTAAATCAGAACAGGACGAACGCGGCTTGTTGCCTTACCCGGTAATCATAGCCGCTACTAAGGGCGACCCGGAAGCTATGAACATTGTCGTACAGCATTACGAAAGCTACATAGCGTCCCTGTCTATGCGAAAGCTGCGTGATGAGCGCGGAAATATCTATTGGGGCATAGATGAGGATATACGCGACCGCTTGCGTTCGCGTCTTATGCGGGCTGTCCTTTCATTCAAGGTTTGAGATAACCACAAGCAGCGTCCCCCTTTCCGCTGCCTGTTGACTTGACCTTACTTGCTCTTTGACAAAGAAAGCGACGCAAGATAACGGCGACGCAGTATAGGGCAAATCGGATACGTCCTTTTTGCGTTGAGCCATACGGCAGGTGCGCCATGACGCTTTTCTTCTATTGGAGAAAGTCGAGCGACCACCACCACGCCGGGGAACAAGTGTAGCGGCTTGTGGGCGACGACACGCACTAAGGGTAGACAAGCCTTTATAGCCATAGTCCGAGCGTTAAAAGCGTCGCAGGCATTGGGTAGAGCTGCCTTAACGGGCAGGGGTGGAACTCCCGCGAGGTTGTGCTAACAGCCGTCCGATTAAAGCCCCTTTTACTATTCACTTTTCCTAATATTGAAAGGGGGACGATACTATGAGTAACGCCGACGTGCCTATTTGGGAAAAATACACGCTTACGATAGATGAAGCAGCTAAATACTTCCGTATCGGAGAAAACAAGCTGCGTAAATTAGCCGAGGAAAATCCTGCCGCCGGGTGGGTTATTATGAACGGCAACCGTATTCAAATCAAGCGCAAACAGTTTGAAAAAATGATTGATACCATAGACACAATCTGATAGTGAAATTGAGCCTTGAATGTGCTATAATGGGATAAGCATATCAAGGCTCTTTCCGTCTTGGAAAGGAGCATTGAAAAATGTCAAAGAAAAGACGTGACAGCAAAAATCGAGTTTTGCGGTCGGGAGAGAGCCAGAGAAAAGACGGAAGATATGCTTACAAATATATAGATACCTTTGGTAATCCGCAGTTTGTGTATGCGTGGAAGTTAGTACCTACGGACAAGACCCCTGCCGGAAAGCGTGAGGATATATCCCTACGAGAAAAGGTAAAAGAGATACAGAAAGACCTTGACGACGGGATAGACACCATAGGCAAGAAAATGACGGTCTGCCAACTTTATGCAAAGCAGATACGCCACCGGGGAAATGTAAGGTACAATACGAAAAACGGACGCAAGCGGCTGATGAAGCTACTGGAAGAAGATAAACTTGGGGGCTGCCCGATTGACAGCGTGAAGCTGTCCGACGCGAAAGAATGGGCAATCCGCATGAAAGAAAAAGGAATTTCCTATAAGACTATCAGTAATGACAAGCGTTCCTTGAAAGCTGCCTTTTACACAGCGATACAGGACGATTGCATAAGGAAAAATCCTTTTGACTTCCAGTTAAACACTGTCATTGAAGATGATACAGAACCAAAGGTTCCGCTAACACCAGCGCAGGAAGAAAGTTTTTTGTCCTTTGCTCAAAATGACAAAGTTTATCAGAAGTATTATGACGAGCTTATTATTTTGCTTGGGACAGGGCTTCGTATCTCTGAACTTTGCGGGCTGACCGATACTGACATTAACTTTGAGAATAGGATAATCAATGTAGACCACCAACTTTTAAGAAGTGCGGAAACAGGATATTACATTGAAACACCAAAAACGAAAAGCGGTATTCGTCAAATTCCAATGAGCGAAAAAGTATATGAAGCATTTAACCGAGTGCTGAAACGGCGCAGGGGTGCAAAAGCTGTTACTATTGACGGTTACAGCAACTTCCTTTTCCTCAACCGGGACGGCTACCCGAAAACAGCTACCAATTATGACGGTATGTTTAGGGGGCTTGCAAAGAAGTACAACAAGTACCATGAGGAAGCTCTACCGAAAGTAATGACACCGCACACCTTACGTCATACGTTCTGTACCAACATGGCAAATGCCGGAATGAACCCGAAAGCATTACAGTACATTATGGGACATTCCAACATTACTATGACGCTGAACTATTACGCACACGCTACTTTCGACAGCGCAAAAGCTGAAATGCTGCGGATAGCAGCTTAGTAGTAAATCAAGGTTTTACTACTTCTTTACTACTTTTGAAAGCAAAAACCTAAGCGGATATAAAAATATATGTGAGTTTCTTCCGATACGAAAAATGCCGGAAAAGCCTGTAAATACGGGCTATACCGGCATATAAGAACTTCTAAAAAGATAATCAAAATTCATATCTAATTTTCAAGGAAAAATCCACAAGATCTCGATACTGGCTGACCACAAGCAGATTATCTGCTCCCGAATCCTTCAGCATATATTCAATTCTGCTCTGCGGATACTCCGGATCAAGCGGAACATACGCTCCACCGGCCTTCATAACACCGACATATGCGACAGCAAATTCTCTTGTTCTTCCACACAGGATACCGGCAGCTTTTTCCCTGCCAAATCCATTTTCCGTAAGATTCTGTGCAATGTAATCGGACATTTGGTCAAGTTCTCTGTAAGTGATCTCACCAGATTCATCTTTTATGGCAGGTCTGTCCGGATATTTTTCCACTGCTTCTCTGAACAGATCCACGAAAGTCTTTCCGGCATGATCAGGATCATTCTCCATTTCTGTCTGTTCCTCAAACATAAGTCTGATGTCTGATGGTTCAGATTCGCCAAGAATACCCTCCGCTGCAATCTCCAGATTATCTGCAAGATATTTCATCGTCTCTTCATTATACTTATCGCCTCTGTACTCGATATCAAAGACGAATTTATTTCTTTGAATGGAAATACTTACGGAAACAGGTGCTTTCGCTGCATTCAGCTGAACCGGTTCTTCCGAAGCAAACTCGCCGCCGATCGTATCGAACTCAAAGCTGTCTCCCTGATAAATAACCATTGCATCCGCTTTTATATTAAATTCACGGCTTATCTGTGAGAACGGATAAATATCATTATTCATAGAATCGATAAGCTGCTGCTGAACGCCTGTCAGACACTCTTTTGCACTGCCTGAAAAATCGCAGTAAACAGGAAGTGTTTTTACAAGCATACCTACTGTTTCTGAAAGTCTTGAGTCATTTCTTCCATGATAGATCGTCGTAAACACAGCATCTTTTCTGAAATTATATTTTCCAAGCGTAAGTCCGAAAACAGAAATGAAAAATACATTTTCCGTAATCTTATTCTTCTTACAGAAATCCTTTACACTCTGCACAGATATCCCTGATATCTCTTTACGGTAAGTTTCCGCCGTCGGAACTGAACCATTTTTGTCCGGGTAGAAGCTTATACTTCCTCCGGCGTTCTCAAATACTGATTTATAGTAATTCTCAGCATTCTTATAAACGTCACTCTTAAGCGCATCTCTGTTATCAAGCGCAAGATCATACGAAGTATACTCCTCTGCCTCAAGTTTCTCTCCGGCATATGCTCTGTTAATATCATTGATTATGATAGCGAGAGATGTGCCGTCTGCAATGATATGGTGAATATCCAGGAATAGATAATTTCCATCGCAGGTTCTGTAAATCTCAAATCTGAAAAGCTGCTCATTAAACAACATATATGGGCGAACCAGAGTCTCCCGGTTCATTCCATTAAAAATCTGTGTTCTGCATGGCAAATCATCATCACGTCTCTGAAGAACATCTCCGTTTTCATCCATGAACAGACGTGTTTTAAGGTAGGAATGTGCTTTAACCGTACTGTCGATTGCGCAAGCAAGTCTCTCAAGATCAACCCGTTTGTCAAGTTTCAGCAGATACGGAATGTTGTAAATGGTTGTTCCCATATTTGCAGTACATTCAATAAAGATACCTTCCTGCGTATTGGTAAGCGGGTAAACCTCCTGAATCTCTCTCTTTGTTTCTTTTCCTGCAGTTTTAACAAAGCTCTCCAGAGCCTGGATCGTAGGATTGTTTTTGATATCTGATGTCTTGATCACGATATCAAAAGCTTTTGAAATAAGAATGTTCAGCCTGATCGCAGTGATCGATGTAAGTCCCGCATCATAAATATCAGTTGTAATTCCAAATTCCGTATATCCAAGTACTTCTGAAATACAGTCAAATAATTTCTGCTGAACGTCATTCTGCGGCTTAATGATTTCTGCGGCTTTTCTTTCCGGCTTTGGAAGCTCTTTCTTATTGACTTTCTGGTTCTGATTCAACGGAATCTTATCAATCTGCATGGTTACAGCCGGAACCATATACGGCGGCTTTGTTTCTCTGATGAAATCATTTAATGAATGTATATCCACTTTCTCATCAGATACCACATATGCAGCAATATATTTTCCACCGGATGTCTCATCAAACGCAACAACTGTCGCATCTTTGATTCCTTTATATCTTCTGATGACTTCTTCCACTTCTGAAAGTTCGATTCTGAATCCTCTGATCTTAACCTGTGAATCCTTTCTGCCTATGATCTGGATATTTCCATCCGGAAGATATCTCACAACGTCACCGGAATGATACAATACTTCATATCCTTCCGTATCATCATAAATATTTCTGGTGTATACTTCGGCGGTTTTCTCCGGCTTATTGAGATATCCTCTGGAAACCTGCCAGCCTGCTATCATCAGTTCGCCGCAGGCACCGTACGGAAGCATATGTCCAAACTTATCTGCCACGTAAAGTCTGACATTATCGAGTGCCTTTCCTATCGGAACATTATTATAATATTTATCAATCTCAAATACTGTTGTAAAGATTGTATTCTCCGTAGGTCCATAAGCATTGAACAATTTAAAATTCTTCGGCGGTTCACATGGAACAAGCTTTTCACCACCGATAGAAAGAGTCTTCAGACTCTTGCAGTCCATCTCCAGTGCAAACTGTCTTCCAACCTGGGTTGTCATAAATGCATTCGTAATGCCATTTTCTTCAAAATAATTATTGAGTCCGATAAAGTCAAGCCGGATCTCTTCCGGAATGATATGAAGTTCGGCTCCATTCACGATCGCACCATAAACATCCATCATAGACGCATCAAATCCAAATGAAGCATATGCAGCTATTTTGGAATCAAAACCAATTTCGTAATATTTCTTAAACCAATGGCAGAAAGCAGTAATGTTTCCATATTCAAGCATACATCCCTTCGGGACGCCCGTTGAGCCGGATGTATAAAGCAGAATAAATAAGTCATGCAGAGATGGTTTCCTCAACTGGATATCTGTATCTTCCAGCTGCATGGTGTCTTCTAACTTCACAATTTCATCCGTAAACAGTATTTTTCCTTTATATCCGTCCACTAACGGCAGGAGTTCTCTGTCAGCAATGAGAAGTTTCGCAGAGGAATCCTCTAACATGTACATCAGTCTGTCTTTCGGATACGTCGGGTCAAGCGGCTGATATGCTGCTCCGGCCTTGATTACACCCAGCGGTGCGATTGCCATATACTCACAACGCGGAATCAGAATTGATACAACCTCTTCCCTGTCAATTCCAAGGGATAAAATATATTTTCCAAGTCTGTCGCTGAGTTTATCAATTTCTTTATATGTATATTTTCTGTCCTTATATACTACAGCAGTCTGATCCGGCACTGCCTGTACAATCTCATCAAACATATCAGAAATTGTTTTGCTTCTGTCATAATCACATTCTGTATGATTAAACTCTGCAATCTCATCTGCTGCATTCCGGGAAAGAACAGATACTTCTGAAACATACTTCGCTTTAAGCATAGATTTCATCGCAGCCTCATATGCTTCAAGCATACCATTAACAAAAGCTTCGCTGTACATATCACTTCGGTATTCTGCGGTAAGCACATATTCATTGTTATAATCTCTTACTTGAATAAGCAGCGGCATTTTTGCCATATCAAGGGAGAGGTCTTCTCCTTTTGCCATCGTATCTCCGATCGGATAATCATCCTCAAGTTCTGCCTGATATGCGAAAACAAGATCTGAGTTAAATCCGTATTTTGCACAGATATCAGAGAATGGGAAAATGTCATTTGCCATGGATGACATCAGCTGTTCGGAAAGCTCTGTCATGTAAGTCTGTATGGTAGTTTTGCTGTCAAACACACAGTAAACCGGAAGTGTTTTTACAAGCATGCAGACTGTATTTTCAAGTCTTGAATCATTTCTTCCATTATAAATAGTTGCAAAAAGACTGTCGTCTGCGTTTGAATACTTGGTCGCAAGAATGCCAAACACACCTGTAAATAAAACATTCGGAGTAACTCCCAGTTTTTCACAGCAGGAAAGGATCTTATCTTCGGAAATCTTTATATTTCTGGATGTATATCCTTTTTCAGGAACTTCACCGGACTTGTCAGGAAGTGGAAGTGATTCTGTCTCAATTCCTTCGAAAATACTGTCATAATATTTCTCAGCTTTCTTATATTTTCCTTCTTTCATCTGCTGCTCTTCATCAAGTGCCGCATCAAATCCCGTATAAGATTCTTTTTCGAGTTTTTCACCCATATATGCTCTGTTGATATCTGCAAAAATGATGTCATAGGAATTGCCGTCAGCAATGATATGATGGAAATCCGTAAAAAGGTACTTTTTATCTTCTGTAAGATAAATTTCCGCACGGAACAGACGTCCTTTCTCCAGCTTAAATGGACGTACAAGTTCATTCTTTACAGTCTCAAATTTATCATTTGTTGTTTCAATAATCTCAGGTACAAACTCTTTTTCGCAAGGGCACTGCACCATCTCACCATCATCATTGAGGTACACTTTTGTGAGCAGATACGAATGTGCATTCACCATCGCCATAACTGCTGCCGATAACTTCTGTACATCTACAGAGTTATCAAGCTCAAATAAGAACGGGATATTATATATGGTACTCTCAGGATTTTTGATACACTCTGCAAAGATTCCCTTTTGAGAACCGGTAAGCGGATAAACATCTCTCTTTTCGTAAGTCCTGATTTTAGGTGCAAGCGCGATATATTTTTCCAGTTTCTCAACTGTATTATTCTCGTGAATATCACCCGTTTTTACAGTAACCCCAAATTCATCTGAAATCAGAATGCAAAGTTTCATCGCACTTATAGAAGAAAGTCCGGCCTTATAAAGGCTTGTATCAATTCCAAAGAAATCATTTCCGACAACCCCAGCAACAATTTCAAAAATCTTCTTCTGCATCTGTGTCTGTGGTTCTTTCAGATTTTTCGGCTCGGAAACCGGCTTCGGCAATGCCTTCTTATCAATCTTACCATTCTGAGTCATCGGCATTTTTTCCAGCTGGATAAAAACATCCGGAACCATATAATGTGCAAGTGAGCCCGCCGCATAATCTGAAAGCTCATCTGTATCAATACTTCTGTCTGCAATAAAATAACAGCAAAGATATTTGTTATCAACAGGAATTGTAATACTTGTAATAATTCCCGCAAAACTGTTGATCACTTCTTCAATCTCACCAAGCTCAATTCTCAATCCGCGAAGCTTGATCTGATTGTCCATTCTTCCGAAAAACTCTATTTCGCCGTCTGCATTGATCTTCGCCAGATCACCTGTTTTATATGCTCTCTCACCGTTAAGTTCAATAAATACGTCAGCAGTCTTTTCAGGAAGATTCATATATCCCCTGCCTACTCCCATACCCGCAACAACAAGCTCTCCCGTCTCTCCATCAGGCAGAATCTTGTTTTCCTTATCGACAATGTATACCTTAACATTACCATTCGGAACACCGATCGTAATGTTTTTACTGTCTGTGATAACCTTCATCGTACAGCTGATCGTTGTCTCTGTCGGGCCATAACCATTCATAATATAAACATCCGGATTTACGGTGCGGATCTTATCATACAACGCCGGTGGAAAAGATTCTGCTCCCAGGTCGAAAACTTTGATCTGAGCCATTGCTTCTTTAAGCTGTGGGATATCGATAATATTTGATACATAGGTAGGTGTTGACGTCATGATATCAACTTTATTTTTTACGATTAAATCACCAAGCATCATCGGATTGTTAATCTCATCATCACTTGCGATAACAGCAGTAAGTCCATTGGTAAGAGGAACAAATTCCTCCATGACGGACACATCAAATGTCATTGCCGCCATGGAAAGAGAAACCTTTCCTTTGTCTGCAAAACCAAAAATCTCTGCGTTTTTCGGATTCGGATTTACAAAGTTTGCCAGATTAATGTGCTCGATCATAACACCTTTCGGCTTTCCTGTCGATCCTGATGTATAGATACAATAGCAAAGATCATGCTCTCCGATCCCTGTATCCGGATTTGCTGTATTTTCATTTTCAAGCAGCTCTTCCAGCAAAAGTACTCTGCATTTCAGCTTTGTAAACAATTCCTTACGTTCATCTGCAATTTCTTTCGTTGTGATAATAAGCGGTACTCCCGCATCTTCAAAAATATACTCGATTCTGTCATCCGGATATTCCGGCGCAGCAACGGCAAATGCTCCTCCGGCTTTTAAAATACCCTGTCTCACTGCATAAAAGTCGCAGCAGCGTTCAAGTACAACACCTACAATCACTTCACGTCTTACACCATTTTCAATCAGTGAATTGGCAACTTTGTTTGCCCTTTCATTTAATTCAGAATATGTGAAGCTTTCCTTACTCGTAACAACCGCACACTTGTCCGGATGAAGACGTACCTGTTCTTCAAAGAGTTTTGTTACCGGCTGAAACTCAAATGTGAAATTACTTTTCTCATTAATTACGGACATTTCCTTGCACCTCCTGCAATAATCTTCGTTTATAACTGTTCAGTACCTTCATTTTTCTCTTACACTTACTGTTTCTATTCACTTCATAAACAGTAGTCTTTTGCTGACTTTTGTTTTTCTTATCTTATCAGCCTATCGTACCAATAAATTGATTTCCTGAATAACCTTGTCGGCATATTATTTTCTGCTAAAAAGATATTACTGTATTATTCATATCAATCGCACGGATATAGTTCATCGATGTTGAAATCTTCTTCACAAGCTCTATTCCATGAATATCAAAATCTTCACTGTCATAGCTGTACTCCAGAGGATTGAAATTCACTCCGTTGTCCCTGATTCTCAGGTTGCAGGTATCATCTTCAATACAGAGATTGATATCGATCCAGTTAGAAGTTTTTCCTCCAAACTTAATGATATTTACTGTCATCTCTTCCGCACATACAGCCGCAAGATTTGCTTTCTTTGCCGATATATTATTTTCCCGGCAGAACTCTATAATCTTTTTATTGACATCCTGTGCTTCATCCATTGTACTTTTAATTGAAAAGTCAAGGTTGATTCCCGGATTTTTATCCGGAACAATATAGAATGTAGAACCTTTATGTTTTATTTTCCGGAAAACATATGCTGCGATAGCTGTCACTACCTCAGTAACGACAAAACCAACAGCGATTCCGTCTATACCGATTCCGTCTATCTGTTTCCAGATAAGAATTCCTGCCAGTGTTGCAGGCAGAACCACGATTGCATTCTGAAGAAATGTAACAAAACTTGCGATTGCTGTCTCTTCAATGGATTCATAATAGCTTACCATAAATTTATTCCAGAGATACGGCACCACACATAAGGCAAATATACGAAGTGAATCTACCATCTGTCTTCCCAGTTCACCACCGCTGCTTCCAAACAAAATCGTGATCTGTTCAGTAAATACCATCACACATATAAATACAACTGCCAGAACCATGTAGCTGTATTTCAGCATTTTTTTGCAAAGAACCCGGATACCCACATAATCTTTCTCACCAAAGAGAATACCTGCAACATTCGGAATAACACCGATAATTCCTCCGGTAAGCATCTCAACGATCAGAAGCACATTATCGCAGACTGTAAATACCGCCATTCCGTCCTCACCGATAAGATTCATGATTATTGTATTAAGTCCAAGCGCTTTTACAAAATTTGCTGCCATAAAAATCAGCATCGGTATGCCCGTAACAACTGCTTCTTTTATTATCACGAAATCTCTGGCTTTTAGAAAAACAAGACTGAGATTTCGCTTATCTGAACGAATATAAAATATAAAGATCACCATCGCAGCCAGAAATCCGAGTACCGTTGATAAAGACGCACCTGCAATTCCCAGCGGAGTAAACCTGAGGAATATGTAATCAAGCACAAGATTTATCACATTTGCAGCTATCAGATATGCAGATGAGAGTTCCGGATGATTCTCTGCGCCAAGATAGCTTACCATCATCAATCCGATTCCAATCACCGGTGCACCAAGCATACTTACGCGAATATAATCTCTTGTATAATGCATCAGATTACCCTCGCCCGATACAAGCAGCCTTGCAATCGGTTCCGCGGTAAACAATGCACTGACTGAAAAAATGATTCCCACAAGAAGTGTCACTATAAAAGTAGCCGAAAATAATTTGGAAGCCCCTTCTTTGTCACGCTTCCCAAGCATAATCCCTGCCGCTATCGAACCTCCGATTCCAAGACAGTAACCCACAAGCTGAACAACTGTCTCAACCGGCAGACTCATCGTAACCGCCGACATCGCCTCTACTCCTATTAAGTTACTTACAAAGATCGTATCAACGATATTTCCCAGCTGAAGCGCCAGCGACATCATAATCCCCGGAATGATGTATTTGTTTAACTTCGCATTCAGCAGTCTGTTATTTCTTTTTTCCAATATTTCATCCCCCTTTTTCAAATAAGCTCTAAATTTCACAATTTTCCCTATATTAAATTATAATTTTATCATAAAAATAACCGCATTTCATTTAAAAAGAACGAAATGCAGTTATTTGGAATGAAATGTTATTTTGTTGTGCGTTTTCCTGCCGCAAACAGGGCATACGATCCATTCTGTTTTTATAAGTTTATCCATTCTATCCTGTACCAAAGCTTCAGTACGAGTATTCTCCAAAAGTAACTTTACTATTTCCTGCTGAGTTCTATTAAGCTCAACCATTCCGTGTTTCTCCCAAACTTTTCCGATGCTTCTCCGATGTTCCTCCGATGTTTTTATTTTCCGAAGCCATCGGGAAAGAATTACGGAATAATTCTACTCGCAACATATTATCGAATTCCTGAATTTTGGGTTCCGGAAGTGCATATTCCTTCGCCGCATTAAAAATTCTCTTTATACCACTGCCCCAGGCTTCCACAAGCCCCATCTGACTAAAAATATTAGCAATTGCTTTATTTCTGATTTTAGAATGACCGTTCATGACTTCCTCGTAAGTCAGTCCATTATACAGTCCGCCCGGAGAAGTCACTTCCAGTCGATCATCATAAACCGCAACCTGAATGCAGGATTCATCCAATAAATTTCTGTCATTCCAGCTTTTTCCCAAAAGCTTTCAATATCTCTACAAAGTTTTTCTGTTGCATTTTCTGAAACAGGATAGCCTACACAAGTAAGTTCATCCCATGAAATTCTGGCCCCTTCCATCTCAAGTTCTCTAATCTTTTCCGGAAATGCCTGTCTGGATGTACCTGCCACACGAATATAAGTGCCATTTTCTTTTCCTTTTGATTTCAGATAATACGGACGATTTTTTCCAGCTTCTACAGATACAACAATAACCGTTTTGCCTTCTACCGTCTGTGGTTCAATATCCGGAATGATCTGCGGCATACAAGAATCCGAAACGGCATTGGCAATTCCATCCATTATCTGAAATAATATTTCATTTTCCACACCCACAATCTCGTGTGTTCTATCATCTACACCTACAATCAGCTTTCCACCCTGAGTATTGGCAAAAGCTACGATCGTTTTCATGTACTTTTCACTTTTATCCGGTAAAGCAACTTTGCTTAGAAAATCAACATGTTTTTAATTTTCGTTCTGTAATATTGCATCAGATAATCTGCAATACAGATTGTCATCTCCTTCTTTCCTATACGTTTCAAAGATTCCTTCAACTACAATCTCTGCATTATCTTCCGGATACTCCTCTGGATAAATATGTGTGCCATCTCCCCATACAAATTCCATTCTCTGACCACAACAGGCAGTTGCATCCTGAATAAGGCAATAAAAGCAATATTTTTTTGTAGCCTTGTAATATGCAGCATAAAAATTTCCATCGATTCGGAACATTTTTCCTTCGTATTCTTCAGGTGTAACCATCATCTGGTATACTGTTGCATATACCAGATCACTACTCATTTGCGTAAGGTCGTAATCAACAATTCCCTTCGTTTTTTGAATATCTTCTGTGTCTTTTATAGTACTTTCAGTTTCCTTGCTTAATTCGTCACTCGGCGATAGATTCTCATTGTCCGTTGTTTTGTCTTTATTTTCATTATTTATCTGCTCATTTATTATCTTATTAACAGAATTTGCCGTAGTGATATTTTTCCCACCAACACTCTTTTTATTACTACAGCCCGTCATCAGTAAAATACACAAGAACAGCACCATATATTTAATCAACTTTTTCATGAGCGTCCTCCTATTTTTCCAATAGCACAACTAACCATAAATGCTACAATATCGATTGCCACTATCGTTGATCCTACCGGAGTTCCTGCCAGAATAGACAGTAAAATCCCAACCACTGCACAAACTACCGATAATATAACAGAGCATATCGTAACGCTAAAAAATGTCTTGTATACTCGCATTGCCGACAATGCCGGGAATATCACCAGTGCAGAAATCAGCAACGAACCGACTAAATTCATTGCAAGAACAATAATCACCGCTGTAATAACAGCAATTAACAGATTGTAAAAATCGGTTTTCATTCCCGTAGCTTTTGCAAATGTTTCATCAAATGTAACACAGAAAATTTTATAATAAAATATAACAAAAACAACCACTACAATAACTGACAAGACGCTACATAACACCACCTGTTCTTTTGTCAATGTCAATATGGACGTTGATCCAAACAATGTACTACACACATCTCCTGAAAGATTTGGACCCGTAGCGAACAGATTCATCAGCAGATAGCCGATTGCCAACGCTCCTACCGAAATCATAGCAATCGCTGCATCTCCTTTTATCTTTGTGTTCTGTCCTGTCCGCAATAACAAAACCGCACAAATAACCGTTACAGGCAAAATAAATATCATATTATTTGTAAAATTCAAAATGGATGCTACCGCCATAGCTCCAAATGCCACATGAGATAAACCATCTCCTATGAAAGAAAAACGCTTCAATACCAAAGTAACACCAAGCAAAGAAGAACAGAGTGCGATCAACACACCAACAATCAAAGCATACCTCACAAATGGGTACTGAAAATAAAAAATCAATTTATCAATCAAACAGTACACCTTCTCTCATATTCCTGCTTCGTTCCATAAAATACTTTTTCTCCAATGTGTACAATATGGCTGGCATATTTCATGGCTGCTTTTATATCGTGAGAAATCATAATAATCGTAATCTTATCTTCCCTGTTTATTTTTTCAACAATACGGTACATCTCATCCGTTACTTTCGGATCAAGACCAGATACCGGCTCATCTAATAATAATATTTTCTTTGTTGCACATAGTGCTCTTGCAAGTAAAACCCTCTGTTGCTGTCCTCCTGACAATTCCCGATAGCATCGATTTGCCAGATTTGTAATCTGTAGCTTTTCCATCATTTCACTCGCACGTTTTTTCTCTGATCGGTTATAAAATGGTCGCATGCCTACACGATTCTGACATCCGGAGAGAATAATCTCTCTCACGGATGCAGGAAAATCTCTTTGTATTATCGTCTGCTGTGGTAAATATCCGATTTCATCGCTCTTTACTCCAGCTCCAAACGTGATTTTTCCACGAATGGGCTGTTGCAGATTTAGCAATGTTCTCATCAAGGTGGATTTACCAGATCCATTTTCTCCGATTATGCAAAGATAATCTCCATCTTTCACAGAAAAGTTGATATCTTGCAGCAGTACTTTTCCATCATATCCAATCGCCAGATTTTGACAGATAATCTGTTCCATAGCTCCTCCTACTGCAATGCCTCCTGCAAAACATTTAAGTTATTTTCCATAATTGAAAAATAAGTCGCTCCTTTTTTCACATCATCAGATGTCGTTGACTGCATAGAATCTAATGTTAAAATACCCTGATTTTTTTCTTTTGTATTTTCAATAATTGTTTTCGCAATTTTCTGGTCAGACTTTTCGATTGTCATGATATTTTTTAATCCAAGTTCGTCTGTCTTTCCTTCTAAAAACGCAATTGTTTCAAAGCTGGCTTCTGTCTCCGCTGAGCATCCAACAAAAGCTGCATAATAACTTAATCCATAATCATCTACCATATATCTGAACGGAAATCTATCCCCAAATAACAGTGTCTTCTGTGAAGCTGAATCTACTGTTTCCTGATACTTCTTATCCAGTTCATCCAGTTTATCTGCATAAGCCTTTTCATTTTCCTGATAAGTATTCGCATTTTCAGTATCTATTTCAGCAAGATCATCAGCGATTGCCTTGCAAAGAACTTTTGCATTTCTTAAAGAAAGCCATACATGCTCGTCGTATTCCGCTTCTTCCTCGGCTCCATCTTTCGCCTCTTCTTCCTCTGCTTCCATGCCTTCAACAACCTCTTCTTCTTTTACACTGCTTCCAAGCACATCTAATAAATTTATGACTTTCATATCTTTATTATAAGCTTCCTTTAATGCATCTTCTACCCATGCATCTGACTCCCCGCCAACATAAATAAAAAGGTCACAATCAGAAATTTTCATAATATCATCCGCAGTAGGCTGATAACTATGCAGATCTACTCCATTGTCAAGAAGCATCGTAAGATCCATGTTAGATACTTCATCTCCTGCAATCTCTTTTACCCAGTCATATTCTGGAAATACGGTTGTAACAACTTTAACCTGCTTATCATTATTATCTTTTGCCTGTGTATTGGTATTGGAATTATTTTGACCGCAAGCAGAAAGACAGCATACTGCCATAACTGCCGCTAAAAGAATAGAAATATATTTTTTCATTGAATAAAACCTCCGTTTTTATCTTAACTTTTCTAAAAAAGGGTACAAAAACAGAAAGGTACACCCTTAGGACTACCCTTTCTGCTTTATAAAAAAGTTTTATTCAATCGTTTAGTCTTACCTTTTGACTTACAAGAGATGTATCAGAAACAATTAAAAACTGACCTGTTATCAATAGTGCAAACAATATCAGCATAGGATTTATGGTTGCAATCGTAATCGTACCATTACCTACATTCCTTAATGTCTGCTCTGCTTGATGAATATTGGCACAAATCGGACAGTCTTCGCCTGTACAGTAATGATTTTCTTCTTTTATAATATAGAAAAGAGAAGCAAATGTAACAAATATGAATAAAATGCATACTGCCATTGAAAATACTCTTTTTTTCTTTGTATTCATTTGTTTCTCCTTTCCCACAATCACACTGTGTTTTTAATTTTGTGTTTTCTTACATTCACTGCATATTCCATAAAATACTGTACGCAGAGAATCCATCTCAAAACCATGATGTTCCATCATATGTTGTTTCAGACTTTCCACTTCATTACACTGCAAGTGAATTAGCTTTCCACATTTTTCACATTTGCAATGATAGCATACCATCTGATTTTCTTTTTCATGGCTGCCCATATATTCAAAACAGGCACTGCTGGTTCCGTCTACAACATATTTAGCAACCAGACCTTCTCCGACCATTTTCTCCAGATGGCGATAAACAGTTGTTGTTCCAATGGATATCCCCTTTTTCTGAAAATATTCACAAATGTCATTTACGGTAACATGGCTGCCTTGAACTGATTTCAAAAAGGTAAGTAATTCGGTCATTTGCTTTGTCTTGTATGGTGCTTTCGCCAAATCAATCACCTCGCTTCTCAATTTGAAAACCATTTTCATTTTATCACATAATTCCATTTTGTCAATATAATTTGAAAATCGTTTTCATTTTATTGTTGATAAATAAGTTCTCTATTCACAATCTCCCTCGCACATGCCTGTATGTTATTCATTCTTCCCCCCCCCATTCCCAGGCATTGTCCGCCTTCAACTGCTCCGTAATTCCCTGTGCCTGCTTCTGGAGTTTATCCATCAATATCCACATATCGTTCCATTCCTGCAAGTCAATCTTCGGTACTGGCTTCGGCGGCAGCTTAAATTTGAAAATCATTTCCTGCAATAAGTCTTTCGCACCTCGAATAATCTGCCGGAGCATATCTGGCAGCCAACCATGTGCCCTTATAGATTGTACCGTTTTGTCTGTGATTTCTTCCTGCTTGACTTTCAAAATATCTGCCTCCGGGACACCTTCCACCAATGCCACATCTACTGTCCGATTCCATTCCTGCCTTGCTGCATTGTCGGCTCGTATCTCTGCTTCTTTCGGATTGTTCTTCCCGATTTTCTTCGTTGCCAGATACACACCGCCCTGCTTAAAGACAGACAGTTTTTCCGATTCTTCTTTCACATGACAGTTGATGATCTCTGTGAACATTTCTTTGACTTTCCTGGTAAATGCCTTACTCTTAAACCATTCCTCTTTCTTCGTAAAGATATGGCTTTCGTAGGCTTCTCCCTTGGGGATAATGCTGCACCCTGCCCGGATATTTCCCTGCTCATCTAAAATCTCTTTTTTCGTCCGTCTGTGCTTGCCCTGTTCATCATAAAACATATTTCTGGTAGCAATTTTCACTTCTGGATGCTCCAGCATTTTCCGCTCACTGAATACCAGATGAATATGGTAATTGGTCATTTTCTTATTATGGTGAAGTGCCGCACTGCATTCCACGTCATATCTTTTATGAAAGCTATCTGTAAAAATTCTGACCACATCATCAGGCTTGTACTCCACAAAGCTCTCCGGAAGTGCAATAATAAACTCTCGCCCTTCAATACATTTTCCAGTCGTTCCGCTTGTCTTAAAATCCAACTGATTCTCTCTGGCAAGATTCTTCCAGAACTCCGGTGTTGCTCCCTCTGTCTGGTAGGTCGCATATAAATGTTCCTGCCGCTTTGGATTGGAAATATAATCAATTCTCCCTGCCACATCGGACAGCTTGTTTTGTCTGATAAATGAATGTCTGCCTATAAGCATTCAAAACCATAGCCTGTCCATTGGTTGAGGTTTGTTACAGCATAATGGTGGCGGAATTCGTATGCGGTGGCGTGGGACGTATTGGCTTTACGCCATAACAGGTTGAAATTTTTTGTTACCCATCCCCTGTTGAAATGGGAATTCCTTATGGAAGGGAAGAAATATTCCCTCTCCGGCACGATGCCGTTAATGGCTGCATCATATCTGCGCATGATCTCCAGCATGGAATCGTGCAAAACAATGTAGTGCTGGTCATGGCCCTTCCTCAGATCCACATTTTCCCTGAGGAGTAGCCGGGCTTCATTTGTACGGATCCCACTGCTGTAAAGAAGCCTGAAAAACACAGGGACAGACATTTTTCTTATAATGGTTTCTTTCCTACTGTTGATGACCGGTATGCTATCACATTCATGGAAAAACCGGATAAGTCCTTCCTCTGTAAAGGCATGCGGGAGGTATCTCCGCCTTTCTTTCCGGGGAATCTGCGGAGGCTGAACATTGGACAGGCCTCGCATGTTCAGAAAACGAACGAAGCTGTCTACCACATAGATCCTCGACCTACAGGAGTTGTTGGTTTCCGTCCTCCGCTGCCAGCACCAGCCGTCAACCATTTCCTGTGTCAGTGCGGTAGCACACGGATCATTCGCGTGGCAGTAATGGTCAAACAGCATCAGGTTTTTCTCATAGGAAGAATCATTCCATCGCTGGGATGCCTACCGGTACCTTATAAAGCTATGGATCTGTGGGGAAAGGAACGAACGGAATTCTTTCATATGGACAGCACCTCCTTTGCCAGGGGGAACTGCTCCACGCTCAGGGCGCATTCCTTTAAATGTACAAAATCTGCCCTTAGATAAGGCTCAAGGGAATCGGGAGCTGTATGTCCGAGAGTCTGTGTGATCACAGAATGTAGTATACCGTTTTCCAGCATAGAGGATGCCAGGTTGTGCCGGAAGATGTGTGTCCCCTTCCTGTCTCCTGGATTCTGCAGCACTCCTGCAATCCGACAGATTCTTGTTACGATGTTTGCAATTCCCTGGGTAGACAATGGTGAAAAGGGATGTGTTTCTGTCAGGAACAGGCGGGGACAGCCGGTATCCGGCCTTTCCGATTCCAGGTAATCATATATGGCATTCCCCACAACAGCAGAAAGCGGAAGTTCTAAGGGTACGGATGTTTTCTGCTGTGTGACCAGTATCTGTTTAGTTTTCCAGTTAAGCCCTGCTTTGAACACTGCTGCAATGTTTTTCTTGTAAGAACAGCTTCTTTGCAAAGAACCACCTTCTACGAGAAAGAATGACAGGACATCCTCTTCCGTTATTGCATCCAGACACTGGGCACCCCGTTGCTGCATCTGATGTAAAAAAGATGCTGTATTGAGTGCTTCACCCCGTATGGTCGATTCCTTCTTTCCCCGTTTTTTCATATATACGGTAAAGATCAATCAATTCTCTGAATTCGGGACAAAGCAGATGATAGGATCCCCTCTCAAACAAGGTATGTCGGCTTCTGCCATCAGGCATGCGGCCGAAGTCATCAAACTGCTCCAACTCCCCGATGATAGTTCTTTTGTTTCGCAGATAGTCTTTAGAATGCGGAGCTTCTAAGTAATCAAGGTAAACATCCCTATAGGACTGCCAGTCGTGGCTGTCTGCTTTAGCCAGTATACGGTTGATTTCCTCCCTGAACCGGCGTATGTAAGTACTGGAATAACCATTATTTTCCATGAAGGAAAGAAGCTCTTCATGGTGCTCTTTTAAATTTTGTAAATCCATGGTATGACCTCCCTTTTTGTTATAAGGGAATCATACACCAAAAATAAAATCCAAACCTTTTCAGATGCTATTTATTGCATTTCCTGCATCATCTGCAAAAGGTTTGGATTTTATTTAAGTTTGGATATCGCAGAAAATCCAAACGTTTGGATTTCTTTCGCCACTCTCACGCCAGTCTGCTCATTCACATGGGCTTTCCTATCCTGGCCGTGTCGGAGCGCCCGGAGCACGAAAAGGTCCAGACCACACTTGAACTTTATGGCCATCTGTACCCGGATGTGCATGGCAATGTGGCCCAACAGCTTCAGGACAGTGCTGCTGCTGATCTGTCTCCGGCAGCATGGCAAAATGCACAAAAAAGCCTATAATTTTGGAATGTGGTACACTTCTGGTACACTTGGACAAAACAAAAGCCTAGAACCCCAGTTTTTACAAAGGTTTCCAGGCTTTTTGCAATTATTCAAACTCGGCAAATCCAAAGATGTTCTTAAATATATTTGTTTAAGTTTTGTATCTTTTTAGCCGTTATTTTATTTCTGTTGCATATATTATTTTGGCTCGCTGATTTTCTGTTGCCAATTTGTTGCCAGCTATATATTAATAAATCACATCCTTTAATACAAACACACTTTACAAAATTCTTTTCCTAATTCACTTAGTTCATACATACTTTTCTTTTCCACAATATTGATTTTCTCATTTTCTTCTATATGCGGAAAATATGGCTGATGTTTCAATTCTTCATAATACTTTTCATCTACCAAAAATCGCTCGTAATATACCTCAACAATCCCTAACCTATGTAAATTATCTAAATATTCCGGAAACTTTTGTGGATATTGGCAATTAGCTTTATAACATATATCACTAAAATATGGCAATATATCACTCTCACCAGCACCATTATCCAATTTGACTCTAATCTTGATCATCGGTTGTTTATTGTCCTGGTATAAGTACTTAATCATTTTCCCTTCATCTGGGGATAATTGTTTTATTATGTCTACAAACGCTGGATGAGCATCGATAGAATCCGCATTCATAGCTGCCCCTAATAAGTTAGTAAACATCTCTCTTAATTCTTCTTTATGCGAAGTATATCTCATTGCCTCAACTACTGGAACTGCAATCATAGGATCTGGAGAAATAATCTTTTCTTTTTCTATTTTTCTTTTTTCAAAATATTCAGGTATCGCAACATCTAAGTAATCTGCGATTTTATCATAGCCCCATACTAATGCAGATATTGGTGCTAACGCTAATTTAGTTACCCCTTGCAATCCCTGTCCTACTGTACTTAACGCAGGATGTGCCAAATCATTATATATATCCTTAACTGGTAATTGCTTTGCTATTTCTCCACCAAATGTTTCTTTTTTATCCATATCGTAGATTTCTCCTTCTTTATCAATTACAGTCATGGTAACAATACATCTGTAAAATTGTGCTATAAAAAATCATTCAGTCACCTATGAATATCTATCACATAAAGTTAATTTATGCTATTCACTTTTCATATATGTTGTCCTGACATACCGATTTTTGTTTTCATACATTGACACTCCATTATAACTGCATTAAAAACTTTCACAATCATTATTTTGAATACACTGCATCGTTTCTGGAAAGAAGATACACACAGTATTGATTCATGCTGATTCCTTCTCTCTGAGAATGTTCTGCCAGTGATCTGTGCAGGCTTCGTGGAATTCTCAACTTAAACTGTCCGGAATAATCTTCCAAACTGTCTGGTTTATGAATCTCTACACCATCTTCCAATGCAGCTTCAATCCATGCTTTTTTTGCATCCAGTGCATTTGCTACCGCCCTCTCCACTGTCTCACCACAAGTAATGCATCCAGGCAAATCCGGATAAGAAACTACAAATCCGCCTTCATCTTTGTCTTCCACAATTTCCATACGATAGGACATTGCCATATAATCATTCAGCGTCTTCATCATTCTTCGCCTCGCTTTCTACAATCTGCCTTACCATTTCTACATATACTTTCTTGATTGGTTCGTGCTTTGGTATTGTAATTGGCATACATCCTTGTTTTCTGAAAGTGTAATGACTACTTCCACTTCTTGGTGTATTCATTTCGTATCCGTAGCTTTCCAATACCTTCCGTAACTCATCAAACCGGAGGTCTTTTGATAAATTGCATATACGTGTTATCAGTTTATCCCATTTTGACATTTGTTATACCTCTCACTTATATTATATGTGGTATCGCATATGGTGTCAATATTTTTTAATTAAAAGGAAGTTCTTCATCAAATGCACTATCAATAACCGGTATATTCCCTATTCGTCCATATAAATTATTTAAAATGATTTCTTTTACCGCATCTGCTTGATTTAAGAAAAATTCATAAAAATCTTTCACTTTATATACTTCCACTCTATTGTTATAATATCTATAATCCGATTTAACAAAAATTGAAATCAATGTTGTTACATTCGTAATATATTCTTCTAAACTATTATCTCTTAAAATCACTCTTAGTTTTTCAATTATTATCGATGAATCTTTTTCTATACTAAGACTATCTTTTATTTGATACAGCAAAGCACAAATAGAATTTGCAAATTTTTGATAAATTTCCTTCTCCTCATCCGTAAAATTTATTTGCTCAAATGTTTGCTCTGCTATACTGTTTTGTATTTCTTCAAAAGAATGTATTCTATTTACCGGGTTAACTTGTATCATTTTTTCCAACAGAATTCCATACTTGAAACATTTTATATTATATTTTTCGATTATATTTTTTATTAAGTACCCAACATAAAAGATTTCTGTTTGAATTCCATACTGTTCACTATATATCTCGTCTGGAACTTTTGATGCCGGCCAATTAAGCAGAACACTAGCCTGATTTTCTTGTTGTTCTTCGATTAATTTCTTTCCAAATCCAAAATCAATCACTTTTATATCGCCTTTTTCATCAATCATAATATTTGTAGCTCTTATATCTCTATGCAATATATTATGTTGTTCTAAGTATAAAAAGGCATTAATTATTTGAACAAATATCGAATTGATGTCTTCCCCATCTGCTAACCTAAAATATTCTTCTATATTTTCACCCTTTATATATTCCATAATAATATATCCAGTCTTATATTCCGGATATAAAAAATAATCATATATTCTCACTATATTATTATGATATACAGAATACATTATTTTTATTTCCTCTACAAACCGATTATAAAATTCATCTTCATACTCTTTTTGCTCTGGGTCGTATTTTTTACACACAAACAATTCATTAATTGTTGAATCTCGCATTAATAATGTTTTTCCAGTTCCACCTGCCTTTAACGCCTTTACAAATTCATAATACTTTGGTTTTGAAAACTTTATAACTTGTCCTGCTTCCATCTTTTCAATTTCCAATCCCATTATAATCCTCCGCAATCTTATTTACATTCAGTTCTTTTCTATTTCAAAGTATTGCTCTATTTTCTTTGTAAGCACTGGGCGCAACTCTGTTTGATTTTTAAATCGTACTTGATCATACATTGATATATTAGATCCTATTTCTTGCCTAGCATCAATTGCATCACATAATTTATATAACAAAAGTACTTTCTTTCCCATTCCTTGTGCCAATCCTATTTCATGATGAACATTACGATTGCCATAGGATAAATCAGCTATTACCAACGCTGATTTTTTTATTCCTTCTATAATGCGTTCATAAATGTCTCCTGAATATCCGTCATGATGCTCATCAACTTTAATTAGATTAATCTCTACTCCACTTTCTCGTTTAATCGCATCTCTAATATCTTTAATCGTTTGATATGTATCAGCTGTCGAGTCACAAAATTGCATTGACACAAATATCGATTTCGGTGTATTTTCAAACACTTTATCATAGATAGATATCAAATCAGTCATATGAATCTTCGGAGCATCAACTATACTATTCTGCTTTATCCATTGAATAAAGCTTTTATATTTTTCATAACTCTCCAATTTATAAAATGACAGAGTTCCCAAAACAGCAACATTTTTAGGAACTGAATGCAGCTCTGCTTCTTTTAATGCCACTTCAATATTTTCTAATTCATCAACAAAAACATCAACTGACTTTTCTTCTTCTTTTAATAATTTATGTTCCAAAAGCATCCCAAAAGTTTCAATCAAATAAGAATATTTATTGCTATTCGCAAAGTTTAGTTTAATTCTGGTTGTTTTAATATGGTTATCTATACTTCATTGTATTGATAACATGTATCTTTCCCACTCATTATTTTTCGTTTCACACATTTTTAGTACCAATCCAGTACCATTGCTATATTGTCATTATTGTGTGTAGTTCTGGTGGCTTGCGGGTATGTTTGCTATTCAGAAGATAATCATCTGATGGTTTGCAAGTCCACCTATGAGAATTATAATCTCCGTATGATGTTTCTGCAATAAAAAATTTTGTGGTACTAATGGGTAGTACCATTCTTCTCCATATCATTCATCAATTTATCAAAGTCACTTTCATATAGTGAATCCTGTATAACTCTGTATTTTTCAAATTCGCTTTCTTTAAAAATGTTGCTCAGATGTTTTGTAACCACACTTCTATCTACATCAAACAGCTGTGAAATTGTCTTCTGCGTAAGCCATACATCACCATTCTGAACCCTAACTTCTATTCCGTCTTCTCCTGCATCTCGTGCGAAAACCAAGAAATCAACAGTGCTATTTCTTATCTGTAATTCTTTGCTCATAAAAGCATTCCTTTCTCTAGATTCTATCAATACATCTCTATAAAACATTTTCCCCGGTTTCTTTCAAATATCAAGAAGGGAATTTCTGCTTTTGCCAGCATACTATTATTAACTGGAACATATTCATAATTTTCAATATCTGGTATACACTTTATAGCTTTCTTTTTATCTATACCATATAAATTATTTTCACTGCTGTTCCATAAAGCCTTAATCTTCAAAACAACACATTTTATTTGAACAGTCACCTTATATTTTTCAAGTCTGCCTTTTTCTATCTCCTTTGATTTGTCACCATAAGAAATAGTAATATATCTGGAATTGGATTTTATAATGCGAACATCTCCATTCCTTACTGCCTCTTTAGGGAATCCCAAATCTTCAAAAAAACTATCATAGTCTGTAATGTATTCTGGGAGTTCCATTTTGACTGCATAACAACTATTTATAATATTCTGTATACCCTTATCATCAGCTCTGAACATGTAAATATTCCATCCCGTGCTATCGCCATCATCATCTAATATTGGAATAGAACCATAAGGATTAAACATATGTATCTTAGACAAATCATTTTTTGTTAGCTTTTTAAATTTGACTATTTCAAATGTTATGCTCATGAATGTTCTCCTTTTCCGTCGCTTTTTTCGCCGCCTTTTTAGCGACGAATTATTTTATACATCTTACTTTTCGTCATTGCAAACTAACTTCTTATGCCCAAACAATTGCTTTAACAATTCTTTTGCGCTAATCGTTAGTACCACGATTGTTTTCTATGTACTGAGCGAAATCAATTACCTTTGCTGGCTTTCTCTTAGCAGCAATCCCTAGTCGTTCCATGTCTAATTTAAAAAGTTCACTCGGATATCCATACACATCAAATCCCTCTGGCTGGCAGATATCTCTGTTCAGATACTCACTAAATTCCCATTGATACTTTGCTTCTTTCTCCAGCTTCTTACCAAAATACTGTGCATCCATTACCATTCTGTTAATGCCACCAACCGATTTCCTACCATGAGTTTTTGTTACAGTTGTATCGCCTGACATTTTAAAATACTGCCCTATCTATTCCTCGGAATATCCCATTTCCTGCATCACGCCATGAATCACACTGCGGATATACATTGTATAGTAATTCCAGTTTCTTGGTTCAATATCTGTCATTGCTATTGTATAACGATTACTAGCATTCACAATAAACAAGACATTTCTTCCTTTTATTTTCGTCAAATGTGTGTCCCAGCAGAACACAAGTGAAGCACCTTTGCTTTCTTCAATCTTTATTGTTTTTAGTCGATCTTGAACTGCTTTTGTTGCACCAATCTCCATGTGTATCACCTGCTCATCTCAAGTATTCTTTTTACTTCATTCTGTAATTCATCACTAAAGTCTGATAAATCATTATATGTAATTACTTTCAGTCTAATAAGACGAACAATATCCCATATTACCTCTGATTTTTTCAGTTCCATGACAACTCCCGGATGACGTTTATCTTCTTTTATCCGTTTTTCAAGTTCCCAGAATTTCTCTGATGCAGGCTTTTTATCATCATTCAGAAAATTTGCATACTCTTTAACAAGACCTTCCATATAATTTTCCTGCCAGCCTGATAATCTTTCTCGAAATAGCTTCCAATCTTTTTTACTTATGTCCATGATTTTGAACCTCCTCGGTTTCATATCATTCACCGAAAGTCATGTCATAAATGTCTTATGTTACTCTATAAACGCATACTTTTCTATTTTACTGCTCCACCTAAATAGGATATTCCCCTAAAATTCCTGCTGTCCATTTATAAAAAGTTTTCTCGTCTTTTATCCATGTCAGAATTGTTTCTGCATCATCTTTATTGTATGCTCTTAATCTTAACATACTTAACTTTACCTTTCTCTTCAAATTCTCTTTGCAATTTCAATGGCAATATACAATTTGTCCATATTATGATTCGCATCTGCAAGTCCCGAAACATCATACACCGCCTGATCAAGTACATCTCCTGTTACAAGAAAATCATACAAATTCCATTCATAAAAATTGCATACAGCTTGAACTCCAGCAAGTTCCATTTCCACTGCCAAACAACCTTCATTTTTCCTTGCTTCAAGCTTTGCTTTTGTTTCTCTATAGATTGCATCTGTTGTCCAAACTTTACCTGTCACACTTGGAAGATTCAATTCATCAAAAATTGCTTTCACTGCTTTTGCATTCTTAATCTCTACGTAATCTGTCGGTGCAGAGTAATGATAACTCAATCCTTCTTCTCGATAAGCCGCTGTTGGAATAACAAACTTTCCATCCGTCGCATTACAGTCCAGCGAACCTGCTGAACCAAACATAATAAATTTGTCAGCACCTGTAAGCCAATTTGCGTCTATCACATCACTTCCAGCCAATGCAGACCCTATATGACTTAAATATCCTGCAATCTTCATTTCATCTATTTCAAAAACATATACTGCTGTCACTCCATTACAGCATCGTATAATTCCTGCCTGCTCATGTTCATATGTTTCAAGCATGTATTCAAATATGACCTCTGAAAAGATTATAACACACTTATCACATAAATTCTTTTTCTCACCATAGAAGTCCTTTGGTCCAAACAAAACCTCTGATTTATCAAATGCGTCTGTTATCATTTAAATCCACACCTCCTTAAATTTCTCCAATCTATAATGACGTTCTTCATCCAACTCCTTGACACCATTCTTATAATCATATCCAAATTTCCTGTAAAATTCTGTTGCTGTAATAGATGCAGGTATCTCAATACGAGTTGCTCTTACATAAAACTCATCCTGTTCCAATGTATTTATGATTTTTCTTCCGATACCTTTTCCATGGAATTCTGGCAAAACAAAAATAGTCAACAAAATGCTTTCTGTCTTACTTCCCCAGAAACTAGAAATTGAGCCCGTACCAACTATCTTACCATTCCATTCAAAAACATACATATGTGCATAGTTGGCAATATTTAAAACTTTCCCTGAATCATAAACCTTTGCAAGTTCCTCCATAGCTGCAATTCCATAATCCTTGCTATTGGCCTCTAAGAAATTCCTTACAATAAGCTTGCTAACCTCATCTGCATCCTCTTCTTCAAATCTTCGTACATTAATACAATTTTTTACATAACCAACCAATGTCATCTTTTCATTTACCACTATATCCTCGCCAACTCTAACAAAGCCGTATTTTTCGTATAAATGACAATTGCCTGTTTCCTGCTTAATCGTATCTAAACGCCATTCTATTGTATTCGGATAAATGCCAAATAATTGTTCTATCACCGTGCTCGCAATCCCTTTATTTTGAAATTCGGTAATTATAAAAATAGGAGATATCCAATTAACATTTTCATTCACCTTTTTGCCTTGATGCCATCTGACTCTCACACCTCCAACTTTTTCTCCATGAAACACAATGAAGTAAAAATCTGAATTTTCCTCAATAATCTTCTCTGTTACTCTTTTCAGGCTTTCTTTTGCCGGACTTGTATCATCATCTTGATATTTTTCATATAATGGCATAAACGCTTCTACCTGTAGTCTGTGCAGACACTCTGCTTCATCTTCTGTTACCAATTTCAATTTAATTAAATCATTCATTCCATGCACCTCTTTCACGCAGAGACGAGATACGCTCTGCGAATCTCGCTCTGATTAGCGGTCGTCAAATGTTCACTCGTGCAAGCACGATGACCATTTTCCTCGTCGCTATAACAAAAAAATCGCACCAAACATTCATTGTCTAGTGCGATAATTCCAATTTACGATGTAATATATATTAACACATCACTTACATTCTGGTTTTATGCACTAGACTAATAGACCTACCGGCTATAAGTCAATGCATTAACCCTGCAAAGCTTATAACACAGTATGTCTATAATACATGTACATATAACGTCTTGAATGTAAGTTCTGATTCATTTGTATGCTCTCCTTGTAATTTTGATAATAAATATACTACCAATAATCCCATGTGTCAATCACTCTATAAAAATCATTTCAAATTTGAAGGCTGAACTGTTACTTTTAATTTACTAATGATACATTCATCCTTTTATATTTGAGATGTTGGTCTTTTGCATGCTTTTCTGAATTCCTGAATTAAATTTTTAAACTCTTCATCTTTCATTCTAACATACATCCTTCCCATATATTCCCTTTGAAATAACAATACCCTACGAACAGAAATTCTACATGTACAGAGTACAGCAATTCTGTGTCTAATTTTAGTTTCTTTATCTTTCTCTTCCTTAAAAGTCATTCTTAAAAATAGTAATTCATATTTTGAATACAGCTCCAAAGCATATTCTAACGGAATTATCAATACTAAATATACAATCGGAATCATAAAACTAACCAACGTATTAATAACATTTAATTCCTTATATTCAATTATTCCAACCCTTATTGTCTCATATAATATCCAAAATCCAGCTATAGCCAATACAAAATCTAACAATTTATGTACATTCTTATATTCTTCTTTTCTTTCTGCTATGACATTCATTACTGTAATAATTGTGATAATTGGAATGATGGCAAGTTCAATCCATATATTAAAAGTAAATGTACTCATAAAAAATTCTAAAATCATAGTGAGTTTCAAATTATCTTTAAGAACTTTTTGTATATATCTTTCATCAGCCTCACTTGAAACAGCGTTCATACAATATATAAGCCCTGAAAAAAGAAACCATATAATAATATCCTTGATATAAATATTTTCCCAAATGGATGAACGATAAAATATCATCGTGATAGCAAGAACATATAGCAGTATTATTTCCCATAATATTCTTAACTTCTTATCAAAAAAAATTACTATTACCTTCCAAAAACTTTTTCTTATTTCCTTGTGACACATTATATATACTAGAAAAAGTAATCCCCAAATTAATGTCGCCCATTCCCTTGTTGACAAAATTGACATAATATTTATCTCCTTCTGCCTATTCTATCTCCATTACTCCACCCACAAATAGAGCCAAACTAGAGCCATTTGATAAAGCAAATGCCGGAAACCCGCATAAATACAGGTTTTCGGCATTTCTGTCCGTTATTCAAACTCCAGACCGACAGTACAGGTTATAAGCAAAAATCGTTGATTTTAAGGCATTTTCAAGCATTATAAACTACTGAAAGACAATATAAGAAACAAAAAAAATGCAATTTTAATGCAATAAGGTACACTCAATTTTGTTTAATTCAGTACCAAAAATTCAAAACCTCAATATCTAATTTTAGATAGACGTTCAGAAATGAGCGTCTATTTTATTACCCAAAATTGAAAGGAGAATCAAACATTATGAAAAAGATACTAAAGCGATTGCTTACGGGTGTTCTTACCCTTACAACCGTATTTACCGCATTACCTGTCACACAGGTTCATGCTGCGGATTCCGTCTATACCACTACGGACGGTAAAGCAGGAACAATCGTCAAGGTTGACAATAGCGGTACAGAGATTAAGAGCTTTGAAGAAAGCATAATGACCGCTGACGGTCAGACTGCCTATTGTGTAGATATTAACACTAACTTTGAATCGGGATATAAAAACCGAGTTGACGCTAAAGGCAGAATGAGCGACGACCAAATATCAGACGTGGCGTTGAATCTGGAATACGTCAAACAGTATGCAAAAACACACAGTCTTTCCAGCAAGCAAGTCTATCTGTTGGAACAATGCGTTGTCTGGCGTAGATTGAGCGTTCATTTAGGCTGGGGTTACAACAATGTACGAGCTGCCTATGACGAAGTATCAGAAAAAATCCAGTCAGAAGTCTATGAGAACGCAACGGCTTTCGCAAAAGCGAATAAAGACCGCTACGACTGTGGCGGTTATATTTATGTCGGCGAGGGGCAGGATTTAGGACAGTTTTGGGCAGAGCTGGCTGTCGGTGATGGCAAGATTCAGAAATCGTCCAATAATACAGCAGTTACAAATTCTAATGACTGCTATTCCTTATCTGGGGCGACTTATACTGTCTATTCTGATAAAGGCTGCACGAAGTCTGTTGCCACACTTACGACAGATGACAACGGAAATACGGACACTGTGGAGTTAAGAGCTTCTACATACTATATAAAAGAAACCGAAGCTCCAAAGGGATTCCAGTTAGATAAGAACGTCTACACCCTTACGGTCAAGGCTGGTGAAACCACTACCTTGAAAGTCAGTGATACACCAAAAGTCACTGATACTTTGATTGAGCTTTTCAAGATTGATATGGAAACAGGAAAATCCACCGCACAGGGTAACGCTTCTTTGGAAGGTGCAGAGTTCGTCTGGAAGTATTATGACGGATATTACACAAAAGATAATCTTCCAGCAGAAGCAACACGCACATGGATGGCAAAGACAATCGCTGAAAAAGACAGTAATAACGAAGTCCACTACATCACACGTTTAGCTGACGCTTACAAAATATCGGGTGACAGTTTCTACACACAAAACGGTACTGTCTGCCTGCCGCTTGGTACTATCACTGTGGAAGAAAAAGCTGCTCCAAACGGGTACTTGTTAGAGGGTGCATATATGCAGGCTAACGGAAGTTCGGAACAGATAAAAGGTGTCTATGTGGCACAGATTACAGAAGATGGTGAGCTTGCAGTATTAAGCGGCAGCAACCAGTATTCCGTATCAGACAAGGTGATTCGTGGCGGTGTGAAAATCCAGAAGCGTGACCTTGAAACGAAAGATACAAAACCACAAGGCGGTGCAACATTGAAAGATACTGCCTTTGAAATCATTTCCCTAAATGATAATCCTGTCTTGGTAGATGGCAAGCTATACAACAAAAATGAAGTTGTCAAGACAATCCATACAGGCGTTGACGGTATCGCTACGACTGCCACAGACACACTTCCTTACGGTCACTATAAGATTTCGGAATCTAAAAGTCCGACAGGCTACTTGACTACTGGTGCGGCAGACCGTGAGTTTGACATTGTGAATGATGGTGAAATCGTTGACTTAACAGACGAAGCACACTCTGTTTACAATCAGATTATTCGTGGTGATTTGGAGGGTGTGAAAATCGGTGATGGCACTCACAAGCGACTTGCGAATGTTCCGTTCAGGATCACCAGCAAGACGACTGGTGAAAGCCACATCATTGTGACTGACGCAAACGGTCAGTTCTCCACTTCCTCTGAATGGGTATCGCATAAACAGAATACCAACGCTGGTAAATCCAGTGAGGACGGTATCTGGTTCGGTACTTCCACACCAGACGACAGCAAAGGAGCATTGCTTTATGATTCTTACACAATCGAAGAATTACGCTGTGATTCCAACAAAGGAATGACGCTGATTCCTGCCTTTGATGTGGTGATTTCCAGAAATAAGACAGTCATTGATTTAGGTACTTTGACAGACGATTACGAGCCAGAAATCTCTATCCATACTACCGCTGCCGACAAGGTGACAGGTGAAAAGTCAATCGTTGCCGGTAAGAGCGTGACTATCGTTGATACGGTAACTTTGGACGGATTGAAGAAAGGCACAAAATATCAACTCAAAGGCTGGCAGATGGTGAAATCTGAAAATGCACAGCTTCTTGTTGACGGGAAACCAGTGGAAAGTGATTACTCTTTCACTGCAAAGGATTCCAAAATGGAAGTTGAGATTTCCTATACATTCAACGCCAGTGCTTTAGGTGGCAAAGACCTTGTGACGTTTGAAGAATTATACGACCTTTCCAATCCAGACGAGCCTGTCAAGGTGGCTGAACATAAGGACATTGAGGACGACGGGCAGACCGTGAAAATCGAAGAACGAGTGATTACTGTTCATACCACAGCTACCGACAAGGCAACAGGTGAAAAGATGATTGTTGCTGGTAAAGATGTGACTATCCTTGATACGGTCACTTTAGATGGTTTGGAAAAAGGCACAAAATATCAGCTCAAAGGCTGGGAAATGGTGAAGTCTGAAAATGCAGAGCTTCTTGTAAATGGTGAGCGTGTGGAAAACGACCTTGCTTTTACCGCTACTGATACAAAGATGGAAGTTCAGATTGAGTTTACATTTAATACCAGCAAGCTTGCAGGAAAAGAGCTTGTCACTTTTGAGGAATTATACGACGTAACAAATCCAGACGAACCTACAAAAGTGGCTGAACATAAAGACATTGAGGACGACGGGCAGACTGTGACAATCACAGAACGTATCATCACTATGCATACAACCGCTACCGACAAGGCAACAGGGAAAAAGACAATCGAAGCTGGTAAAAATGTGACTATCGTTGATACCGTTACTTTAGATGGTCTTGAAAAAGGTGTGAAATATATCCTTAAAGGCTGGGAAATGGTGAAGTCTGAAAATGCAGAGCTTATCGTGAATGGTAAGCGTGTGGAAAATGACCTTTCTTTTACTGCTACCGATACGAAGATGGAAGTTCAGATTGAATTTACGTTCAACGCCAGTGAGCTTGCAGGTAAGGAGCTTGTCACATTTGAGGAATTATACGACGTGACAAATCCAGACGAGCCTATCAAGGTGGCTGAACATAAAGACATCAAGGATAAGGGGCAGACGGTAACAATCACAGAAAAACCAGAATCCCCTACCACACCAGATGAGCCTAGCACACCAACAAGAACAGGCACATCACCAAAGACGGGTGACAATACACCATTTGTCGCATTATTCGCTATGATGGGGATTTCCGCTGCTGGTCTTATCTTCGCAGGATATAAGAGATTTCGCAGAGTAAAGAAGTCTAAATAATACGGGAGGTCACGGTACATGAAAACGCCCCGTTCACCGCCCTATCATAAGAAAGTCAGTCTGTGGCTGACAGTAAACCTAAATTCTGCTTGATTAACACTTATCTTTCTGAATGGGAATTGTCAAGGGTGCTTTAGCACAAAGCAACGCCCTTGATGATTTACAGGCAGACAGATATTATCCAGACAGCAGAATGACACTATCAATTATTAAAAATATAGAAAGAAAAGAGGTAAATACATTTATGGAATTAAAACACGTTATCCCGAACATGGAAAAAACATTCGGAAATTTGGAGTTTGCAGGTGAGAATAAAGTGGAACAGCGTAGGATCAACGGACATATGACGGTAGTTTCCCGCAGCTTTAACCTTTATTCGGACGTACAGAGGGCAGATGATATTATCGTGGTACTGCCTGCGTCTGCTGGTGAGAAAAATTTTGAATCGGAAGAAAAGGTCAAACTTATCAATCCGAAAATCACCGCAGAGGGTTACAAAATCGGCACAAGAGGATTCACAAACTATATCCTGTCAGCAGACGATATGGTGAAAGCGTAAGGAGGTAGAAAGATTATGAGATTAGCAAACGGAATCATTATTGATAAGGAAAAGACGTTCGGAGTATTGAAATTCTCGGCGTTGCGTCGTGAGGTACATATGCAGAATGAGGACGGTACGGTTTCTGAAGAAATCAAGGAACGCACCTACGACTTGAAATGTAAGGAACAGGGTCGCATGATACAGGTAAGTATTCCTGCCACTGTTCCGTTAAAGGAATTTGACTACAACGCAGAGGTGGAAATCATCAACCCTGTGGCTGATACGGTGGCAACTGCTACGTTTCAAGGGGCAGACGTTGACTGGTATATCAAGGCAGATGATATTGTCTTGAAGAATAAAGTAACTACTTTAAATGGTTCGCAAAGCAAAAATAAGTAATTTTGAGTGTTCTCATATGATGTTACATAAGGTATAATTACTCTATAAATCAAAAGAAAAGAGGTAATTATGTATGATTAACTATAGTATTCTTAAAATAAAGCTTTTAAGTATTATTGAAAGTATTGATGATTATACCTCTGAACCAATCATATCTGTACCTTGCACAACCCTAAAAAATAATTTGGATAATGATACCATGACTATTGATATTTTAGAATACTGCTGTAATACTATTGAGGATTGGTATAAGGATAACTTATCTCATATTTGTAGCAATCAATATGTGATAAGCCCTGAAAACCATAAAAAGAATATGCAAACCATTAAAGAGATTAATGAGGATATTCAAGCTAATCGTGAAGAATATGAAAAATATTTCTCCAATCCTTCAATTAGTCAAGCTAACCCCTCAATCAGCGGTGATAAAATATTTATTGTTCATGGACATGATAATGGCTTAAAAAATGAAGTTGCACGATTTTTAGAAAAATTAAAACTAACGCCTATAATACTTCATGAGCAGGCTAGTGAGGGTGAAACAATTATTGAAAAAATTGAGCGATATTCAAATGTTGGTTTCGGTATAGTATTGTATACTCCGTGTGACAAAGGAGGATTAGCTAACGATGGAGCAGAATTAAAGTATAGAGCACGTCAAAACGTTGTCTTTGAACACGGGTATCTTATAGGAAAGTTAGAAAGAAAAAATGTTTGTGCCCTTGTAAAAAATGATGTTGAAAAACCAAATGACATTTCAGGTGTAGTATATATTTCCTATGATGAAAGTGGTGCTTGGAAGATTGAAATTGCTAAGGAACTGAAAGCGGCTGGTTATAACATTGATTTTAATAAACTATTTTAAGCTTAATGTAATAATGCGTATGCAAGCAGTAAATCTATAAGGTTTACTGCTTTTTTCATGGAAAGGAGGATTTTATATGCCACAATTTAATAAGCGTGGAAATCGTATCAGAGCCAGCGACAAATCGCTGGTTTTTCGTTTCTCTGCTGGTTTGCTGCTCCCGCTGTTCTTTGTGGTGGTCTTGCTGTTGAACCTAAAGACAATCCTAACAACGGACTGGAAATCGGTCAGCTTTCTGAAAGATGGCAGCGTCCATTTGACAGTCACGTCATATATGATAGTGACGGTCATAGTGTCAGCTTTGTTCTGTGCGATTGCTGCCCTTTTATACCAAAGATTCCAGTATGACAGGGTGAAACAGCTCTTTCACCGTCAAAAGCTGGCAAAGATGATACTTGAAAATGGCTGGTATGAATCGGAAACTACACAGGACAGTGGATTTTTTAAGGATTTACCAGCGACCAACAAAAAAGAGAAAATCACCTACTTTCCAAAGTTGTATTACCGTATGGATAACGGACTATTGTATATTCGTACAGAAATCACGCTGGGGAAATATCAAGACCAACTCCTACACTTGGAAAAGAAGCTGGAAACAGGCTTGTACTGTGAGCTGGTATCAAAAGAGCTGCATGATTCTTATGTGGAGTATGTCTTACTCTATGATACGATTGCAAACCGTATCACCATTGACGAGGTACAAGCTGAAAATGGCAGCCTGCGTCTGATGAAGAATGTCTGGTGGGAGTATGACAAGCTCCCTCATATGCTGATTGCTGGCGGCACTGGTGGCGGTAAAACTTACTTTATCCTCACTATCATTCAAGCTTTGCTCCGTTGCAATGCGGTTATGTATGTGTTAGACCCGAAGAACGCTGACCTTGCGGATTTATCCGTCGTTATGCCAGAAGTTTACTACAAAAAGGAAGATATAACTGATTGTATAGACCGATTCTATGACGGTATGATAGCACGAAGTGAAGCTATGAAGCTCATGGAAAATTATAAGACAGGTGAAAACTATGCCTATCTCGGTCTTGCTCCACATTTTCTCATATTTGATGAATATGTGGCGTTTATGGAAATGCTGACGACAAAGGAAAACGCTGCTGTGCTGAATAAGCTCAAACAGATAGTCATGCTCGGACGACAGGCAGGTTACTTTCTTATCCTTGCCTGTCAGCGTCCAGACGCAAAATATCTCGGTGACGGAATCCGTGACCAGTTCAACTTCCGTGTTGCATTGGGGCGTATGTCGGAGCTTGGCTATTCCATGATGTTTGGTGAGGTAGACAAGGATTTTTTCTTGAAGCAGATAAAAGGTCGTGGATATGTTGATACGGGAACGAGTGTCATATCAGAGTTTTACACTCCCCTTGTACCAAAAGGACACGATTTCCTAAAAGAGATAGGAAGATTGTCACAAAACAGGCAGGACGGACAGGCGGCATGCGAAGCGAAAGTCGCAGGTACGGACTAGCCTGTGTTGGTGTGGCTTGCCACACCAACCATTCGCCCCCGTTATCTAACAGGGGGGCACAAATCAACTGGAAACAGTCAATTCAATATCGAAAAATCCTTAAAATATGAGGATTTTTCAAACATTCAAAGGAGTGTGACAAAATCGGAAAATGTCACATTCCTTTTTCGATTGGAGGGATTTTCACTGAATGATACCGACTGGATAAATGATTTTAAGGAAAAACGGACGCAGTACGGCGTTTCCCAGAATCAGCTTGCGGTCATGGCTGGTGTCAGTCGAGAATATGTCAGCAGGCTTGAATCTGGAAAAGTAGCCTTGACGGAAGAAATCAAGGTGAAATTCACGAACGCTCTGGAGCGATTGAATCCAGACAATCCGCTGGAAATGGTCTTGGATTACGTCAGAATCCGATTCCCCACACAGGACGTAAAACACGTTGTTGAGGATATTCTCAAATTAAGGTTTGATGTGATGATACATGAGGATTTCGGGTTCTACTCCTATGCGGAACATTATGTCTTGGGTGATGTGTTCGTGCTGACTTCACCCGATAAGGAAAAAGGCACATTGCTAGAACTGAAAGGCAAAGGGTGTCGGCAGATGGAAAGCTACTTGCTGGCACAGCATAGGAGCTGGTATGACTTTCTCATGGACGCTCTGATAGAGGGAGGTGTGATGAAACGTCTTGACCTTGCCATCAACGATATGGCAGGAATCTTGGATATTCCAGAGCTGACAGAGAAATGCAGCCATGAGGAATGTATTTCCGTATTCCGCAGTTTCAAGTCTTACCGTTCTGGTGAACTTGTCAGAAGTCAGGAACAGGATAAATACGGTATGGGAAATACATTGTATATCGGTTCGCTCAAATCAGAAGTGTATTTCTGTATCTACGAAAAGGACTATGAACAGTACGCAAAGTATGACATAGCCATTGAAGATACGAAAATCAAGAACCGTTTTGAGATAAGGCTAAAAAATGAGCGAGCCTATCATGCGGTGCGTAACTTGCTGACCTACCATGACGCAGAGCGTACCGCTTTTGATATTATCAACCGTTATATGCGATTCGCTGACAAGGAGGTGGAGAAACGACGCAGCGAATGGAAAACCAATGAAAAATGGGCGTACTTTATCGGTTCTGATCGTGGGCGTTTGAAACTCACGACCAAACCAGAACCGTACACGCTCACAAGGACACTGAACTGGATAAGCAGACAGGTAGCTCCCACATGGAAAGTTTTACAGCAGATAGACAGTACCAACGGTACAAGCTATCTCAAAGATATTTTAGACCATGCGAAGCTCACCGAGCGTCATAGGAAACTGATTGAACAACAGACGACTTCCACAGAGGAAATCATTAAACAGGAGGAATGAGAACATGAAGCATATCTTATTTGATTTATTTTTAGTATCTCTTGGTGCAGGTATCGGAGTGATTACAATGTGTCTGGTACAGGCTGGCAGCCAGTTTGACAGGGATATGGAAACATGGAAAAGAGGTGAGAAATAATGAATTTCGGACAGAACTTATACAACTGGTTTTTATCTAACGCACAGAGCTTGGTGCTTATGGCAATCGCTGTTATCGGGGTGTATCTCGGATTTAAGCGTGAGTTTTCCAAACTTATCGGCTTTCTGGTGATTGCCTTAATCGCTGTCGGCTTGGTATTCAATGCCGCTGGCGTAAAAGACGTACTGTTACAGTTATTCAATAAGATTATCGGAGCATAAGCAATTATTGAAACGCCACAAATCACTTGATATAATAATCTAAAGAATTGGAGGTGTTTTCTATGATGAAATTAAATTTGCGTGATTTACATATAGATATTTTAAAGCATAACAGGACTTATGATGTATTTGATTATTCTCATAATGGAATACAATTTAGTGTCATGTTTGATGTAGATTGTATTCCATTCAAATTAATTCTTGTGAAAAAAAGAAGTACACAATATCTTATTTTGGATGTTATGGCAGGTTATCAAATAAACACATATTTAGGAGAGAAATTACAATTATTAAAAGATATGTTGGAATTGAAAAATGGGAAAACTAAATTTTCTACGAATCAGTTTTTTGAGGAGTTCAATAAAAAGATACCTCATACCATACAAAATAAAAAAATATCCAAATCAACAATTAGTCGTGTGTATCATTGTGAAGAAAGTGAAAAAATTTATATTCGTGAATTGCGTAATTGGGATAAATATCCTGAATTAGGGAAACACGCTACTAAAGAAAATAGAGAAAAAACAAGATTGTTATATCCAGAAATCTATGAAAAAATCAAAGATAAAAATATTAGTGTATTTTATACTGATAAAGAGAAATAGAAAAAAGCAGTAAATCTTAACGGTTTGCTGCTTTTTTCATGCAAAATTTTAAGATTGGAGGACAACATGAAAACAGATATTTTTGAGGATATGAAAGACTGTATCGGCTGCCATGATGTTTCAGACCTGCCTTACCATAAACGTGAGGTATGGGAGGAAATCAAACGACAGCTACCGCTTACATATCCGAAAGAACAGTTAGAAAAATTCTCTCATTATGTGTTCGGTGTAGATTATGCTGTTATAATGGGAATACTGGAAATGAGGAAAGGAAGTGATAAGGCTTGCAGGAAATGCGAATCTACCTTTTAAACAATACAAAACCTTACCGTGACGGTGATGAGGAATACGCTGGGGAATGGTTTAACTGTCCTGTGGATTTTGAAGAAGTCAAAGAAAAGTTAGGCGTTGAAAATGAAGAACAGATTGAGATTGCAGATTATGAGCTGCCCTTTGACATACACAGCGATATGCCGCTTTGGGAAATCAATGCCAACTGCCGCATGGTGCTTGAAATCGAGGGTACGCCTGTCGGTAATGAAATGAAAGCCATTCAACAGAAATGGTTCGCCAGCTTTGATGAATTTATCGACCACAAGGACGAAATACGTTTCTATGATGTGGGCGACGGTGCAGCACTGGCAGAATACCTTATCCGTGAGGAAAATATTTTCGGTGAGATTCCTCACGAACTTCAAAAACACATTGACTACCATTCTTACGGAAACGAGCTGGAAATGGACGACAGATACCTTTTCACAGCAAGCGGCGTATTCCGCTATCAGTAAAGGGGTGATGTGGTATAGAAGAAATGCGAGTTTATATCGCCAATCTTGGAAAATATAACGAGGGTGAGCTTGTGGGTGCGTGGTTCACGCCGCCTGTCGATTATGACGAAATGGCAGAATGTATCGGCTTGAATGAGCGATACGAAGAATACGCTATCCATGATTACGAGCTGCCCTTTGAGATTGACGAATACACACCAATAGAGGAAGTCAACCGCCTTTGTGAAATGGTGGAGGACTTACCAGAGGATATACAGGACGAACTTTCAGAGCTGCTTTGCTATTACAGCAGTTTGGAAGAATTGTGCGAACATGCAGACGATATTATCCATTATCCCGATTGTGACGATATGACGGACGTTGCCTATTACTTCATAGATGAATGTCAAAGTCTGGGTGAGATACCAGACAGAATCCGTAATTACATAGACTATGAAGCCTACGGACGTGACCTTGATTTAGAGGGGCATTTTGTTGTCACCAATCATGGCGTGTTTGAATGTCCGTACTGATAATTACAACCGAATAACAGTTTATCATCAGCCAGTTATGAATGAACTGGTATTTTTTTGTATATGCAGCAGCCTTGAAATACAGGCTGCTGTTTCCATTTAGAAAAAGAAAGGAGCTGTAAAAATTGAAGAAAATCAAAAGCTATACAAGCATATGGAGCGTGGAGAAAGTCATTTATGCAATCAACGACTTCCAGCTCCCATTCCCCGTCACATTTAGCCAGATGGCTTGGTTTGTCCTGTCGCTGCTTATCGTGATTCTCTTTGGGGAGCTGCCGCCCTTTTCCATGATTGACGGTGCGTTCCTCAAATACTTTGGAATCCCTGTGGCGTTTACTTGGTTCGTATCACAAAAGACCTTTGACGGAAAGAAGCCTTTCGGATTATTGAAATCGGCGGTCACCTTTGCTCTGCGTCCAAAAGTGACCTATGCAGGAAAAGCCATCAAGCTGAAACATGAGAAATTTAATCCCGTTATTACGACAGTTAGGAGTGTGATGTATGTTCCCGATTAAATATATTGAAAACAATCTGGTGTTCAACCATGACGGTGAGTGCTTCGCCTACTATGAGCTGACACCTTACAATTATTCGTTCCTGTCGCCAGAGGAAAAGTACATGGTGCATGACAGTTTCCGTCAGCTTATCGCCCAGAACCGCGACGGGAAAATCCATGCCTTACAGATTGCCACGGAGGACAGCCTGCGTGCAGTACAGGAGCGTTCCAAAAAAGGAATCACAGGAAGATTGAAAGAAATCGCCTGTAAAAAGGTAGACGAACAGACAGAAGCGTTGGTTGAAATGATTGGGGAAAATCAGATTGACTACCGCTTTTTTCTTGGTTTTAAGCTCTTAGTCAATGAGGAAGAAATCAATCTGAAAGCCATGAGAAAATCAGCAGCCATGACCTTTGCCGATTTTATCTATGAGGTCAATCACAAGCTCATGGGTGATTTTGTTTCCATGAGTAATGATGAAATCAACCGTTTTATGAAAATGGAAAAGCTGCTGGAAAGCAAAATCTCACGCCGCTTTCAGTTCCGCAGGCTTAATAAGAACGACTTCGGGTATCTCTTGGAACATATCTACGGGAATGCGGGCGTTGCGTACAGTGATTATTCCTATGAGCTGCCTGTCAAGAAGTTAAAGCGTGAAACGCTGGTGAAGCGATATGACCTTATCCGTCCTACTCGCTGCATGATAGAAGAAAACCAGCGATACCTAAAGATTGAGCGTGAAGATCAGACAACCTATGTTGCCTACTTCACGATTAACAATATCGTGGGTGAGCTGGACTTTCCATCAAGTGAGATATTTTATTATCAGCAACAACAATTCACGTTCCCTGTTTCCACTTCCATGAATGTAGAGATTGTAACAAATAAGAAAGCCTTAACTACTGTCCGTAATAAGAAAAAGGAATTAAAAGATTTGGATAACCACGCTTGGGAATCCAACAACGAAACGGGAAACAACGTCATTGAAGCTCTGGATTCGGTGAATGAGCTGGAAATGAATCTCGACCAGTCAAAGGAATCCATGTACAAGCTGTCTTACGTTATCCGTGTGGCGGCTGATTCATTGGACGAATTGAAGCGACGCTGTGATGAAGTCAAGGATTTCTACGACGATTTGAACGTGAAGCTGGTTCGCCCGTTTGGTGATATGTTAGGACTTCACGGTGAATTTATTCCAGCAAGCAAGCGTTATATCAATGACTATATCCAGTATGTCACTTCTGACTTTCTGGCTGGTCTTGGGTTCGGTGCGACACAGCAGCTTGGGGAAACGGACGGTATCTATATCGGCTATAACCTTGACACAGGAAAAAATGTATATCTGAAACCCAGCCTTGCGGCACAGGGCGTTAAGGGTTCGGTGACTAATGCGTTGGCTGCCGCCTTTCTTGGTTCGCTCGGTGGCGGCAAGTCATTCTGTAACAACCTTATCATCTATTATGCGGTGCTGTTTGGAGGAAAAGCGGTCATTGTAGACCCGAAATCAGAGCGTGGCAACTGGCAGGAAACACTACCCGATATTGCACATGAAATCAAAATCGTGAATCTCACCAGTGAGGACAGAAACAAAGGACTTCTTGACCCGTATGTGATTATGAAGCGTACAAAGGACGCTGAAAGTCTGGCTATCGACATACTCACTTTTTTAACTGGTATCAGCAGTCGTGATGGTGAGAAGTTTCCTATCCTGCGTCGTGCAATCCGTTCTGTCACCCAGAGTAAGCAGCGTGGACTACTCCGTGTCATTGATGAATTAAGGAAAGACGGTTCATCAGTGGCAGAAAATATCGCAGACCATATCGAAAGCATGACGGACTATGACTTTGCACATCTACTGTTCTCGGACGGTGATGTGAAGCAATCCATCAGTTTAGACCGACAGCTTAATATCATACAGGTAGCAGACCTTGTACTGCCAGACAAGGACACAAAGTTTGAAGAATACACCACTATGGAATTATTGTCGGTGGCAATGCTTATCGTTATCAGTACCTTTGCCTTAGACTTTATCCATTCGGACAGAAGTATTTTCAAGATGGTGGATTTGGACGAAGCGTGGACGTTCTTACAAGTGGCACAGGGAAAAGCACTCTCAAATAAATTGATTCGTGCTGGTCGTTCCATGAACGCCGCTGTTTACTTTGTCACACAAAACTCTGGTGATGTGGACGACGAGAAAATGAAGAACAATATCGGTCTGAAATTTGCCTTTAGAAGCACAGATATAAAGGAAATCAAGAACACCCTTGAATTTTTCGGTGTGGATAAAGAGGACGAGGGCAACCAGAAACGACTTAGGGATTTGGAAAACGGACAATGCCTGTTTCAAGATTTATACGGGCGTGTGGGCGTTATCCAGATTCACCCTGTATTCGCTGACCTGTTCCATGCCTTTGATACCAGACCGCCAGTGCAGACGGAAGAATCGAGGTGAAGCCTATGGATAAGAAAAAGATAGTCCGCTGTCTGCTTATCACGCTTTCAGTGATTTTGGGTGTGCTGGTATTCCTGTCCATCACAGGTACGGTAGCTCATGCGGCTGGTCTGGTAGATAATACGGTAAGCGACGCTAACGCCTATTCAAAATATCCATTGGGAAACTACCAGTTGGACTTCTATGTGGATTCAAGCTGGGATTGGCTGCCGTGGAACTGGCTGGACGGTATCGGCAAAAGTATTCAGTACGGACTATATGCTATCACAAACTTTGTCTGGACGGTGAGCTTATACATTTCCAATGCGACGGGATATGTTGTACAGGAAGCCTACAAGCTGGACTTTATCTCGGATACCGCAAGTTCTATCGGAAAAAACATTCAGACGCTTGCTGGTGTCACTTCCAGCGGCTTTTCCAGTGAGGGATTTTATGTAGGATTCCTGCTTATCCTTATTCTGGTAATGGGTATCTATGTTGCCTACACAGGGCTTATCAAAAGGGAAACCACAAAGGCGGTTCATGCAGTTGTCAATTTCCTTATAGTCTTTATCCTGTCAGCGTCCTTTATTGCCTACGCTCCAAACTATATCAGCAAAATCAATGACTTTTCTGCTGATATAAGCAGCTCGGCATTATCGCTTGGTACAAAGATTGTGCTGCCCGATTCCAGCAGCAAGGGAAAAGACAGCGTGGATTTGATAAGGGACAGCCTGTTTTCCATACAGGTGAAACAACCGTGGCTGCTCTTACAGTACGAGGAATCTGATATAGAAACACTGGGTTCTGACCGTGTAGAAAGCCTGTTATCGGCAAGTCCAGATACGGACGACAGAGAGGACGTTGTGATTGAGGAAATCGAGGATAAGGACAATGACAATTTAAGTGTTACAAAGACAATGACACGTTTAGGTATGGTGGTGTTTTTGTTTATCTTTAATATCGGCATATCGGCTTTCGTGTTCCTACTTACAGGTTTGATGATTTTCTCACAGGTGCTATTTATTATTTACGCCATGTTTTTACCGATTAGTTTTATCTTATCCATGATACCGACTTATGAAGGCATGGCAAAAAAGGCACTTACAAAGCTGTTCAATACCATTATGATGAGGGCAGGAATCACGCTGATTATCACGACTGCTTTCAGCATATCCACTATGTTCTACTCGATTTCTTCTGGCTATCCGTTCTTTATGATTGCCTTTTTACAGATAGTCACTTTTGCAGGAATCTATTTTAAATTAGGTGATTTAATGGCAATGTTCAGTCTGCAATCTTCCGATACACAGCAGGTCAGCAGACGAATCATGCGACGACCTTATATGTTCCTTAACCGCAGGGCAAGACGCTTGGAGCGTAAAATCGGAAGAACGGTTTCGGCTGGTGCTGCTGGCGGTGTCGCTGGTGCTGCGGCTGCTACTGCCACGAAAAAGACGGATAATACAAAAGCCGCAGGCAGCGGTCATACCAGACCGAATAATACGCCATCTTCCCATAGTAGAGGTAATGGAAAGCCGCCTGCTCTGCCCGATAAGCAGAACAGCGATTCTTCACAGACAGTACATAGCAGCTCTGCAAGCCAGACGCAGGAAACGAGTGCAACTTCTAAGCGTGGTATCGTGGATAAAAAAGCGGTATCGAAAAAACAGTCATCAGAGAAACAGGATAAACAAAGACCGCTGGTTGATAAGAAATCTGTGGAACAGGATAAGGAGCGACAGGACAATGGATCAGCGACAAAAGCTGGTACAGCGAAAGGAACTGCCCCATTGCATGAGCGACCAGTGACAACGCCTATATCTGCAAAAGCAGCTCCACAGGCGGCAGGTTCTAAACAGGAATCTACTGCGAAAGAACGTCCTGCAACTGTGACAAAGGAACAATCACAATCTGCCAGAGAAAAAGAACCAGCAACAAGAAAACAGGAGAATGTAAGGACACAGGTCGTCAGAGAATCTACATCAACAGCGAATAAACAATCTGCCCCTACTACCCGTCAGACCGTACAGCGTCAGAAGCAGACAAAGACAACTGTACAGAAAAAAACCAAAAATAAATCAACTGTGAATAAATCCACCAGCAGGAAAGGCGGGAAGAAATGAAACTGAAACATTTTGCTGTGTTCGGTGGGATTTTCACGGTGATTATCTGTCTGCTTCTGTTTCTGTTTATCGTGACCGCAGATGATGAAGAAAACAGCGCTTCCTACTATGATTTTTCCGGTCTGAATCTGTCAGAGGAAGTGCTGAAACATCAGCCGACAGTAGAAAAATACGCAAAGGAATACGGGATTTCCGACTATGTGAATTATCTGCTTGCCATCATGCAGGTGGAATCCGGCGGCACAGGCACGACAGACGTTATGCAGGCCAGCGAATCACTTGGCCTGCCGCTTAATTCGCTCTCAACAGAGGAATCAATCAGACAGGGGTGTAAATACTTCTCGGAGCTTTTGAAATCCGCAGAAGCAAAAGGCTGTGACATTAACACGGTGGTACAAGCCTACAACTATGGCGGCGGCTTTATTGATTATGTTTCCAGTCATGGGAAGAAATACACCTTTGAGCTGGCTGTCAGTTTTGCAAAAGATAAATCGGGCGGCGTCAAAGTCACCTATAAAAATGAGATTTCCATTAAGGAAAATGGCGGCTGGCGTTACAAGTACGGGAATATGTTCTATCTGCGGCTTGTGAACCAGTATTTAGCTGTTCCAAACTTTAGTGACGCAACGGTGCAGGCAATCTTCAATGAAGCATTGAAGTATCAGGGCTGGAAGTACGTCTATGGCGGCAGCAATCCGAACACCAGCTTTGATTGTTCTGGTCTTACGTCTTGGTGCTATGGAAAGGCTGGCATCAGTCTGCCCCGTACCGCACAGGCACAGTATGACGCCACGCAGCACATACCATTATCACAGGCAAAGGCTGGCGATTTGGTATTCTTCCACTCGACCTATAATGCTGGAACCTATGTAACACACGTCGGTATCTATGCAGGAAACAACAGAATGTATCACGCCGGCGACCCTATCGGATATGCAGATTTAACAAGCTCGTACTGGCAGCAGCATTTGATTGGCGCTGGACGGGTGAAAACCAAATAAGAAAGGAATGGTGCTATGATATTTAAGAAAAAGGACATGGAATCGAAACCAAAAAAAGAAAAAAAAGTGCCTGTGATGAAAGTCGGCACGCATAAGAAAACCGTGATTGCCCTATGGCTGGTGCTGATTGCAAGCGTCAGCTTTGGGGTGTATAAGAATTTCACCGCTATTGATATGCACACGGTACATGAAAAGGAAGTCATTGAGCAGCGTATCGTTGATACTAACAAGATAGAGAACTTTGTAAAAACCTTTGTGAAGTCCTACTATTCTTGGAGCAACACGCAGGAATCCATTGACGCACGAACCGCAGCCATCAATAACTATCTGACAAAGAGTTTACAGGATTTGAATGTTGATACGGTAAGACAGGATATACCTACAAGCTCTACGGTCACAGATGTAAAGATATGGGATATAGAACAGGCTGGAACCGACGACTTTACCGTTGTCTACTCGGTAGATCAGACGGTAACGGAGGGTGAAACATCAATCGGTTATACTTCCGCTTATATGGTGGTGGTTCATGTAGATAGTGACGGAAACATGGTTATCACACAGAATCCGACTATCAGCAGCACGCCGACAAAATCCAGCTATGAACCAAAGGCAAAGGAATCTGACGGAACGGTGGACGCTGCCACAACGGAGGAAGTGACGGAATTTTTGGAAACATTTTTTAAGCTATACCCTACCGCTACGGAAAAAGAGCTTGCCTACTATGTATCTGGAAATGTGCTTGAACCTGTAAACTACGATTATCTGTTTTCGGAGCTGGTAAATCCTATCTTCATCAAGGACGGTGAGCAGGTCAAGGTATCGGTATCAGTGAAGTATCTCGACCAGAGAACAAAGGCAACACAGATTTCACAGTTTGACTTAACGCTGCAAAAAGATAGTAACTGGAAGATTGTAGGATAATATGATGAAAGGCTTGTATTTCATACTTGTATGATCTGCAAGCCTTTTTGTAATTGAAATAACAATATTATTTGCCTATTCCAAATGAACGCAATATAATTAAAAATAATTGTGAAAATGGAGGTAAAGCAAAATGAAAATACTATTAGTTGAAGATGATATAGAAATTAGTACAATGCTAAAGAATTTTTTGATAACAGAAAATTTTGAAGTTATCACAGCGTTAGACGGGGAAAGTGCCTGTGAAAAATTCTTCTCAGATAATTTTAGTTTGGTATTACTTGATTTAATGATACCAAAAATGAATGGTATGGAAGTTATGAGTAAAATCAGAGAACATAACACAGTACCTATCATTATTATTTCTGCAAAAGACACTGATTCTGATAAAACTCTAGGCTTAGGATTGGGAGCAGATGATTATATTACAAAGCCTTTTTCTGTCACAGAAGTATTGGCACGAATTAAGGCAAATATCAGAAGAAGTACACAATATGCTATGGGTACTTCTATGGAACAATCAGTTATTACGCAAGGTGTTCTCAGCATGAATCTTAATGATTACTCGGTAAAGAAAAATGAAAAAGAAATTGAGCTTACCGCAAAAGAATTTGAAATTTTAAAGTTATTATTACAGAATCCAAAAAAAGTATACACAAAAGAACAGATTTATTCCCTTGTATGGAATGACGCATATTTAGGTGACGAAAATGCTGTAAATGTTCATATCAGCAGATTAAGAACTAAAATCGAAGATAATCCCCGTGACCCACAATACATTATTACAGTCTGGGGAATCGGATATAAGTTAGGAGATTTTAAAGAATGAGCGATAAAACAATTATTTTCTTTTTGGTGCTTATAATTATTATGCTATTTCTCATTATTTTGTATCAACGCTTTGTATTCACCAGAGGAATACAGACGAAATTAAAGCAAACAAGTGAGAAGTTAGAAGAAATTTTAGAAACTGGCAGCGACGAAAAAGTTATGGTATTCACAGACAATAAGGTTTTAATGGAATTGGGAGGACAAATCAACCGCCTTTTGATTAACCGTCAAAAGATAAAAGCTGACTATAAAAGAGAAGAAATTTCTTCAAAAAAAATGTTGGCAAATATCTCCCATGATATAAAAACGCCTTTGACTGTCATATTAGGGTATTTAGAAATATTGCGTCTTGGCAATGCAGATGATGAAATGTTGAAGAAAGTAGAATCAAAGGCAAAACAGGTAATGGACTTAATCAATCAGTTTTTTACTCTTGCAAAATTAGAAGCTGGCGACACAAATATAAATCTCTGCAAAATTAACATTAACGAAATATGCAGAGAAAACGTATTAAGTTTCTATGATATTTTATTACAAAAAGATTTTACCGTTGATATATCAATTCCCGAAACAACACTCTTCGTACAAGGTGACAAAGACGCACTTCAAAGAATCCTTTTCAATTTAATATCTAATGTAATACGTTATGGAAATGACGGTAAATATTTGGGGATATTTTTACGTGAAGATAAAGCAAATATTTATATTGATGTAACCGATAAAGGAAAAGGAATAAAAAAGGAATTTGCTTCTAACGTATTTGACCGTCTATATACAATGGAAGATTCCAGAAATCGTGAAATACAAGGAAACGGTCTTGGTTTAACTATCGCTAAGAACCTTGCAGTACAATTAGGCGGAGATATTTTCTTAGAAAGTATACCAAATATCAAAACTACTTTTACTGTAAAACTGAAAAAAATAAGCTACTAAATATGCCACGAAAGAAATTTGTAAGAATTAGTCAAGAGTTTTGAAAATCTATACTATTACAATGATATTCAGAAAGGAGGCAATAAAATATGTCTTACATTTTGCAAACTAACCATCTAACAAAAATCATAGATGGCAAAGAATTAGTTACTGATGTGAATATCCATGTAGAAAAAGGAGAAATCTACGGATTCTTAGGTCCTAATGGAGCTGGAAAAACTACGGTGATGAAAATGATTACAAACCTTTGGAAACCAACCAAAGGAACTGTTGAGCTTTTCGGAAAAACGTTGGAAACAACTTCTTATGAAGCATTAAAGCGTATGGGAAGTATTATAGAATTTCCTACATTTTATGAACATATGAGCGGAAAAGATAATTTGCAGCTTCATTGTGAATACATGGGATATTATAACAAAGGTAGTATTGATGAAGTTTTGGAAATGCTTAATCTTAGAGAAGCAGCAAATAAACCAGTAAAAAGCTACTCTTTGGGAATGAAACAAAGGTTAGGTATTGCCCGTGCAATTTTGTGTAAACCAGAGTTAGTTGTTCTTGATGAACCAACAAATGGATTAGACCCTGCTGGAATGAAACAACTCAGAGATTTATTCAAAATGCTATGCTCAGAGTATGGTATTACACTGATTATATCCAGCCATCTTCTTTCTGAGATTGAGAGTATTGCAGATACAATCGGTGTTATCAATCATGGGAAAATGATGAAAGAAATTTCCATGAAAGAAATTTCTGAAATGAACACAGCCTATATCGAACTTGCTGCCACAGACACCAAAAAAGCTGCTTACGTACTGGCTGAAAAGATGGAATTGAATAACTTCAAGATTATTGATGATTCAAAAATCCGCATATATGAGGTAAATGTTACTACACAAGAAATTTCAAAAGAGCTGATGTTGAATGATGTAGAGATAATCTCTATCAATAAGCACACAGAAACATTGGAAGATTATTTCTTAAAAATGACAGCGGAGGTGGGAAAATAATGTTAAAGTTAATCAAACTTGAATGGAAGAAAAACAACATTGGAAAATATATCCGTAATGCAATTATTATGGCTGCTCTGCTTTGCTTATTTGTTTTTGCACTGGCATTTTTAGGTATTGCGAATGACCCAGACGGAACACTGGATGCTGCTCCGGGAACAAATACAATTTCCTCACCTATAGAATTGTTTACAAGCATGACATTTCTTATTTTTACCAGTGTGATGTTAGCATCATTTATTGTAAGTGCCTACAAAAATAAGACTATGAATTTAATGTTTTCTTATCCCATTAAACGACAAAAAATATTAGCTTCTCAAATGCTGGCTGTATGGTCATTTAATTTTGTTGCTTTGATATTAACAAAATTAGCTATCTATATGTGTGTATTTATCGGAGCTAAATTCATGCAATCGTCTTTTGCTATTGATTTTGATATTGGCAGTTTATCATTCTATATTCAACTGATACTTAAATCAGTAGTAATTGTGAGTATGAGTTTTATCGCTTTGTTTGTGGGAATGGCAATGAAGTCCTCAAAGGCAACTATTATTACATCATTTTTGTTGATTTTCCTCACTCAAGCAAATGTTGGTGACTTCACATTAGCAGATAACGCAATATTCCCTATTATCTTAACTATTATATCTTTAGGCTTTGCTGTTTTGTCAGTATATAATGCAGAAAGTAAAGATTTATTATAGTTATTATAGAGGGTGCGTATGAGTATAAAAAAATTATTGTTAATGATGGTCTTAGGACTAAGTTTCTGTATGACATGTTGTGGAAATGGACAAAAAGTTGATTCTGAAAAAGAATTTTCTACAAATAATATTTCTGAAATAGTTATAAATAATTCTTCATGGAATTTAAAAATATTGGCTTCTAGCGATGATAAAATTCACGTTAGTTATGATGGAAAAATTGAAGATGGGATTAGTAATATACAGATATCCTGAATCCGCGAACTTCACGGATTCAGGTAATATTATAACAAGTGAGGGTGCTGCAAAAACAACGATGCTTGCATTGATGGCAGGTGCAATACTGAACATTGGTTTAGACCCAGTTTTCATTTATGTATTAGATATGGGGGTTGCTGGTGCAGCAATCGCAACCGCAATTTCACAGATTGTTTCTACTCTAATCTACTTAACATTTGTTCTTAGAAAAAAGAGTATTTATCATTTTAAGATTAAGAATTGTACATTTACAAAAGAGATTATGTCAGAAATATTTAAGATTGGTATACCTACGTTGGTATTTCAGATATTAACAAGTCTTTCTATCTCACTTGTCAATACACAGGCAAGACCATACGGGTATTCAGTTATTGCTGGTATGGGTGCTGTGACAAGAGTTGTTTCTATGGGAAGTTTGATGGTATTTGGATTCATTAAAGGTTTCCAACCGATTGCTGGATATAGCTATGGTGCAAAAAAGTTTGACCGATTACATGAGGCAATCAAAACATCAATTATATGGTCTACTATATTTTGTGTGATTTACGGATTGGTATTGACGATATTTTCAAAGGGAATCATATCACAATTTACAAAGGGTGATTTAGAAATGATTCGTGTAGGAACACAGTCATTACGAATAAACGGTATTTCATTCATGTTGTTTGGATTTTATACCGTATATTCCTCATTATTCCTTGCACTTGGAAAAGGATTGGCAGGATTTATTCTGGGAGCTTGCCGACAAGGTATCTGTTTTGTACCAGTTATCTTGATACTTCCTGCATTTTGGGGTATAAACGGTATTCTCTATGTACAACCGATTGCAGACTTACTTTCTGCAATTATCACAATATTTATGGCATTGCACTTACACAAAGAATTAACATTAACAAAACAAAAATTTCTATCTGAAAAAACGGAATAAAATAAGGAGATAATTATGATAAGTCAGCAATGGGTACTGTGTCCTGTTTGTGGAAATAAAACACGAACAAAGATAAGAAAAGATACAAAACTGATAAACTTTCCGTTATATTGTCCTAAATGCAGGAAAGAAAGTCTAATCAATGTAAAGAATCAAATAGTTACCATTGTAAAAGAGCCAGACGCTAAGACGCAGAGCCGATAATACCGAGAATGAATGAGATTTCTTGGATTATCGGCTTATTTTATTTAAAAGCTAAAAAGTGGAGGATTACTCGTCCTCCACTTCCTTAGATTTGATAATTCCATCAGCGACACTTTCCATTATAATTAAATCTTTATCGGAAAGGCTGTCAAGTTGTTTTTCCAACTGTCGTCTTCTGGTGCTTTTATCCAGATCAGACGCAGGCAGGAAAAATTCATCAACGGAAACATTAAGTAATGATACAAGGTCATAGAACACCTGTAAACTTGGGTGCTGCCCTTTGTTTTCGATATTTGTTAAATAGCGTGGGTCAATCTCAATCATTGCTCCTACTTGCTCACGAGTTAATTTTTGCTTTTTACGAGCTTCTTTGATTGCAAGACCAAAAGCTCTAAAATCATATTTATCTTCTTTTTTACGCATATGTAATCACCTCACTATATTTTACTGTTCCTGTTGATTTTCTAACAGGTACAGAAAAACGTATAGTATGGTTTGTAAGTTCCTATTATGCGTATAAAACCAAAAAGGTACTGCCTAGCGGTAAATAAAAAAAACCGTTATTAACAGTAGCATTTTTGCATGTCAAAAAATATCTTTACTTCAATGGCGGTTTAAAAGCCGCCTTTTTCTTTTTCCATCAAAAAACAGCATATAGGTTTTGGTTTAGCGGCTCTGGGAGGTAGCCGCATTGAAAGACCTATATAATCGACAATCTTCGACATATCCGTTATTGTCAAAAAAATCCTAACTTTCACAGCGGTACAAAGCACCCTTGAATGTGGTTTTTCACATTACATCGCAGGAACAATCGTAAAAGCACAAGAACAGCATTTCTTTTATGCTCTTGTGCTTTTTTGCTGTTTAAAAAATTTTTTCAAATTCTTTTCTGAAAACGCAACAAATAGCTGCTGCGTGGGTAGCTACTGTGCGGAAAGGGGGATAGAGGGAAAACAATCCTCATTCACTCTCACGCAGAAAGGAGGTGAAAAACTATGAAGTCATCTTCTTTCGAGCAGGCTATTCAAGCACAGTTTGATTGCCTTACAAAGAAAGTCATTAAAAGAGCAGCAATGAAGTATAACCGTGATATTTCAAGACGCTTGAAGCATGAAGTTCCATTTTCGGAAATATCAGAGTCGGAATTGAATAAGGCAGGCGTTTATGACAAGTATTCCAGCGATTATACAGCGTTCAATGTTCTTGGCATGGAAGTACAAATATCTGACGACCAGTTGAGCAAAGCACTCAAATGTTTACCAGAGAGAAAACGAAATATTATTTTGTTGTCATACTTTATGGATATGTCTGACGCAGAAATTGGAGAGCTTATGAATGTGGTTCGTACCACTGTTTACCGTCACAGGACAAGCACTCTGGAAGATTTACGAAAAATGATGGAGGAGGAATAAAAGTGGATAATAGCACAAAACACATACCGTTTGCTGTGATTGTGGCGGCTACTATTGGTGATGAAGCTGCAATACAGAAAATCTTGGATTTTTATGACGGTTACATATCAAAGTTGAGCTTACGCAAATTGTATGATGAATACGGAAATGTCTACATGGTAGTGGATTCTGAATTGAAAGGCAGAATACAGGCTGCGGTAATGGATATGATTGCAAACTTTGAGATTATCGTAATTTAACCATTCCGACGGGCGGAGCTTTTCTCCCTTTCCTTATGCTCCGCTTGTCAATCTATGAAAGTCTATTATTTCAGATAATGGATTTTCACAGACTGACAAATACAGTCGGGTGTTCTTTGACAACTGAATAAAGCAATCAGATACGTTTGATATACAGCGAGCCAGCGGATATTGTACGCCATGACCTTTCAAAACAAAGTGAGCGATTCATGCAATGATCTGTGAGCGACTTTTGGAATGGTCGTTTAGCCATGACCTGTATATCTGGATAATGATACACCCGTATGACACGGTTCACCCATCAGAATGGGAATGGTGAAAGTCCAGTGGAGCTTGCCAAAGCCATCTGATTGTTTATATAACACCTTAAATCAACATTTTGCAAGAAACAATTATCTTAATAGAGCTTTTTTGCCTATAATTTGATATAATGATAGACAGATATTGAGGTTTCCTTATCTAGTCTATAGAAAGGAGGACTATGATTACTGTAACAAAAAAAGATTTAATAGAACTGGGTTATGGAACTTCTTTTGCAGCAGATATCATAAGAGAATCAAAAAAACTTATGATCGCTAAAGGGCATACTTACTATCAGTCAAGAAAATTAGACAGAGTACCCAAAGAAGCTGTTGAAGAATTATTAGGAATAACATTATCAGAAAAACAAGATTGATTGTACTTCTTGCATATTATGTAAGGAGTGAAATCATGGCAAAAGACCCTATTAAGAAAGCAAATAACGGAACATATTATTTTAGAGCCAATCTAGGCTACAATCCTATTACTGGAAAACAGATACAGAAATACCGTAGTGGATTTAAAACAAAAAAAGAAGCAAGGGAAGAATACTCAAAACTGGTGTTATCTTCTACCGAAGAACTGACCGAGAAAAAGAAAAAGATTTCTTTTCAACAGTTTATCGAAGAAATTTATCTTCCTTGGTATAAAACACAGGTAAAGGAAAGCACTTATATCAATCGCTGCTCTACCATCAAGAAGCATTTTTCGTATTTTTATAAAATGGCGACTGATGAAATAGAGCCTATCAATGTTCAGAACTGGCAGCTAAAACTTGCAAAAGAATTTAGTCCAAATTATATCCGCATCGTACAGGGTATGCTTTCTATCGCATTTGACAGGGCGATTGTTCTTGGAATTGCGAAAAAGAATCCCTCACGAATGATTGGAAATATCAAAAGCAAGAAAACTAAAGTAGACTTCTGGACGCTGGAAGAATTTCAGAAAGTAATTTCCTTACTGTACAAGGGTGACTACTACGAGCATTACCTGTTTATGTCATTCTGGCTACTGTTTATGACGGGTATGCGTATCGGTGAAGCGGCTGCCTTGCACTGGTCGGACATTGATTTTGAAACTGGTCTGTTAAGCATAACAAAAACCTTGTACTACAAAACCATGACGGACTATAAATTCGTTGAACCAAAGACACAAGCCAGTATTCGCACAATTTATATTGACGCTGACACGCTCAATGAGTTAAAGGCTTGGAAAAAGGTTCAGCAGCAGGTTCTTCCTAACTGTGAATTGGTTTTGAGCTATAACGGTACACCTACCAGCAAGACCACACTTCCCAGAGCGTTAGAAAAGCTGGCTGGACTGGCTGGCGTTCACCGTATCAAGATTCATGCGTTAAGACATTCTCACGCTTCGCTGCTTATCAGCATGGGTGAGAATCCTTTGCTTATCAAAGAACGTCTAGGGCATGAAAAAATCCAGACGACATTAGGAACTTACGGACATTTATATCCGAACACAAATCTTGAAGTTGCCAACAAATTGACTGGTGTTTTGCAATATACGCCAGCCTCACAAAGCGTTGCAAATTATACAAGTAACCAACATACTGCTGTCTATCACAGAGAAGTTAATGAAAAATAATGCAATCGTAATGCAATTCTATAAAGGAAAAGCTGTAAAACCCTTATAGATAAAGGCTTTACAGCTTAGCTCCAACTATTCAAACTCAATCGTACCCGGTGGTTTGCTGGTCAAATCATAGAATACGCGGTTAACGCCTTTAACTTCGTTAATAATGCGGTTCATAACCTTATTCAGTACTGCATAAGGAATCTCAGCAGACTCGGCTGTCATGAAGTCGATGGTCTTCACTGCGCGGAGCGCTACAGCGTAATCATAAGTTCTGAAGTCACCCATAACGCCTACACTTCGCATATTTGTCAGTGCTGCGAAGTACTGGTTCGGCATCCATGAAGGATCTTCACCATGTTCTTTCTTATATTCAGCTGCAGCATTGTCTACCTCTTCACGATAAATGAAGTCTGCATCCTGTACAATACGAACCTTCTCTGCGGTAACTTCACCGATAATACGAATTCCAAGTCCCGGTCCCGGGAATGGCTGACGGAATACCAGCCTCTCCGGAATTCCAAGCTCCAGACCTGCTTTACGAACCTCATCCTTGAAAAGGTCGCGGAGTGGTTCAATAATTTCCTTGAAATCAACGAAATCCGGAAGTCCGCCTACATTGTGGTGAGATTTGATCACTGCGGACTCTCCGCCCAGACCACTCTCTACAACGTCCGGATAAATAGTTCCCTGTGCCAGGAAATCTACTGCACCAATCTTCTTGGCCTCTTCTTCAAAAATACGGATAAATTCTTCACCGATGATCTTACGTTTTGCTTCAGGCTCTGTAACACCTGCCAGCTTGTCATAGTATCTCTGCTGTGCATTGACGCGGATAAAGTTCAGGTCAAACTGACCGTTTGGTCCGAATACACCCTCAACCTCATCTCCCTCATCCTTACGAAGAAGACCATGGTCTACAAATACACAGGTAAGCTGCTTTCCGATCGCTCTGGAAAGAAGTCCTGCTGCAACGGAAGAATCAACACCGCCTGACAGGGCAAGAAGAACCTTTCCATCTCCGACCTTCTCGCGGATTTCTCTGATAGTGTGCTCAACAAAGGCATCCATTTTCCAGTCTCCGGCACATCCGCAGACACCAAGAACGAAGTTGGAAAGCATCTTCTTTCCTTCTACTGTATGAAGTACTTCCGGATGAAACTGGATCGCATACAGCTTCTTCTCCTCATTCTGTGCAGTTGCTACCGGACAGTCTGCTGTGTGAGCAGCGATCTCAAATCCTGGTGCAACCTGGGAAATGTAATCTGTGTGGCTCATCCAGCAGATTGTTTTGTCAGATACATCTTTGAAGATTTTAGAATCTGTCTTATCTACCAGAACCTCTGTCTTTCCATATTCGCTCACATCTGCTTTCTCAACTTTTCCGCCCAGAACATGCATCATAAGCTGTGCACCATAGCAGAGTCCCAGAACAGGAATACCAAGCTCAAATAATTCCTTATTGCATGTAGGTGAATCTGCCTCATAGCAGCTGTTCGGACCACCGGTAAGGATAATTCCCTTAGGATTCATTGCCTTGATTTTCTCAAGATCGGTCTTGTATGAATAGATTTCGCAGTATACGTTACATTCTCTCACACGTCTGGCAACCAGCTGATTGTACTGACCGCCAAAATCCAGTACGACGACTGTTTCTCTTTTCATGTTTTCCTCCTTGTTTCTCATTATTTGTAACTGTAAAGATATTGAACCGTTACCATTGAATTTTATTATAAATTACAGTTCGAATTTTTACAATGCTTATTTTCAGTTTTCCACCTTGTGTTTCCTTACTGGTTACTGTTCACACGCCACTATCCCGCGAGGTGTTTTGGCATGAGAATGCCAAAATCCCGAGACATACCGCGCGAATTTATGCGAATAGCATAAATTCTGTGCATCGCGAAGCGTGTTACTGAGAACGGAATGGTGTGTGAACAATAATCTTACTTCCAGTTTATAAGTTTTTTAGAATTTAATCACGTTTTTTTCAACAGTCCATCACATTTTGCTCACAAATTCCCTGTATATTAATAAGCAAATAAAGCAAATGCTTTACAAACAGGTTGCAAATGCTTTTTCA